>Ga0209619_10003322_pt1 | contig 11562 bp, 10 predicted proteins | sample Rifsed16ft3_FD_184011 | JGI IMG/M metagenome (GOLD analysis project Ga0209619, IMG submission 184011) | Soil microbial communities from Rifle, Colorado, USA - sediment 16ft 3 (version 2) | ecosystem: Environmental > Terrestrial > Deep subsurface > Rock core/Sediment | place: Rifle, Colorado... | reverse complement strand
GGACAAAATTTGGATGAGATGAACCCCCTGGAACGCGATTTCGTCATCGCATCGGTCCAGCGCCAGGAGCAGGAAACAGCCGAACGTGAACTGCAGCAGCAGCGAGAACTGGAGGCTGCCCATAGGCTGGCGGAGGCTGAAACGAAACGTGCCGAAGAGCAGAGCAACAATGCCCGTCAACTGCGCAAACGCTCATATTTTCTGGCCGGGGCTTTGATCATAACCCTGATCCTGGTGGCAACCTCGTTAATTCTAGCCGCTCAAGCTCGCCAGGCCACTGCCTCAGCTCAGAGTCAACAGCGAGTAGCCTTCTCGCGCGAGCTGGCCGCCGCAGCCGTTACTAACCTGGACGTTGACCCCGAACGCAGCATCCTGCTGGCGCTCGAAGCGGTCTCAGCTACATATTCGGTGGATCAAACCTGGACTCTCGAATCCGAAGACGCGTTGCGCCAGGGTCTCCAAGCCTCACGCGTTGAGCTAACCTTGCGTGGACACACCGACCTGGTTTCAGGGGCGGTTTTCAGTCCGGATGGCATGCGAATCGCCACCGCCAGCAATGATGGAACAGCCCGCATTTGGGATGCACAAACTGGCGCAGAACTACTGAGCCTACCGACTGGCGTAACCAATGCCCTGCATGGGATTGATTTCAGTCCGGATGGCAAGCTGCTTGCTACAGCCGGTAAAAATGGGACAGCTATCCTTTGGGATGCGGCAACCGGTGAAAAGAAATTCGACCTGATGGGTCATTCCGACGAAGTAGCAGGGTTCGATTTTAGCCCGGATGGAAAGTGGCTGGCGACTTCCAGTGAAGATCGAACGGTCAAAATCTGGGACACTGCCACCGGTAAAGAAAAGATTACATTGACGGGTCACTTTGGTGAAGTATGGCATGTCGTTTTTTCGCCGGATGGGAAACAACTGGCGACCGCCAGCAATGACGGTAGTGCCAGGGTTTGGGATGCAGCCACTGGAGAAAGATTATTAACCTTCTCCAGTGATGAAACAACTCTCTATAGTGTGGGGTACAACTCCGATGGAAGCCGCCTCATCACCAGTGGCGTAAACCGCCTGGCGCAGGTCTGGGATGCAGCCAGCGGGGAACTGTTGATAGAATTGGATGGGCATATCGGCGCTGTAAGCAGCGCAGTCTTCAGCCCGGATGATACGCTGATTGCCACTGGCAGTGATGACGGTTCCGTGATCATTTGGGATGCTGAAACCGGACGGCAAAAGCTCACCTTCAGAGGACATACGAACGTCATATTCTCCGTAGCTTTCAGTCAGGAATGTTTAAAAAACGAGCTGATTTTTTCGCAAACTTGTGGATTTCGCCTCGTCAGTGCCAGCTGGGATGGGACCGCGCGCGTGTGGAGCTCTGCACCAGACCGCGAACTTTTGACTCTGGCTATCCCGGATATTTTCCGCACCATTATCAGTCCGGACGGATCTCTCATGGCAATGGGATATGATGATGGTTCAATCAAAATTTTCAACATTTCAACCATGCTGGCTGAGGCATTCAAAGGGAAATCCAGTGATTTCTTAGCCGTGGAAGAGGTTCATAATTTTTGTTGTCATTCCGATAAGGTGAATGATCTGGCATTTCGTCCGGATGGAGCTATTTTGGCGACCGCCAGTGATGATCGCACCGTAAAATTATGGGATGTCGCTACTGGCAAAGAACTTCAAACAATTACGGGATTCCCTTCAGGCGTGGAAGCAGTTATTTTGAACCCCAATGGTGCGTATGCGGCGGCCCGCAATATTATCGGGATCATAATTTTTGACTTGACCCAAACGCCTGCTAGGGAGGTAGTGGTCATCGATGCCCGGCCAGGGATTGAAGATTTCAAGTTCAGTCCAGATGGTAAACAAATTGCTGTCGGGTTATCTAGCGGCATGGCAGCTGTATTTGATTCACAAACCGGTGAAAAAATATTTTCAGTGCGTCCTCAATTTGGCGAGGTCTGGAGCGTAGCTTACAGCCCGGATGGAACCGTGTTGGCGACAGCCGGAGGTGGGGATTCCATAGACCTGTGGGATACCAAAACTGGGGTTTTGTCTACTTCATTGATAGCACGTTCAGGTTTGTTAAGGTCGGTCGTTTTTAGCCCAAATGGACAGGAAATCGCCGGCATAGGTTTGGATCAAACCACCAAAATATGGAATGTGACGCTCGGGGAGGAAATTGCGACTTTGACCGGGCATTCTGACTACATCATGGACGCTTCTTTCCATTCTAATTGCAGCGATTCATCGGATCCAAATTGTGGAACGTGGCTGGCGACCAAAAGTATTGATGGCACGTTTCGTTTTTATCTGACACAACTCGATGATCTGACGGCGCTCGCTCGAGCCAGAGTCACTCGACCGTTATCCTCGTCCGAGTGCATGGAATTTCTCCACCGCCCCGAGGCCGATTGCCCGCAGGACTTGCCGCAACATGCAGGTATTTCTCCTACAAGTATCCCAAATCCGGATGCGCTGCCATCCTCATCAGCGGAAAAAGTGTGTCAGGTAACAAATACGAGTGGGGTGAATGACCAGTTTTTTAACCAAATCGCCTATTCTGGGGTAAAAAAGGCCGCAGATTTTTTCCGTTGGGAAACATCATTGATCGAATCCGCTAGCGTAGCGGATTATGCCAAAAACATTCAAACGTTTATCGATGACCAATGTAGTTTAATCGTAGTTCCGATGGGGTTCGATATGGCAGAGGATGTGGCGACTGCCGCGAAAGCATACCCACAGGAGAAGTTTGTCATTATGGATGCTACCTATGATCAGTCCTATGCAAATGTCTGGACTGAAATATACGCGATCGACCAGGCGGGTTTTTTAGCCGGCTATGTGGCTGCGGCTGTGACAAAAACCGGTAAAGTCGGCACTTATGGCGGATACAAAATGCCACCCGTCGCCGATTTCATGATAGGCTTTGCCCTCGGTGTGCAGTACTACAATGATAGAAATGATGCCACTGTGCAAGTCATTGGCTGGGACCTGGAAAAACAGGATGGAATATTCATCGACACATTTGAAAATCAGGTAGCCGGGCGCGCTGTCACAAAACAACTGCTGGATCAGGGAGTCGATATCATCCTGCCGGTGGCTGGCCCATATATTGGATTGGGTACCGCCGAAGTGCTGGTTCAACGCGGGGAAGGCCTGATGATCGGCGTAGACACCGATTGGGCAGTCACCTACCCGGAACATGCTGGAGTAATCTTGACCAGTATCGAAAAGCGCATGGACAACAGCGTGATCAATGCTGTCCGGGCCATTGTCGAAGGGAATTTCACTGGAGGCACGCATATCGGCACCCTGGCTAACGGCGGCGTGGGATTGGCGCCATTCCATCAATTGGATTCCCTGGTTTCAGCGCAGGTCAAAGCTGATTTGGAAGAAATCAAAGCCGGTATTATTTCTGGCGAGATTAAGACATTGCCGTAGTCGGCAGCTCTAGCCTTTTTCTGCAGCATCGATCCTGGCGCGCAGCCCGGATAAGCTCTGGCGAATTTGTGCGATTGCACTCTCAGTGTTTTCAATGCGATCCTGCTCGGCGTGGACATAGCGGATATACGGTGCCACATTTTCCTTTAGACGTTTGACGGCATTCCCCGACTCATGCTTAAAAGATGTGGTCAGGGTCTCCAGCAGATTGGTACGCAAGGCGGCCATTTTTGCTCTAAAATTTTCTTTGGCCTTTTTGCGTTTATAGGGGATCACGAAAAAGCCCACGATCGCCAGCGTTCCGGCTGCAATCATCCCGGTAATGTCCAGCGCTGACGAGAGCACCGCGGTCGTCACCAGGGCACCCAATCCAACGGCGCCAGCTTCGAACAAGGCGGTCTGGGCTACAGCGGCTTCCACCTGAGATGCCAGTTGGCTGGCCTCCTGGGTCCGGTCGTAGCTCTCGACGACGGACTTGGCGCTTTTCCCGACCGTATCAATCAGGTCGCGGCGGCGGTTGGATTGCGGATTGGCTCCAACTCCCACAATATGCTCGATATTGAGCGCCTGGCGGCGTTGCAGATAGGTCATCACTTGCTGCCATTCGTGTAAATCCTTATCGACCAGCCAGTCGATAATCCGCTGAACCTGTTCTTCAATCTGATGTGGCACATCGGCCAAAACTTCCTTCTCGAATTGCGCCCTCACTTTGTCGCCGCGTACCAGATTCTGAATATTGGTCAGGCGCATCTGGTTGTCGAAGAAATCCATCCCGCGCAGCTCTAACCTTTGCAGAATGGTTTCCACTTCCGCCAGCCGCGGGGAAAGTTCTGACTCGAGTTCAGCCTGGAAGGCAGTGATGTTCGTTTCCAGCGCCTGGACAGTGTCTTTGTCGGCGGTCAATTCATTGCCCTGGGTAATAATTGACGTTTCAGCCTGTGCAGCCAATTTTTCTGCCACGCCGATTGGGTTGAGGAATTTGAGCCGCAGTCTGGCAGAGTCATCCAGCGTGCGGCTGATATAGAGCTCCAGAGCCTCGATGTTGCTGGCCTGGCGCAGCTGGTCGCGCCTTGTCTCGTCTGGTTCTGACCAGGACCGCTGGGCCAGGCGGGCTGAAACCACGAACAACTCGGGCATGCTGCCAAGCACGGTAGCAGCATGGTTGGCCACAAAATTGCGAACCTCGTCTACTGCCTGCTCACCTTCCAAAATATCCGCCTTATTGAGCACAAAGACAATTTTTTTGCCCCAGGCCAGAATGCGGTCCAAAAATTGCCGCTCGCTTTCCGTCATGGGGCGGTCGGCAGAAGTAATAAACAACACCAGGTCGCTGCGTGGAACATATTCGTCCGTCAACCGTTCATGCTGCCGGATAATGGCATTGGTCCCGGGTGAATCGACAACATTGAGCTCTTTGAGCAGCGGCAGGGGATAGGTGGTTATGGCGTAGCCCTCGTCGACCGGGTGCTCGCCTGCCTTTTCGCCCCATTTCACCAGCGTCACCCGCGAGGTAGTGGGCGTGACGCCTTCCGGTAAAACTCTCTCTCCCAGGAGGGCATTAATCAGCGCGCTTTTCCCGGCATTAAATTCGCCGACGACCACGATCAGAAACAGCTCATCCAGTTGCATGATGGCTTTCTGGAAGGTAGACAGCGAGTCCTTCGGAGTATCGACTTCAGCCAGCCGAAGCAGGATTTTGGATAACTCTTCTTTTTCATCGAGCAACAATTGACTTTGCTCTTCAGTCAGCAGGGTTGGTTGCATAACTACTCCTAAGAAAGGGAAAATCACTCGGCTCTTTTATAGCGGGTCGATTGGCAGTGCGCTGAGTTCAGTCACAAGGCGCTTTAATTCTTTCAGCAGCGGTGATTGAAATCCGGCTTGCTCATAGGCTTTGACCGCTTCCTGGTAATTCCACGCCTGATCGGCCTGCCCGGCGTTGAAGCGCTGCCACAACTCGCCGCCAATCCGCTGGTGATCTGCCAGAATAGCGCGCACATTGTCGACCTTGTCCGCTATCGTCACGCGCAGGAGCGCTGGGTCGGTTTTGCGGACGTGATCTAAATAGCCTTGCTTCCGCTCGCGCCACGGCGGTTTGGGTCCACCCTGGTAGTCCTGCGGGGTGTCGGTCGAAACCTCGATGATCTCCAGCACGCGCGCGCCAAAACGTTTTTGGATTTCTTCCCGGGTGATGAACTGCGGCTTGTCTTCCAGTGTGTCATGCAGCAGTGCCGCGATGGCTTCATCCTCGTCGCCGCCGTCAAATTGAACCATGGCGCATACTGACAATAGATGCGACAATGCCGGCACGGGCGAGGATTTGCGCGCATCATGGCCGAAAAGATCAATAGTCAGTTGTAAGGCTTCGTATAGCCGAGGGGTAATGGAATATTCTTTGTCAGTCATTTTGCTCCGATGTTATCCGTCAGGTGACGGTCGATTTTGAGAAACTTGCCGGATAAACATCCCGCTGTAGGCGCCAATGAAAGCCACTACCAGCGCCAGGACGCCGCCAAAATTGTGCCGGATGAACACACCCACCAGCGGAATCCAGATGCCGACTGCCAGTGCCCATAACCAGGGCTTTTTCGGACTGAAAAAGCCGAGCACTCCGGTGCTCATCACGATTAACAAGGCAGTGAAGCCGGTGCCTTTCCAATTTGGGCCTGAATCCAGCCAGGTGATGCCCCAGCCGATCAAAATCGCGATCCCAATCAGCCATTTTCGCATGGTGCCGTCCTTTGCTTCATTATAAATGAAGCGCAGACGACAGGTCGTCATAATGCTCGCGATGATGTTCCAGCGAGCCTTCGAGCACGCCGATCAACGCATACCCCTCCAACCAGGCATATTTGCCGCTTTCCAGCAGGTCGGCCTCTGGTACAGCCTCGGCCAACTCTAGAAAGTGTAAAAAGCCGCTTTTCCAGGCAAGGTACACAGCTGGCCCGGGCAGTTCATGATTTGCCTGATAGATACGCTCATTGTAAATGTCGAGGTTCTCTTCGGCATCTGGCGGTTCACCGCCTGTCCAGGTCGGGTAAACCGGTGGGCGCGCTTCGATGGCAGCTTTCAAACGGGCAATCGACACCTGCTGCCACCCACGCAAATGGGCTAGTACGTCCTGCACCGACCAACCGTTGGATTGGATGGGTGCGGAAAGTTGCTCTTCACTCAGGCTGGCAAGCACAGATTGCCAACGGGAGAGCTCGTCGCTCAGTTGATTTATTAAAACAGTTTTAGAAGGCATAAATATTCATTCTCCCTTCTCCTCAAACAACGTGACCTGCATCCCGTCCGGGTCTTGCAACCGCACATTCCTGTCGCCCCAGGGAGTGACTACCGGAGCGTGCACCAGGGTGGCGCCGTGTGCTAGCAGCTTTGCCATGGCTTCGTCAATGTTGGGCACCTGCAATGCAAAACGGATCTGCCCGCTGACGCGCTGCCCGGCTTCGATCTGGTCGATGGTCTCAGCCTGGGCTTCATCGAAAATCTCCAGCGTAGCCTTGCCCAGCTCCAGCATCAGCGCGCGTCCCTGTCCGTTGTTCCAGAAAGCTGCCGGCTCGATGCCCAACCCTTCGCTGTAGAACTTGACCGAGCGTTCGAAGTCTCTGACGGTCAGCGCTACGCGAAGTTCAAAAACCGCGGGTATATGGCTGTCATTAACCATTGCATTTCCTCCTGTATTACCGGTAAAGTACCTCAATCATAAATCATGGTTCAAAATCGAACCACGATTCTATCCGGTGCTTACCCGCCCGGTTTGATCGAGCCAATTGCCAGGAAGGCAAAAATCCAGATGTCCTGCAAAAAATGCAGAAACCATGCCCAGAACAGACCGCGCGTCTCCAGCATCGATTTACCCAGCAGCCAGCCGAGGAAAGTCGCCAGAATCACACCGACAATGCCGTACGGTATGCCGTAATAATGCCAGATGCCGAAAAACGCAGCCATCATCCACAGCGCCGGCTGCTTTCCAACCACGTCCACCAGCACAGCCAGGAAGGAAGCTTTGTAGGTCATTTCCTCGTTGAAGGCATTCACGGCCGCGGCAAACAGGATCGCTGGCAAAAACGGCAGGGCTTGAACCGCTATATTCAGCGGCGGGCGGCCAGCGATGACCAGAAATGCCAGCGTGCCAAGACTGAGGATGAAAGCGAAATTGCGTCCCACGGTATTCCAACGCTCGCCGGCTTTTATCCCCAGCCACCGCACCGGTTCAACCGGGGCGGCCAGATCGCTGCGGGTCAGAAAGAAAGCCTGGCGCCGGTATTTCAGTAGAAAGAGAAATGCGATGATGACCAGCGTCACCAAAAATTTTAATAATACTTCGACTGGCATGTAAACCGAGAAGGACGGATTGACCAACAGCTGCCGGATAAATGGGACATCATCGAGCCGCGAAAGGACCAGCCATTGGGCGCCGAACAACACCATGAACAGGCCGAAAAATGCCCGCAGCGGGCGAATCGCTTGCCACAGGAATGTGAGGGCGAATCCGGTCAACACAATCGCGGCGGAAATTCCGGATTGCAGGTCTTCGCTAACGGTGAAATCGAATAACTCCTGCAGGACTATCTTGAACAATGCAACAGCGAGAATCACAACCCAGGCTGTGATCAGAATGGACTTGGATGCACGCGGCTTGTCCATGCTTTCCCCTCCCCGAGCGATGCAGTATTCAGATGTCCAAACATTATAGCGTGAAGTGATCTAGCTGATCGGGATTACAAACGAGGTGATCTCTTTGATATGGGTATATTTGACACTGCTGAAAACATAAATATGGCAAAAAGAGAACGTTTTTCCGTCAGCCATTTTCCTGACCCCATCCACCGCTCCGGCTCTGCCGTGAGACAAGACGTGCTTGATGACCAACTCCAGTGTCTCAACTGAATTCACCCGCTCCAGGGCTGCGGCAAAGGCTGCTTTCCCGCTAATTTTTTCCGCCCCGACCAGGTCCCACACAATGTCGTCCGTGACCCGGCTGAGTAGGAAGGCGATATCGTTTTTAGCGAAGGCGGCGGTCACATGCTCGAGGAAGATGTTTTTAGGCGAATTGCCGCAATCTTTACCGATGATGATGTTGGTCATGTGGGTTTCTTGTTCCGTTATGGTCAGAAAGGGACGGATGCGAATCTTTCTAACGCGATTCTATCCCGATTAAGGCGGTTAGCGAAGAATCCGGGATGCTGTGCTGCAAGGGCAATCCGCGTGTCGTTCAATTAATTACAAGTAAAACCGGCTCCACTGATAAGCAGCCAGGAGCAAGGCATCGATTCCGCTAGCGCCGTAGATCAAGACGGTTTGCAGGAAAAAGTCTCCATGATTTTTTCGAAAATAGGCCTTCAACTGGCGCCCAATGGATTTTAGCAAAAGCGTATCCTCCATATCCACCAACCTCACCTGAGCGGTTCCCAGCCGCGGCGCAATCGCCACCTGCAGCCGGCCAGTCTGTTCCGTGAAATCGAATCCCAGAATCGTCTCGGCAGCCGGTAGCCCCAGTTCGCCGAGAACCTCCCGCAGCGCGGTCCGGCACCCCTCTGCGCTGACGCCAAGAATAAATATTCCCCGCATAGCGCGAATGACGGCTGCATAGGCAATCACCTGGATCAGCACGACGAAGACGCCGTAACAGATGACCGCTGTTTCCCCGGCTGTAGCTATCAAATAGACAATTCCGGCATTGATCGGGATGACCGATAGGATCAGAACCCATGCCAGGGCTCGGCCGTTCAGCACCAACGGCTGGCTGCGCAGCAGGATCGCTGCACTTATGACAAAGCATTCCAATCCCAGGATGACAATTGGCGCCAGAAGTGTGAAACGCAGTAGGAGCGATGAATCCATACTGACCCCCGAGCTTATTCAATTCAGACTGTTTTCCACCCCGCCCCCTCATTTAATTTTACATCGAACGGCTAATTCTCGTTGGAAAATTCAACTAATCAAATTTCGTGAATCATTGGAATGCACCTATTACCATCCCACGGTTGGTAGTTGTATCGAGTGCTACAATGGCGAATACCACCATTAATAACCAATCTTGCCCATCCGTTTTGACCTATGCGGGACGGACGAATCCGCCGGCATAAGTGGGGTGGATCGTAATACTGACCCCCTCGCCGGCGACTTTGTTGATCATGTCCATGGTGTAGCTGCTGGGCGTACCAAAGATCTCCATAGCTGTCGGTTCGATAAATTGATAGAATACTTTCGATCGCACGTCGGAACCGCGCAGCTGCTCATCCATGGCATCCGCGTTGGGAAAAACGCGCACAATGGATACCTCGGTATTGTTCTCGTTGAGGTAGGCGAGCTGCACCAGGGTGTCAGGTTTGCTGGTCTGCGTAACCGGGATACTGGTCTCGTAATGCCGCAGGAAATCTTCCAGCATACCCGGCATGATGCGATTGCGGCTGATGAAAACAATCGGCTCAGTCATCATACCTCCTGATTACGACTGCTGCGTGGTTAATGTGAGAACTTACATCTCTGACTCAATTAACTGTTTTTGATTCTCACCGCTGCGCTCCAGACGGCTATTAAGAAAGCTTTTATCCATGGAATCATCCATGCCGGGTATTTCTATGTAGGTCGTCATGCGGGTCTGGTTTTCGTTAATCGCCTCGTAAGTGACTCTACCGGTCATTACCGCCGGTCCGTCGTGAATGAGCATTCCCATGGCCTTATCCGGTTCGAATTCGGTTACTTCCATGGTTCCTTCGACCGGCGTGCCGCTGCGGCTGTTGCGCCGGCGAATGATGGTGCCTACCTCCAAAGGAGCATCCTCATCCAGCCACAATTCGATATCCGGGTCCCAGCGGTTATGATTTTTGACGTGATTGCGGGCGTGAAAGTCAAAAACGGCCGCTACCGGCCGGTCTATCAAAGTCGTATGCTTAAAATGTGCCGTCAACTCAGCCTCCATCAGTAAATCGTATGCTACCAATAAAACTTTTCCCGCTCCGAGGGCGGGATTTTGCCTTGAAATTATTATATTACTTAAATTATCAACAATATAAATAGGTTTTGTCAGCTAACCAGAAAAGTTATGAACGGAAAATTTACTCCCTGTTTTGAGGGAATTTAGGAATCACAAACGAGATGGCAGGGCTATATCTTCTCGATCAGCCGCGCATAAAACGCGCAGGCCTCGACGATCTGCTCCACCGGGCAATTCTCGTTGATCATATGCGCCAGCTTGGAGTCCCCCGGTCCGAAGCCAATGGTCGGAATCCCCAGGCTGACCGGTGTGACGGCGTTGGTGGAAAAATCCCAGTAGTCGTAACGGTCGGGATCCCGGCCAAATGTCTCGCGGTACGCCGCGTTGCAAGCCCGGGTGAGCGGGTGGTCCAGATCGATCTTCCAGGCCGGGTGCAGCGGTTCATAGTTGATCTCCATGCCTGTCCAGCTGGTGCGCCGCAACCGGCCGACTTCCCAGCTGGCCTTCTTGCCCGCGATCAACCGCTCCATCTCCTGGCGGATATCTTCCACCGTCTCGCCGGGCACCATGCGGCGGTCCAGGTAGATTTCACACTCCGAGGGTACCGCGTTCAACGAGGCGCTGACGCTGGAAATGCGCGAAAGGACCAGGGTTGGGCGGGGATCTCCACGCTTCATCAATTCCGCATTGACATGCTCCACCCGCTGAATGATCTCGGCCATCTCGTAAACCGCGTTCAGCCCCTTTTCCGGCGCTGAGCCGTGCGCCGACACTCCGAGGGTTTTGAGGGCGATCTGGGCTTTGCCCTTATGCCCCAGCGCGATACGATTTTCGGACGGCTCGCAGATCACCACGAAATCCGGCCGCAGATTCAACTCCTTGAACAGGTGCTTCAGGTTTTCCCCGTCGCAGTCCTCTTCGAATACCGTCCCGCTGACGTAGACCGTTGTGTCAGCCACCAGACCGCGGCGTTTGGCCAGCGCTGCCGCGTAAATCGACGCCGCCAGGCTGGCTTTCATGTCCATCGACCCCCGGCCGTACAGCCGCCCATCCACGATCGCGCCGCTGAACGGCGGCACGTCCCATTGGTCGGCGTCGTTGACCGTGACCGTATCCATGTGCGAATCGAACAGGATGCTTTTGCTGCCGCTGCCGATGCGCCCGAG
>Ga0209619_10003317_pt1 | contig 11568 bp, 8 predicted proteins | sample Rifsed16ft3_FD_184011 | JGI IMG/M metagenome (GOLD analysis project Ga0209619, IMG submission 184011) | Soil microbial communities from Rifle, Colorado, USA - sediment 16ft 3 (version 2) | ecosystem: Environmental > Terrestrial > Deep subsurface > Rock core/Sediment | place: Rifle, Colorado... | reverse complement strand
CCTCTTCGAGAAGGCCAACTGCGACCTTTTTCTTGAGGTCGAATTTGCTCGCTAGATGCGCGGCAATCTGGCTCTTCGACATTGATTTTGCCATACAAGGATCCTTTGGATTAGTGGAAGGTTTATGGGCCCTCTGAGCCCATGAGAAACATCAATGAAATCAGCATGATTCTGATGCACATCGAAAAACTTCAATAAATATAGGTCTTTTGAAGTTATTGTCAATAGCAAAATCAGAAATCGTGACGAAAAATCAATGACTTCCCGTCATGACCTAGCCCGGCTCATACTCCGGGCGTCTGTAAGTCATTGGAAAATATGAATATTGCAGAAATCCCCAGGAAAAACAGTGGTTCGAAATAGGGGAAAAAGAAATTCGAAATAAACTGGAGTTTTGAGGGAAAACGGTCTCGCCTGAGGGTCGTACTGAAGATGCGGTCAGTCCGGCAATTCCAGACTACATTTCAAACGGTAATTCCGAAAGCCCAATGTCAGGATTTTTTTCCATGAAGTAATTTAACGCCCAGTCTCCGGTGAAAAGAATCCCCAGCTGTTCCGTAGAATTCTCCACCAAAGCACAACCTGTCGGAAGTGCGCCGCGGGGAAATGATTTCATGTCAAACATTGGATCGATCCACCTGAGCATTTTCCATTCCGCAGATTCCAGTCTCGACGGGGCCCCGTATTCGCTTTCCAACCGATATTGGACGACCTCGAACTGAAGAGGCCCGACGGCCGCGAGGATTAGCGTACGCTGTCCCGAATCCTTCAACTGAAGTCCTTGGACGACGCCTTCTTGAAGCAACTGGTCGACGCCGTCACGAAACTTCTTGTAATTCCCGGGGTTCGGATTGTGCAGGATAGCAAAGCACTCGGGCGGGAAACGAGGTATTTCATTGTAGACTATCGATGCATCTTCGGTCAGCGTGTCCCCGATGCCGAGACTCGACTGTCCTACGAATCCGACGATGTCTCCCGGATATGCCTCATCGATAGTCTCACGTTCCTGTCCAAAGAGCTTGCTGGCGCTTGAGAGCCGGAGGCTTTTCTCCGAGCGAGTATGGATCGCGGTCATGTCACGCGTGAACTTGCCTGAACAGATCCGCAAGAACGCGATTCGGTCACGATGACGGGGGTCCATGTTGGCCTGGATCTTGAAGACGAATCCGGAAAACGCTTTGTGTTCGACGGGAATAACAATTCCGTTGCTCGAGCGAGGACGTGGTGTTCCGGCATACGTCAGAAACCCATCGAGGAGGAGCTGAACGCCGAAGTTGTTGCGTGCGCTCCCAAAGAACACTGGGGTCAATCGACCTTTCAGGACGGCATCGGGGTTGAAGACCTCGCCTGCGTGGTCGAGCATATGAAGTTCTTCCACCATCGTATGATACGTGGCATCGGGAAGGCGCTCACGGACTATAGGGTTATTGATGTCCGAGATCTCCACAGGGGCACGATACGAGCCGTTGGCGTTCATCTCGTACAAGTGCACGTGTTTCGCCACCCTGTCAAACACGCCGCGAAATTCGAAGCCGGTACCCAGCGGCCAATTCATGGGCACCGCGCCGATTTTCAGAACGCTTTCCAGCTCGTCCAGCAGGGCCAACGGGTCTTTTGTCGGACGGTCCAGCTTGTTCATGAATGTGAAGATCGGTATGGCCCTTCGGCGGCATACTTCAAAGAGCTTTCGGGTTTGCTGTTCGATTCCTTTCGCCGCATCGATAACCATAACGACGGCGTCGACGGCTGTGAGGACTCTGTAGGTATCTTCAGAAAAATCCTGATGACCAGGGGTATCGAGGAGATTAATACGAAATCCATTGTAATCGAACTGCAGCACCGTGGCGCTGATGGAAATGCCCCTCTTGCGCTCCAATTCCATCCAATCGGACGTGGATTGGCGCTGTTTTCTGCGGGCTGTTACAGAACCCGCGAGTTGCACCGCGCCTCCATACAACAGTAATTTCTCGGTCAGCGTTGTTTTTCCCGCGTCAGGATGGGAAATAATCGCGAACGTGCGGCGACGCTGGATTTCTTCGCGGAGGCCCAACTGAGTTCTCAATGAAATGATTTTGAAAAGACCGCCTCGTTACGATCACCCATGAATCTTCACGAATCTACACGAAACAGAAAATCCGCCCTGCAAAAGGCGGATTTACCGGGAGAACAAAAGGAATTGAACTGAATACTCAGCTTTTCGCTGATTCATCTGCTACTGCGGGACCGACGGGACTTCCCGATTCGCCTCTAGCGAATCGGGACGACCTCTTGCCTCTTCTGTTTGTCCCGCGAACGGAACGAGACCTCTTCGCTTCGACGAAGATGAAGCGATGAAGGCGACAGGCATCTGTAACCACCATCAGCGGGACCGACGAGACTCGAACTCGCGACCTCCTGCGTGACAGGCAGGCGCTCTAACCAAACTGAGCTACGACCCCGGAGGAAATTCGGATTTCGGAATGCCGATTGCGGAATTTCCAAAAAATACTTCGCGCATTGCGGATCCAAATCCACCTCAATATACCAAAATCGGCCAGCTTTTGCAATGGAAAAGAGAAATTGACATTGGCACGGTTTGCTTCTAATTTCTGTCACTTGTTTCGTTGTCAGTATGAAAGGACAGAAATGAAAAGAGCGGCGTTCCTCCTCATCTTCATACTCCTCGGCTCCGCGTTTGCGGCGGCGCAGAAAACTGATTCCCGATATGCAAATGCCGTCCAAAAAGCCCGACAGTTTATCAACGATAGTCTGAAGGTCTCCGGTGTCCCGGGTACTTCCGTTACGGTCTCCGTCGGCGGATCCGTCGTCTGGAGCGAAGGATTCGGCTATGCCGACCTGGAACAGGGTGTGCCCGTCACTCCCGAGACGAAATTCCGCATCGGGAGCGTCTCAAAACCGCTCACGGCAACGGCGCTGGGATTGCTCTACGAAGAAGGAAAGATCAACCTTGATACTTTGATTCAGGCATATGTGCCTGCTTTTCCCGTTAAAAAATATCCCATAACACTGCGCCAGATGGCGGGGCATATTGCCGGCATCCGCCACTACCGAGGACAGGAAATGCTCCTGGCCCGGCGGTTCCATACCGTGGAAGAAGGACTGTCGATTTTCAAGGACGATACACTCATGTTTGAACCGGGGACCCGATACTCCTATTCATCCTATGCCTGGAACCTCATTAGCGCAGCGATTGAAGGGGCTGCAAAAGAAGATTTCCTTGGTCATATGAATCGCAGGGTCTTCCAACCCCTCGGAATGACAAATACAATAGCCGACTATTCCGATAGCGTCATTTCATCTCGTGCCCGATGGTACACTCGGGATTCCGTGCGCCATGTTATCAATGCTCCCTTTGTAGACAATAGCTATAAGTGGGCGGGGGGCGGATTCCTTTCAACAACGGAAGATCTGGCGAAATTCGGGAACGCTATGCTGCTCGGATCGCTGCTGAAGCGGACTACGATCTCATTAATGTTTACCCCGCAAATGCTCAAGGACGGGAACCAAACACAATATGGCATCGGCTGGTTTGTGCGAACGGACAAGAATCAGCGGAGGGTTGTGAGTCACACTGGCGGCTCGATGGGTGGAACGGCACACCTTCTTTTGTATCCCGAACAAAAAGTTGTAGTGGCGATGCTGGTCAATTCCGATCAGCGGTTCATCCACCATGCCCCGGCCATCGCCGAATTTTTCCTTTCTCCCTGATTGATGAAGAAGGTCACCTTCTTCTTCGTTAACCTGAGTCGAAGGTAACCTTCAGCCTCTGCACCTTGTACCCCATCACACTCGGTCTCGAATCCCTGTCCGACGAAGCTGCTTCAGCAGCGCAGTCGGGCGCGAAATCCGCATTCCCCATTCCGAAATCCGAAATAAAAAAGCCCCGCTGCTCTTCGCAACGGGGCTTTATCTCCCTTCTCTTTTTAAGAGGAGGGCAGGGGGATGAGTTCGGAAAAGCTAGATTCCCACGCTCACGTTGAAGCGGAGTGAACGGGCGATACCCGGCTGCACTCCAAAGTTGTCAACGTCTGCAAGATGCACTTTGTCGAAAAGGTTCAGGACCTGTGCCGTCAAATAGCCCCGTACCCCTTCGAAGTCAAAGCGGTATCCTGCCTGCAGGTCATAAAGGACTCTGCGGGGAAGGGTTTTCTTGAAGACGGATGTGAACGTCGTTTTTGCGGCATTCCATTCGCCGTCGACAGCCACATAAGTATCGCCATCAAGGCCCCAATGTGCCGCGTAGTAGTTCGCATCGATTCCGACGAAAAACCGATCCCATCGGTAGGTAACGCCGAACGATGCCATCTGCTGTGGCGGTCCGCCGACATGCGTGTCTTTCAGTTCATCCATGTACACGGTGTCCCGAACGCCCTGGGCATTTGAGCCGTTGGAATTGAATACCTGGCGGGCTCCCGTTGTGGGATCTTTCTTCACAGACTCGAGAACGTCTGTCCAGATGTTGGAGGACATCGTCGCGGAGCCGCGAACTTCAAATCCCTTGACAGGAATCCATTCGTCGAGCTTCGCGTTGAATTCCAGTTCAACACCCTGGTTGCTTGAGCTGCCGACGAGGATTGTGCGGAATCCGTTTCTGTCATATCCCGGTTCACCGGCCTTGCTCACGTCCTGGATTCTGGCACTCTTATTGTCCCATGTCATTGAATAGACATTCAGCTTTGCATTGGCTGAACGGGATGTGTACCCGACGCCGCCCTCAATCTGATTGGACTTCTCGTCGCCGGCATCCGGATTGACACGGCCCGAATTGTAGTAGACGCTGAGGTCGACGAATCTCTCGACATGCGCAAAACTTCCGAACACGTTGAAGTTCTCGTCAACATTGTAGTTAAGACCGAATTTCGGCTGAATAAAGCCTCGGCTCCGGCTCGCATTGACAAGGTCAAATGCATACCAGTTGCGTACCGCAGTTGAGGTCGCACTGTTGACCGTCGATACGTATTCCTTCATGTAGAACTTTCCGTTTCCATCCGGACCTTCGCCCCGGGTCGAGCCTAATCCGAGCGCAGCAATCTGCGCTGACGTCAACATCTGCCCGATAGCATTCTCGCTGGGCATGCTCTCGGTCAAGTCGTACTTATACCAAACGTACTGAAGTGTACCGATAATGTTGAGGTTCGGCAGCAGCTGATAGTTCGCGTTGGCGAAGAGCGTGAATTGCGGAGTCTCGCCGCGATAGTTCCTGTATTGCTGATCGAAGGTGGTAAGGTTGACCATCTCGGTTCCAAAGAGGGTCATATCGCCGTTGGCTACATCTCCCTGAAAGGTCCTGCGCCGAAATGTACCGGCGACGGCACCGGTCAAAGTGTCACGACGACCGTATTGCTGTGCGCTGATATTCGTCTTTCCGTACAGGTTGGTGAAATAACCCGGGTGATCGGCTGTCCACGAGCGGAATTCACCGCCGAGTGTCAGGCGAAAATCATCGGAGAGCTTCGTCTCAACGTTGGCAAGGAGGCCGCCCTGCTGATGCCATGAATAACTGTCTCTTTGATAGGCATTCGAGAGGTAGGTATTCTTGATATACCCGGTGTCGAGAAGAGCTCCATCCGATCCCAGGACTCCGCTTGCCACTCGTGCGGCATATGTGGAGGAGGAAGGATAGGATGAACTGTTGAGGCTTGATCCACCACCGCGGCCTCTGCTGAAGAAGAATGTGGCGCGGATTGACGTGTTCTCGTCAAGGTCGTTGCCGTAGTGGAGTTCAATCTGCGGCTTTTGAAAATGGTTATGAGAGAGTCCCACGATGCCGCCGCTTACCATCTCACGTACGCCGTCGGTTAGACCATAGTGGGCAGCCCCGGTCGTAGCATTTACAGGGAGCTTGTTGACAACGTCCTCGGAAAGCCATGGGGCAGTGTTCGCCGAATATCCGAAGAACTTGAAGAAGCTGATGTTATTGCTGAACGAATACGTGTGTTCCTGGGGCGCGCCGTGGAGGACGAGCTTGAGAGATTGCTGCTGGTCGATGAACCACGAAGCGGAGAGATAATAGTTATATCCCTCGTACCGGGAACCGAGGCGATTTCCTTCTCCGATCTTGCGATCGAGCCGAAGTGATGCGGCATAGGAATCAGCAATAAGGCCTGAATTGAGATCAACACCGTACATTGTGTTCTGCGGGTCGCCGAAGGCAAGGTTCACGCCGTAATGACGCGTCGGGCGTGCATTGCCCGTGACGATATTGAACGAACCGCCGAACGCGCCCGCTCCATACAGGGAAGATCCTGCGCCGCGCTGGACTTGAACGGAAGCCGCGGCAGAGGAGACCGAACCCCAATTCGACCAATACACAGAGTTGGATTCCGGATCGTTTGTCGGAACGCCGTTGATGAGCACCTGGACATAGTTCTGATTGAAACCGCGGACGAAGAGCTTTGCTTCACCGTTTCCTACGCCGTCGGTGGAATACGCATAGAGACCTGGCGTACCCTTCAAAAGCAACGGAGCATCCTGGCCATGAATCCTCTGGTCAATCTGTTCTTTGCCAATATCTGTGAACGCGACAGGCGTTTCGCGCTCGCGTGCGCGGTTGACTTCGACGATTACTTCGCCGTACTGAAGCACTGTCTGTTTCAATGCGAAGTCCACCGTCAACGTGGCATCCGGGCCAAGGGTGATGCTCTGTTCCTGCGCCGTGTAACCAAGATATGTCGCGCGTATGTTGTAAGCGCCCGGAGGGATATTTGACACAACGTAGTTTCCATCTGCATCGCTTGCAGCACCGATAGTCGTACCGACTATCAACACCGAAGCTGACACGAGTGGTTGCCCGGAGTCGACGTCAGTGAGCCGGCCTCGCACAGTCGCGTTTTGTGCGAATGCGGAGGTCACGAAAAGCACAGTGACGGCGAGCACCAGGAGGGGAGACCACTTTGTCAATGACTTCATAGAACCTCCTGAGTGGATGGGTGTAAAGTAGTGTAGTGATTGTGTGATGGGAGAAGAAAATCGATCATAGAATTGAATGCCGATTGGAGGAAAGGTAAGATCGAACTTTGCAGAAGCTTCAATCGGCCCTGCAATTCTAACGAGGAAAGTACAAAAACACAAGTAGTACATGATGAAGAAATCGTGAATTAAAAAGAAATGAAAAGAAAAATGTGCAACACCTGAACACTTCCTTGTGGAAATTTCTGTAATCCACATTTTATCAACTTGTTGATTGCATCCGTTGACATGTGAGGTGGCCGGAGAAAGACACTCGACAACTTCCTCACTCGAAAAACATTCCGGATCAGAGGATTTCAACTCGCGAAATTCCCCTCTGCAAAGAAAATATTTTCTTTTCACACTTTTGGTCCTCTTTCATGAAACACCGTGCTCCTAAGTGATGCCTGCTCAACACCTTGCGGAATACTCGAGTTTGTTAGGAAATTCGCAAAAAGATGAATTCGCTCAATGATTATGGGGCTTTTCTCATTTTTTTGTTGACATTCGATTTAAAAACTCTATATTTCTGGGGACTTTTTAATGAGGCTTTAATATCAAGAACGTAGCAGGATTACCTTTAACAGAGGTTTAACTAACTCCACTATCCCACCACCAACCAATAAAGGCCAAAAACCATGGGAAAAGCAATGTCAAAGAGCCAGGTTGCCGCTCACATAGCGAGCAAATTTGAGCTCAAAAAGAAGACAGCAGTCAGTATTCTCGAAGAAATCGCACAGCTGTCGTACCGGGAAGCCAAGAATTCATTCACGCTTCCGGGTATCGGAAAGCTGGTTCTCGTCAACAGAAAGGCCCGTATCGGCCGCAATCCGGCAACGGGAGAGCAGATTCAGATTCCGGCTAAAACCGTCGTGAAGTTCCGCGTTGCAAAAGCCGCGAAAGAGGCCGTTCTCGGAGCAAAGTAACTCAGGTTACACGCTGAAATGTCGCCCCGTTCGATTCCCGGACGGGGCGCTTCATTTTTCGGCCGAGCCGCCAGGTTGATGTTATCGAAGCCGTGTTTGGCGTAGTCTGAGTCTACCAGACGAAGCCGTTGTTTGGCGCAGTCTGGTTGCATCTCCATTCGATAATCTCGAAATTCTCCTCCAATTCGTTTTGTTCAGCATATAGCTGAAAACTGACAACTGAAAACTGATGACTGAAAACTCCATGATTTCCGTCCACAGCAAATTCGAATCAGAATTGCAGGTGCGTCCCGATGACATCGACATGAACCAGCATGTGCATAACAGCCGCTATTGTGACTACGTTCTGGCTGCTCGCTATGACCAGATGGATCGGTGCTACAAAATGCCGATGGAGGAGTTTCTGAAGCACGGCTTTGGGTGGGTTGTTCGACGTGCGTTCATCGAGTACAAAAGGCCGCTTGGCTTGGGAGATTGGTTCATTGTCCGAACATGGATCCACGAAATTGCGGCCGATGGCGTTCAAGTACATTTCGAGATCATTAAGAAAGGCACGGGAAAACTCAGCTGTGACGGATACTTTGATTACACGATGGTGAACACGAAGACGGGGCGCGCCGAAAACATCCCCGACTGGATCAAGGAAAAGTACTCAATCTAGCGTTGAAAGGAGGGAAGGATGAAGATGACGATGCTGACCTTGGCCCTGTTTTGTGCGGGCCTTTGGGCGCAGGAGAATAGAATCTACTCAACGGGGGATGGCGTCAAATTCAGAGTAGAGACGGTGGTGTCAAATCTCGAAGTTCCCTGGTCAATTGTCTTTGATAAGCAAGGGAACATGTATTTTACAGAGCGGCCGGGAAGGTTGAGCATTTTGAAAAAAGGGGAGAAGAAGCCCGTCCTCATTGGAAAGATCGAAGGGGTTGTTGAGCAGGGAGAAGGCGGATTGATGGGGCTGGCGCTTCATCCCGATTTCGAAAGGAATGGCTGGATCTATCTCAGCCACACATTTCGCCTTAAGGGTGCCCTTGCGAATACCGTTGTGCGGTACACCCTGCGGGGCGGCGAACTGACAGCGAGAAGGACGATTGTGGACTATCTTCCGGGGTCGGCGGTCCATAATGGCTGCAGGATCAAGTTTGGGCCGGATCAGAAGCTCTATGTGACTGCTGGTGCAGCTGCAGACCGCAAGATCGCGCAGGATGTATCTTCTCTTGGCGGAAAGATCCTGCGTCTGAATGATGATGGGTCGATCCCAACCGACAATCCGAGTCCCAAATCTCCAATTTTCGCACTGGGCGTGCGAAACCCGCAGGGTATCGCATGGCATCCGAAGAACGGAGTAATGTTTGAGACTGAGCACGGTCCCTCCGGATTCGACGGGCCGGGCGGGGGTGACGAAGTGAATGTGATTGTTGCCGGTGGCAACTATGGGTGGCCCGTAATCCATCATAAAGAGACCAGGGAAGGGATGTTTTCGCCGCTGCTTGAATACACACCGGCGATCGCGCCGGGAGGTGCGACGTTTTGCGGGGGAAAGATGTTTCCGCTATGGAAGAACAACCTGTTTTTTGGGGGTCTGAGGGGTACCCGAATTCAAAGGATTGTGTTGGATGAAAAGGAGGGTCGAACGGTGAAAGCGGAAGAGGCGTTGCTGCGCGGGGAATTCGGCCGAATCCGGGACGTTGCTGAAGGCCCTAACGGGGAGATTTATTTCTCAACCAGCAACACAAGCCGTGGCGATGCAACAGATGACGATGACCGCATTCTGAGAATTGTTCCCGCTAAATAGCTGCTTAACTTAACCGATAACTGAGATTTTTCCGCTTGACAGTACATCTTCTTTCTTCCATATTATGGAAGCCCTTCCATAAGAGGAAAACACCCTGTCCGTTACGATCTACGACATCGCCAGAGAAGCGAAGGTGGGAATTGGCACCGTCTCAAGGGTCTTTAATGACCATCCGAGTGTCTCGGACGAGACCAGGCAAAGGGTCCTGCGCGTTGCCAATCGTTTGAACTACCAGCCTCATCCTTATGCGAGAGGTCTGGCAAGAAAACGAACAAATTCTATTTTGACGTTCGTTCCCTTCTTTACGACTTTCTTCTTCGTTGAGATTCTCCACGGTGTGCAGTCGAAGCTCTCGGAGCATGACTGCGATCTTCTCCTGTACGGAGTCAACCACCCCGACCAGGTGAGTGCCTCTCTGAAGCGCAATGCAATCAGAGGAAGGGTCGATGGGGTGCTCTTCTTCTCCATGAAAATGCCCGACGAGTTTGCTGCGCAATACATTGAGATGAAGACCCCTGTCGTCCTCGTCGACACGTACCATCCCTCGTTCGATTCCTTCACGGTTGAAAACGTGCAAGGAGCCTACACTGCAGCAAAACACCTGATCTCCCTTGGGCATCAGAAGATCGGAATTCTGAACGCGAATCTTGAGAGCGTACCCGCGAGGGAACGGCTCCACGGCTTTCAAAAAGCAGTGAAGGAGGCAGGACTTTCCATCGATCCCATTTGGCTGAAGCACAGTGCTTCGCCACGTCTAGACGGATTCACACGCGAGACCGGCTACGAACTTATGAAGGAGTTCATCGCCATGGGCTCCCGCAGGCCTTCGGCGGTCTTCGTTGCCAGCGACATTCAGGCAATCGGTGCTTTGGCCGCGTTGCAGGATGCGAATTTGCACTGTCCCGACGATGTCGCGATTGTGGGATTCGACGATATCATGCTCGCCTCAAGCCTTGGCCTCACCACAATGCGTCAGCCGATGTTTGAAATGGGATCGCTGGCGGTCGAGCGGTTGATGACCCGAATGCAGGACCTCGTGCAGCCGGCGGTGCACATGACGTTTACGCCGAAGTTGGTTGTGCGGTCCACCTGCGGATTTGAGAACTCACCTAACAATCCAGTTTCGCGATCCAAATCGGTCGGAGCAACCTCATGATGCGGATACGCAGCATACTCTTCTTCTCGGTCGCGGTGATCCTCGGCTGCAGCATTCTGTTCGCCGGCTCGACAGGCAAGGTTGCCGGAAACATCAAGGACAAAACAACGGGTGAGCCGCTCATCGGTACAAACGTGATCCTTGAGGGGACGACTCTTGGCGGCTCGACGGATATCAATGGCCACTACACCATTATCAATATTCCGCCCGGCACTTATACCGTGATTGCTTCTATGGTGGGATTTTCGCAGACGAAAGTAACGGGGGTCCGCGTCAATATCGATCTTACGACGACTGTTGATATAGAACTGAGTGAAACGGTCGTGGAATTGGGTGGTGAGGTGGTTGTTATCGCAGATCGGCCGCTGGTGCAGAAGGACCTTACGGCTAAGACAGCGATCGTCGGAGGGGAGCAAATCGACGCACTCCCTGTCACTGAAGTGGGATCTATCCTCTCGCTCCAGGCCGGTTTTGTCGCGGGGAGCCTTCGCGGCGGCCGCAGCGGTGAGGTCGCGTATTGGATTGACGGTGTGCCTGTGACGGATTCGTATAACGGAAGCCAGATTGTCGAAGTGAATAAAAGCCTTGTTCAGGAGCTTCAGCTTATCTCGGGCGCGTTCAATGCGGAATACGGACAGGCAATGTCGGGCATTGTCAATATTGCCACAAAAGAAGGGGGAAGAAAATTCAACGGGGGAGTGGGACTCTACGGAGGCGATTATCTTACGGGCGACGAGGAACTCTTT
>Ga0209619_10003309_pt1 | contig 11590 bp, 9 predicted proteins | sample Rifsed16ft3_FD_184011 | JGI IMG/M metagenome (GOLD analysis project Ga0209619, IMG submission 184011) | Soil microbial communities from Rifle, Colorado, USA - sediment 16ft 3 (version 2) | ecosystem: Environmental > Terrestrial > Deep subsurface > Rock core/Sediment | place: Rifle, Colorado... | reverse complement strand
GGTTCGAGCGGCTCGTGGCCGAGGCCGCCGCAAGCGGGGTCGATCTCTCTCGGGTGACGACCATCAACGTGGCCATCTCCTACACACACGAGCTGGGGCAGACGACAGAGGACGAGGTGGCCGAGGATTTCACGCGCCGCCTGGCCGGCAGCCCTCAGCGGCAGCTCTTTAAGCGCTCCCCGATGATCCGCTGCACCCCTACACACGCAGCATCTTCGTCCGGCATCGTTCCGTTCAATGACGCTGTGGCGGATCTCGTCGAGCGCGGTGAAGAGATGTCGATGGTGGTCACCGGCGGCAATACCAAAGGGACGAATCGAAATCGGGCGAGGATCACTCCTGCGGAAACGACGGATATCTTCGCCAGCCTGGTCTCCCCCTTTGACCGAAAGGTCGCAAAGGCCAATATGCTGAAACTGGGAGCGGCCGCGCTGGGCCGTGCCTACCAACACGATTATGAGCTGGTGAAGGCCCTTGACAGATTCGTCTATGAGCAGCGCCTCTTTACACATGAGATGGCTCTCCGGAAGCAATCGACTGCGCACGTGACGACACATCCGGATCAGATCCAGGACCGAACGATCTACTACCCCTTGAAACTGATCGGCGTGGCGCCCCAGAGCCTGGGGTATTCGGGGGTGGTCCTTTCTCATCAACCCCCAGCCAAAGAGCGGGGGGTCAGGCTCGCCGGAATCGGATGCGGGGTGGACCCCTCCAGCATCCGTGACCGGGAGACCCACCTCTTCTCCAGGGCGATGGAGGAGTGCGTGACGACCGCAATGAGACAGGCGCGGATCCCCGGCCTGTCTAGCCTGAAGGTCCTTGAGCACCACAACCCGTTTCCCGCCGTACCGCTGACCGAGCTGGAAGTCATACTGAAGGGCCTGGGATATCAGGCGACTGTGACACACGCCCTCCTTAGCAACGACGTCGGGGTGAATGGAAAGCTTATTAAGGCTGGTCGCTCCGGGGGGGCGCTTTCGGGGCATGCGATTGCGCCAACCACCGTTCGCCTCACGTTCGAGGCGGCCAAGCAACTCCTGGGTGTGGGCGGCTATCCCACCCTGGAGATGGGGCAAAACGACGTCGCCTACGCCGGCATCAGTGGTGTAGGGGGGCATCATACCTTTGATGGCTACACAATCTTGGCAGGCGGGAGAACCGAGGAGGTGACAAAGCTCCAGATCGATCTGACACCCTTCAACCACGACCTTTATAATGCTAAGGCCGAACGTGACCTTGAGGAGCAAATCGCCCTGAGCGGCGCCGAGGTCCCCGATGGGATGACCGTGGGGTTCATCAGTTATCAAGAGACCAAAGGGGGACGCGACTACTTCGGAATCGCGCGGGCACCCGACGGTCGTGACTTTCCGTTTACAGCGACTCCAGCGTTCTTCAGCCGCCTGCTTCAATCGGCCTACATCGGGACGCCCGTCCGGCTCTCCCCGACACTTCAGGCCATCGAGACCTAAGTGCTCCCTTTCGTAAGTCGGGAGGCACCTGTCATCCTCTCCACCCTCCCTCCCCTTGAACTCACCTTCTCCCATCAGGGGAGAAGGAATGGATGAAGGAAACTCACTTTCGCCTTGCATGGAGAGAAGGAAGGAATGAGGAGAGTGGAAGGATAGCGTAGATGCCTCAGAAAACCATTCTGCTACAGATCGAAGATCTCCGGATCGCGTTTGGGGGAGTCAGCGCGCTGGCTGGGGTGAGTTTGGAGGTCAAGCGTGGGGAGATCTTCTCGCTGATCGGCCCCAACGGCGCCGGGAAGACAGTCCTCCTGAACTGTGTCAGTGGACTCTACAAGCCCCAGGCGGGGCGGATTCTCTATGACGGCAACGACATCAGTTCGTTAAGGCCCCACCAGCGAGCCTACCTCGGGATCTCTCGTACCTTCCAGAAGATTGAGCTCTTTAGCGGCATGACTGTTTTGGACAATATTCGCTTGGGGCGACATATCCACATGAAGACCGGCCTGCTTGGCGGCGCGGTCTATTTGGGAAGGACGTCTCGGGAGGAGGTCGAGCATCGCGAATTCATCGAACGGGAGATCATCGACCTCCTCGAGATCGAGCACATCCGGGATAAGGTGGTCGGGATGCTGGCCTACGGTCTCCAAAAGCGGGTCGAACTGGCCCGGGCGCTGGCCTTGAATCCCACGCTGATTCTGCTGGATGAGCCGATGGCGGGGCTGAACCTCGAGGAGACCGAGGACATGGCCCGGTTCATATTGGAGATCAATGAGGCGGAGCGATGGCGAGTCACGTGTATCCTGGTTGAGCACGATATGGGCGTGGTGATGGATATCTCCAACCGGGTCGCGGTCTTGAACTTCGGCGAAAAGATCGCGGAGGGGAGCCCGCAGGAGGTCCAGGCAGACCCGGCTGTGATTAAGGCGTACCTCGGAGAGGTCGAGGACCTCTATGCGACGCGCCGCTAGCGGTTTCGTTGGCCCAATCGAGATCACCAAGGACTTGAGCCTCCCCAAGCTCCTGCTCCAAACCGCCAGGACATACGGCAACCGGAAGGTCGCCATGAGGGAAAAGGAGTTCGGCATTTGGCGACCGATCACCTGGCAGGAATACTTGGAGCGTGTCAGGGCGATGGCCTTGGGTTTTGTCTCCCTCGGTCTCGGTCGTGGTGATAGGGTGGCCTTGATTGGTCACAACCGGCCAGAGGGGCTGTGGGCAGAGATGGCTGCGCTGTGTGTCGGCGGGGTGGCTGTCTGGCTCTACCAGGACTCCCTGATCGACGAGGTTCAGTACATCGTGGACCATTCGGACACTAAGTTCCTTATCGGCGAGGGGCAAGAGGAGGTCGATAAGGGGCTGGCCATCAAGGACCGCTGTCCCAAGCTCGAGCGGATCATCTGGGATGACCCGAAGGGGATGCGCGGCTACGACGACCCGACCTTGATTAGCCTTGATGAAGTCGCGAAGCTGGGGCGAGAGTTGGGGGAGCGGGAACCCAAGCTCTTCGAGGAGCTGGTGGGAAACGGGCGGGGGGACGATGTCTGCCTGCTCTTTTACACCTCCGGAACCACAGCCTTGCCGAAGGGGGCACTGCTTACTCACCACAATATGCTGAAGATGGGTCAGAACATGATGGCAGTGGATCCGTGCAAGGAGGACGATGATTTCGTTTCCTTCTTGCCGTTTTCGTGGATCGGGGAGCAGATGATGTCGATCTCGTGCGGGCTCCAGGCTGGATTCACCATCAATTTTCCTGAGAGTCCCGAGACGGTCCAGCAGAACATCCGAGAGATCGCCCCGCATGTCCTCTTTTCGCCCCCGCGAATTTACGAGCAGATGGTTCGAACGGTACAGGTCCGCTACCTGGATGCCCCCCGCCCAAAACGACGAATGTACGAATGGGCGATGCGTACAGGAGGGAGGATCGCAGACCTTAGGATGGCCAAGAAACCGATTCCGTGGTGGCTTCAGGCCTTGGGAAACTTCGCTGATCTGGCAGTTCATAAGAAACTCCGCGATCATCTGGGCTTGGTCAGGGTGAGACGAGCGTACACAGGCGGCGCGGCACTGGGACCCGACCACCTCCGCTTCTTCCATGCCATCGGCGTGAACCTCAAGCAAATCTACGGCCAGACCGAGATCGCCGGGATTTCGGTCCTGCACCGGGATGGCGACGTGAGGTTCGACACGGTGGGAACACCACTTCCCGAAACGGAGGTCCGCATCGCCCCAGACGGCGAGATCCTCTCCCGAAGCCCGTGCGTCTTCCAGGGCTACTACAAGATGCCTGAGGAAACCGCCAGAACCCTGAGAGACGGGTGGCTGCACTCCGGAGATATCGGCTTCCTGGATTCCGACGGTCATTTGGTGGTGTTCGACCGGCGGAAGGACGTGATGACACTTGCCGACGGGAGCCGGTTCTCGCCACAGTACCTTGAGACGAGACTAAAGTTCAGCCCGCACCTCAAGGATGTCTGGGTGATCGGCGACCGGCGCCCCTTTGTGACCGCCGTTGTCTGCATCGATGCCGGCGTGGTGGGGAGGTGGGCCGAGGAGCGCCATATCCCTTATACCAGCTATGCGGAGCTTTCGCAGAAGACCGAGGTCCGCAGTCTTGTGGGGGAGGCGATCCAGCATGTCAACCGGGGCTTGCCAATTGCCGCCAGGATCAGGAGGTTCATAAACCTCCACAAGGAGTTCGATGCTGACGACGAGGAGCTGACCCGGACGCGGAAACTCCGTCGCGCCTTCCTGGAGGAGCGCTACCACGAGATCGTGGAAGCCTTGTTCTCGGGAGCGACGGAGGTCCACTTTGATACGACAGTCACCTACGAGGATGGCCGGGTGGCCCATAGCAAGACGGATCTCCTGGTTATGGATGTACCGGGGGAGACAGGGTAGTGGAGACCTTCCTCCAGCTCATCATCAGCGGCATCTTGGTGGGAAGTATCTACGCGCTGGTAGCCCTGGGGTGGACGCTCATCTATAAGTGCTCCGGCGTCCTTAACCTGGCGATGGGAGAGCTGACCCTCCTGGGGGCCTACGTGTGCCTGACCTTCTACACCTGGGGATTCCCCTTTCCCGTGGCCCTTCTGGCCACGCTCATCGTCGGCTTCGTCCTCGGGCTACTCACTGAACGCCTGTTCCTTCGCCGGATGATCGGCCAGCCCATTCTGGCCGTCATCATGATCACGGTTGGGCTTTCATTCTTCTTCCGCGCCTTGGTGGGGTTCATCTGGGGCACCGACACCAGGGTCTTTACGCCACAGGTCTTCCCCACAGAGCCAGTGCGCTTCGGCAAGATGGTGTTAGGCCAGGTGTACATCTGGAGCTTTCTGGCCGCACTTGTGCTCCTCGTGATTTTTGTCGCCTTCTTCCAGTACAGCCGCTGGGGACTCTCCATGCAGGCCACGGCTGATGATGAAATGGCGGCCCTTTCTCTGGGGGTGAGCGCCAAGCGAGTCTATGCCCTTGCCTGGGCCATCGCCTTCATGGCGGCAGGCGTGGGAGGGACCTTGCTCGGGAACATCAACGGCCTGAACATCTCCGTCGGCCACCTGGGAATCCTGGTCCTACCTGCTGTCGTCCTGGGAGGCCTCAACTCGGTCCCGGGCGCCATCGTCGGCGGGATCGTGATCGGCATCCTCCAGAACCTATCCGGAGGGTACCTGGAGCAACTGACACCGGGTGGGGTCAAGGAGATCGCGCCGTTCGTCTTCATGGTGATCATCATGCTCTTCAGGCCGTACGGTCTCTGGGGCTGGGAGAAGATCGAGAGGGTCTAGTGTCTGACCAACAAACTTCGCCTAGCGGTGTTGCTGGCCCTGTGGCACTCCCTGCGACGTACCCGGCGTACCTCTTGATCGGCCTCAGGGCCAGCGCCTTGCTATGCTCGTTTCTTGGCCCGACACGGGGCGCAACAAGTTAGCGTGAAATAACATGTATTTGCCAAGCGGGGTGTATCACGAAACCTACCGCGCAGATCACGCCTGGTGGCAGGCGACCTTCGTCAAGGCGAAGATGGGCCTCCTGGTCCTTTTCCTCCTTGTCGGCCTGCCACTGGCCGGCAACTACCCCCTCTCGGTTGCGAATATCATCGGCTACACGATCCTCTCGGCCCTTGGGGTCCAGCTTCTTATCGGCTACTGCGGGATGATCACGCTCGGCCACGCTGCCTTCATCGCCGTGGGGGCCTACGCCACCGCTATCGGAATGCTCCGGTACGGGCTTCCATACTCGGTCAGCATGGCGCTGGGGGCGATCCTCGCTGGGCTGTGGAGCGTTCTCTTTGGGCTCCCGTCCGCCAGGGTCAAGGGGTTCTACCTCATCATGACAACCATGGCGGCTCAATTCGTGACCGTCGATTTCATCATTACCCACTACGTGAGTCGGGTCGGCGGGCGGGGTCATTACTTCTCGCTTCCGCCTGGAACGATCACCATCGGGCCGTGGGTCATTGATACAGAGATCAGGGTCTACTACCTCATGATCTGCCTCGTCACTCTATGCACCGTGGGAATGGCCAACCTGCTCCGTACGAGAGTGGGGCGGGCCTGGATCGCCATTCGGGACAACGACATCGCCGCCGAGATGATGGGGGTCAATGTTGTGCGGTACAAACTCTTGGCGTTTTTCGTCGCCGGTGTCCTGGGAGGGGTTGCCGGCGCCTTCTGGGTCAGCTCTCTGTACGTGGTCAGCGCGGAGCACTTCCAGTTTTCCTGGTCTCTCTGGCTGGTCGGTGTTATCCTGATCGGCGGGGTGGGGAGCCTCCATGGTGTCATCTTTGGATCGATCTTCGTCACGGTTCTCCTCGAGGGGCTGAAGTTCGCCGTGATTCCCTTGAGCGATGCCTTCCCTGCCCTTTCTACCGGCTTCCTGTATATCAAGGAGGGGGTCTTCGGACTGGCGATTGTGCTGTTCTTACTCTATGAGCCGCATGGCTTGGCCTACCGGTGGCAGCAGTTCAAGAACTACTTTAACCTGTGGCCCTTCGCCTATTAGCCGGAGGGAGATGCTGCGTGCGGGAACATGGATCTACGATCTACAAGAGAGGAAGTGTATTCTCGTCGCTTTGAGGGGGCGAAGGGAACGCCGGTCCGTTCCCTGAATCGCGGGGCAGGGGGAAGGACAAACTCACGGACCGTCAAGCGAATCCAGCGGTGTAGCACAGGGAACCAACTTCTCATTACAGGAGGTGGACCATGCGAATGAAGACGTTGATTCGGATCGCCTGCAGCTTTCTTGTGGCGGCCTTGCTGCCGTTGCAGGCAGGGGCCCAGAACGAGGTGCGGCTGGGCTCCCTGAACGACTTTACCGGTCCCACGTCCGACGTGGGCAAGGATGCAGGGCTTGGAATCCGAGAGGCGGTTCAGTACGTCAACGACACGGGGGGAATTAACGGCAAGCGTATCAAGCTCTTGCAATACGATTACGGCTATCGAGTCCCCGAGGCCATCACCACCTACAAACGGTTCCGAGACTTCGATAAGGTGGTGGCCGTCTTTGGATGGGGGACGGGGGATACGGAGGCCCTGGCGCCGACGGTGGCAAAGGACAAGATGCCGTACCTCTCCCACTCCTTCTCCGCCTTTCTTAGTGATCCCAAGAAGACCCCCTATAATTTTATTTACGGGACCGACTACTCCAGCAACGCACGGGCTGCCATGACCGCATGGTATGACCAGGTATGGCTCAAAGATGCCCGGTTCAAGGCCGAGCGTGAGAAGGGTGTCAAGCCTCGGTTCGTCAGTTTTTACATGAAGGCCTGCCCGTACTGCAGCGCCGCCATCAAGGCCCTGAATGACCATGCTGCAATAATGGGGTTCGATGTGACGGGGGGGGACCAGGATGTGCCCCTGACTGCGCTAGACACGAAGAGCCAGATCCTGGCCGCCAAGGAGTTCAAGCCTCACCTGGTCTGGCACGGCAACATCGTGATGTCGGTGGCCACGGTTCTGAAGGATGCCCATGCACTGGGGCTAGGCGCGGATCACATCGTCAACAACTGGGGATACGACGAAAACCTTGTAAAGCTGGCCGGCCCGGCGGCCGAAGGGGTGATCGGGCCCGCCGTCAACGCGTTCTATGGGGAGAAGGTTCCCCTCATGGACAAGGTCGTAGAATACACCAAGAAGATGAACCCGGCTGTCCCTCAACAGAATCGTTTGATTCGCACGGTTCAATCCTGGGTGGACGTCCTGCTGATGCGGGAGGTGCTGGTGCGGGCCGATAAGGCCGGTAAGCTGAATGGTCCGGGGATCAAGGAAGCGTTCGAGACCATCCAGGATTGGACTCCTGGGCTTGGGCGACCGCCGATCACCATTACTCCGACCGATCACCGGCCCGGATCGTTCGTTCGGGTCTATCGAATCCAGAAAGGAAAGTTTGCCCTCCTGGAAGCGGTCGATCTCAAGAAGCGGTGGCCCGAGAAGTGGGACCAGTGGCTGGGCTATTAGACGCTTGGATCCTAAATCTTGGGTCCTAGATCGTGGGTCTGTCCTCCAAGATCCAAGACCCCTGATCTGACATCTGTTGTGTATATGCTGAAGATCAACAACATCGAGGTCCTCTATCACGAGGTCATTCTGGCGCTTAAGGGGGTCTCGCTGGAGGTACCCTCCGGCGGCGTAGTCGCACTCCTTGGGGCCAACGGCGCCGGGAAGAGCACGACGCTGAAGGCGATCTCGGGGTTACTCCGACACGAGAACGGGAAGGTGGCCGAGGGCAGCATCGAGTTCCTTGGCGAACGGATCGATCGCAAAGCTGCCGAGGAGATCGCCAGGATGGGGATTGTCCAGGTGATCGAAGGGCGGCGAGTCTTCGAGCATCTCACAGTGGAGCAAAACCTCAAGGTGGGCGCTCACCTTCGCAGCAACGGGGCCGGGATCAGGGACGGCCTGGAGGCCGTCTACCGCTACTTTCCTCGTCTCCGGGAGCGCCGGAACGTGGTCGCCGGATTCATCAGCGGCGGAGAGCAGCAGATGACGGTTATCGGCCGGGCCCTCATGACCGGCCCCAAACTCTTGCTCCTGGATGAGCCTTCCATGGGCCTTGCCCCCCTCCTGATCAAGGAGATCTTTGAGATCATCACCCGACTGCACCGGGAAGAGAAGATTTCGATCTTACTGGTTGAGCAAAACGCCAAGTTGGCCTTGGCCGTTGCACAGCATGCCTACGTGCTTGAGGGCGGTCGGGTGGTGATGGACGGACCGTCTGAGCAGCTCAGGGAGAATCCTGATATCCGCGATTTTTACCTCGGCTTGACCGACTTGGGCGCCAGGAAGAGTTTCCGCGCGGTGAAACATTACAAGCGGCGGAAGCGGTGGATTACGTAACCGTATCGCTGCAAAGAAAAGGGGGAGAGAGATGCGAAAAGCCCTTCTGATCGCGATTATGGTTGTGTTCTCGGCAAGCTGGGGCCTGATTGGGCACGCCACCGCGGCAAACCTCCAGACCCCCACCGTGGAGCTCGAGCGAGTAGAGGTGCAGAGCTACTTCCCATACGCGGAGAAGCCGGCGCGCGTGCCCCTCGTACTGGCCTTCATCTTCAAAATCACCAATCCCAATACCTTCAAGGTTGGGCTGGAGGATCTGAAGTTCACCTATGGATTCGAGGGCAAGCCGGGTGAATACTTCGACCTCAACACCCCTACCGTGTACGACGTAACGTACATTCCTGGCAAGACCACGAACGAGCTTCGGGTAGTCAGTGTTCTGGACTCGATGATCGTGCCATCCACCCTCGCCGTCAGCGCCGGCTTTCGTGTTCAGTCTCTAGATTTGAAGATCCCGGATGTCGTGAAAATGTGGTGGGAGCAGATCGGCGATTTTAGCTTTGGGATCAGGGTGACGGAGGGCGTGGCCAGCTTCACGAGTGAACAGGGAGATGCGCTGGCCACTTTTGAAGGGAAGTTTCCTAGGAAGTAACTGGAACTATCAACCAGCCGACCGTCGAGGGATGTGCCAAAGAAGCGATGATGACGGTAGGGCGCCAATAGAGCGATCAGGGGATCAACCACGACACCAGCAGGACTGGTGACTGTCCTTACGGGACAAATGAGGTGGTGGCAGAGGCGATTGATCGCAATTTGGGCCTTTATGACCCGGAACTCGAGGCGATGTCCGCGGATCGCCGGCGAGCCTATCATGCGGAGCTGCTTCGGGCTGCCGTCAAGCACGCCTACAACCACTCACCTCACTTCCGGCGGCGAATGGAGGACGCCGACCTGACGCCGGCTGCCATCACGCAAGTCCATGACCTGGCCCGCCTACCCGTCCTAAAAAAATCAACGCTGCCCCAGCTTCAGAAGCAAGACCCGCCGTTCGGCGGCCTCCTGGCGGCTCCCCTCTCCGAAGTGAGCCGGATCTACCAGTCGCCCGGGCCAATCTATGAGCCCGAGGGCCGAGAACTGGATTACTGGCGCATGGCCAGGGCTTTTTATGCAGGTGGGTTTCGCTCCGGCGATCTGGTCCAGGTCACCTTTGCCTATCACCTGTCTCCCGGCGGCTGGATATGCGACGGCGGCCTGAGGGCGCTCGGGTGCGCCGTAGTGCCCGGTGGGGTCGGCAATACGGAGCTGCAGGCTCAGCTCCTGCAAGCCCTCCGGGTGACGGGATATGTTGGCACGGCGGCCTTCCTTTTAACGCTGATCACGAAGGCTGAAGAGATGGGATGGGATGTTGTGAAGGATCTCTCCCTTCGCGTTGCCTCGGTCAGCGGGGCGATGATGGCGGAGTCGATGCGCCGGATGATGGCTGACCGATACCGGCTCACGATCAGACAGATCTACGCGATCGGTGATCTGGGCCTTGTTGGCTATGAGTGCCAGGAGGCCTCAGGGATGCACATCGCCGATGACCTGATCCTACAAATCGTTGACTCACAGAGCGGGACAGAACTCGAGGTCGGGCAATCTGGAGAGGTGGTGGTGACGAGGTTCGACCACCTGTACCCGCTGATCCGTTTTGGGACAGGCGACCTCTCGGCGGTTACGGCAGAGCCCTGTCGGTGCGGGAGGACCTCCGCCCGGCTGACTCGAATCATGGGCAGGGTGGATGAGGTCACAAAGATCAAGGGAATGTTCGTTCACCCTCGGCAGGTGGATGAAGTCGTGACGGCATTTCCTGAGGTGATTCGCTATCAGGTCGTCGTCCGCCTGAAAGGACATGACGATCAGATGGCCTATCTGGTTGAGCTGGCGAGTGGCGTGAAACCCGAACCGCTCTTGACAAAACTGAGAGACAAGACCAGAGAGCTCCTCAAGATCACGGCCAACGTCGAGGTGGTTCCTCCAGGTACGATCGCCGAGGGAGCGAAGAAGATCCTCGATGAACGCCGGTGGGACTGATCCTTCGCAAGTGGACCGTCCTGTTCTTCATGTCAAAAGGCCGGTTCGTCCTGCACATCCCTCCCCGCAAGTAACCTATGCCTGAGTCACGACTAGTGCCGTTCCAACTTGTTGCGCCTAATGGAAGAGAGCTATGCAGCACATACGTCGCTTTCAGCGAAGCTTGACTGATTCGGCGAAAATAGTTGGAACGGCACTAGAAGTTGTCTTCGCGCTGGTTGCGGAATCGGCCGGTGTATCGGGCCTCGCCAATGGTGCGTTGGAAGATGAACTGGCAGATGGGGAGGCCCGGTGCCACCAAGAGCGGCATCGGGCTGAAGTTGCTGAGTTCCAGACACTGCTTGTTGGCGATGCCCGGCTGCATGAAGCTGGCTGAGACATGGACCAGCAGGCCGAGGCGAGCGAACCTGCTCCTTCCCTCCAGCCAGCCACACAGATGCGGCGCGAGCGTGATCTGCTCCCGCGTGATCCCCAGGACGGTCTCTCCTGGCACGAGCATCAACCCATCAGCCGCGTGGACCTTTTCTGTGACCGTCTCATAGTCCGTCTCCTCGGTGACCCGAATGACCTCCCTGGCCTTGCGGAAGACACGAAACTCCGATCCAAGGTGCAGGTCCACCGATGCCGGTCCGACCGTTGCGGGGTCGTATGGGTCGATCCGAATGTGACCAGCCGCAATCTCCCTGAAGATCTCATCCCTCGTGAGGATGCTCATTTAGCCTTTCTCCTGCGGAAGCGCGGTAAACCCTTCCCGCCGCGCCGCCTCACGCA
>Ga0209619_10003305_pt1 | contig 11595 bp, 10 predicted proteins | sample Rifsed16ft3_FD_184011 | JGI IMG/M metagenome (GOLD analysis project Ga0209619, IMG submission 184011) | Soil microbial communities from Rifle, Colorado, USA - sediment 16ft 3 (version 2) | ecosystem: Environmental > Terrestrial > Deep subsurface > Rock core/Sediment | place: Rifle, Colorado... | reverse complement strand
GGCAGAATCAGAATATGTACCGGCGCCTGGGGGTTTATATCCCTGAAGGCAAAAACATTCTCATCTTCATAAACCTTAGAACCTTTAATCTGACCTGAAATAATCTTGCAAAACAGACATTCTTCTGACATAAAATACCTCCCGCAAAATTATATGCCGGTTATGAGCGTTCCCAGAATTTTATTCTGGATAAAAATTTATTAATTATATCATCTACACTTTTAGGTATATCCTTTTTTGCATCCTTCAACAGATAATAACCCTTCATCCCAAGCAGGCATATTTCGTTGTTTCTGCCTCGGAAATCAAATTGCCGCGACTCTCCCGATTCAAGATGAAGATAATTCCCGTCATCCCGCAACAGGCTATCCGGCAATTTTACACCGCCGTTCTTTTTTATCGCAAGAGCATCTCCTGAAGCCAGATAAATACTGTCCAGTATCCAGTTCCCCGACCGGAGTTCAATCCTGAATTTACCGGCAGAAAATCCGTTCTCTTCAAAAAGAACAGCCATCCTGCGGACGCCAGCGCTGGACGGGCCAATTTTGCCTATGTATTCCCAGGTTTGATCATTCCACTGTTTTATATAAATTAAAAAATTTCCCCCGGTATCTTCAGCCGAAACGCTTTCTTTCTTATCTTTGTCCTCTTTTTTCTCTTTAGCAAAAGTCTCCCGTATTCTTCCCTCAAGCATATATGTTGGAGCGTAGTTTATCACGATAAAATTGTAAGATTTGAAATCCATATCTTTAAAATCAATATTGACCCATATCTTTTTATCAGAGAACCGCGCCAAAACACCCTTTGATTCAGGCCAAAAAACTGCGTCAGCCTTACGGAGAGACCCGCCAACCATGTCCCCATTTGAATCAAGAGCGGTATAGAGCTCCAGCTCTTTTTTAATTTTGATTAAATTACCATGCGTATCCAAAACAATATTACTGACAGATCCCTTTGTACAACCAATCTCCAGCAGATCAATATAATATTCCATATCCGGCGCAGAGATCATTCTAAGTTCCAGATCTTCCAATTCCCTGTTTTCAAAAAGCAGATTGCTCCTTTTTTCATTTTCTTTCCGAAAACTGTCAATCATCATATCCGATTGAACAATCTTCTTATCGCCACTGCAGAGACAGACGTTCATCCCGGCAGAGTAAGAAGCGGCTGTATTAATAAACAAAGCTGTTAAAGCCAGCAGCAGACCTTTAAATGGTTCCATCAAAAGCACCCTTATAAAGCTCTATCTCGTTCTTCCCGTTTACTCTGTTTATTGAAACAACATCAAATCTGAATCCGGAGAAACTGTCTGAACGGTTCGCTATAAAATTAAGAGCAACAAGTGAGATCTGCTTCTGCTTATTCCTTGTAACCGCAAGATACGGCGGACCGTATGAATTATTCCGTCGTGTTTTAACCTCTATAAAACAGAGAACATCGCGGTCTCTCGCAATAACATCTATTTCGCCTATCCTGCACTTATAGTTTTTAATAATTATCTCGTAGCCCTGGGCTTCAAGATATGAACATGCAATTTTTTCTCCTGTTTCGCCAGTAGATTTCCCCTTAAAACCCATTCAGGTCACTTTAAGATTATATACCTGGGATCCGGCTTTTGCAAATACGCTCCTGGATGTAAAATGGAGAATCTTTGCCCGGGTTGACATTGTCCTTAATATCTTAGCGGCAGCAACGATCCTTGCCTCGTCCGCATAAACAAAGGGCTCATCCATTATCAGGGGGAGCGGATTAGATTTAACTATCTCGTCAAGCAGTGCCAGCTTGACAGCAAAATATACCCCTTCGCGGGAGGAGGGGGAGAGATGTTTCCATTCAAGTTCCTTTCCATCCTTTCTTACTATCAAAATATTTCTGCCGGTGTCTGCAGTTTTACTGCTGACAGAAGAATAAAGTCCGCCGGTAAGATTTGCCAAATTATTCCTGAGATTCTCACTAACAACAGCAAGTATTTCATCCGGGCTCTTTTTCATAAATCCTGATGCAAGTTCCAACAAACCGGGCAGAGGCATTGAACCCGGAGGGGGCGTCTTGTTTTCAGTTACAATCGCAGGCTTAACATCCATCTTCTGCGGTTTGACGCTTGCCGGCCGAGAAGGCTTAAGCAGTCCCTCCAATTTCCTAATTTCTTTTTTCATCTCGTTGGGATCCATGGAGAAACCTCCAGCCAGCTGCAGCCTCTCCTCATTTTCCTTAACCTTATCCTCCAGATCCTTCTTCTGCTTTAACAGCTCATCAAGATTGTACTTGGACCTGACGCCTTCCTTCTCTTCCTCCAATTTCTTTTTGTTTTCCCTGAGCAATTTAACCTGGTCAAGATAATAAATAAGCTGATCCGGGGAATCTATCTTTGCCTGATGCAGAATGTTCTTTATGAGGATCGCCTCCAGATCATACTTTTTGCTGACCGTTCTTATGCGCTCTTCAATTTCCTGAAACCTCTTTCTTGCTTTTTGCTCCTTATCCCTTCTTGAAATCTCCTTCCAAGCTGAGTAAAAAAGCATCCCCCAACCCCCGATCCAGATTACCGGGAAAAACTTCAAAAAAGGGGCAACTCCGGAAATATTAAGAGAACTTAGCGCAAATTGCGCAATCAAAAACGGAATGGCAGTAGCGGCGCCTGCAATGAACGGAATCTCCTTGTAAAAAGGAACCCCCATGGACGCGGCTAATTCCCTTGATGCAAATTGTTTATCCTGAATAAGGGTGGAAAGTTCTTTATTCTTAGCCTCTTCCTGAAGCTTGAGATTCTGAAGTTTTATTTCAATACCCTCCGGCAATTTTGTCAACTGTTCAAAATTTTTGAGTTCTTCATCAATTTCTTTTATTTTATCGTCAAAAACCCTGATTTCTTTTAATTTTGACTCTATTTCAAAAACCTTTGACTGCAGTCCATCAACCTGAAACTGAATCTCGTTTATTTGTTCCACGAGAATTAATTCCTCTTTTAATTGCTGCAGCCTTGCCTTGATTGCATCCTCTTCGTTATATTCACCGGAAACATAATGAACACCCTCACCGAGTTCGTAACTGTCGTTGTCCGCCTGAAACGCTATGTTGGGGGTATTAATATTCCCTGCAACAGGCAATGCGCTGTAATATCTGTCATACTCCTGGGATGAGGACATGAGCAGCCTGAGAAGAACATCGCCCGAAGGAATGCCAAGTGTACCGTTCATGTGGCTATGGACCCAACCTGAATCCCTGGAAAGGGGTTCAAAATTATCCTCCCCAACAAACCTGCTGAGCAGGGTCGTGTCATTCGTAAAATCCTTTATCATTCTTAACTGATCCGGCCCCACCTTAAAAACAAGCCCCGCCCGGCTGGGAGAACCTACGGTATCCCACGGGATAAATGTCCTTATCTTCTCATCAAAAAATTTTTTATCAAGAAGCGACGCAACGCATTCAAAAAGGGTTGTCTTGCCGCATTCGTTTGGCCCAAAAAAAACATTGTAGCCGTCCTTGATGATAAATCTGAGGGCTGAATTGAATCTTCGTATTCCCTGTACGGCTAATTCAATTAACTCCAATTCAGAAAACCCGCCATGTAATCAATTTAAACGGAAAATACATCTGAATCAGGTGATTAGTTCTTGGATTCCTTAATCTCGTTATTCACCGTTTCCGGCGCACTATCCTCAATGCCTTCCTCAGGAATAACCACCGTTCTCCGCTTGATCTTTGTCCCTTTGCCTATCTTATCCCTCAGGTAGTAAAGCCTTGCCCTTCTGACCCTGCCCCTCGTAACAATCTCAATCCTGTCAACGGACGGGCTGTGAAGCGGAAAGATCCTTTCTACTCCAATTCCATAAGAAATTTTTCTCACTGTAAAAGTGGCGCCCGTTCCAGAACCTCTCTTTCTGATAATGACGCCCTCAAAAATCTGCAGCCGCTCTTTTTCGCCTTCCTGGACCTTGGAATATACCTTTACCGTATCTCCAACCCTGAAATCAGGCAGTGATTTCTTTAAATAATTTTCTTCCACTGTTTTTATTAGATGTTGCATTTTCTCCTCCTCTCAATTAATTGTTTCTTTCTGAACTTTTTTTAAAATTGTTATTTCTTCCTCTGTAAGATACCCGCAATTTTTTGCTTTGTCAATAAGATCGGGCCTTTTCCTCAGTGTTTTCTCAAGAGATTGGAGCATTCTCCATTTTTTTATTTCGCTGTGGTTGCCGGAAACAAGAACCTCCGGCACATTATATCCGCGGAATTCCCTTGGCCTTGTGTACTGCGGATAATCAAGAAGCGACCGGGAAAATGTCTCGGCATGAATGGACTCCTCGTTCCCGATAACACCCTTGACAAGTCTGACAACGGATTCAAGAATAACAATGGCCGCAACCTCCCCTCCGCTCAGGACATAATCGCCAATGGATACATCGTCATCAACAAAGTTCGCTCTAATCCTCTCGTCCACGCCCTCGTATCTTCCGCAGATAAGCACAACCTGGTCGTAGCGGAGCAATTCTCCTGCGAATTCCTGATTAAATTTCCTGCCGTCCGGACTCAAAAGAATCCGGATTGATTTCCTGCCGTCAAGGATAATGCTCTCAAGGGCAGCTACGACTGGTTCCGGTTTCAGAACCATGCCAGGACCCCCGCCAAAAGGCATATCGTCAACAACCTTGTGCCTACCAGAGGCAAAATCCCTTATATTGGTTATTTTTACTTCCGCAAAGCCGTTCTGGATAGCCCTTGAAAGAATGCCCGCATTGAGCGGCGATGTAAAAAAATCAGGGAACAGGGAAAGTATGTCAAATCTGATGGACATTGTTTATAAACCATAATTTATTAAATCTGAACTGCTCAGCGCTTAACGGTTATTCCATAATCTCAAGATGAATCTTCTTTTTCATTTTCTGTGATGCAGCGCCGAGAATAGTTCTCATTGCCTTGGCTGTTTTGCCCTCTTTTCCAATTACCTTGCCTATGTCTTCTTTGGCCACTCTCAGTTCAAGAATTGAGGTCTGCTCGCCTTCCACCTCCTGAACCTTAACAGCCTCCGGGCTGTCAACAACCGCCTTTGCCATCTGCTCAACAAAATCCTTAAGATAGCTCATAGATCCACCTCCGAATCCCTTTAAGCACTGATATTACAGCAACGGAACAACCGTTATTTATCCGGCTGTCCCTGTCTTAGCCTTTTTGAGCAGACTGCTTACCGTTTCAGAGGGTTGGGCGCCCTTTTTAACCCAATAATCAACCCTCTCCATCTTGATTCTGATATCAGCAGGGTCCTTGTTCGGGTCATAGAATCCAATTTCCTCTATAAACCGACCATCCCTCGGAAACCTTTTATCCGCAACCACAACCCTGTAAATGTCCTTGTTTTTTCTGCCAACCCTTCTTAGTCTTATAACAACAGCCATTCCTTTTGCCTCCTGTTTTATTAAAATATAGTAAAATAACAGAAAAAAGTCAAATGAATTCTAAGAGGCTCACTCCTTTGGCTTGACAATGGAGCGGGGGATAAGAATCTATAGGCAAATTAATAGATACCAGAGCCTAATGTTTGTTAATAAATCAAAGCCTCATTTCGGATAGATTCACCATTTTCTGGAACCACCACAAACAGATTTGCGGCTATATCAATACTGATGACAAGATCTTTGAGTTTCCTTTTAAATGGGTCAGTATGCCCCTATCCCACTCTGGCGAGTTCAAGATTGTTCTTCCAGTATAGAGACAGGATGGTTTTGAGTATCTGGTTCTCGGGTTTTGTGAGCTCAGGGTCTGATTCAATCGCGCTAAAAGCCTCATTCCTGGCATCGGAAAGAATCTTTGCGTCGCGCATCAGGTTAGCCACCCGGAAATCAGGCATTCCCCATTGCCGCGTGCCGATAAGATCGCCCGGGCCGCGAATTTTCAAATCCTCTTCAGCAATCCGGAATCCATCGTCTGTCTCCTTCATTATTTTCAGCCTTCTGTAAGCATCCTCGGTTGGTCTTCTATAGGCAACAAGAATGCACTCTGCAGGGCTGTCGCTTCTTTTCACCCTGCCCCGTAGCTGATGGAGTTGTGAAAGACCGAACCTCTCCGCATGCTCAACTACCATCAATGTCGCATTTGGAATATCTATTCCGACCTCTATCACTGTTGTTGAAACAAGCACATGGATGCTTCCATCCCTGAATTTTGACATTACATCCTCTTTCTCCTGAGATTTCATCCTGCCATGGAGTAATCCAATTTTAATGTCCGGGAAAATTTTTTCTCTGAATTCCTGAAACATCTGTTTTGCAGCCCTGAGTTCCAATTTTTCGGATTCTTCAATAAGGGGATAGACAATGTATGCCTGCTCACCCTTGTTCATCGCCTCTCTTATGCGATTGTAAACGGACAATCTATCTTTTCCATTCACAACCCTTGTAAGGACGGGCTTCCTCCCGGGAGGCATTTCGTCAATAACCGATAAGTCCAGGTCGCCGTAGAGTGTCATTGAAAGCGTTCTTGGTATAGGCGTAGCTGTCATAACAAGGACATGTGGCTGACCGCCCTTTTTCTGGAGAAGTGAACGTTGCATCACTCCAAACCTGTGCTGTTCATCAACAATACATAGACCGAGATTTTTGAATCTTACCGACTCCTGTATCAGGGCATGAGTGCCAATTACCATTTTAATGCTTCCATCTTCTATTTCTTCAAGCAATTTAGTTTTTTCACTCTTAGGAACATCCCCGGTGAGCAATGCAGAACGAATGTCTAAAGTATTCAGCCAGTTCCTGTACCTTAAAAAATGCTGCTCAGCAAGAATCTCGGTGGGCGCCATCAATGCAACCTGAAAACCACCCCCGATGCAGGTAAGCGCAGCAACGAATGCAACTACTGTCTTGCCACTGCCTACATCTCCCTGCAGAAGCCTGTGCATGGGATAGCTCCTGCTGAGATCTGCCTTTATCTCCATGACAACGCGCTCCTGCGCAGAGGTTAGTCTGAAGGGCAGCATATTTCTGAATTTTTCGTTTATGGAATCATCCGGAATTATCATTATCCCCTTTTCCTTTTCATACAGCTTCTTCTTATAAGCGAGTCCTACCTCAAGGAAGAATAATTCATCAAATACAAGCCGCCTGTGGGCGGGAGATTCATAACGGTTCAATTTATCAACATCGTCAGAATCATCGGGGAAATGTATTTTTCTGAACGCCTCTCTAAGATAAATTAAATTAAATCGCTTCAGTCGCTCTTCGCTGAATGGCTCAGGAATAAAATCCAGATATTCCTGTGCAATCCTTTCCATAATACGTCTTAAGACCTTGGGATAAACCCCATCTATAGCGCTGTATATAGGAACTATTCTGTTGAAATTAAGGCTGTCAGGTTCGCCTTCGTTTCCACTATCAATAATTTCAACCTCTGGATGAATGAGCATCCTCTTTCCCCCGAAAAATTTCACCTCGCCATAGAAAACAACCTTCCTGCCTTTTTTGAAGATCTTCTGCATGTATATTGTCTTATAGTGAAACCACTTTGCAGTAAGCATGCCTGTTCCATCGCCTATGATTGCCTCAAATGCTTTTTTTCTGTACCCGCTCTCACCCGAAACAAGAACTTCACCCATCACCACATGCTTTGCTCCGGGATTCAGATTTGCTATTTTTTTGATATTCCTCCGGTCTTCGTACCGCAGAGGATAAAAGTTGAGCGCATTCTCTATGGTGTCAATGCCTTTGGCTGAAAATCTTTTTGCAAGATTAGGACCTACGCCCCGGACAAACTGAATTGGCTTCTGGAGTTCTCTCATCCCCTTCTTTTGGAATTTTTTACCGCTTCGTTCAGTTCCACAAGCAATTTCTCAATCTCTTTTCCATGATGAACAGCAGCAATGCTCAAATGCTCTGTATCTGCACCACTGCATGAAAGGCAGTCCATCCGGTGTTCATGAAAAATCTTTGCAGTCTCGGGGAATTTTTTTAAAATTTCCCCTATTTTCATATCTGCTTTTATTTTTTCATCTATCGTTTTCATCTAATTCCCTGTCAAATAAATTCAATTTTAAGTATCTCAAATGTATGCGTTCCGGCAGGAACTATCACTGTCGCCTCATCCCCGATATTCTTACCTATTAGCCCTCTCGCCATAGGTGATGCAACAGAAATTTTTCCATTACTGGCATCCGACTCAAATTCGCCAACGATTTTATATTTCAGAATCTTTTCGCTATCAAGGTCCATCAGGGTTACCGTAGCGCCGAAGACTACCCTGTCGCTTTTGGTTTTTTTATAATCAATAATATTGGCAACAGAAAGATTATGTTCAATCTCGGCAATCTTTGCCTCCACCATCGCATGTCTCTCCCGCGCCGCGTCGTATTCCGCATTCTCAGAAAGATCTCCGAATGCCCTGGCTGTTGCGAGTTCTTCAACAATCTTCGGTCTATCATACTTTTTTAATTGCTTTAGTTTATCTTCAAGCATTCTGAATCCTTCCGGAGTAATAGGAATTCGCTGTTCCATCTCATCCTCCTGCTTTATGCCTTGCGGCAACTGTTTTATTATACTCCTGAATGCTCTTAACCTGAATATTTTTTTTGTCAATTTCCCCCATTGCATCCGCCACAATTTTCGCCGCTGATATCGTCGTAAAATACGGGACATTGTATGTGATCGCGCTCCGCCTTATTTCAAAAGAATCCTCTGTCGCTTTCTTGCCGAACGTCGTGTTGATTACCATTGCTATCTCGCCGTTTTTTATAAGATCAACAATATGCGGCCTACCTTCCATAACCTTCAGCACCTTTTCGGCATTGACACCGTTATTGACCAAAACATTGTATGTTCCGTAGGTAGCTACGATTTTGAAGCCAATCTGCGACAGTTTTTGCGCAATGGGGACCACAGATGTTTTGTCGCTGTCCTTAACACTGATGAAAACCTTACCTGAACGGGGGGGCGGATTGCCTGCGGCAATCTCAGCTTTTAAAAAAGCGAGCATAAAGTTTTCATCAATTCCCATCACCTCGCCTGTGGATTTCATCTCCGGGCTGAGAATAGTGTCAACACCTATGAATTTTATAAATGGAAAAACTGATTCCTTCACAGCATAATGCGAAGGAACTATATCATCTGACAGCCCAAATTCCTTCAAAGCCCTTCCAAGCATGATCTTGGAGGCTATCTTGGCAAGCGGAATCCCCACAGCCTTGGATATAAACGGCACGGTTCTTGAGGCACGGGGGTTCACCTCAAGTATGAATACATCTTCGTCTTTGACAGCAAACTGGATGTTCAGCAGGCCTATAACATTCAATTCTTTTGCGAGTATTTTTGTAATCCGCTTTATTTCATTAATTATATTTTTTTTCAGAGAAAAAGGCGGCAAAGACATTGCGCTGTCTCCTGAATGAACGCCGGCTTGTTCTATATGCTCCAATATGCCGCCAATGAATACATCCCTGCCGTCCGAAACAGCATCAACATCCACCTCGGTTGCGTCCCCGATATATTTATCAACCAATACCGGGTGATCCTCGGAAACCATGACCGCTGTGTTTATGTAATTCCTGAGTTCCAAAATATCATAAACAATTTCCATTCCCCTCCCGCCCAGGACATAGGATGGCCTTACCATTACCGGATAACCTATCCTTTCGGCAATCTTTTCTGCCTCCTCTCCGGAAAAACCCACGCCGCTCGGCGCCTGTTTTAACCCGAGCCTGTCCACCAATTGGCTGAACCTGCCCCTGTCCTCGGCAACATCAATGCTGTCGGGGCTCGTTCCAAGAATTTTCACATTTGCAGATTCAAGGGGTATTGCGAGTTTCAGCGGTGTCTGCCCGCCAAATTGAACTATCACACCAACAGGTTTTTCCCTGTCAATTATACTCATCACATCCTCAAATGTCAGAGGTTCAAAATACAATCTGTCCGAGATATCATAATCCGTGCTCACGGTTTCGGGATTGCAGTTTATCATGATAGTCTCATAGCCCTCCTCCCTGAGGGCGAAACACGCGTGGACACAGCAGTAATCAAACTCTATACCCTGCCCTATCCTGTTTGGGCCGCTGCCTAAAATCACCACTTTCTTTTTCTCTCCGGGAAGGAACTCTTCTTTTCCGTCATAGGTTGAATAGAAGTACGGAGTGTATGCTTCAAATTCCGCCGCGCAGGTATCCACGACCTTGTAACTCGGGGTTATACCTGCTTCCATCCTCAGTCTTTTGATCTCCCCATTCTTATAGCCTGTAATTTCCTCAATCCTCCTGTCAGAAAAGCCATATTCCTTTGCTTTTTTCAGAAGTGAGGGAGAAATTACCTTTTCAGGAACAGATTTTTTCAATTCTTCCTCAAGATCAATTATCTGCTTTATATTATTAAGAAACCAGGGGTCTATCTTGGTTTTCTCATGGATCTCCGCAACAGTACACTTATATCTTAATGCCTCTGCAATATACCAAAGACGCTCTGCTGTCGGGATTCGCAGGTATCTCGTTATCTGCTCAAGGATGGACCGCTCTGACATCCCTTTCTCCTCAAAGGATTTCATCTTTCTTTCAAATCCGTAACTTCCCGTCTCAAGCGACCTTATCGCTTTGTTCAATGCCTCCTTAAATGTCCTTCCTATAGCCATAACCTCTCCGACAGATTTCATCTGCGTTGTGAGCGTCTCGTCAGCCTTAGGAAATTTCTCAAATGCGAATCTTGGAACCTTAACAACAACATAATCAAGGGTTGGCTCAAATGACGCAGGGGTATTTTGGGTAATATCATTGGGGATCTCATCCAATGTGTATCCAATTGCCAATTTGCTGGCAATCTTTGCTATCGGAAATCCTGTTGCCTTTGAAGCAAGGGCAGAACTCCTTGAGACCCTGGGATTCATCTCTATTACAAGAAGCCGCCCATCCTGAGGGTTAACAGCAAACTGAATATTTGACCCCCCCGTGTCAACACCTATTTCTCTGATAATCTTTATCGCCGCATCCCTCATCAATTGGTATTCTTTATCGGTGAGGGTCTGAGCAGGGGCAACTGTTATGCTGTCCCCGGTATGCACCCCCATGGGGTCAAAGTTTTCTATGGAGCATATAATAACAACATTATCTTTATTGTCCCGCATCACCTCAAGCTCAAATTCCTTCCAACCCTCAACTGATTTTTCAATGAGGATCTCGTGGACCGGGCTGGAGCTAAGCCCCCACTCAACCTGTTCATCAAATTCGTCTATGTTATATGCTATACCTCCGCCTGTCCCTCCCAGAGTAAATGATGGACGCAGGACAAGAGGAAATCCTATCTTATCTGCAATCTTCATAGCCTCCGCTTTTGAATGGGCATAACCGCTTTCCGGTACTTCAAGATTAATTTTGCGCATTGCTTCCTTAAAAAGTGCCCGGTCTTCTGCTCTCTTGATAGCGTTTATATTAGCGCCAATAAGTTCAACTTTGTATTTTTCAAGAACCCCTCGTTCCGCTAAAGCTATTGCAAGATTAAGAGCTGTCTGCCCGCCAATAGTAGGGAGAATAGCATCTGGCTTTTCCCTCGCAATTATCATCTCCAAAAATTCCGGTGTAAGCGGCTCAATATAGGTCGCATCGGCAAACTCGGGATCTGTCATTATTGTGGCAGG
>Ga0209619_10003303_pt1 | contig 11600 bp, 5 predicted proteins | sample Rifsed16ft3_FD_184011 | JGI IMG/M metagenome (GOLD analysis project Ga0209619, IMG submission 184011) | Soil microbial communities from Rifle, Colorado, USA - sediment 16ft 3 (version 2) | ecosystem: Environmental > Terrestrial > Deep subsurface > Rock core/Sediment | place: Rifle, Colorado... | reverse complement strand
GTAATGGGAAGGGCGTCTTCCTGTAGAAGCAGCGCCTCCTCCCCGATCTCTTCCGGGTGGAGCATGAACAAACAACCCGGGCAGCTCGAGCTCTGATCGCTGATCCCCCACAAAAGCTCGGCGTCCCAAGCCAGCCCGGAGGGCTGCAGACCGAATCGACTGGCGGCGTAGGAATAGTCGTGGGGTTGGCCTTTGCTGGTGAGAACCCAGCGGCCGTGGAGATTGCCCGCGGGGTCCGACTGCATCAAGACAATCAGCGGGAGGAGCCAAGCGCAGATCCGATTCACTGGCGCGGTATTCACCGAGGCTGCCGCCCCGCTCTAAGGAGAAGCCGAATCCAACGAGCGAAGAAGAGCCTGGACGAACCTCCGACCCTGGTCGTCACCGCCGTCTTGGACTAAGGCCTTCTCGAGAGCGCGGCGAGCCTCTTCGAAGTGTCCCATGCTTTGCAGCGTCTGCCCGAGGAGCTTGAGTCCCGCGAAGGAATCGCGAATCTCGAGCGAGCGCCGGCAAGCCTGCAGCGCGGCTTCCTTCCTTCCGCTGGTGAAGTAGGAGGCGGCGAGCTCGACCAGAATGTCCGCCTCGGAATCGTAATCGGTGAGAACTTCCATGACGGACGGGGGGTATCGCTCGATCTCGGCGCGTATGGCCTCGGTGCGGTCCCGATAGAGACTGCGCGGAGCCGCGAGCTCCAGCAGTAGGTTGTCGTCGGTGTTCAAGGGCGCGTTCCGAGAGTAGGCGTCCATACCGGCGTCGTCGAGCCGTAGCTCGGCAAGGATGTCGGATGGATAAATAACCTGGGCGCGTTCGAGATTGTCTTTGATCTCCGGCTTCTCGAAAAAAGCGTGTATACGCGACATGGACAGATGGATGGGGCGCCGAGAACCGAGAAGAATGAGGTCGCGGTCCTTGAATGCCAGAGCGTGAGGGAACACGCTGCGGAAGGTGGCGAGGAGCGTGCGAGTGGACTCTTCGGACATACCGTAGAGGTGAAACCATTGGCAGACGATCCCGTTGGGCTTCAGCTTCGACGCGATGATTTCGAAGAAATCACGAGTGAAGAGATTCGAGACACCGGTGATCCACGGATTCGAGGGCTCGGAAACGATCAAGTCGTAGTCCTCGGCAGTGCGCATGAGCTCGCTGCGTGCGTCGCCCAGCACCAGGCGTAGCCGTGGATCGGCAAGGGGCGTTCCGTTGTCGGGCTCGAAGAAGCGAGAGGCTTCGATGACCGCCGGCTCGATCTCGAAGGCGTCCACCGACTCGACGGGATGCATCAATATGGCGGAGGCTGTCATGCCGCTTCCCCAGCCGATCACCGCCACCCGGCTGGCGTCGGAGACCATGAACGGCAGGTGGCCCAGCAAGAGCTGCGTGGAAAGGTCCCCGGGGCCGTTCGAAGCGTCGGTCTTGCCGTTGATCTTGAGGAGGATGAAGCGATTGATTTTTTGTACCGCCACGGTCGCGGTCGGACCGTCACGGTAGTACACCAGCTGGTGCGCGTCCACCAGCTCGCGAAGCGAGCTGGGATCGCGTGAAGGATCCTGCGGATGGGTGTAGAGTCCGAAGCTCTTGACCAGTAGCTCTCCGGCGGGGTCGAAGGACAGAATGATCAACCCGGTCGCCATGGCCACGGTGAGAGGCGCTTTGGAAAGCTTTCGACCCGACCTGGCGGCCAACAAAGCGGCAACGGTGAGCGCCAAGGCGGACGCTACCCGCACCGAAAGCTCGATGCCGAAGCTTCCCAGCAACACGCTGGCAGCGAGGATGGCGCCGGTTGCGGCGCCCACCAGATTGGACGCGTAGAGCCAGGAGACACGGCTACCTAGATCGGCTCTCGAGGACGGGAGGGCGGCGACCACGGCGGGAAGCATGGCACCCAGGCACAAGGTGGCGGGCAGCATGAGAGCGGCGGCAATTACGAACTGAGTCACAAAAAGCGTGAGATCCTTCTCGGGAGCGGAGCGGTAGAGATTCAAGAAGACGAAAGGCAAGTTCTGCGTCACCATGAGGCTGAGGAAGGCGCCTCCCGCCGAGCCGATCAAGAGCCACGCCGTGACTTGGTAAGACAGGGCCTCCTTTCGTCTCCGCAAGAGGAGAGATGCCAGGGCGGAGCCGGCGGCGATACCCAACAAGTACGTCGACAGCATGATGGACACGCCGTAGATCGACGAGCCATAGACGAGGGACAGGGTGCGAGCCCAGGCCACCTCGTAAACCATGGCGGAGGCGCCGGAAACTGCCAGGGCGCCGAGAAGGAGGAGAGCGGGTCGCTCTCCTTTCGGGAGTATCTCGCCCGATGCGATGGACAAATTGGGCAGTGCCTTGCGAGCCAAGACGATGCTGCAGAGCACGATGAGATCCGCGCCCGCCGCGAGGTACAGGGTCTGGGTCAATCCGAGTGTCGGAAAGAGTGCGAAGACCGCCAGCAAGGGTCCCAGCACCGCACCGGCGGTGTTGACGGCATAGAGGCGACCGACCTCGGCGGCCGGCCAGGCGTTGTCTCTACCGAAGGCGCGTGACAGCACGGGGAGCGAGGCCCCCATGGCGACGGTTGCCGGAAGAAGCAAGATCAAGGCACTGACGAACTGCAGCCCGGCGGGCACCGCCGGCACGATGCGCAGCAGATGCGGAGAGGCCAGCCCGTAGCAACCCACCCATCCCTCGAGCAAGGCGAAGGTGAGGATGGGATCCCGTCGCGCCAGGAAGCTCCGTCCGGCGAGCGCGCTGCCTATCGCCATCCCACCCATGAAGGCGCCGAGCACCACTCCCACCGCGGCGGAGGTGGCTCCCAGAGAGAGCAATAGCAGACGGGTCCAGATGAGCTCGAAAACGAGTGCGGCGGCGCCGCTCAGAAAGAAGGTGACGAGCAGTAGGAGCCGGCTGCCGTGCCCTAGGGGCGGAGGTTCGGGCGGGTGCGGGGACACCCCGAATCATACGGTGAAAACCGAGCCCGATCAATTCAAACCGACGAACCGAGGGTAGACGAGCGGATAGGAAACTAGAGAGCTCTCTCGGTGAGGGGGTTGGCGCGGTCGACCAGTATTTCGTCGTTCCACTTGAGATATACGACCTGCCAGGGGCTGTCGATCCGACTCGACTTGAGAATCAAAGTGGCTTCGACTCGGGCAACGCCCTCTTTGTTCAACATGAACCGGCTGGCCGGCTCGTCGAGGCTGAAGGTGGCTTGTTCGAATTTCTCGTCGTAGTCCCGGGGGAGGGTGCGGCCATGACGCAAAAGCTCTTCGCGAACCACCTCCATGATGCGGGGTCCGAAGTGTTTGACTTTCCACCGCTGCTCCCGCCGATCGAACTCGCAGAGCACGACCTTGGAAGAACCATCTCTGAGCTCGAGAAGAGCGCGGCATCCCAAGGTTCCCCGAATGGGGTTGACCCGGCAGTTGGCGACCTCCGACCAGTCCATCTGATTCGATAGCGCGGCCACGCGAATAGCGGCGACCACGTCCTCCTGGCGGAACTCGAACTCGGTGGGGAGCTCCCTGGTCTGACGTTCGAGCCAGGGATTGACCGAGTGTACGATGGCGACATTCAGGTATTTGAGTATGCGCTCGTGCTCGCGGCCGAAACGGGAAAGGTCGGCGGGGGAGCTGGTCTTATCGACGCCGGCCAGAAGCTCGTCGACTTTACGACTCAGGCCGGTCAGAATTTGAGCGACCGTCGCGGTGTCGGTCCGTGAGGCGGGATCGGACTCCAGGATCATGGCCGCGAACTCCTCCATGCGCCGCAGGAGGAAACGCGCGTTTCTGAGATGGATGAGAAGAGAGTTGCGATTCGGCTCGATCTTCTCGTAGGTCGTCTTGAGGTAGGTGGGCAGCTCGCGACGGCGAGCTAAGGGAAGCTCCCGTGCGCTGGTAAAGAGCTTGTGAAAGGCCTGATAGATGAGCGCCTGGTTCCTGAGCTGGCGGCGTAGCGCCTGCTCTATCTCGGCATGGTTGCCGCCCTGCGGCTTGCGAACCATGAGCTCGATAGGGACCTCGCCGAAACCGGTGCCGTGGTAAGAAAGGAGGCCGACCAACTCTCCCGACTCCTTCAGCCAGATCTCGCCAACGTACGGCGAAGCTTCGGTATCCGCCAGGCCTTTTCGAACACGCTCCTCTTCCACCGCGCGACGGAAGCGGCGCAGGTTCTCGAGGGCCTTACTGAGCTCCCAACTCTTCCCGGACTCGATGAACTGCTGGATTTCCTTAGCAAAGACCTCGAGTCGATTCTCCTTGTCAGGATGGGAGCCGATGCTGGCCAAGGCACGAGAGAGATCCACCGGGACGGGAACGGCGCCGATGGATTGCTGCCGATCGTAGGCCCCGATGCCTGTCGGTCGGAACTGGGCGACGACGGTCTTGGCAAGAACGGCGAGCTCGTTCTCAGTGGGAGGGGTGACACTGTAGAGAAATTGCCACGACGTGAGCTCCCGCCGGGGCAGGGCGAGCACGGCGATAGCCCGGATCACGGCCTGGGAATCCTCGGAGGAGGGCTGGTCGGGCGGCAAGTAGCCGAGCCGGCGGGCCATGTTCACCACCGCCTCCGCGGAAGGCCCGAACTCCTCCAGAAACTTCAGAAAGAATTGAGCGTCCGACGGCTGAATGCGGTCCAGGGGATGCAACAGCGGGAGCAGCTCCCGGTGAGTGCGATCGAGGTAGACGTAGATACGGTACTGAGTCTTGTTGAGTCGAACGTTCTGCTCGACCGCTTCCAGGGCCTTCTCATCGAGGTCGGGCTTCAGCAGGGTCTCCAGCATATGGAGCAGCGCCGTCGCCCGATGGACTTCGGTGGGCTTCAGGCTGGCGATGGGGCCCGCCAGGTAGGGAAAGCGCTCGAGCGCCAGGGGCCGCGTCTGCTCGATGCTGCGTCTCAGGATCGGCTTGATGGCCTCCGCAGTGCGACTGAAGGGATCGCCACTGGCGACCATTTTGTCCACGATGTCCCGAAAGAGCTCTGCCCGGCTCCTCATAGCGTCCAGAGGCTCGGGCTTCTCGCGGTCTCGAATGAAGAAGGCCAAGGGCACGATGATTCCTTCCACCACCTGGCGGTCGATCTCCGGACGCATCCTATCGAGACGATCGCCTCTGGACATTTGGAGCTGAGCCACCTTGGCGTGGTGGTCGGCCAGACGAGCGCCTAGAGTTCGGTAACCGTTCCGGTACTGGGCAGCTATCAGCCGTTCCCGGATGACCGACGCCTCCGGGCGCAGCCCTGGCCGGGCGTTCTGCAGCAGCGACGTCTCGGGGACGCTGGAGAAACGCTCGATGGCGACGCGGCATGATTTCCAATAGTTGGCGATGCGCTGTTTCAACTGCTCGGGCGGCGCCCCACCCTCGGGAAAGACCTGGGCGAGTTGAGGCAAGGCGTAGACCTCGACTTGATCCAGAAGGTGGGCGCTCACGATCTGATCGCGATACGTCTTGAGATCATCTACTAACGCGCTGGCCGAGGGCAGGAGCGATTCGACATCGTCTTCCTTTCTCCGCTCGCTCTTCAAGCGTTCGATCAGACGGAAGACCCGTGCGTCGATATCCGTGTCGAGCTTACGCAGGAAGCTCGGATCCAAAGCGAGCTCCAAGACGTCTTTCAAGACCCTGGGACCACTTTCCTGGTCCAAAGTGTTGTGGATCTCGAACAGGAGCTCATTACGTATCTCGCTCATGAGCGTCGCGGTACGGTTCTGGACTTGTTCCTTCAGAAGCAGCCGGGCGTCGCGACGCTGGGCCTCGCGACGGGCCAGCTTGGCGGCGACTTCTTGGTCGAGCTCCGGCGGCGACGGGGACTTCAGACCTTTGACGGGCTGGGGCAGGGTAGGAGCTTCGGAAACCGGCGCGGTGGTCGGGGACGTTGCGGCGGGACTCTGTCCCACCAAGTCCCCGATCCGCTTTCGAAGACGCTGTAGCATGCCGCCGTTGTCTCGTCGGAAAAACCGCCACTTCAGGCGGAAGAACTTAAAGAATTGTTAGGAGTTACGGATTATTTTAGCATACCGGCGCGGTCCGACCAACCGCCCGGTAGGCCAGTCGCATTGACACTTCGAGAAACCCTATGCTAGCCTTCGCTCACCCGTTCAGGCGGGCCCTCGTCGTGGCGCTATCGTCTAGGGGTTAGGACGGGTGGTTCTCAGCCATCAAACCGGGGTTCGAATCCCCGTAGCGCTACCAAGTTGTTTTCGTCAGCGTGCTCTTCCTGTTCTTGATTCCCTGATCTTGCCCCGGACCACCGGCGACGAAAGAATTCCGTTACTGAAGGCTCAGAAGGGAAAACAGTGTCGTTTCTGAAAGCCATTCTCGTTCACGGTGGCGCCTGGGCAACGCCGGACGGTCAAGTGGAGTCGCACCGCCAAGGTGTGGAGCGTGCGGCGCGCGTGGGTTTCGATGTCCTTCGCGGCGGTGGCTCGGCGGTCGATGCGGTGGTCGAGGCGATCCGGGTCATGGAGGCGGATCCCGCGTTCAACGCGGGCCGTGGTGCGGTCTTGAACGAGGCCGGCGAAGTGGAGCTGGACGCGGCCATCATGGAGGGAGCCGAGCTGGCGGCGGGCGCCGTCGCCGCGGTGCAAGGGATCGAGCATCCGGTGGACCTGGCACGCCGCGTCATGGAACGTTCGCCGCATGTCTTGCTGGTCGGGGCAGGTGCCGTCGCTTTCGCCCGCGCGCAAGGGATCGCCACCTGCCCGCCAAAGTCACTGATCGTCGAACGGGAGCGGGAGCGATGGGTGAAAGCGAAGAGAAGTGAAAAAGATCCGACGCTAGGCAAGTTTCCCGTCGCCTTGGACCCGGCCGACACGGTCGGCGCGGTGGCTCGCGACGAAAGCGGCCATCTGGCAGCCGCCACCTCAACCGGTGGAACGCTTCTGAAGCTGCCTGGGCGCGTCGGTGATTCCCCGCTGGTGGGCTGCGGACTCTATGCCGACGATCGTTTGGGTGCGGCGGCCTCGACGGGCTGGGGCGAAGGCATCATCCGTGTGGTGATGGCGCGGAGCGCGTTGGACTTCCTGGGTTCCGGAAGCCCGGTCACCGAGGCGGCGCGGCGAGCGATCGATTTGCTCGAAAGCCGCACCGGAGGAAGGGGCGGCATTATTCTTATGGCTCCCGACGGGAATCTGGGATTTGCGTTCAGCACGCCTCACATGGCGCATGCCTATCACACCGACGGCATGAGCGATCCGGTGGTGGGTCTTTGATTCGCTAGCTTGATCGAACCAAAGACGTTTGTTAGCATGGGCGTCTCTCGAAGGGCGCGCCCTTAGCTCAGTTGGATAGAGCGACTGACTACGAATCAGTAGGTCGGGTGTTCGAATCGCCCAGGGCGCGCCATTTTTCTACGTTCCCAGCAGCTGCGGCCCAAGGAAGCGAGCGGATTGGTGTTATCCCAGGATTGGCGGGGATGTCCTCGATGACTCGCGGCGAACGGAATCACCGACGTGATTGCCGGATTCGCTCTCTCAACCAGATGTTGATGAGTCCCCCAGTGGAGAGACCCTTCTTGTCGGCGACTTCGCTGACCTGAGCGAGGACGTCGTCATCGATTGCGACCAGATGTCGCCTCCGCTTGATGTCGACCTCCAGATCCACATTCGGCATCTTGTCCAGATGCTCTCCCATATCGTGGGTGTCGAAGTAGTCGACGAGCTCATCCAGCGAACGCCATGGAGGGAGGCTTCGCGAGCTACGTTCTGTCATAGTACTTCCTCTCGTTGGCCGCCATATCTCTCCTACTACCAGATAAACCCTTCAATTCTCAAGGGTGCCTGCCTCTGGGCGTGCCGGTTCGCCGAATCGAGCGTAGAGCGCCGGCAGCAAGAAGAGATTCAAGAAGGTCGAGGTCAAAAGGCCCCCCACGATGACGACCGCCATGGGGTGCTCGATCTCCTGACCCGGCACGTTCCCGCGCACGACAATCGGAAGCAAGGCGAGCATCGCGGTCAAGGCGGTCATGAGGATGGGCGCGAGCCGTTCCTCTGCCCCGCGTAAGGCAAGCCGTTCGCCGAAGGGCTCGTCTTCTTCGGTCTCGAGATGCCGATAGTGGCTCACCAGCATGATCCCATTTCGGGCGGCGATTCCGAGCACGGTGATGAAACCCACCAGCGAGCCCAGAGAGAGAAGGCCTCCACTGAGGATGACGGCGAGGACGCTTCCGATGAGCGCGAAGGGCAGGCTCAAGAAGACCAGGAGAGAGGGGCGGGCGGAACGGAAATCCGCGTGAAGGATGAGAAAGATTCCCGCCACCGCCAGGAGGGAGAGAAACAGCAGGCGATTTCGCGCTCGGCGTTGCTCGGCGAACTCGCCAAGGAATTCCGGGTGATAGCCGCGCTCGAAATCGAGCAAGCGAACCGCCGCCTCGACGTCCCGAGCGACGCTTCCCAGATCGCGCCCCTGGACATTGCAGGTGACGTCGATGCGGCGCGAGGCTCCTTCACGGTTGATGACGTTGGGGGTGGGGCCCACGTAGATCTCGGCGACGTCGCCGAGCGGAACCTGCCCGCCGGAGGGCAGGTCGATGCGGAGGTCGCGCAACGAGGCAACGCTTCTCCGATACTTCGCGTCGCCCCACACCACCACGTCGATGGGCTCGCCCCCCCGGTAGATCTGGCCGACCTTGGCGCCCTGGAGAAGCGTGGTGGCCGTGTCGCGGATCGCTCCCGGGGTGAGGCCGAAATGCCGCGCTGACTCCGGTCTTGGCCGCACGATCACTTGAGGGACCAAGACTTGCTGTTCCACGTGGAGATCGCCGACGCCTTCGATGCCCTCCATGCTTTGAGCGACTCGTTCCGCGGTCTGGTAGAGCGTGTCGAGCTCGGGACCGTATATCCGCACCACGATGGAGGCGTCCGCCCCGGTAAGCACTTCCTTGATCCTTTCCTTCAGATAGGTCAGGAGATCGCGATAGAGCCCGGGGTAGCCGTTCACGACCTCCTGGACGCGAGCTACCGTTGCCTCGTAGTCCACACTCGGATCGAGACTGATCCAGAGCTCGGTGAAGTTGGGTCCCACGACTTCGTCGGCGGCTTCCGCGCGTCCGATGTGGGCGCCGAAGTTCCGCACACCGGGGATGCTCCGTAACTCTCGACTCGCCCGGATCGTGATCCGCTGCATCGCCTCCAAGGACGTCGCGGGTTTCTCCACCCAGTGCATGAGGAAGTCGTACTCCTGAAAATCCGGTAGGAGCTCTTCACCCAGGAAAGGCAGGCAGACCAGCGTCAAGACGAAGGCCAGAGCCATCAGGCGCAAGGCGGCGTTGGATTTCCTCAGGACGCGGGGAAGCGCTCTCCGATAGTGTCGCTTCAAGAAGGTGACGAAGGGCGGCTCTCCGGCTTGTATGGCCGCGGCCCGCGGTAGAAGCAAGAGGCACAGTGCCGGCGTGAGCGTGAGAGCAACCACCAGCGACGCCAACATCGCCAGGATGTACGACAACGCCAGAGGTCGAAAGAAGGATCCCGACAAGCCCCCGAGGAAAAAGACGGGCATGAGGACCAACACCACGACCAGGCTACCGAAGACGACGGCGCTCCTGACCTCGAGGGAAGCGTTGAGAACGACGCGAATGGCGTTCTGGGGCGATGGGGAGGAGGCGTTCAGTCGCAACCGTCGCATGATGTTCTCTACGTCGATGATGGCATCGTCCACCACCTCGCCCAGGGCGATGATGAGCCCCGCCAAGATCATGGTGTTGATGGTGTTGCCGCGGTAGCTCAAGACGAGAATGGCGGAAAGCAGTGAGAGCGGTATCGCCAGGAGACTGATGAAAGCGGTCCGCCATTCGTAGAGAAAGGGTATGAGGATCGCGACCACCAAGACGCAGCCCGTGACGAGAGCGATCTGGAGATTGTCGAGGGACATCTCGATGAACGTTGCCGGACGGAAGATCGTCGAGTCAATCTCGACGTCACCAAAACCCGGACGAAGGGCGTCAAGGGCCCTTTCAACTTGCTCGGTTACCGCGAAGGTGTTTCCCCAAGGCTGTTTCTCGACGATGAGCAGCAGGCCCGGACCGTCGTTGATGACTGCGTCGCCGATCATTTGAGCGTGTCCTTCGACCACGTCGGCGACGTCGCCGATGGTCAGGACGCCACCCCCACGAAGCGCGATGGGCACGCGTGCCAATTCATCGGGAGTCTCGATGGCCTGGCCGTGGAAGATGGCGAGGCGCTGGTTCGGGGTATCGACGAATCCACCCGCGCCCACGATCAACGCCTGGCGAGCCGCCTGGACCACCTCCGCCAGCGTCACTTCGTTGGAACGCAGTCGGACGGGATCCACCAGCGCCTGGAGCTCTCGCACCTGCTCCCCCCAAATCGCGACGTTGGCCACACCCGGGATGGCGCTTAAACGGGGTCGGATGGTCCAACGAGCGAGTGAGGTCAGGTCGAGTTGGGAGAGGGTCTTTGACGTGATACCGATCTTCATGATGCGGCTGGTAGCGGAGAGGGGTGGGAGCATAACGGGAGGCTTGGCGACCGCCGGTAGACCGCCGGCCACGGTGCCCAGCCGCTCTTGCACCATCTGGCGGGCCGCGAACAAATCCGTACCGTCCTCGAAGATCAGGACCACCGAGGAAAGTCCGAGAACCGTCCGGGAGCGAATGGTGTCCAACCAGGAAACTCCGTTCAGCGCGTTCTCGAGGGGTATGGTGACGAGCCTCTCCACCTCCTCGGTCGCCAACCCGGGGGCCTCCGTTTGTACCTCGACGCGAACCGGCGCGAACTCGGGGAAGACGTCGAAGGGAGTCTCTCGAACGGCTCGAACACCCAGGACGATGACCATGGCCGCGGCGGCCACGATGAGGATGCGAAGCCGTAGGGCGGTGCGGATGATCCAATTCATGGGCGATCGGGTTAGTGCTTCAGGCGCAGAAGGTCAGTGCCCAACACCGAACTCCGTTCCAAAGAGCTCGGCCGCCCCCACGGTGACGATGGCCGTCCCCGCTGGTGGCGCGCGGCGGAGAACCGCCAGGTCTTCGACCACCCGGGCGAGCTCCACGCGCCGGCGAACGAAGACCCCGGGCGAAGGAGCCTCGTAGACCCAGGTCCCTCCGTCGATGTCGTAGAGGATCGCACCGTAAGGGACGACGAGTCCTTGGTCTGCTCCGTGAAGGGGCAGAGAAACGCTTACTCTCTGGCCAGGCTGAAAGTGACGCTCTGCATTGGGGAGTAGATAAAAGACGTCCACCGTGACCGCGACGGGATCGGCGATGGGTGGAGGAGTCCTTACCGGGTCGACACGAATGCCTTGCTCAGGCGGCGACGTCCCCAGGAGGCTTACGACCGCTTGCGCCTGTCGGTCGACATCGGAGAGATCGCCAGTGTAGACGGCCACGCGGATCCAGAGAGGATCCTCGGCGAAAACGTCGAAGAGCGGTCCAGACGCCGACACCGCCTGGCCCTCGGCAACGTAAGCCTTAGTAATCCGACCGCCGACGGGAGAGGAGACGGCATAGCCCTCGCGTTCGGCGCTGGGCTCGAGACCCGAGTCCCTGAGGGTATCGAGCTGGGCGCGCACCGATCGGTACGTCGCCTCCGCCACCGCGAGGGCCGCCTTGGCGTCTTCATACCGGCGCTCGCTCGCCGCCCGGGCTTCCAGAAGCTGCTCGGCGCGTTGGAG
>Ga0209619_10003302_pt1 | contig 11602 bp, 10 predicted proteins | sample Rifsed16ft3_FD_184011 | JGI IMG/M metagenome (GOLD analysis project Ga0209619, IMG submission 184011) | Soil microbial communities from Rifle, Colorado, USA - sediment 16ft 3 (version 2) | ecosystem: Environmental > Terrestrial > Deep subsurface > Rock core/Sediment | place: Rifle, Colorado... | reverse complement strand
GGGCAAGACGCTGGCGGCGACCCTTCCCGAATCGCGTGATTCCGACTTCTATCTCAAGGATTTCCAGGCCAGAACGAACAACGAGCTCGCGGATATTCTGGGGAATTTTGTGAACAGAACGCTTGCATTCGTGCATCGGACTTTCCAGGGGAAGGTGCCGAAACTTGGGAAACTCTCTCACCGTGACAAGCAATTGCGCGAAGAGATGAAGGCAGGCCCGGAAAAGATAGGCGCCCTTTTTGAAAGCTACAAGTTCCGCGATGGGGTGATCCAAGCAATGAACCTGGCCAGGGCAGCCAATAAGTACTTCAATGACAGCGAACCCTGGGTTACTGCGAAATCGAACATTGAGCAGTGCGGCACGACATTGAACCTGTGCGTCCAAATGGCACGGACCCTCGCCGTCTTGTTTGAACCGGCAGTACCCAACCTGTCACGCAACATCTGGCGGCTGCTCAATCTCGACTCCCCTATCGAAGATGCCCCTTGGGACACTGCAGGGGAGCCGGGTGTACCCGATGGCCATCAGCTCGTCACACCCGAAATCCTCGTCTCAAAAATCGAAGATCACCAACTGGATGCCATGATCAAATCTCTGAACGAAACGCCTGCGTCGCCCGCACCGGTCCCCGGTGAGGGCAAAACAACTATCACAATTGACGATTTCAAGAAGATCGACCTCCGCGTGGCAAAAGTCATCGAGGCGGAGAAGATCCCGAAGTCCAAGAAACTTCTTAAACTCCGTGTGGAGATTGGCGGAGAAACCCGGCAGGTTGTCGCAGGGATTGCGCACCAGTATGAACCCGAACAACTCAAGGGGCGTTTGATAGTGGTTGTTGCAAACCTTGAACCTGCGACCCTCATGGGAGAACAGTCGCAAGGGATGCTCCTTGCCGTGAACGCTCCGGACGGTACGGTTTCCGTCGTTACGGTTCAGGACAATCTTCCCACGGGAAGCGTCGTTCGGTAACCCTCCTTTCGTACAACCTTTTCTTCCATTCGTCTCAATCATGGGCAGTGGTGCGTCCTTTGCGTTGAAACTTTCAATCCAACTGATACACTACCGCAATTTTGGTAGTGCTCAAGTTTCGAGCACTACCGCAATCTTGCATCCATGTCATTTTTGGGGTATATTATCAAACTACGATAATTGACTCCCCAGAGGTTATTTTCTTGGCCAAGTTGAAGCATTTTCTGAGTTTCATCAAGATTGAGCACACCCTTTTTTCGCTTCCTCTTATCTACAGCGGCGTTTTCTTGGCCGCCAGGGAAGTCCCCGGGCCATCCCTGCTTTTGCTGGTATTGACCGCTGCGGTGGGTGCGCGAACCGCCGCTCTCGCCCTGAACCGGATCATTGATCGGGAGATAGATCGGCGTAACCCGAGGACAGCTCAGCGCGAGCTCGCCAGCGGCAGATTGACAATGACTGAAGGTTCTCTCATCCTCCTGGCTGGAATCGGGCTCTATCTCGTCTCGGCCGCAATGATCTCCACCTTTTGTCTCCTTCTCTCGCCGATTCCGCTTCTCATCTTCACCGCTTATCCGTATATGAAGCGGTTTACGCCGCTCGCTCATTTTGGGGTCGGACTTGGTCTCGCGATGGCTCCTCTGGGGGGTTGGTTCGCCGTACAACAGTCTTTCGATAACATCCTTCCGGCGGTGCTTCTCACGTTGTTCACGCTTCTTTGGGTGGCCGGGTTTGACATCATCTACTCCACCCTTGACGAGTTGTTTGACCGGGAGGAGAGCCTGTATTCATTCAGCGCCCGTTACGGGAAAATGAGGGCGCTCCGAATATCGGGATTTCTGCACGTTGCTGCTTTCGCGGTTCTTGTCACACTGTTCGCTTTGTATGTCAAGGCCGTCGGGTCGTTCCTTTTCCTTCTTGTGTCCGGTTTCCTGCTGTATCTTGAGCATAAGAAATCGAGCGACGTGGAGCTCGCGTTTTTCAAGATTAATGCTATCGTCGGTTTTGCAGTTCTAGGAATGGTTATTAGCTGGGTGTACTTCGGATGAGAACAATCGTCGGCATTACGGGTTCTTCCGGTGCCGTGTACGCCCGTCGGTTTCTTGAACAATGTCCGGGGGATAAGTTCCTTGTGGTGAGCAAGTGGGGGAAGGTTCTCCTGAAAGACGAGCTGGGAATCACGGAGAAGGATCTCGCGGGGCACGTGAAGAAACAATTTTCAGACGACGACCTGTCTGCGCCTATTGCATCAGGGTCGAACCGTTTCGATGCATTTGTGATTCTTCCGTGTTCGACCTCGACGCTGGGGAAGATAGCATCCGGTATCGGGGATACACTTATTACACGCGCAGCACAGGTGGCTCTCAAAGAGCGCTACAAACTGGTCTTGTGTGTAAGAGAAACGCCGCTGTCGAGCCTCACACTCGACCAATGCGCAAAGCTCTCACATGACGGCGTTGTCATCATGCCAATCTCGCCGCCTCTGTATTTTGTGCCGAAGAATGTCGATGAGTATGTCGACGGGTTTGTCGACAAGGTTCTCGGGGTCATAGGGGCGCGGGAATCCAGAGGATGGCGTGCAGGGGAGCTTGAATAGGTCTCCCATGGTCTTTCCAGCACTCGGAGAGTTTGTTCGACATTTGGAATCCAGGGGAGAGCTCCGGAGAATCACGGCGCAGGTCGATTCAAGGCTCGAGGTAACGCAAGTTGCGGTTCGGGCTTTGCAGGAACAAAAGCCGGCTTTGCTCTTTGAAAATGTAAAAGGGTGCCGATTTCCGCTTGCGGTCAATGTCTATGCATCGCAGAATCGCATCAACATGGCGCTCGGTCGTGATCCCGAGGAGATCGGGCTCGAACTGATCGGCTTCGCCGAACAAATGATGCCTCCAAAGCTTTCTGCGGTCTGGAAGTCGAGAAGCATGATCGGAAAAGCGCTGAGGGCGCGCCAGGCGTCGGTTGCCTCGGCAATCTCGCAGGAAGTCGTCTCTCAGCTGACCCTCGATGACTTGCCAATCCAGGTATGCTGGCCCAAAGACGGCGGACGCTTCATTACGCAGGGAGAAGTGGTCACGTACGGTCCGGATGACGGCAAGCGCAACATTGGAATGTATCGGATGCATGTCTTCGGTCCGCGCGAAACGGGAATGCATTGGCAGATTCAGAAGGGCGGAGGATTTCACTATCACCGGGCTGAACAACGCAGGCAGGATCTTGAGGTGGCTGTAGCACTTGGAACCGATCCCGCTCTCATGCTTGCGTCGATAGCCGCTCTTCCTGAGGGGATGGACGAAGCGGTCTTTGCCGCGTTTCTGCGCGGAAGCCCGACCAAGTTTGCAAAAGGAACAGCCGTTTCAATCTCTGTTCCTGCTGCGGCGGAATTTGTTCTTGAGGGCGTCGTTCCAGTCGATGAGCGCAGAAAAGAGGGGCCGTTCGGAGATCATTTCGGACACTATTCTCACGCGGCTCTGTTTCCAGTGTTTCACCTGCGCACGATTACGCATCGGAAGAACCCCATCTATCCGGCGGCGGTTGTCGGGATTCCGCCCATGGAAGACAAGTTTCTGGGCGATGCGACGCAGCTCATCCTCGGTCCGCTTGCGAGGTTGATCCACAAAGAGGTGAAGGCGGTTTGGGCATACTACGAGGCAGGATTTCATAACCTGCTTGTCGTTTCGGTTGAGGAGCGTTATCACAAAGAGGCGATGAAGGCGGCATTCGGTCTGCTCGGCACAGGGCAGTTGTCGTTAACGAAATGCCTGATTCTCGTTTCGGAACACGTCGATCCGCAAAACTGGCAGGCTGTCGTAAGAGAGATCAAGGAAAACTTCGACCCACATTTCGATTACGTGCTTCTCCCGAAAGTTCCTCTTGATACCTTGGATTTCACGAGTTTCACCATGGAGCTGGGGAGCAAGATGATCGTTGACGCGACCCGCAAAACAAGGCCCCCGGCGGAGAAGAAGGCGGCACGTATCGATGAAAGGGAGATCAGAAGGTTCGACAGGCGTATCATCGATGCTGCGGTTGTGGATGATACGCTTCTTCTCGTCAAGGTCGCTGGTGACGGAAAGAGGATCATCGACAAGCTCGTCCAAAGGAAAGAGCTTCGGCACCTGAAGATCATCGCGGCGGTCAGCGAAGATGTGGATATTCGGGATAGGGAGAATTATCTCTGGGGGGTCTTCACCCGGTTTGACTGCGAACGGGACATCCTCTTCACGGAACAGAAACTCATCGGGATATCTCCTGTTTACAAAGGAGTGATGGGAATCGACGCAACGTGGAAGAAAGGATATCCCGAGGCGTTGGTTATGGATGAAAAAATCGTACGGTCTGTTGACCGCCGCTGGAATGAGTTTTGGAACGATTGAATGAATAGCACGATACATTTCAGAGACAAGAATCTCCCCCCGATATGGGAGAAAGTTCTCAGGGGCGAACGTCTCGACCTGAATGATGGGTTGACTCTTTTTCATTCGCCTGATGTTCTCTCTATCGGGAAGATGGCGCATGCAATGCAGCGTCAGCGTAGCGGCGATGCCGTGTACTACGTCTTGAATCAGAAGATCGAACCGACGAACGTTTGCGTGCTTGCCTGTAAATTCTGCGATTTCGCGACGAAGAAGGGGAGTCCCGACTCATACGAAATGACGATAGAGGAAATCCTCGCGAAATTGACGCCGGAGATTCACGAGGTGCATATCACAGGTGGACTCCATCCCGACTGGGAATGGAAGTATTATCTCGACATGCTGAGGCGGATCCGCGCCCACGCACCCAACGCTGACATTAAAGCGTTCACGGCCGTGGAAATCGACTTCTTCCATAAAAAGTTCCGCCTTCCGATCGAAGAGGTCCTTATTCAGTTGAAGGATGCAGGATTGCGGACGATGCCGGGCGGAGGTGCAGAGGTCTTTTCCGAGAGGGTTCGGAAACTTCTGTTTAATCAAAAGATAGGGGCAAAGACGTGGTTTGAAGTGCATAGTGCCGCGCACAAATTAGGAATCCCGAGCAATTGTACGATTCTCTATGGTCACGTAGAGACGATGGAAGAGCGGGTCCGGCACCTCTTGAGGCTGCGCACGGCGCAGGACGAGACGGAAGGGTTTCTCTCCTTCATCCCGCTCGCGTTCCAGCCCGGCGATACCGGCATCAAGCCGAGTAACAGGTTCACATCAGCGATCGACGATTTGAAGATGGTTGCCGTTTCCCGGCTTATGCTTGACAACGTTCCGCATATCAAGGCGTATTGGGTCATGCTGACAGAAGAGGTTGCCTCCGTCGCCCTGCACTTTGGAGCCGACGATATGGACGGAACCGTGGGGGGCGAGAAAATTGCCCACGATGCCGGGGCCGTGAGTCCTATGAAGCTGGCAAAAGATCATCTGGTGAAACTCATTCGGGACGCGGGAAAGATTCCTGTCGAACGGGATGTGTACTACAATCCCCTGAACGTCCACGGTGAGAATATCGTGGGGAAGATTCCCTATCTGAACTCCGTCCCTTTTTATGCTCACTTCGAGCAGCGTCGATTCAAGGTGTTGCCGATAACTCCCCGGAGAATGGGAGTTCTTTCCCGGAAAGGTCAGATCGATGCGGGCCTCTTCTCGGTGGCAGATTTTCTGGCACAGCGTGAGCTGCTGGAGCCGCTCCACTATGGAATTGCCACGAGGGATCAGGTCAGGAGCGTGATGCTTTTCTCCAACCACGGCTGGCTGGATCTTGACGGGAAGACCATCGGCGTCACTGACGATACTGCGACGTCCGTTCTCCTTCTCAGGCTCCTCCTGGAAAAACGATACGGCGTTCGTGCCGACCTGCGCCGGATGAACAGCGGGGTGAACGACCTCGACAAATTCGATGCGGTCCTCTTGATAGGCGACGAAGCGTTGCACCATACAAAGAAAGGGCTGCGTGGCTTTGAGATTGTCTACGACCTGGCCAAAGAATGGTATGAGTGGCAAAAGCTCCCGTTCGTGTTTGCCGTTTGGGCAGCAAAGAAATCGCTGGCAGAAGAAGAAAAAAATGAATTAAATGAAATCATAGCTCACGCCCTCGAACGAGGGGAGGCAGAGTTTGAGCATGTCGGCAATCTGCATGCCAGACGCATAGGCCTGTCCCCATCCGAGTCCGCAGAATATCTCGCAGGATTCAACTATAGGCTCGGGGAGCGTGAACAGGATGCGCTTCGGATGTTCGAATCGCTCCTTGAAGAATCACGAATTCCTATTGCGCAAGGCGATGGCCGGTAACTTTTTGACAACCATAGAACAGCTTCTCGAGCAGGGGACTCATCTTGTTCCCCTCGGCGGGTTTGAGGTCTCAGGATACAATGCCCGCCAGCAGAACAAGTATCTTGAGTGGAGGAAGAAGTGTCTTGAGACGTTGGAGCAGATCGGACCCATCGGGTTTTCCTACAAGGCGAAGATTACGGGCGACGCCAATGGCGGATTCTTCTTCCAGGCATCGGCACAGCTCATCGTCAATCAGTTAAAAGACCTGTACGAGAAGATAAAGACATCGCCCGAATTGGCAGGCGGCGGATCTCCCGCAGCCGCGCCGCAGGCAGCCCCCGCAGCAGGGGTTACCTCGGCAGAAACCGGCGGGGCTCGAGTCCTCAAGCCGCCCCCGAAGCCCGCGGCGGCTCAACCGGCTCCCTCAAAGCCCGCAGCAGCCGGAGGCGGAGGTAAGAAAGTGTACGTCATTGGGGAAGCAACAGATCCGCTTCGTCTGCAGCTCTCGCAGTTCCTTTCGGAAATCGGCCTTGAGGAAGTTGCTTTCAACCGCGAGCATGGGAAAATGCTTTCCCTCGAAAGGATTTCTCACAGCAACGACATCCAGTGTGCCTTCTTTGTCTTCAATTCCGACGACATGGCCTATGCCATGTTCGAGCTCGGACACTTTGTCGGCAAGCTCGGCGCGGGACACGTGACGGTGCTCCATATGACCGATGTGAATTTCCCGAAGAATGTGCCGGGAATCGTCGTGCGGCCTATCGTGGTGAAACTGGAAGAAGCCAGCCTCGGCATTATGAAGGAACTGAAGTCTCTCGGATACCAGATATCACTCTAGGCAGACCATGCGATTGGAAGATCTCTACGATAAGGTGCGTTCGGGTGAACGGTTGACGAAAAAGGAGGGGGTATTTCTTCTTCGCAACGCGGAGCTGCTCGACCTGGGCGACGCGGCAAACGGAGTGCGGTTTAGAAAAAACCCCAAACCGTGGGTCACGTTTGTCGTCGATACGAATCCGAACTACACCAACGTCTGCAACATCGACTGCATCTTTTGCGCTTTTTATCGTCACCCCGGTCAAGAGGGAGAATACACGTACTCCGTCGAACACATGATCCAGAAGTTCAAGGAATCGGCGGCAATGGGAGTGACAACAGTCTTGTTGCAGGGCGGCGTCAACCCGGCTCTCCCGTTTGAATACTACGAAGAGATGGTTCGCAGAACGGTCTCCGAAGTCCCGCAAGTCCATCCGCATTTCTTCTCGACTTCTGAGATCATCGGCATGGCGGACGTGGGAAGAATCACCGTTCGCGAGGCGCTTGAGAGACTCTGGAAAGCCGGATTGAGATCCATCCCCGGCGGAGGAGCCGAGATCCTTTCAGACAGGGTGAAGAAGAAGATCAGCAGCAAGAAGGGGACTTCGGCCGACTGGCTTTCCGTCATGAGAATTGCCCACGAGATCGGATACAAATCGACAGTGACGATGATGTACGGACACCTGGAGAATGACGAGGATATCGTGGAGCATCTCGACCAGGCAAGGCAGCTCCAGGACGAGACCCATGGATTTACCGCGTTCGTCCCCTGGTCGTTCAAACCCGGCAACACCCCCCTTGAAAAAGTCATACCTCACTACGCAACCCCCACGCGGTATCTGCAAATGATCGCGCTCTCGCGGGTGTACCTCGACAATTTCCCTCATATCCAGGCTTCATGGTTCTCGGAAGGAAAGAAAACCGGACAGATTGCCCTCCACTTTGGAGCCGATGACTTCGGCGGGACCCTTCTCGAAGAGAATGTCCATGCTGCAGCCAATTTCGTGAATAAAACGAATACAGAGGAATGTAAACAGCTGATCCGGGAGTCGGGATTCATCCCGGCACAACGGACGACGCTGTATGAGATTCTTCGGGTGGAAGAGCGGGAAGCGGCGGCGTAGACTAGCCGTCGATGAGAGAAGCCATGTTTTCGTAGAAGATCTTCTTTGCATCCGGCGTGGGGATGCGCATCTCCTGCACAAGCTTGATCTGGTTGTCGAGAATGTCGTAGCGGTACCCCCGCGGCATCATCCCCGAATCTGAGCCGAAAAGCATTCTCGTCGGTCCAAAAGCTTGCAGAGCCTTCTGAAACACTCCCCGTAAATCCAGCTTGTCGGGATGATTGGCCATCCACGAATTCGATCCGGCTGTATCGACGAGAACGTTGGGACACTGCTTCCCGACTTCAAGGGTTTCGGCAAATTTTCCGGCACCGAAGTTTGGAATGACGAATCTGAGCTTCGGAAACTTCTTGGCGACCGGTATGATGGTGGCCGGATCCGCAAATGCTTCGTTTGTGACGGTCGGGACCCCGGCGTATTCGCGCGCGCGAATGAGCAATTTCCCGAACTGGACGTACACGATTCCCTTGGACTCCTGTAGCAGGTTATAGAGGGGGAAGAGCCATTCGTCGGCGACACTGATCTGGTAAAGTGAAGGATAGAGAAAAACGCCGCGAAATTTCTCTTCCTTGATCCGCTTTTGAGCATTCTCCATCAGAAGATTCGAGTTCGGGTCAACGGTGAAGAACCCCGTAAAACGGGTGGGAGCCGATTGAACCGCCTTTGCAACCGCGTCTTCATCCCCCGGCATGCTGCCGATCAGAATGAGCCGCTCGATCTTCCACTTGTCAATGATGTCGACCCATCTTTTTGCGAGCTGCACGGGATCGTCGCCGGGGATTTCGATGTGCCCCTTCATCGCAATGTTCTTCAGCTCTGTGCTGACGTCGGCCCGATTCGGCTTCTGCTTCACCAGGAATCGGAAGAACGAGTTGGAGTAGAAATGAACGTGCGCATCAAATATTTTAAGGAGTCCAATCATAGTTAAACCAGTTGTACCTGCGGCACCGGGGGAATGAGGTTTCGTTCCGATCCGAGGCGAAACAGCAATTCAAGCGCTTTCTTCCCGTTCTCGCCCATATCGACAGTCAGTTCACTCACATACATCTTCACAAACCGCTCGCCCAGCTGTTGATCGATCCCCCTCCCATATTGGAGTGCATAGGGGATTGCTTCGGATTGATGCGTGTAACCGTAGTGAATGCTCTCTTTCAACCCTTTTGAGAGTCGGCGGGCGAGGTCTTCGCCCAGGTCCTTCCGCACAACGTCCAGTCCGAGGGGGAGGGGAAGCCGGCCGTACATCGAGGACCAGAGCTCACCGAAATCGACGATCTTGTTGAACCCCTGTTCCGCGTACGTGATCTGACCTTCGTGTATCAACAGCCCGGCATCAAATTCGCCGTCGGCGACACGATGCATGATCTGGTCGAAGGGTATGTCCGTATTTGACATCCCTTCACAAAAGATCTTGAACAGGAGAGTCGCTGTCGTGAGTTTTCCGGGTGTTGCGATCTTTTTCCCCTTCAGCTCTTCCAGGGAGGTATATCGTTTGGACACAAGGACAGGTCCATATCCCTCTCCCATGCTTGCCCCCGTCGCCATGATCCAATACCGATCTGCAATCGACGCGTATGCGTGGGCAGAGACGGCGGTGACTTCCAATTCGCCTTTCATTGCCCTCACATTCAATGACTGGATGTCTTCGAGGAGATGTTCGATTTTGACGCCGTCCAGTTTGACCCTCCCGCTGGAAAGGCCATAGAACATGAATGCATCATCGGGATCGGGGCTGTGACCGACACGAATGACCAGATCGGTCTTAATCTCTTTTTGCGCGGTTGCTTCTGCCGCCTTTGATGCCATGGTAGATCGTTACGATTCCGAAAGTGAGAGGGAATGTCCTGATGTGCTGAAGGCCCGCTTGTTCAAGGACCTTTGCGAACTGATCTCCGTCGGGAAATTCCTGAATAGTGCTGGGAAGATATTCGTATGCCTCTTTACTCGAAAGATATCCGCCCACCATGGGAAGGATCCTCTTTGAATAGAATCCATACAAGCCGGCCATGAAAGGCGATCGCGGTCTTGAGAATTCCAGCACGACCATCGCACCACCGGGGCGGATAACTCGCACCATCTCCCTGAGGCCCTTCTCCAGGTTGCTGAAATTTCGCACCCCGAACGCCACAGTCACCGCATCGAACGTGTCCCGATCAAACGGGAGCTTCTCTGCTTGCCCCTTTGTAAACGAGACGAGGGAAGAGAGGCCTTTTCTCCCCGCTTTAAGCCGTGCAAGGTCGAGCATTGCAGTGGCAAAATCGATACCCACGATGCTCTGAGGGTTGAGCCGGCAGGCTTCAAAAGCCAGGTCGCCTGTTCCTGTTGCGACGTCCAGAATCTTGCTCGGACGCTGCTCCTTGAGCAGAGAAATCGCTTTTTTCCTCCAGAAAACATCGATTCCGGAGCTTAGAAGGTGATTGAGAAAATCGTACCTGGGGGCGATGCCGTCAAAGAGCGTCCGAACGTAGTCGGTGTCGTACGTTCGTCGGTTGATGGTTCCGGACGAGGTCTTTTCTTTTGCCGGGATTTTCCTCTTTGTGGTGACAGCCACCTTTGATTGCACTGGTCCTGCGATGCGAAAATGATGAACTGACTTCAAGAAAACAGGCTTCAATATAGGAAAGAGTGCCTTGAATTCCAATTGAAAAAGGGGACGCCGTTGCATCTCACTATCACAACAGCTACTTTCAGTTTCGATGAAATCGCTTTTTCTTCCTGTATTGATTTCTGCCGGAATCCTTCTATCCTGTGACGGTGGATTGACATTGCCCCCGGATATTGAACCGGGGCTTTCGGGTCTGCTCACGGTTCAGGGGACATGGCCGCCGCAGGACAGCGTGCAGACGTTGTGGATCTTTGCCTCGCAAATCTTCCCTATAGACTCCTCCAAGGTTGCATCGGGGATTCTGTCAAATCAAATTCTGCTGTACCCTTCGATTATAGAATCCCTCCCATACAACTTCAGTTCACAATCGTTCAATTTTGCCCTTCCCCCGGCCACGTATTACTATATCGGGGTTCTCCAGAGGTTTGGGGACAACACACTCGATCCAAACAGCTATCGCGTTGTGGCCGTTTATAGCGATGAAACGACTCCGGGAATACCCAAGACCATTACGATACGTGACTACGAGGTTGTTTCAGGAGTGAACCTCACGATCGACTTCTATAATCTTCCTCCGCAGCCATTTTGAAACGGTGGATCCTCCATATCGTGGGTCCGATTGCCATTTCCGGAGTCCTCATAGGGCAGCCGATCGAGGGCTTCGTCCTTGGGACGGTCCGGGATGCCGAAACGGGGCAGTTCCTGATTGGGGCCAACATCGTTGTGAAGGGAACCCTTGTCGGTGCGGCGACGAATGTGGAGGGAAGTTTCCGGCTGAGGCCGCTTCCCCCGGGAAGGTATGGAATTGCGGCATCCATGGTGGGATTCAGGACTGAAACGAAGGAAAATGTCATACTCG
>Ga0209619_10003300_pt1 | contig 11604 bp, 10 predicted proteins | sample Rifsed16ft3_FD_184011 | JGI IMG/M metagenome (GOLD analysis project Ga0209619, IMG submission 184011) | Soil microbial communities from Rifle, Colorado, USA - sediment 16ft 3 (version 2) | ecosystem: Environmental > Terrestrial > Deep subsurface > Rock core/Sediment | place: Rifle, Colorado... | reverse complement strand
TCGACACTCTGTTTGCCCCGCCGTCGGGACGGTACCTTTTAACTGAAGAAGGTGCAGTAGAGTTCAAGCCGGGCTGGGGCGGCCCGCCTGATTTGGGTTATCCACCTGGAGGAGCAGGTTGTGGTATGGCACCCTGCATCAGGGCATATGCGGTTGGAACTGGATATGGGGTACTCAGTGACTTTCGGGACCACTTAGACACTTATTATGACTGTTATGCGTATCAACTGAAGGATATTACCAGACGGGCGAACAATAATCCGCATGGACACAATGGACTAATGCCGCCTAGTTCCGCTATTATAACACAGATGCCGGGTGGCGTGATGACCGACTCCGATAATATTTGGAACGATTCTGTTCAAGGCCCGGGTGTGGATGCCAATGTCTATACTGGTCTGATTTATGACTACCTGCTTCACAACTTAGGCAGAAACAGTTTTAATGGTCTGGGGAAAAGCATGGTTACGACTGTAGAAATATCAGATCCAAATATAAAAAACTTTGCCTCATTTGACCAAGACCTTGATCAGGTAAAGATTTATCAGGCAGAACCAGATACAATTCAAGGTCAAGTTGTCCAGAGGTATTCCTATGCTGGATGTTTAGATGTTATAGCGCAGCAGTGGGCGCATGGGATTATAAAATACACGTCAAATCTTAGGCGCTCAGGCGAGGCGGGGGCGCTACATGAGTCTTTCTGTGATATGTTTGGAGCTACGGTCGCCTGGGCTAATGGAGGCCCAGACTGGTGGCTTATCGGTCAAAATAGCTATGACGGTCCTTACTTTGACAGGAGCATGGCAGACCCCACCGCAACTGACCAGCCCGATACCTACGGCGGTCAGAATTGGTACGCACAAGACACTTGTCCGGCTCCTAACGAATTAAATGATTCGTGCGGGGTGCACAAAAATATGGGAGTGCCCAATAAAATGTTCTATCTGCTGGCCAAGGGAGGCACTCATAATGGTATAGCAGTTACCGGGATAGAAATTGAGAATGCGATGAAGATTATGTATCGGGCCAACATTCTTTATTGGGATAGCACTGCAAGTTTTCGCTTGGTAGATGCAGCTGCAGGCGCTACCAGAGCTGCTTTTGATTTGGACTCTTCCAACCTCTGGGCTCTGGAGACTTCCCGGGCCTGGACCGCAGTCCAGGTCTGCACTACCCTGGCAGGAGACGTAAATGCCTCCGGGGCCATTACCCTTGTGGATGTAATCTACTTAGCCAACTATATATTCAAGGGTGAGACCGGCGGCCGGCCTATCGTTCCACTGTGCAGAGGGGATGCTGATGGAAGCGGAAAAATAAGTATAGTAGATGTGGTTCGGCTGGCTCTTTACGTCTTTGATAAAGATAGACTCCCATGCCTTGGTTCTGATCCAATAAATTGCTGGCTGCCAATTCCCAGTGATGTATGTTGTAGACTGCCATGAGACCTTTCTGGTAGGTCCAAGTTAAAGCGTTCCGTCAGAAGCTATTCCTGACGGTGACAGGAGTGTCACACTAGGTCCTGACACAACTGAAGAAGGATGCCTTTGACCTGAACTATCTCAGTCCGTGCCTCAGTAGTCTCTGTGCAGGAGGCTAGCTCTTTAGTTGAGAACTAGTCTTTAAAGATTCTCTTTCCGGCTTGCACCATTTATGAAGGGGGCTGCACAAAGACATGCTATCCGCAGTTTCCACGCCAGTATAAGCCTCCTGTAGTCTATTTGCCCAACCTGTGAACATTTATAATTCTAAATCATATATTGAGTTAAGCCGAGGGGTTTAACCAGTCCGGACTCCATCTTGGCCGCCGGCATAACTGCTACCCTGGCATAGCTTTTGCTCGAACCCCTGGTAGAACAGATTAGAGACCAGAGATGAACTGTTACTTCTACGGAGCAGTGCGAGAGCAGAAATCAGCCATCGGGCATAACGGGGTGGTGGCTTTCTCCATCCCGGATTTGAATCTGGTTTTCAAGGCCCAGATTAAAGGAAATCAGCCTGAGACTGAATACGCCAGCCTGATAGCCCTTTTGGAATTCATCGAATTAAATCCCAATCTGTTCGACAAGAGAAGAATTCAAATTTTCAGCGACAGTTCCACCGTGGTTCACCAGGTCAATTTCAATCTGGTCTGCTCCAAGGAGTTGGAGCCCTACCGCAATTTAGCCTTGCAATACCGGCGCAGAATCTCCTACACCTTAGGCTGGATTCCTCGGGAGGAGAACCGGGCCTTCAAGATCGCCAGGGTATAGATAGCCTTCCGGGTTGACAAGCGCTACACCAATCCTATCTTAGCTTAGTTGTTTCTTTCTAACACAAAGACCGGTTCTCTGTCTCTATTTAGTAACCGAAGGGAAGAAGATAGATTTGGCTAAGAAGAATTTTGAAAAGTTCAAGCAAGATTTAGAAAAAAAGAAAATCGCTGCAGTATACCTGTTTTTGGGGCCCCAGCCAGCTCAAAAGAAGGAAGCCCTGAAGCTCTTGTGTGATTCAATCCTGCCGCCCGGATCAGAACTCTTCAATTTAGACCAGAGAAATGCTCCAGAATGTGAGCTGCCTGCGCTGCAAAACTTAGTCTCCACTATTCCCTGGGGAGCAAACAAAAGAATTGTGGCAGTTTTTGAGGTGGATAAGTTCTTGTTAGAGCAGAGACACCAGCTGGCTGAACTGGTGGCAAAAATTCCAGAGAGCACCTGTTTGGTCCTGCTGGCAGAGAAACTCTCAGAAGCAGAAATACTTTACAAAGCAGTTCAAAAGGCGGGGGAAATTATCGAATTCTCAACTTTGCGGGAAGAAAAGTTAGTCACCTGGCTGGAGGAAAAATTAAGGCAAGAGGGGAAGGGCATAGAGCCAAAAGCAGCAGCCCGGCTGGTTGAAGCGGCTGGCTCTGATCTTCTGGAATTAGCCAGTGAGGCGGAAAAGCTGACGACTTATGTCGGCGAGAGAAACAAAGTGACCGAACAAGATGTAGAAATACAGATTTCTGCTAATCCCGGGTACAAGGTCTATCAGCTGATTGATTTTATTGCGCCAGGGGATGTGAAAAATTCTCTGGAAGTGACCAGAGACGTGCTGGTCTCACAGGGTTTTGCTGGAATTATAATTAATCAGCTGGCGCAGGATTACTTTTATCTGTGGCGCCTGTTTACTTATTCCGGATCCAGAAATGATTTCCCGGCTTTAGCCCAACATCTGGATCTGAACCGGCAGGCCTTTCGGGTCTCTAAATACCTGACCTGCTCCAGGAATTACAACTTAGCCAAGGTCGAATCAGCTCTAAAGAAGATCTGCGCAGCTGACAGCGTCTTACGCTACAGCCCCCTTTCGGCAGAAAGCCTGGTGGAACAGTTAGTGGTGGAACTTTGCCACCTAAGCTCTGCCAGAGAAGCTGTCAAAACTCCGGGCTAAAATCATTTGGAGTACGTCTCAGAGCAGCCGCTTTCGGAACGGCCTAGGCTTGCCCTGGAGTGAAAGACTGTACATAGAGCTAATAGATAAAATAAACCCTTGACTTAGCCATTCTGCAAAATAGCTTAATTGGCAGATGGGAAGAAGGTTTTTCTGGGTAGTTCTGCTCTTGGCAGGCGGTATATTTCTTTTCGACTGCAGTGAAAAAAAGGTAGAAGTCCAGGTGAGAGATCAAAATCCAGGCGAGGATATTTGGGGAGGCAGAAGAAGCCGGATGGTCAAAGAGCAGATAGAGGACCGGGGGGTTAAAGACAGTCTGGTTTTGGCGGCCCTGGGCAAGGTGCCGCGGCACAAATTCGTACCGGAAGAGCTGATTGATTTGGCGTACACGGACGGCCCACTTCCGATTGGCAATGACCAGACCATTTCCCAACCTTACATAGTGGCAGTGATGACCGAACTTTTGCATCTTAAAAGAGGCCAGAAAGTCCTGGAAATAGGGACCGGCTCAGGCTATCAGTGTGCGGTTCTGTGCGAAATCGCTGATTCAGTCTATACTATCGAGATAGTTGAGCCATTGGGACTGAAGGCAGATGAAACTTTGCGGAGGCTGGGATATAACAATTTTGAGCTAAGAATCGGAGATGGGTACCAGGGCTGGCCCGGACACTCCCCTTTCGATGCCATAATCGTCACCGCCGCGCCGAACCACATACCGGAGCCATTATACCAGCAGCTGAAAATGGGTGGCCGGATGGTTTTGCCAGTGGGGAATGGAAGTCAGGAATTATTGGTAGTGACCAAGACCGAAAAGGGTATGGTTACTGAAGCGGTTCTGCCGGTGAGGTTTGTGAGGATGACCGGAGAGGCGGAGGAGAAGTAAACAGTAATAAGATACTCAGATATGATAGGTAGGACTGTCTCTCATTATAAAATCTTAGAGAAGATTGGGGAAGGGGGAATGGGGGAGGTCTATTTAGCCGAGGACACCAGCTTAGGCCGCAAAGCGGCAGTGAAGTTTCTATCTTCCGACAAAGCCGCCGATACAGAATCCCGCCAGCGGTTCATCCACGAAGCCCGAGCGCAGGCAATGCTCACCCACACCAATATCGCCACTTTCTATGAAGTTGGAGAAGAACAGGACCAGGTCTTCATCGTGATGGAATATATCGAAGGCCAGCCGCTTTCCCGCTTAGCCCAAAACGAAAAGCTCTCCTTATCCGAGATTCTGGATATTGTGATACAGGTTGGGGAGGGATTGCAGGCCGCCCACGAACACAGTGTGGTGCACCGGGATATTAAGCCGGAGAATGTCCTGGTGACCTCCAAGCGCCTAGCCAAGATAACCGACTTTGGTTTGGCTAAATGGAGAGGGGCGACCACTCTCACCCAGAGCGGGGAACGGATGGGAACCGCCTATTATATGTCGCCGGAACAGGTAGAAGGGAAAAAGCTGGATTATCGAACCGACCTTTTCTCTTTGGGAATAATCCTTTATGAAATGCTGTGTGGCCGGCGGCCGTTTGAGGGAGACAGCGAAATGGCAGTTTTTTATGAGCTTTTGAACAGTCAGCCCCAGCCACTGGCGCGTTATTGTCGGGATTTGCCGGAGGGATTGGAGCGGATTGTTATGAAGTGTTTGGCCAAGAAGCCGGAGGAGCGCTACCAATCGGCGGCGGATTTGGTGGCCGACTTAAGAAAAGAGAAGAAAAGTTTAGAGTATGGGAAGCAAGTTCCACCCTCTGCAACCAAACCAAAGAAGAGGTTATTCTCCTTCTTAGTGCCAGCCTCAATTGTGTTAATTGCAGTTCTGTTATTTTTTATCCTCAAGCCGTTCAAGATAGAAATAGCCTCTAAACAGGAAGCCCAGGCCAAAGAGAATTCCCTGGCCATTATGTATTTTGAAAATGTGGCTGACCCAGAGGACAAAGAGAAGATGGCCCAGATGATCACTTCACTACTAATCACCGACCTGTCCGAGTCTCAATATTTGAGTGTAGTGAGCCGGCAGAGGTTGTATGACATCTTAAAGCTTTTAGGAAAAGAAGATTTGAAAATTCTGGATAGGAGTGTAGCCAGTCAAGTGGCCCAAAAAGCGCAGGTGAGATGGATGCTGACCGGCGAAGTGATACAGATCAAGCCGAATTTAGTTTTAACCGCCGAAGTATCAGAAGTAGCCAGAGGAAAGATTTTAGCGACCCAGAAAGTTTCAGGACGTACTGGCGAGGATTTGTTCGCCGTGGTGGATAAATTGAGTGCTGAGATAAAGATGGATTTATCATTGCCAGAACAGGCGAAAAAGGAGCTGGATAGACCGGTGGCGGACGTGACCACTCATTCAGCTGAAGCATATCGTTACTACCTGGAGGGGATTGATTACAATAATAAGCTTTATTCCAAAGAAGCGGAAGAAAGCTTCAGGAAGGCTCTAGAGTTTGATTCCACCTTTGCCATGGCCTATTATCAATTGACTGAAATGGGAACAGATGACTGGAAGGAAATGTTAGCCAAGGCCGTAAAGTACTCAGACAAAGTCAGTCACAAGGAAAAATGTTATATAAGAGTTCTGCAGATAGGGTATTCGGAGAAAGCGACCGGAGATGATTATGTTAAAGAGCTGAAAGAGTTGCTAAAGCGCTATCCCCAGGAGAAAGATGCCTTGAGGATGTTGGGGTCGTATTATCGCAGCCCGGGACAGTTTGACCAAAGCCTTCAATACCTTAACAAAGCTATTGAGATAGATCCTCTCTATAAATTAGCATATAACGAGCTTGCCTATGTCTACAATGAAATGCGGGATTTTGAGAAATCAATCTGGGCAATAAACAAATATATATCTTTAGCCCCGAATGAAGCCAATCCCTATGATACTCGCGGGGACCTTTATGCCTATAACGGTAGGTTGGACCAAGCGATTGAATCATACAAAAAAGCTCTGGATATAAAACCGGACTTCACTATGTCGTTGGAGAAACTGGGGCATATGTATCTTTTTAAAAGGGAGTACGCCAAAGCCGAGAGCTGTTATTATCGAGAACTTAACTTTGCCCCCCAAAGTGACAGAAGTTGGCCATCGTGGGTGAGAATCTTGGTGTCTCATATCCCTGTTTATCAGGGGAAGTTCGAAAGTGCTCTCCAGTTTTTGAATGATGGCCTTGCCGCTGACAGAGTGGACAAGATAGACGGCTGGCAAACTGCATATAAACATTTGCGAAAAGCAAGTATCTACAAGGAGAAGAAAAATCCGGATTTTGCTTTAAAAGAAATTGAAAAGTGCCTGGAAATTCATCGTCGGGTTAACCCGGATGACAAAATTTCTTATCGGCCTAATTATGCTCGATATTTGGCAGAGAATAAAGAGTTTGCCAGGGCTGAAGAAGTAGCCGAAGCTTTGAAGAAGAATATTAAAGGGGATCAAAACCTTATGCGGAATTACTGGTGGACTATTGGAAGCATTGAACTAGAAAAGGGAAATTTGGAGACGTCAATAATTAATCTTAGAAAGGCTGCCGAATCTAACCCGAGTTTTGTCTATCGTTTTGCGTTTGCAAGTGCCTGTTTACAGGCGGGCAGACTGGATGAGGCTGTAGCTGAGTTTGAGAAGGTGCTTTCAAGATATGATAATGATAGGGCATTCGGTCCGATTTCGTCAGTGAAAGCTTACTATCTTCTGGGATTAGCCTACGAAAAATCAGGCTGGAACAAAAAGGCGATTGAGAAATATGAGGAGTTTCTGGAAATCTGGAAGGAAGCTGACCCAGGAATACCGGAAGTAGAAGACGCCAAGAAAAGAGTCGCAGAGTTGAAAAAAAGAACTTAGGTGCTCACTCTTATTAAGATTTTCTTGAATCTATTTCGCTTTAATTTTCGTAAGTAATAGCCAGGAGGTATACTATGGCAAAAAGAATATACCGCAGCAGAAGTGATAAAGTAATCGCCGGAGTGTGCGGCGGATTAGCAGAGTATTTCGGGATTGACCGGGTTCTGATTAGAATAGTCTGGGTGGTGACGGTAATCTGCGCCGGAACCGGCATACTGGCTTATATCATCGCCTGGATTCTAATACCCAAGGAGCCGGAGACCAATCCAGTTGTAAACTCTCAAGCAAAACTTTAAGGGAGAAGATAACCTATGCAGAAAAGAATCTATCGTTCCAGAAAAGAAGAGATGATTGCCGGGGTCTGTGGAGGATTAGGAGAGTATTTTGATATCGACCCGGTCATCATGCGGCTGATATTTGTGCTCCTAATCTTTGCCGGCGGGGCCGGCTTAATCGGCTATATCATTGCCTGGATCATCATCCCCCAGGCTCCACTAGAGAGTCAGGGGACTCCGGCGACTCAGGTAATCTCAGAAACGCCGGCCACCACCAGCCCGGAGGATTCGGAAGCAGCCAAAAAGGAGAAGCGGGCGCTTTTTGCCGGCTTGATTCTGATTACGGTCGGACTGCTATTTTTATTCAGCCGGATATTCCGCTGGTTTGAGTTCTGGGAGCTGTGGCCGGTAATTCTCATCATAATCGGATTTTTGATTGTGCTTCGCGCCAAGAGGGAGAGAAATGAAAATCCAGCATCTGCGTAACGGGGTCATATTAGTTTGCATCGGGCTGGTCTTTTTATTCAATAACCTCGGCTACGTAGATTGGGAAGTCTGGGAGACTATTCTCTCCTGGTGGCCGATTTATTTGATTGCCCTGGGAATTGAAATTGTCTTCCGGAATAGTAAATTAAAGCTGGTAGCCATCATCTCTCCTTTGACTTTCGCTTTCTTCATTCTGGGCCCGGCCTGGTGGCAGTGGGAGGGGAAAGAGGAAGATAGATTAGTACAAGAAAGCAGGTGGTCAGAGGAGATTTTGCCAGAGACTAATCTTCTTCAAGCGGACTTGGATTTCCATTTAGGAAATCTTACAATCGCGCAGGCAGCTGATAAAAAAGTGAATTGTCGGTTGGAGTACGAAGGCACCCAGCCTGTCTGGGATTTCTCCCAGAAGGAAGGGAGCGCCAAGTTAGCCATCCAAGATCGGAGTCAGAAGACTTTTGGAATAACTTTTGGTTCGGCCGGTTTTAGTCAGGCCGATTTCAGGGGCTGGGATAGAAAAGAGTGGCAGGTAGAATTAGATGGCTCCACCCCTTTAGAGCTGAAACTTTCCTCTCAGGTCTCCAAGAATGATTTGGATTTAAGCAAGCTCCGGCTGAAAAGCCTAGAGCTCTGTCTCCAGGTAGCCAAAGCCAATATAAGATTGGGGGAGAAGTCAGACACAATCAGAGTCAACCTAGAACAGGATCTATCCAAAGTGAATCTGTGGGTTCCAAAGGAATCGGCCATCCAATTGCAAAAAGATGTGGACTTAGGAGGCATATCGTATTCCCACCTGAATATAGTCAAAGCAGACCAGGTTGAGGCAGAAACTGGTTTAACCGGCCATCCGGTAATTCATCTGACTTACCAGGGGGCCCTGTGCAAACTGAATATCAGGGGCTACTGAGTGCCACCGAAGCCTTTTTGGGCAGTTTTAACTTTGTCCTTAGTTTTAGCCTGTTCCTCTTCCCCGCCAGATACATTAGATAAAATCAAAAACTCGGGTAAATTTCAAATCGGGACCGACGCCACTTATCCACCCTTTGAGAGCAAGGATATTCAGACCGGGGAAGTTGCTGGATTTGACATAGATTTGATGAAGGCTCTCTGTCAGAAATTGCGGGTGGAGCCAGAGTTTATCGTGGTTCCATTTGACGGCATCATTCCGGGCCTGAACAATCACAAATACGATGCCATAATCTCAGCCTTCACAATTACGGTCGCTCGGGAAGGAGTAGTCGACTTTTCTGACCCCTATTATGTGGCCGGCCAGGCCATCGCGGTCCCCTTACGGGATACAACAGTCAAAACCTGGGAGGATTTGACTGGCAAGAGAATCGGCTCACAATTGGGGACCACCGGCGAAATCTTAGCCAAGCAGGTTCCAGGCGCGGAGGTAATCAGCTTTGATAACATCTCAGCCGCCTTCATTGATATGGAAAATCGTAAACTGGATGCCATTATCAATGATAGGCCCACCTCGCAGATGATCATCAAGGTGCGCAAATCGGCTAAAATCGTAGGGCCGCTTTTGACCAAAGAGTCTTATGGAATCGCGGTGCGCCAGGGGGACCGAAGACTCTTAGATGGCATAAATCTGGCTCTGCAAGGGCTGGAAGATGAAGGGATTTTGGAACAGCTGCAAAGGAAATGGATCTCTTTCCCACGGAAACAATAAATTTAGTGGAATTCGAACTGACCCTTACCTTGTCCTTTCCCTCAGGAGAGTTAAAGCAGATTCTTCGCTTCCTTCGACTACGCTCAGGACAAGTCGCTCAGAATGACCGCTCACCTCTCCCTACCCTCTCCTACAGGAGAGGGAACAAAGAGGGCTAGGTGGGGCTACGTTTTTAAGAAAAGAGGCGGGGTAGGAAAACCCTTCAGGGCGATACCTTCAGGATGAACCCCGCCTACGAAACTCGTTGGAACTTACCTCTCCCTGTCCCTCTCCTAAAAGGAGAGGGAACTTTTGACCCCCACTTGAGATTTAGTCGGTGTACAAATGGCTTGACTAAGGTGCGATTCTACTGCTAACTTGGCAAAACTAAGAGTGTGGAGAATTGATTGGACTGGTTATCCCAGCAGTTAAAGATCTGTCTTGACATACTGAGGTTCTTAGCGCCGGCTGTGCCGATGACCATCAAGGTCACTTTGCTGGCATTTTTTCTGGCGCTGGTTTTGGGCATCCTGGTCTCCCTGGTACGAATCTCCCGCTTTTCTCCGCTCCGGTCTTTGAGCAAAATCTACGTTGATGTCATCCGGGGGGTGCCGCTTTTGGTGCAGATTTTTTTCATTTATTTTGGCCTGGGAAGAGTCCTGAATTTGGACCGCTTTTTGGCGGGGGTGATTGCCATCGGTGTCTGCTATTCGGCTTACTTGGCGGAAATAATTCGGGCCGGGATTCAGTCGGTTGGTAAGGGACAATACGAAGCCGCGCTTTCTTTAGGAATGACTTTTCCCCAGACCATGCGCTTTGTGATTTTTCCCCAGGCTCTGCGAGTCATCATCCCTCCGGCAGCTAATGAGTTTATCGCCAGCCTCAAAGACAGCTCTTTGGTATCAATCATCGGGCTGCGGGAGTTGACCCGGGCCGGAAGGGAGTATTATTCCCAGCACTTTATAGATTTCCAGACCTGGCTGGTGGTGGGGTTGATTTATTTAGCGCTCACCTTGAGTCTGGCCCGCTTAGTGGCCTGGCTGGAGAAAAAGTACAAAGTCTTAGGCTATGAAATCGCTCACTGATGATCATCCAGGCTAAGAATGTAGTCAAAAAATTCGGCCACTTAAAAGCAGTCGACTCGGTCAGCTGTACCTTAGAGAAGGGAGAGGTAGCGGTCATTTTAGGCCCCTCCGGCTCAGGCAAAAGCACTTTATTGCGCTGTCTGAACGGATTGGAAAAGATCGACTCCGGTGAGATTGTCATTGATGGTATCAAACTGGACCATGATAAGACTGCCATTCATCAGGTCAGGCAGAAGGTGGGGATTGTGTTTCAGCAGTTCAATCTGTTCCCGCATCTGTCAGTGATGGAGAATCTCACTTTAGCTCAGATGGTGGTTTTAGGCCGGGACAAAAAGGAGTCTGACGAAATTGCTCAAAGATTGTTGCTAAAAGTAGGCCTTAAGGAGAAGCAAAAGAGTTTTCCGGCTCAACTTTCCGGTGGCCAGCAGCAAAGAGTGGCCATTGCCCGGGCTTTAGCCTTAAATCCCCAGATTATGCTCTTTGATGAGCCCACTTCGGCTTTGGACCCGGAGATGATCGGAGAGGTCTTGGAAGTGATGAAGAATTTGGCCCGAGAGGGGATGACCATGCTGGTAGTAACCCACGAATTAGGTTTTGCTTCAGAAGTGGCAGACCGAATAATTTTTATGGATCAGGGAAGAATAGTAGAGGAGGGGAAAACAGAGGAAGTTCTTAATCATCCTGTTCAAGAGCGGACGAAATTGTTCTTAAGCAAGGTCTTGAAATGAACAACTAAAAAGGAAACTCATCTGGCGCCCAAAAATCAATAAGCGAGGAGCCGTGTTAACCAGGATAATGAAATTAGCAGGAATAGCTCTATTGCTTGGCCTCAAGCCAGGTTTTGGTTACTGGCAGCAGGAGGTGCACTACAAAATCGAG
>Ga0209619_10003295_pt1 | contig 11617 bp, 10 predicted proteins | sample Rifsed16ft3_FD_184011 | JGI IMG/M metagenome (GOLD analysis project Ga0209619, IMG submission 184011) | Soil microbial communities from Rifle, Colorado, USA - sediment 16ft 3 (version 2) | ecosystem: Environmental > Terrestrial > Deep subsurface > Rock core/Sediment | place: Rifle, Colorado... | reverse complement strand
GAAGCTCGACGAGATGAGGCGGGACATCTACGGGCACCTCAGCCCCTGGCAGAAGGTCCAGGTGGCGCGGCACCCGCAGCGGCCCTACACGCTCGATTTCGTCGAGCACCTCTTCAACGACTTTCTCGAGATCAAAGGCGATCGGCGGTTCGCCGAGGACCCCGCGATCGTCGCGGGGATGGCGTGGTTTCACGAGAGGCCGGCGGTGGTGATTGGCCATCAGAAAGGCCGCGACACCAAGCAGAAGATCCACCGCAACTTCGGAATGGCCCGGCCGGAAGGCTATCGGAAGGCGCTCCGCGCGATGGAGCTCGCCGACAAGTTCGATCGGCCGATCTTCTGCTTCGTCGATACTCCGGGAGCTTATCCGGGGATCGACGCCGAGGAGCGCGGACAGGCGGAGGCGATCGCCGTGAATATCCGTGAGATGTCTCGCCTCCGGGTTCCGATCATCGTGACCATCACCGGGGAGGGCGGAAGCGGAGGCGCCCTCGCGATCGCGGTGGGAGACGAGATTCTGATGCTCGAGCACGCGATCTACTCCGTCATCTCCCCCGAAGGCTGCGCCGCGATCCTCTGGAAAGACTCGGGCCGGGCGGAGGAGGCGGCGAAGGGCTTGCAGCTCACGTCCGACAAGCTCCTCGGGCTCGGTCTCGTCGACCGGGTCGTTCCCGAGCCCGTCGGCGGCGCCCATACCGGATATCGCCAAACGGCTCAGATTTTGAACAAGTACCTGGTGGAGGCGCTGGAGCGCTCCGAGCGGCTCACGGGCGACGAGCGCCTCGAGGCTCGATACCAGAAATTTCGCCGGATGGGAGATCTCGGTATCGAGACATTGGAATCGGCATGACCTTCGGTCAAATCCGGCTCGTCAAGCGGATGCTTCTGGTCACGTTCCTCGGTCTCGGTGTCTACGTCGGCGGCTACGTATGGGAGGGCCTCCGGGTAAGAGAGGGCCCTCCGGCGCGGAAGATCGACGAGCCCGACACCCCGGTTTCCCGCGGAGTCGCCATCGAGCAGCTCGACTCCGAAGGCCGTACAGCCTGGACGCTGAAGGCGGCCGAGAGCATCGGCCGCACCGAGTCAGCACAGCAGTTCCGCGATGTCGAGATCCGGTTCGACGCGGGCGAAGAGAAGGTTCCCGTCGTCGTGACCGCGGACCACTGCGAGATCCAGAAGGACAGCTCGGTCTACCTCGAGGGCAACGTCGTCGTTCGAGACCACACCTCGCTTCGTCTCGAAGCCGAAACGCTCAACTTCCAGCGTTCTCCCGATCGCGCCTGGAGCACCGAGCCGGTGCGCTACTTCCGAAGAGGGCTCACGGGCAGCGCGGGGAGCATGAGCTACACGCTCCAGGATGGAGCGCTGGAGCTCGAAGGCGGAGTCGCGGCGACGTTTCGCGAGGAAGGGGATGCGCCCCTCCGCATCGAGAGCCAGCGCGCGTCGATGAGACGTCGCCGACACTTCGTGCAGTTCGTCGACGAGGTGCGCGTCCGGCAGTCGAACCGGGCGCTCGACTGCAACGACCTCCAGGTTTATCTCGACGAGGAGAACGAGAACGTCGAGCGGATGGAAGCTTACGAGGGAGTCGATCTGCGGATGGACGTGGCGGAGTCCGAGACCGACGAGTCCTCCTCGGGAAGCCTTTCTTCCGAGGCGGGCACCAAGAGGCTTCTGACCGAGAAGCTCGAGGCGTTCTTCCGTCCGGGCGGCGAGGATCTGGAGCGGGTCCGCGCGCTCAACGGCGGCCGGCTGGTCATGAAGCTTCCCGAAGGTTCTCGCGAGGGGTACCACAAAGATCTCGAGGGATATACGCTGGTCTTCGAGTTCGACGAGGAGGGGCGGCTCGACGTCCTCCGGGGTCGAGGCGGCGTGACGCTGGTGCTGACCCCGGTAGCCTCGGACGCCGAAGCGAAGAAGATTGTCAACGCGCGGCAGCTCGAGGCATTCTTCGATCCGGTCTCGGGCGATCTGCGGGAAGCGATCTGCGAGAGGGCAGTCACCTTCGAGCAGGGCGACGTGAGGGCCACGGCGGAGAAGGGGACGTTTCACAACCTCGAGTCGAGGCTGGTGCTCGAGGAGGGACCGCGGCTCTGGGACCAGAAGGCGAGCCTCGAAGCCCGAGTGATCGAGATCGATGTCGTCTCGGGAGACGTCGAAGGCACCGGGAACGTTCGCTCCACATCGAGGGACTCCTCGGGGTCGGCGGGACTGTTTCCCTCGGAGAGCGACGAGCCCGTCTACTTTGTTTCCAAGAGACTTCGGTATGAGCGTGCAACCGATACCGCCGTCTACACCGGAGAGGCACGCGCCATCCAGGGGCAGAACCGAATCGAAGCCGGCCGGATCCGACTCCTTCGGGGGGCCGGGGAGCTTTCGGCCGAGAACAGGGTGAGGACGAGCTTTCTCCAGAAACCGAAGGAGGGAGCGCCCGAGATCACCGTCACCGACGCTGACACGTTTCTCTATCGATCGAAGGAGGAGAGACTTCAGTACCGGGGCGGCGTTGCGATGAGATCGAAAGAGATGACTTTGAAAGGAAAGACGGTCGACGTCTTGCTGGAGCCGGACTCCCGGGAGGTTCGTGAGGTCTCGGCGGAGGGGGAGGTAAGCATCGAGACGCCCGACGGCAAGGCAGCCGGAGACTATGCAAAATACTTGCCGGAACAGGAAAGCATGACCGTCCTGGGCGAGGGTGCGCGCCTCGAAAATGCCGGTAAACTCACGGAAGGCAAGCAGTTGACATTTTTTTTGGGTGATGATAGGATTCTTGTGGACGGTCGGGAACAAACCCGAACCAAGACCACGTACTCATCGAAACCTCGCCTCTGATGCAGGTTCTCCGGGGCCGTTCGCTAGTAAAGTCTTTTCGCAAGAAACGGGTAGTGGACGACGTCAGCCTCGAGGTCCGCGAGGGCGAGGTGGTGGGCCTCCTCGGGCCCAATGGCGCGGGAAAGACCACGACGTTCCACATGGTCGTGGGGCTCACCCGGCCGGACTCGGGGAACGTTTTTTTGAACGACCAGGAGATCACGGCGCTTCCGATGTACCTCAGGGCCCGGAGCGGTGTCAGTTATCTACCCCAGGAGCCGTCCATCTTCCGAAAGCTCACGGTAGAGGAGAACGCGCTTGCGATTCTCGAGACGCTTCCTCTGAGGACGGACGAAAAGCGGAAGCGGCTCGGCGAAGTGTTGCAAGAGTTGGGACTTGCGGACAAGGCGCGAGCGCGGGGATACACGCTGTCGGGTGGAGAACGCAGGCGCGCCGAGATCACCCGGGCTCTCGTGACGTCGCCTTCCTTCATGCTCCTCGACGAGCCTTTCGCGGGAATCGACCCCATTGCCGTCGGAGACATCCAGAGGATCGTTCATCACTTGAAATCCCGCGGAATCGGAATCCTGGTCACCGATCACAACGTGCGAGAAACTCTGAAGATCACCGATCGAGCCTATATAATGAACAATGGGAAGATTCTCTGCTCCGGAACGCCCACGGAGCTCGCGGAGAACGAGGACGTCCGAAGAGTCTACTTCGGCGAAGACTTCCGGTTGGACTGAGGCATAGGGAAACGATTTGCAGCAGAAGCTGACCCTCCAAGCGAAGCTCCAGCAAAAGCTCATCTTGACGCCTTCGCTTCAGCAGGCGATCAAGCTTCTTCCCATGTCCACGCTCGAGCTCGCGGACATGCTCCAGCAGGAGATCACCGAGAATCCGCTCCTCGAGGAGGAGCTGGAACGACCCGCCTCCGAGCAGCAGGAGAGCGAAGCGGAAGAGGGGGCTCCTCCCCCCGAGACCTCTGTCGTCGAGACCGACGGCAAGCCTGAGCTCGAGCCCAAGCGCGACGACTCGATGAACGAGATCGACTACGAGTCGTTCTTCAGCGACTACCTCGACGAGGGCTATCGGCCGAGGACCAGCTACGAGATCCCCGAGCTTCCGCCTATCGAGAACACCCTCTCCACCACCGCGTCTCTTGCCGACCACCTCGATTGGCAGCTCCGGATGGCGCCGGCGGACGAAAAGACCGTCGAGCTGGGCGGAGCCATCATCGGCAACATCGATGAGCACGGCTACCTTCAGGCGTCGGTCGAAGAGATCTGCGACATGGGGAACTACGACCGCGAGAGCGTCGAACGCGCCCTCACCCTCGTCCAGGGATTCGACCCGATCGGCGTCGGCGCCCGCGACCTCCGCGAATGCCTGCTGATCCAGCTTCGCCATCTCGATCTCGCGGGAACAGCCGTTGAGACCATGGTGATCGACCACCTCGACCTTCTCCAGAGCCACCGCTTCAGCGATATCGCGAAAGCGATGAAGCTCCCGGTGGAGGAGGTGATCGAGCACTGCGAGATCATCCGCCGCCTCGATCCCCAGCCGGGCTCGAAGTTCAACACCGAGAAGAGCCACTACGTCACCCCCGACGTTTACGTGCTCAAGGTCGATGGAAAGTACGAGGTGGTCCTGAATGAAGACCGTCTCCCGCAGCTCCGGATCAGCTCGGTGTACAAGCGGATGCTCGAGAACAAGTCCGAAGACAACGCGGCCACGCGCGACTACGTCAAGGAAAAGCTCCGGAGCGCCCTCTGGCTGATCAAATCGGTGGATCAGCGCCAGAAGACCATCTACAAAGTCGCCAACAGCATCGTCCGCCAGCAGAACGAGTTCCTGGAGCACGGCGTGGAGCACCTGAGGCCCATGGTGCTTCGCGACGTGGCGACCGACATCGGGATGCACGAATCGACGGTCTCCAGAGTCGTCAGCAACAAGTATATGCACACTCCGCAAGGGGTGTACGAGATGAGATACTTCTTCCACAGCGGGATTGCGAGCGTCGGCGGAGAGCATGTGTCCTCCGTCACCATCAAACAGCGCATCAGGAAGATCGTGGGGGAGGAGAACCCCAAGAGGCCGCTTTCGGATTCCAAGATCGTGAGGATTCTCGAGGAGGAGGGTCTGGTCCTCGCGCGCCGCACCATCGCGAAGTACCGCGAAGAGCTGCGCATCCCTCCTTCCAACCAGAGGAAGAACCTGTACAGCAGCCCCTTCGCGTCGTGAGCGGAGACCCGGATTGAGACTTCGACCGTGATGATCCAGATTACCGGGAGACAGATCGAGGTCCCCGAATCGCTCAAATCCTTCGTCAATTCGCGGGTGCCGAAGCTCGAGAAGTACATCGTCGGGATCACCGACGTCCATGTGACGCTCTTCGCGGAAAGGCATCGGCAGATCGCCGAAATCAACGTCCACAGCCGGGGCAAGCTGTATCTCTCGGCCAAGGAAGGCTCCGACGATCTCAAGACTTCGGTCCAGCAGGCGCTCGAGAAGATCGTGGGGCAGGCGAAGAAGAAACAGGAGAAACGGATCGATCGGAAGCGCCGCGCGGTGAAAAGCGCCGAAGCCGAGGGAACCTTCAACGTCATCGCCGCCGACGGAGGTCCGCCCGACAGCGTTCCGCGGATCATCGAGAGCCGCCGCTTCCTGATCAAACCCCTGAGCGTCGAAGAGGCGGTCCTCGCCATCGAGGACCAGGGGGCCGAGTTCCTCGTCTTCCGCAACGCGGTGAACGAACGCACCAACGTGCTCTACCGGCGTCCGGACGGAAACTTCGGGCTCATCGACCCCGAACGATGACAAGAAGAACGCAAAGGCGCAGAGAGACGCAAAGGCGCAAAGACGCCAAGAGTTTCTTGTGTTTTATTTGCGCCCTTGCCCCTTTGCGCCCTTGCGTTCTTCCGGGCTCTTAGCCATGCCCGAGCGCAAGGGAGCGCGGTTCGTTTTCATCACCGGACTCTCCGGGTCGGGAAAGACGCTGGCGATGAAAGCCCTCGAGGACGCGGGCTTCTTCTGCGTCGACAACCTTCCGGCGAAGCTCATCCTCGCTTTCGCGGAGCTCACCGCCCAGGGCGGCGAGAACATCGATCGCGTGGCCATCGCCGCCGATATCCGCGAGCGGGGATTCCTCAAAGATTTTCCCGACGCCCACCGGAGACTCGAGGAAAGAGGCTTCCCCACGACTCTGATCTTTCTCGAGGCTCGCAACGAAATCCTGGTCCGTCGCTTCAGCGAAAGCCGCCGCCCGCACCCGCTCCAGGAGCGCGAAGGCTCCCTGGCGGAGGCGGTCAAGGCCGAAGAGCGGGACCTCGCACCCATCCGTCAGCTCGCGGACAAGGTGGTCGACACTTCGGAGATGACGGTCCACGAGCTCCGCCGCTACGTGATGGAGCAGGTGGTGGACGAGCGCCCCGTCTCGGGCCCCTCGGTCCACGTGCTCTCCTTCGGCTACAAGTACGGTGTCCCTCCGGGGGCGGACCTGATGTTCGACGTACGGTTCCTGCCGAATCCCTATTTCGAGAGCGAGCTCCGCGAGAAGGACGGCAACGATCCCGCGGTCGAAACGTTCCTCCTCGCGAAGCCCGCGACCGGCGAGCTTCTGGATCGGCTCGACGACTTCCTGGGCTACCTTATGCCGCACTACGCGATGGAGGGGAAAGCCAACTTGACGATCGCCGTGGGCTGCACCGGAGGCAAACACCGCTCCGTCGTGATCGCGAACCAGCTCGGGGAGCGCTTGCGCGCGGGAAGATACCGAGTCAAAGTCTCCCACCGAGACAACGAGAATGACTGAAGAAAAGACGAACATCCAACGCGGCCCCTCATGCCGCGCTGCGGCCCCTGGAAGAGGGAAATCGAACGCAAAGGCGCAAAGACGCAAAGAATGAAAACCAATGCAAGGGGGATAGGGAGATTGGGGAGATGTGGAGATAGATCGGCGAATCGGGAGAGTTGGGGATTTATCTCCTTATCCCTCCGGTCTCCCCATCCCCCGTGTTTTTTCTTCTTTGCGTCCTTGCCTCACTGCGCCTTTGCGTTCGATTTCCGGGTTTTGTGCTCATGATCGGCATCGTCGTTGTGACCCATGGACAGCTCGCGCGGGAGCTCGTCGCCGCGGCGGAAATGATCATCGGAGACATCCCCAACGTCACCTCGGTCTCGATGGGCTGGCAGGAGAGCCCCGAGGACGCCGAGCGAGAGATCGAGGCGGCCATCGCGCGCGTCGAGTCGGGGAAGGGCACGGTGGTGCTCACCGATATGTTCGGGGGAACGCCCTCGAATCTGAGCCTCGCCTTCCTGGAGAAGGGGAGAGTCGAAGTCGTGACGGGTGTCAACCTTCCCATGCTGATCCGCCTCGCCAGCCTGCGCGAGGAAGAGGAGGGCGACCTGCGCGTGGTCGCCGCTCAGGCGATGCGGGAGGGCAAAGAGAACGTCTACCTCGCGAGCGACCTCCTGGCGAGCCAGGGTAAGGAAGAAAAAGAGCGGACGGGTGACTGAGAAGCGAGTCCAGATCGTGAACGTCCTCGGCCTCCACGCTCGGGCCGCCGCCCGCTTCGTCCGCGCCGCGACCCGCTTCCGCTCCAAGGTGATGATCACCAAAGATGGAACCACCACCGACGGCAAGAGCATTCTCGGTATCCTGTTTCTCGCCGCCACCACGGGAACGGAGATCGTCATCACCGCGTCCGGCGAGGACGAGAACGAAGCCGTCGATACCCTCGCCACCCTGGTCGCGGACGGCCTCGGCGAAGACGTCGCGGACGCCGACGGGGGGATACCGTGAGCGTGAGCGCGACGTCTCCTCAGTCCGCCGGACGAGCGACCCCGCGGCCCCTGGTGCTCCACGGGATTGGAGTCGCACCGGGAATTGTCATCGCCCGGGCGCTCGTCTTCAAGCACCAGGAAACTCCGATCTTTCGGGTTCCGCTGCTCCGTGCCGAGGTCGCGGAAGAGGTTGCGCGGCTCGAGGCCGCCAAAGACCTCACCCAGCGCCAGCTCCAGGAGGTCCGGGCGCGCACCGTTTCGGCCCTCGGCGAGGACCACGGTTACATCTTCGACGCTCACAGCCTCATGCTCGACGACCCGCTGGTCGCCGCAAGGATCGAGGAGGTCATCCGGCGGGAGCGGGTGAACGCCGAATGGGCGGCACAGCTCGTTCTCGATGAGCTCTCCTCGGTCTTCGACGATCTCGAGGACGACTATTTTCGGGCGCGGCGAAGCGACGTGTACGACGTCATCGGCCGACTGATGCGAAACCTGGCGGGGGCGCCCCCCCGAAGCCTCGAGAAGGTCGAGCGGAAGTACATCCTCTTGTCGGATAACGTCCGCCCCTCCGATACCGCGCGCCTCGATTGGGATCAGATGGCGGGGCTCGCGATGGAAGCGGGAAGCCGCACCTACCACACCGCGATCATCGCGCGCTCGCTCGGAATTCCCTGCGTCGTTGGCGTTCGCGATCTCACGGCGAAGGTGGACCACGGAGCCCCTTTGATCCTGGACGGGGGCGAGGGCATCGTGGTCGTGAATCCCGATCGGACGACCCTTCGGGACTACCGCGGGCGCAGGCGCCGGCAGACGCTCCTCAAGCAGAAGCTCGAGCATCTCCGGGAGCTGCCGGCGGAAACGAAAGACGGATACCGCATCGTGCTCCAGGCGAACGTGGAGTTTCCCGAGGAGTGCGCGACTGCCCAGAGCCAGGGGGCGGAGGGGATCGGTCTGTTCCGCTCCGAGTGGTTTCTCACCCGCAACCGCGGCCAGTTCCCGAGCGAAGAGGAGCAGTATCGCGTCTATCGCAGCATGGCCGAGCAGATGAGACCCTGGTCGGTCATCGTGCGCGCGTTCGATCTCTCCGCCGAGCAGTTGGGCGAGGAAATGGGGCAGTCGGAAGCGAACCCGGCGCTCGGGCTCCGGGCCATTCGTCTCCTCCTGAAACGACGCGATCTGTTCAAGGAGCAGCTCCGGGCGCTCCTGCGCGCGCGGGCGCACGGGAACGTGAAGGTGATGTTCCCCATGGTGAGCGGCGTCGGAGAGCTCCGCGAGGCGCTCGCGGTAGTGGAGGAAGCGAAAGAGGAGCTTCGGCGGGAGGGAGCACCGTTCGGAGGGGATCTTCCCTGCGGCGTCACCCTCGAGGTCCCCTCGGCCGCCGCGACCGCGGACCTCCTCGCGCGGGAGGCGGCGTTTTTCAGCATCGGGACCAACGACCTCATCCAGTACCTCATCGGGGTCGACCGCGGGAACGACCAGGTCTCCTATCTCTACGAGCCGCTCCACCCGGCGATGCTGCGCACCCTGCGATTTGTCATCGACTCCGCCCACGCCGCCGGGATCAAAGTGGGAATGTGCGGCGAGATGGCGTCGGACCCGGTGTTGGTGGCGCTTCTCGTGGGCTTCGGGCTCGACGAGCTCTCGATGAACGCGGTCTCGATCCCCACGGTGAAGAACATCATCCGGCACCTCTCCGCCAAGGAGGCGAGGGAGGTCGCCCAGGAGGCGCTGCGGCTTCCAACGGTGAAGGAAGTCTCCGGATTTCTCAACGAGAAGCTGCGAGGGCTGATTCCCTAGAGGCCCTGAACGCAGCTATAATGGGACCACCTGACGACCTGACGAGGAGTTGATTTCGATGACCTATCGCACGTGGCTACCCGCACTGGCGCTCTTGGCACTCGCCGTTCCCGCGCTCGCGTCCGAGGACGGCGAGGAAATGGAAGTCGTGGACTCGGAATACGTCTGCATGGTGAACGACGCGGTCTACGACCAGAAACAAGTCCACGTCGAGGTCGACGGGAAGGACTATTACGGCTGCTGCGAGATGTGCAAGGAGCGTCTGGCCAACGACGCCGCGCTGCGCCTGGCCATCGATCCGGTGAGCGGCAAGGAAGTCGACAAGGCAAAGGCGATCATCGGCGCGGACTCCTACAAACGGGTCTTCTACTTCGAAAACGAGAAGAACTTCGAGAAGTTCAAAGAGGCCGCGAAGAAGAAGTAGATACCAAGTCGAGGCGCGCGCCGCGGTAGGCCGGACGCGAGCGAGCGGCGCTTCACGTTTGCCTGCCGGCAGTGCACGCTCGCCCCCGCACGACCCTGGTCGGACGGGACCGTACTACCAGATCTCGGATAAGTTGAAAGTGAATCCCGAGAGAACGGGATCGGCACTCAGCGACGACGGGCTCTCGACGCGCTCTACCGCCTGTCCGGAACGGTAAACGTAAACGCACCTGGCTTTCGGGTCAATGAGCCAGCCGAGCTCGGCCCCGTTTTCGATGTACTCTTCCATCTTCGCTTGAAGTGTGGACAGGGGATCTCTTTTTGAGCGCAACTCGACCACGAAGTCCGGACAGAGCGGGAGGAACTCCTCTTGCTGCGCCTCGGTCAAGGCCTCCCAGCGGCTCCGCCTGACCCACGACGCGTCGGGGGAGCGCTTTGCCCCATTGGGAAGACTGAAGCCGGTGGAGGAATCGAATACCTCTCCGGTTCCGTCCTTCTCAGCCCAGCTAGCCAGGCGCTGTGTCAGTCTGGTGTTCCGTCGACCGGTCTTGCCTCCCGTTGGTGACATAATCAAGAGCTCTCTGTTCGCGGTCAATTCGAGCCGAAGCTCAGGGTTGTCGGCGCACAACTGATAGAACTGCCCGTCGGTGAAGCCCGCAGACTTCATGTGGAGCGTGAGGGGCTCTTCCTCATCGAGAACCGATGCTCGAATCGTCATCTACCTTCTCGAGCAGATTCTACCGTGGCGCGGCGCACGAGACAACGATTAGCCGTTCATTTCGGCGGTCGATTCTGCCGAGCCTCTTCCCTGGAAACGCATAGCGCCGAATGGTGACATCAACCGCGAACCTGCCGCAGGCACGAAGCACCTCTCGCTACAGGCCGCGGGCCCGCTCCCGGAGCACGTATTTCTGCACTTTCCCCGTCGAGGTCTTGGGGAGCTCTCCGAATACCACCGATTTCGGCACCTTGAAGTGCGCGAGGTGCTGCCGGCAGAAGTCGATGATCTCTGCTGCTTCGAGGGGAGGGGAGCCCGGCTTCAGGCACACGAACGCGCACGGGGTCTCGCCCCACTTCTCGTCGGGCCGGGCGACGACTGCCGCTTCTTGTACCGCAGGATGCTTGTACAGGACCGACTCCACCTCGATCGTCGAGATGTTCTCGCCCCCGGAAATGATGATGTCCTTCGAGCGGTCCTTGAGCTCGATGTAGCCGTCCTCGTGCGCGACCCCGAGGTCCCCGGAGTGAAACCAGCCTCCGGCGAACGCTTCCTCCGTCGCCTTCGGGTTCTTCAGGTAGCCTTTCATCACCACGTTCCCCCGAAAGAGGACCTCTCCCATCGTCCGGCCGTCGGCGCGCACGGGATCGAGTGTCTCGGGATTCGCGACGCATAAGTCCTCGAGCACGGGATAGCGGACTCCCTGACGCGCCTTTTTCGCGGCGCGCTCCGCGAGGGGCAGCTCGTCCCATTCCCGGTGCCACGAGCTCACGACCGCCGGTCCGTAAGTCTCCGTCAAGCCGTAGAGATGGGTGACGCGAAACCCCGCCTCTTCCATGGCGCCGATGACCGGCGCGGGCGGCGGAGCGGCCGCGGTCGCGACTTCGACGATGTCCTCCGAGGGCCGCCCCATCTGCGCCACGGCGTCGGCGATCATGCGCATCACGACGGGGGCGCCGCAGAGGTGGGTGACGCGATGCAGGCGGATGGCCTCGTGGATCGTCTCGGCTGAAATCTTCCGGAGGCAGACGTGGGTTCCAGCATTGATGCTCAGGGACCAGGGAAAGCACCAGCCGTTGCAGT
>Ga0209619_10003293_pt1 | contig 11622 bp, 14 predicted proteins | sample Rifsed16ft3_FD_184011 | JGI IMG/M metagenome (GOLD analysis project Ga0209619, IMG submission 184011) | Soil microbial communities from Rifle, Colorado, USA - sediment 16ft 3 (version 2) | ecosystem: Environmental > Terrestrial > Deep subsurface > Rock core/Sediment | place: Rifle, Colorado... | reverse complement strand
CACTGAGTGGCGGAGAGCGGCAGATGCTAGCGATCGGACGGGCCCTCATGGCCCGGCCGCGCGCCCTGCTCCTGGACGAGCCGACTGCGGCCCTCGCGCCGAAGATGGTTGGCGAGCTCTTCCGACGGATCGCACAGATCCGAGACGATGGCGTGTCGATTCTCCTCGTCGAGCAGCATGCGAAGCGCGCCCTCGAGATCGCGGACCGCGGGTACGTCCTCGTGGCGGGACAGAAAGTCATGGAGGGCCGCGGCGCAGAAATTCTCGCGAACGAGGACCTGAAGAGGGTCTTCCTCGGCCGAAAATGACGGACGTAGTCTCGAATGTCTCTTGTATGTGGGAACCGCATCCGAGTCCTGCCTCAAGGCGTCCGGACGGAGGCAGGATGCTTCTTCCTGAGGTAATCGATCGTCGGAGCCACGCTGTACTGCCACTCGAGGTACCCGCCGACCAGGAGGATCACGGCAACAATCAGAAAGAGTGCGAAGATGGAGGCACCGGCCACGCCGTTTACCCACAGTTTGTAGATGCCGAGCCCTGCGAGAGCGATCCCTACGGAGATGCCGAAGTCGTAGTTCGCCTCCGCGAGGTCCAACTCCACCCGCTCCGGGTCAGTCGCCTGGAGTCGCAGACGCGCGTAATCACTGTAATAGTTCGGCGTCCACGGCCCTCGAGGCGGGAGCGGAATGCCTGCTTTCCAAAGACTCGAACCCGCTTGAGTTCCGCCCGTCGCCCAGGACAGGAAAGTCGCCAGGCGACGATGGAGCTGCTGGAGGCCGAGTCCAACCGCCGGTCCGAAGATGACGAAGACGACCGCGGAGAACAAGTCCGTCGAGAGGGCACCGTCCGAGGCGAAGATCGTACCCGGACGGAACAACAGGAGCCACAGAGTGACCGAGAGATACCCGGGGAGGAGGACCCCGTAGAAGTCCGCTTTCTTGAAAAAGGACGAGATGTCGACCATCAGCGCACACCCCGTGCGGTCTCATCCTTTGTTCGTGTCAGCGACAACGTCCTCCCCCCGAATCCCGGATCGACCTCCCTCAAGGACGGACGGGCCTTCCGCTTCTTAATTCCTCGCCGTCCCGGCTAGTCCCGGAAACGGTATCAACCGTTCGAGGAGAGTAGTTTCACTCCTCCCTCTGCAGGGAGGGCCTAAGCTTCCCGCCGGCAATAGACCGCGGAATGGCCTACGACGACGTGAAGGAATTCCACGGGGAACCGTACACGGGCATGTCGGTCGGCGGGGAGCACGTGTGGATCTACCCGAACGGCCTGTGGCGGGAGCGGAAGGTCGCCCCGGACAAGTGGGACTTCACGTTCGCATCGATCAAGACGCGGGAACGGAGCGCTCCGCCCGGCTCCGGCGTGCCACCGAACACGCAGTATCACTGGTACATCCTCGCGCACCAACGCGTACGGAAGATCGACGAGGACAGCTACACGACGTTCATGTCCGGAGTCAAGTACAAGGTCGCCCACAAACGACCGCATTGGCGCAAGTGGAGCTGCGAATACCCGGACCAGATCGCCGAACGGGAGATGGTTATCGAGATCCTCGAGGCGGTTCTCGCTGAAGTGAGAGCGAAATCGGAGAATTCTGGACCCGCCCCCACGGATACGAAAACGTTCTTACCCATGGAGGTTCCTGCCGACGGACGGGCGAAGGGATGGGCGCCGATCGACGAATCCGCCAGCTCGTGATGACGTTCAGCGCCTCGGCCTTCATGGCCACGACGTTTCTCGTATCGTCAATCGCCGCAGGCCTGTACGTCTCGCCCGCCTGGGTTCGCACGTTTGGCGGCGCGGGCGCGCCTGACGCCACGGCCTCGCTTCGATTCACTTGGAGAGGATCCGCAGGACCTTCTCCCGCATCTCGACGACGAGCTTCCGCAATTCCTCCGCTTGAAGCGGAGTGACGTCCCGCATGTTCGTCGCGAGGAGCTTCCCCGTCGTCCGGAACTCCCGGAAGAGAGCGGCCCGCTCCGGCCCGACAGCGGCCTCGAAGGCGCGGAATCGGTCGTGGAGTTCCTTGCGGCGGCTCCGGAGGTAGGCCTTCCCTTCCCGGGTGATGCGATACGTCTTGCGGCGTTCCTCCCCGCTCACGGAGACGTAGCCCTTCCCGAGGAGGGCTCGGAGGGCGGGGTAGATCGCCCCGGCACTCGGCTTGTAGAAGCCCTGGTAGCGCTCCTCGATCGCCTTGATGATCTCGTATCCGTGCATCGGGTGGTCCTCGAGGAGGTGGAGGACGAGGCCCTTGAAGTCGCCCTTCGCGAGGAAGTGGAAGGAGCCGCCGAAACCGGGTCCGCGGTACATGGTGTCTCGATATATCGCGATATACTTGAAGTTTGTCCTTAGACCTGCGATTGCCAAGATCAATGGATGCCAGCGAGACTTCGCGTCAGGACGATAGTTCCCGACGGCGGAAGAGGAGGATCGCGAGGACGGAACCCGCGACAAAGTACGCGGCGAAGACGAGGAGGGACGTCGTCACGTCCGGGACAAAAGTGAAAAACGGGCCTCCTGGGCCGCCGCCGCCAAACGGCGACGGCGACAGGACGTTCCCGATGATCCCCGATGCGGAGGTCGGGAGGAACCATGGGTCGATGTTCGCGAGCGACAGGACGGCCGAGACGATGTTGAAGATCAGGGTGAACAGGAAGAACGTGAGCACGGTCGCCGCAACGGTGCTTTTGAAGATCGAGGATAGCAGGAACGCGACGCCGACGACCGCCGCCAAGTAGGCGAGGGCGTAGAGGTACGACAGCCCGATATCCCACGTCGTGGCGCCGGTGACGACGAGCGCCGCGATCGCCGCGGCCACGTAGTAGAGGGATACCACGACGGCCGACGTGAGAAGGCTCGCCGCGAGCTTCCCGACGACGATGACCTCTCGCCGAACGGGATTCGGGAAGAGGAAGTATCCTGTCCGCTTCTCGTGTTCCGACACGAGGGCGTCCGCGGCGAAGAGCACGGCGCCGAGGACGACAAGCAGGCCGGAGAAGCCCGCGAACGTGGAGACGAAGACGTTCGGGTCCGTCGCGTAGGGGATCCCCAGGGCGGGCGGCAGGCCGACCAGTAGGCCGACGATGAGGGCGAGGAGGATCAGCATCCCGATCAGGCGGCGGCCGCGGAGGTATTTCCGGATTTCGTAGGCAGTCACCGTGAGGGCCTGGGAGAGGGGGCTCGCGGTCATAGACGGTCCGACTCCTGGATCCGGTCGAGGTAGAGCTGCTCGAGCGGGGACCCGAGGGGGCGGAAGCTCGAGACCCGCAGGCCGAGGCGCATCATCCCCTCGAGGACCTCCGCCTGGGCCTCATCCCCGCCCGCGATGCGGACGTCCACGGCGGCGTCGTCCGCCCGCTTCGCGCCTTGCACGCGCGGGAGCCGGCCGACGGATGCGAGCTCCTCGTCCGTAACGGGGCGGAGGAACGTCGCCTGGAATGTGACGATGCCGGTGCCGCGGGAGAGGTCTCGCACGGAGCCGTGGATCAGGAGCTTCCCATGGTCCAGCAAGGCGACCTCGTCGCAGATCTCCTGGACCTCGGGGAGCAGGTGGGAGCTCATGAAGACCGTCCGCCCCTGCCCGGTGAGGGCCTTGATCACGTCGCGGACCTCCGCCATCCCGCGCGGGTCGAGCCCCGATGTGGGTTCGTCGAGGATGAGGAGGTCGGGCTCGTGGAGGAGGGCCTGGGCGATCGCGAGGCGCTGCTTCATCCCCTTGGAGAACTCCTGGATCCGATGATCGGCCCAGGTCTGGAGCTTGACCTCCTTGAGGACGGTCTCGCTGCGGCTCTCGATGTCCTTCTTCGCCATGCCGCGAAGCCGGCCTGCGTAGGCGAGGGTCTCGAGGGGCGAGAGGTACCCGTAGAACTCGGGCGTCTCGATCACGGCCCCGACCTGCGCGAGGGCACGGGTCGCCTCCCGCGCGACATCGATCCCGAACAGCGTCGCGTGTCCGCGGGACGGTCGGATCAGGTTCGTCATGATCTTGATCGTCGTCGATTTCCCGGCGCCGTTCGGCCCCAGGAACCCCAGGGAGGACCCCTCCTCGACCGTGAGATCGAGGGCCTTGAGGGCCGTGAAGCTCCCGTAGTCCTTGCCCAGGCCCGCGAGCCGCACGGGCTGGCCGTCGGAGTGCGAAGCGGTCAGGCCGGGTGCCATGGGCGACTCGATATATCGCGTTATATTTCAATCTTTCACCGGGATTCCGTGCCCGGACAGTTCCTCGAGCCAGACCTCGGACGGACGCGACCCGTTCGACGATCAAAGCATGTTGCGATGAAGGTTCATAACGAAGGAATGTTTCTCTCGACACGGATCGGGCGAGTCATGTCGGATCGGACCCAGGTCGTCTGGTACACGGACCCTCACAACGTCTGGTGTTGGGGCTTCGAGCCGATGATGCGGCGCCTCGAGGTCGTTTACCCGGACGTCGTTGCCGTCGACGTCCGCATGGGCGGCCTCTTCGAGGACTTCACGCCCGTGCGGGAGCAGTGGGCGCGGATGTCCGGTGGCCGGTGGACCGAATCCGTGCGTGCGTTCTTCGACGCGGTCGCGACCCAACACCGCATGCCGATGGACGCGGAGCGCATGATGTCGGCGGTGGACGATTTCTCGTCGACGTGGCCTGCGTGCATCGCCGCGAAGGCGGCGGAGCTGCAGGGACGCGACCTCGGACGGCGGTATCTTCGGGCCCTGCGCGAAGCGTGGTGCCTCGACGGTCGCGGGATCCATCGGACGGCCGTCCAGACGGAGGTCGCGAAGGAAGCGGGTCTCGACGTCGACGCGTTCACGAAGGTACTCGAGGACGGAAGCGCCGAGCGGGCCTTCCGGGCGGACCGGGAGGAGTGCGAGCGCCTCGAGGTCACGGGTTTCCCGACGTTCGAGATCTCCCGCGGGGAGGCCTCAGCGCGGCTGAACGGCTGGCAGCCGTGGGAGGTCTTCGAGGACGTCATGCGGCAGGTGGATGCCGGACTCGTTGGCAAGACGATCGCGCCCACGGAGGCCTCCGTGGCCGAGGTCCTGAGGCGGTACGACCGGTGCGCGACGAGAGAGGTCGCGGCAATCCTCGGAGTCCCGGACGACGACGCGGAGATCCTCCTCGAGGAGCTCGAGGGACACGGGCACGTCCTTCGACGGGTCGTAGGGACCGGGCTCGTCTGGGAAGGGACCCGGTAGGCGGTCGGCCGACCGGCACAAAGCCTATCGCTCGATGGACCTCTCGCGCGGAACGTCCAACCCACTACATGGACAGGGCACCGACGTGCCGAGGACAATCCAAGCGGACGCGGCGGAGGATTCGCGATACGACCCTGCGAGCACACGACAGCCGGGCCGGGCGACTTGTGGCCTGTGAAGGGATCGCGCCGCAAAGCTACGTCTAGGCCTTCTGCCGGAACTCGTTCCGCTGGAAGACGGCCATCGCGGCGACCAGGAACGCGACGGACAGGCCGACGAGGACCCCGGCCGCGACGCCCGCGGAGACGTCCGTCGGGAATCCGGACAGCGGGCCGACGTCGATCATCCCCTTCAGGATCGACCGGAGGTAGTAGATCACGCTGAATTTCGGCACGTTCCCGGGAATCGATCCGACGATCGACTCCCAGACGAACCCGACCAGGAGGCCGACGGCGAGGGGCTTCCGAAGGACGACGGAGATGAACAGGAACAGCGCGCCATACGCCGCACTTCCCAGGACCGTGGCCACGAGGAACCCCGCGAGTACGTCGGAGTCCGTGCCGAGCGCAAGGCCTCCGTAGGCCTCCGTCACTCCGTACGCGAGGACCAAGGGCGGGACGAGGAGGACGAGGACCGCGACGAGATAGCCGGCGTACTTCCACGCGACGATCGCCGGCTTTCCGATCGGCCGCGTGAGCAGATACGGGAGCGTGTTGTCCTCGATCTCCTCGCGGATCAGCGGCGCCGCGTTCACGAGGGTCACGAAAATCAGGACGACCTGGAGGAACAGCGGGACCATCAGGACCTGAAAGAGCAGGATGTCGAACGTGGGCACGCGAGCGAGAGCGAGGGACCCCGCCAGGAGGAGGGGAACGGCCGCGAACAAGGCCATCGCGATCACCCGTCGGGTCGTCAGGAGGTAGCGGACCGTCAGGGCCGTCACGACCCACCCCTTCCCCAAGGCTTGCGCGAACGCCACGAGGTCACCCCACGAGGTATCGGAAGACGGCCTCGAGGCTGTCGTCCGGACTCTCGAGCCCGCGGACGTCGAGTCGGTGTTCGACGACGATCTCCGGCAGCTCGCGGTAGAAGGCGTCCGGCTGGCGCGTCCGCACGATGAGGGCGTCGGCCGTCGGCATCTCGATCGCCACGACGTGGTCCATCCCCGCAAGGGCCTGCGCGACCTCCCGCGGCTGCGGCGTCGCGATCCGGACCGCGTGGGGATGCTGGTCGATCAAGGCGCGGATCGCATGGAGGTTCCCGGACGCGATCCCCTTCCCGTTGTGAATCAAGACGATGTTCTCCGTGATCCGCTCGATCTCGTACAGGACGTGGGTCGACATGAGGACGTGTCCGCCCTCCCGGGCGAACCGCGAGATCGTCCGGAGGATGTGCACCCGGCCGACGGGGTCCGCGCCCGAGAGGGGTTCGTCGAGGATCAGGACCTCCGGGCCGTGGGCGAGCGCCTGCGCGAGCTTCGCCCGCTGCCTCATCCCGCGGCTGTACGTCTTGAGGGGACGGTCCTTCGCCTTCGTCAGGCCGACGAGCTCGAGGGCCTCCGCCGCCTTCGTCCGCGCGTCCGCGGCCGGGAGGCCATCCAGCCGGAGGAGGGTCTCGACGAACCGGGTGGCGGTCATCCAGCCCCACACCTGGTTGTGCTCCGGGCAGTACCCGAGGCGGCGCTTGAGCGGGACGTTGTTCCACGGATCCTCTCCGAGGAGCCGCACCTCCCCCTTGTCGGACCGCAGCTGGCCGATCAGGAGCTTGAACAGGGTGCTCTTCCCCGCGCCGTTCGGGCCGACGAGCCCCGTGATGCCCGAGCCGAAGGACGCCGTGAAGCCATTGAGGCCGAGGACCTCCCCGTACCACTTCGAGAGGTCGTGCGCCTCGACGACCCCGGTCATCCGGTCACGACCTCCACGGCGCGCATGCGCAGGTACGTCGCCAGGGCCGCCAGGACGGTCGCGGCCAGGAGGATTGCGAGGGCGAGGGGCCAGTCAATCGGGCCGCTGCTCACCCCGTAAGCCCCGCGGGCCACGGCGAGGAAGTCCTCCCAGGGGGCGATGTACAGGAGGCTCGGGTTGTCCAGCGCTCCGGGGGAGGCGAAGACCTGCGCAGGGATCCACAGGCCGAACGTGACCGCGAACATGCCCGCGGCCGCGTAGCTCTTCCGGCGGGTGAGGCTCGAGAGGAACAGCGCGATGGACGTGTAGAACGCGGTCAGGACGAGCCCGACGACGATCGAGAGCCCCATCGCCGCGAGGGCGATGTCCCAGGGGAACAGGCCGAGGAGGAGGCCGAGGAGCGGGGTGATGAAGAGCGGCAGGACGGAGATCATCGAGACGAGGGGTGCGAGGATCGCGGCCTTCGCGATCAGGTAGTCCGCCGGCGTGATGGGCCGGCTCAGGTACAGGGTGAGGGCCATCGAGTCCAGGTCGTCCGCGATCAGGCCCGCGCCGACGACGGAGGCCATGAGGGTGACGAAGAACAGGATGGCAAGGTTCGAGGCGGGAAGGTAGAAGAAGGTAAGGTCGAGAGGCTGGCCCTGCAAGAAGAACGGCGCCAAGAGGACGAAGACGATCGCGGTGATCGTCGTGATCGCGGTCCCGATGCCGATCGCGAAGATCGCGGCGGGCCGCTTGAACTCCCGCCTCAGGCCTGTGACCACGATCGTCCGCACGCGCGGACCTCGCCCGAGGAGGGGCCCCTCGCGGCGCGTGTACGTCGGAAGGGAGATGGACACCTACTTCGTCCCTCCCGCACTTCGCTCGACGAGCTCGAGGAAGAGCTCCTCCAGACTCCGGATCTCCGCGCCGAGGTAGCGGATCTCCGCTCCGAGGGCCTTCGCCACGCGGAAGACATCCGCCTCGACGCCAGGCTTTCGGGCCACGCGGACGCCCGTCGCCCCGGCTTCCGCCTCGTAGCCCGCGTCCCTAAGCTGGCGTACGAACGCGTCCCGGTCCCCGCGGACGTCGACGCGGATCCGGTCTTCGCCGATCAGGAGGGTCGCGATGTCCCCCGCGGCGATCTGCCGGCCGCCGTCCAGGATCACGACGTGCTTGCAGATCGTCTCCACGTCGGGCAGGAGGTGGCTCGAGAGGATCACGTTGCGGCCCGGAGATTGGGCGATCGTGCGCACGAGGTCGAGCATCTCCTTCCGGCCCCGCGGGTCCAGGCCCGTCGTGGGCTCGTCGAAGATGTACAGCTCGGGATCGTGGACCATCGCCTGGGCGAGCTTGATCTTCTGCTTCATCCCCGTCGAGTACTCCGCGACCTTCCGATAGCGCTCCTCCTCGACCCCGACGAACTGGAGGACGTCATGGGCCCGGCCCATCGCCGTGTCCTTGTCGAGACCGCTCACGCGGCCCATGTACGACACGAGGCCGATCCCCGTCATGTCCGGGATGAGGCAGTCGTGCTCCGGCATGTAGCCGATCCGCTCCCGCACGGCGACGCCGTCGTCGATCCCGTGGCCGAGGACTCGGGCCGTGCCGGCGGTCGGCCGGAGGAGGCCGAGGAGGAGCCGCAGAAACGTCGTCTTGCCCGCCCCGTTCGGGCCCACGAGGCCGATCGTCCCGTCCGGAATCGCGACGCTCAGGTCGTCAACGGCCCGGATCTCACCGAAGACCTTCGTCAGGCCGGACGTTTCAACGAGCACGGGGTTCGCCCTCCGGGGGCGCGGGCGCCTTCTTCTTCCGTCGGCGGAGCCACACGAGGACCGCGAGGAGCGCGACGATCGGTACGCCGACGATAAGGGAGAGGTCGACGATCGACAACCCCGAGGACCCCGGGCCGTACGAGTACGACACCAAGGATATCTCCGCCACCCGCGTGCCGTTCGCATACGCGTCGCGCTTCACGTAGTTACCGGCGGAGTTCGAGAAGTACGCGGTCTCGTTCGCCCTATTGGTGGGGACGAAGCCCGCGAGGCCCGGGAAGACCGTGAGGGTCTGGTTCATCTCGTACGCGGAGAACATCCCCGCGTCGACCGCGACGGTCGTCTCCCGGAGGACCTCCCGCGTCCACGTCGAAGAGAGGCTCGTGACGTTCTCCGAGGTGAACGTCTCGCCCGAGAAGGTGGCAGTCGTGTTCGCGAGGACGTCCGTCGTGTACGGGGTCGTCGCGGACTCCCCGACGTCGAGGTCGAAGGCGGGGATCGAGGCGTACGCGGTCGTCGCGTTCAGCCGGATGCTCGCGGAGAAGTCGATCGTCACGAGAAACGAGATCGTTGCGAGGTACGTCGTCGTGCCCTCCGAGGCGACCGGGAGGTACGCCTGCGTCTCCCAGAGGTCCGTCGTGAGGGAGGAGAACGTCCCGCTCACGGTCCCGGTCCCCGGGAGCCCGGGGGCGGAGAACGTCCCGTTCAGGAATCCGGAGGCTCGGGTCTCGACGCGGACGACGGAGGTCGACACGCCGTCGACGAGGGCCTGGTCCGCACCCAGGATCGCGACCTCCACGCGACCCACGAGCCCGAACGAGAACGTGCCCACATCGCTCGCGTTGGTCCCCGGGAACGCATCGAGGGAACCGCGGAGGTCGTAAACCCAGCGATCCCCAGAGCTGTATGCGGGTTTCTGCAGCGCCCCAGTGGCGGATGGCGCGTTTCCCATCGTGGCCACGAGGGTGGCGAGGAGGACCACGACGACGATCCAAAGAAAACGCATTCGGAACAGACCACCCGGGGAGCGGGCGATATAGCCGTCGGTCTAAAGGCTTTCTCCAGTACCGTATGACGGAAACGGGGAGGTCTCCACTAGGTCGACGTTCCGGGAGTAGATGCCTCTCCGGATCCGGCCGAGGTGCCCAGGAGGTATCCCCCGAACGCGAGTCCCCACACGAGGACGGGCCACACGATCATCCGTTCCATCCCGCCCGGGCCGAGGCCCAGATACGTCTTGGACACGAAGAGGCCAAGGGCCGCGAGGGAGAACACGCCGAGTACGATCGACAGGTACCCGAGGGGCGGCCGGATGAACCGGAACGCATAGGTTGCGGCGAGGGCGGCGAAGAGGAAGGTTACGAGGGAGAAGATGCTGTGGACCAACGGGTAGTCTTCCGTGAAGATGCCCACGCCGATCGCGCCGATTCCCGCGAGGGCGACGAGGATCCACAGGATTCGGTCGTGGAACGTGAGGAAGAGGAACCTCGACGAGAAGAAGCCCGCGAGTCCGACGAGGATGATCGCCGCGTTGAAGATCCCCGACGCGACACCGATGCCGAGGTCGCTGATGTAGTTCCGCGAGACGCTGTAGCCGGGATACACGGCCTCGGCGATCGTCAGGCCGATCGCAAACTCCGCAATCCCGCCGAACAGGAGGAGCCCCGCCCACTGACGGTCATCGAAGCGCACGCACGGGCGAGGTGGTCGTGGCACGATAAGAGTTTCGAAGTCCCAGAATCGGGGGTGAGGACATCGCGGCATTGCATCGGTCCTCGTGGAGTCCTCGCTCGCTGTCTCGAAACCACGATTGACAGGAACTCCAATCTCCTCTCCACGGATACGACGTCGAGCGGCCTCCCGACCTGGAGATTCGACGGCTCGAGAGGAGATATGGGAAGGTCCGATGGCGGGTTGCTCGCTGGGATCAACGCCACGTGGACTTCCGGCGAGAGATAGAGGATACGCCGTGCTTCGGAGAAATCGTCCTCCTCATCGAGGATGCCGAGGGACGACTCGCGGTTGTTCGAGGGCGCGGCGCTTCCCCGGGTGCCTTCGACCTCCCGACGGGGGTCATCGAGGAAGCCGAGAATGTCGAGGAAGTGGCCCTCCGTGAGGCGTTGGAGGAGACGGGCCGACGGGTCCGGCTGAGAAACCTCGTTGGGATCTACCGGGTCCGAATCCGGTGGCGGGCATGGAATCTCGAACGGTGGTTTGTCGCGTTCCGGTGCCTCGCTTTGTCGGAAACCGGCACCCCGCAAGACATCGAAGAGATTGAGGAGGTCAAGTTCGTGAGGCTCCCAGAGGAGATCCCGGGCTGGTGGCCGGGCCATGAATGGTGGGGAGGCAGGTGGCGTCAACAGATTCTCGAGGACGGCGGTGTGCTCCGGCGGACCTAGGAACGATCCGGTCGTGGCGCGACAACCTGCACAGAATGCGACCTCGCCTACCGCAAGTTTGATTCTTCCGGGGAGCCTCGGTCTCTCGGTGACGGACAATCCGAAATCAGCAGGAAAGATTCTAGAGCATCGCACTGTTCTGAGAGCGCGCTACGGTTCCCTCTACGATGAAGTCCTTCGGATTGTGACGAAACACGATCCCATCGAGATTGCACAGCTGCCGGACGATTACGAACCTGAGGTAGACACGATCCTACTGCGCCTGGAGGGAGCGCGGTCGGCATCCGATGCACGGCGGATATTGCACCAGGAATTCGTCCAATGGTTTTCAATCGGTCTGGCTGGCCCCGAAGAGAACTTCGAGAAGATGGCCCGCGAAGTGTG
>Ga0209619_10003290_pt1 | contig 11628 bp, 8 predicted proteins | sample Rifsed16ft3_FD_184011 | JGI IMG/M metagenome (GOLD analysis project Ga0209619, IMG submission 184011) | Soil microbial communities from Rifle, Colorado, USA - sediment 16ft 3 (version 2) | ecosystem: Environmental > Terrestrial > Deep subsurface > Rock core/Sediment | place: Rifle, Colorado... | reverse complement strand
GATCCGAACAGCCTGCACTAGTTGGTCCGCCTCGCGGCGCAGCAGACGAGCATGCCCATGCAGTTCGACCTGCGGCCGATCGACGCGCAACTGGACCAACTGGTCGACACGGTCGAACAGATGGTCCGCACGACGGCAACGGTAGCGATAGATGATGTCGCGCGCGTTCTCCGCCAGACGCCGGAAGCGTTCTTCGGCCTCTTGCACTTGCGTGTGGAGCCAGGCGTTGGCCAGCGCCGCCGCCGCCGTGTTGACCAGCAGGCTCAGCGCCTTCACCTGCCCCAGGCTGAAGCGCCGCCGCCGCCGCGTGGCATTCACGTTCAACACCCCCACCAGGCGATTGCCCGCCAGCATCGGCATCGAAATCGCCGCATAAATATCCGCGCGCGGGTACAGCGGCGCGAAACGCGGATCATGCATCTCCCCTTGCAGGGTGAGCGGCTCCCGCTGGCGCGCCACCCACCCCGCGATGCTCTGCGCCAACGGCAGCCGCTGCCCCAGCAGGTGCTCCCGCCCCACCCCGCGCACCGCCGCCACGTACAACGCCTCCCCCCCAGGCACGGGCAGCAGCAGCGACACTTCGTCCGCCTCACACTGCTCCAGCGCGGCGTCGGCCGTCTTGCTCAGGATCGTGTTCAAGTCCAGCGTGAAGGCAATCGCCTGGCTCAGTTCGTAGATCGCCACCGTCTCGCGCAACTGCACATTCTCCAGCCGCAAGCGGCGCACCCCCAGCGCGCGCGCCACTACCGGCAGGATGGCGCTCAGCTTGAACGGCTTGAGCAGGTAGTCAAACGCCCCGACTTGCATGGCTTCCACCGCCGTCGGCACCGTCCCCTGCCCGGTCATGATGATGCCCACCAGGTCGGGGTCCAGCGCCAGCCCCGCCCGCAGCAGCGCGATCCCGTCCAGGCCGGGCATCATCAGGTCGGCCAGCAGCAGGTCAAACTCCTGCGCCCGCAGCGCTTCCAGCGCCTGCGCCCCGGAGGCCAACCCCACCGCCTCAAAGCCCTGCTCCGTCAGCATCTCGCGCAGCACAGTCATCAATTCGACTTCGTCGTCCACGATCAGCAGCCGGCCCAGCTTGGGTGCGGGGGTGTCGTGTGGGAAGGTCATCGCTGAAGTCATCGCCCGCTTCTCCGTTTCAGGTCTCCGCCCGCACCGCCCGGTCGGCGGGCGCCGTGGGCAGCGTGAGATGCACGCTCGCCCCGTGGCCCACCCCGTCACTGCTCAGGTCGAGCGTCCCGCCATGCTCCTGGAGGATCCGCCGGCAGATCGCCAGCCCTAAGCCCGTGCCCTTGCCTTCCGGCTTCGTCGTGAAGAACGGCTCCAGCACCTGCGGCAACGCTTCCGCCGCGATGCCCTCCCCGGTATCGGCGATTTCCATCACGACCTGCCCCGCCCCGCCCTGCACCCGGATCGTCAGCGTCCCGCCCTGCGGCATGGCGTCGCTGGCATTCGTGAACAGGTTCAGGAACAACTGCCGCAGCTGCTGGCGGTCGGCCTGCACCAGCGGAACGGCGGAGGCGAACTCCCGCCGGACGCTGATCTGGCGCTGGCGCAGCTGGTAGTGGATCAACTCCAGCGTCTGCTCGAGCTCCTCGCGCACGTCCAGGGTGGAGATTTGCCGCGCCCCCCGGCGGCTGAAGTGCAGCAGGCCAGCCACCAGCGTGCCCATGCGCTCGACTTCGCGCGCGACGACCTCCAGCGCGCGGCGCTGGGGGCTGTCGGGCGGGGCTTGGGCGAGCAGGCCTTCGACGCGCAGGCTGACCGTGCCGAGCGGGTTGTTGAGTTCGTGGGCGATGCTGGCCGCCAACTCGCCCATCGTCGCCAGTTTGGCCGTCTGCCACAACTGCTGCGTCATCGCCCGCAGTTCTTCATTCTTCGCCGCCAGCGCCGCCTCCGCCCGTTTGCGCTCGGTGATATTATCAAAAACCGCAACAAAGTATCCCTTTTCCGTGCTATAGACCGAAATGGACAGCCACAGAGCCAATGGCTGGAAATCAATCTCAAATCTTTCGGGCCTGCCGGTCAACGCGACTCGACTGTAGATCTCAAACAACTCCGGGCTCGACTCTTTGATCCCCGGTATCAACTCGGTGACTCGTTTTCCCACCACATTTTCCAATCCCGTCAACCGTTCGAAGGCATCGTTGACATTGAGATAGACAAAGTCCAGCGGGCGATCCTGATCGTCAAACAGCATCTTGCAGTACGCGAACCCATCCAGCATGTTTTCAAAAAGTGAGCGATAACGCTGCTCTCCCGCGCGCAACGCCGTCTCGGCCCGTTCACGTTCCGCCATCTGCGCTTGTGACAGCCTGTTGGTTTGGGCCGCTGCGATAGCGCGCTCGGCGCGGCGCTTCAAGACGCCCACCATGAGCGCGATCGTCGGCAGGGCGAAGGCCCATACGATGACGCGACGAAGGTTATCTTGGGTGTATTGGAACAGGTGGCCGGGGTCGGAGAAAAAGTATGGCAGGTACAGCCAGGCCATAAAGGCGCTGACCAGGCCAGGGCCCAAGCCGCCATGAAAGGCGGAAAACACGATGGACAACACGAGGAAGGCGGGTGGATTGGGAATTCGAAACGCCGTGCGGGACAGCATTTCAATGGCCGCTACCAACGCCAGGGTAATGAGCGGGCCAGCCCACCGTGCTCGGAGGTTGATCGCTGACGGATCAGGTTTGGCTGAGTTCATAGTCGCCGCCTTGCGTGCTGAATAACCTCCAGCGCCGTGTTAGTCTTCATGATGACTAAGCAGGGGGGACGCTTTTCAGAAGGGAGAAGTCGAGCCCCTACCCGATGAGCAGCAGGCGCGATTCTATAGCAAGGGACGGGGCAAAGCAAAACGGGCCCATCAACCAGTCCCTCGACGAAATCGGCGATTATTCACTTCTCCGTTTGCTCTGCATCCGCGAAGACGCGGGCTTCGAGCGTTATGGGTAATCACCCCGGCGAAATGGTTGACAGAACTTCGCCGCTCGTGCTAAACTAGCCCTGTTCGCCAGCGCAGCTGATTGAAAGGATATCTTACTCCATGATGAGCAACAGCACAGTGATCAACAGCAGCAACACCCTCCGCTTCGGCGGGGCGGCTGTGCCTGCTCGGAGTGCGCCTGTGGACTGAGCGCTCGTCTTATCTGCTTAAGCGATCTCACGGCCACAGTCGTACTCCTGCCCTGTGGCCGTGATTTATTTGCGGCCCGCGCGCACAGCGTCTGTGGCCGTTTTGTTTTCCCAAGCGCCGTTCTCACGCCGGAAACGGCCGGCGCCTATCGGTTCGCACACCGGGGAAGTCACACATGAGCACCTCGAGCACAACTCTATTTGATTTCAGACACACCCTCTCGCCAAACCGACTGGCGGGCCTGTGGGGGATGCTGGCCGGCTTCCGGCTGACCTACGCCGGCGCGGTGCTCAACCTCGCGTTGAGCACCTGCGCCAAAACGGCGACGTTCCTCCTCATCCGCTATCTGGTAGACGACGTGCTGCAGCAGCCCGACCGGCTAGGTCTGCTGCCCCTGATCGCGCTGGGCTTCATCAGCCTGGCGCTGATGGAAGGCGGCTTCACCTTCCTCAGCGGGCGGCTGGCCGCGCGCACGGCGGAGAACACCGCGCTGCGCTTGCGCAATTACCTGTTCGATCACATCCAGCGGCTGTCGTTCACCTATCACGACCGCACCCCCACCGGGGACCTCATCCAGCGCGTCACCTCGGACGTCGACGCCGTGCGCCGCTTCTTCTCCGAGCAGGCTATCGGCATCGGGCGCATTGCCTTACTGTTCACGGTCAACTGGGTCGCGCTGTTGAGTCTGAACGTGCCGCTGGCGCTGGCCTCGGTCGTCGTCGTGCCCATCATCCTGGTGATGTCGGTCTTCTTCTTCCGGCGCGTCTCTAAGGCGTACGAGCAGTATCAGGAGCAGGACGCGCGCCTCTCGACCGTCTTGCAGGAGAACTTGACCGGGGTGCGCGTGGTGAAGGCCTTTGCGCGGCAAGCCTACGAGCGCGAAAAGTTCGAGCGCGAGAACTGGGAGAAGTTCCGGCGCGGCAAGCGTTTCCTCCTCCTGCACACCGTGTTCTGGCCGGTCGCCGACCTGCTGTGCAGTTCGCAGATGCTGGCCGGCTTCACCTATGGCGCGCTGATGGTGATGAACGGCGCGCTCTCGCTGGGTGAGTATCTGGCGTATATGGGGTTGGTGGTGCTGTTGATCTGGCCGATGCGTGAACTGGGCCGGCTGATCGTCCAGGCCTCCACCGGACTGGTCTCGTACGGGCGGCTGATGGAGATCGTGCGCGAAGACCGCGAACCGATTGAAGAAGGCATCCATACGCTGTCCGCCGGGAGCCGCCTGCGCGGTATCCTGGAGTTCCATCACGTGGGTTTCGAGTACGAGGCCGAGAGCCGCGTGTTGAAGGACATCAGCTTCAGCGTGCGCCCGGGGCAGGTGGTCGCCCTGCTCGGCCCCACCGGATCAGGCAAGACCTCGCTGGTTAATCTCCTGCCGCGTTTTTACGAGTACACCCGCGGCAGTATCACACTCGATGGCATTGAGTTGAAGGACTACCCGCGGCAGTATCTCCGCCGCCAGATCGGCATCGTGGAACAGGAACCGTTCCTGTTCTCGCGCACCCTGCGCGAGAACATCACCTATGGCATGGGGCGCGACGTAACCGATGCCGAGGTGGAAGCGGCAGCACGCGCGGCGGCCATCCACGACGTGATCCTCTCGTTCCCCGAGGGATACAACACTTTGGTGGGCGAGAAGGGCATCACGCTCTCCGGCGGGCAGAAACAGCGCATGGCCATCGCACGCACCCTGCTCAAAGACCCGCGCCTCCTGATCCTGGACGACTCGACCTCGTCGGTGGACACCGAGACCGAAGCCGCCATCCGCGAGGCGCTGGAGCGGCTGATGGCTGGCCGCACCACCTTAGTCATCGCGCACCGCATCCAGAGCGTAATGAACGCCGACCTGATCCTGGTGCTGGAGGGCGGAGGCATCACGCAGCGCGGCACGCACGAACAACTGCTGGCCGAAAGGGACGGTCTCTACCGTCGCATCTACGACTTGCAGGCGCGCATCGAGGTCGAGGTGGAGAAGGAAGTGACCGCCTTCGACGCGCCGCCGCGGGAAGAAACGGAAGCGCCAGAGCGCGAGGCGGTTCTGGCATAGAGGAAACGCACCCATGCCCCATCAAGAATTCGAAGAAGAAGATTTCGAGGGCGCCCTCAGCGGGCGCATCCTGCGCCGGATGCTGGGCCTCACCCGGCCCCATTGGCCTTTGTTGGTCGGCTTTGTGGCGCTGATCGCGTTTGTGGCCGTGCAGGACGGGACGTTTAACTTCCTCAAGAAACAGATGATTGACCGGGGCGTCACCGCGCGCGACACGACCGCGTTGACGTGGGTGGTGGTGATCTACGCGGCGATGATGGTCTTGCAGTCCGCGGGCGTGTTCGGCTTCATCTACTGCGCCGGGCTGCTGGGCGAGCGGCTTCAGTACGACCTGCGGCAAAAGATGTTCAACCACCTGCAGGTACTATCGTTCTCGTATTTCAACCGCACGCCGGTCGGCTGGATCATGTCGCGCGTGACGTCGGACTCAGGCCGGATCGCGGAGCTGATCACCTGGGGCCTGCTGGACGTGACCTGGGGGGCGCTGAGCATCCTCACCGCCTCGGCGTTCATGTTCTACATCAACTGGCGGCTGGCGCTGATCGTCGTGCTCATCATCCCGGTGCTGGTGATCGTTGCAGCGCAGTTCCAAAAACGCATCATTGCCGAGTACCGGGCCGTGCGCAAGATGAACTCCAGGATTACGGGCGCATACAACGAGAACATCACCGGGGTGCGCGTGGTGAAAGCCCTCAACCGCGAGGCGGCCAATCTATCGGAGTTTGGCGAACTGACTGGCTATATGTACCGCGCCTCGTTCCGCGCGGCGTGGCTGTCGGCGCTGTTCCTGCCGGTCGTGCAGTTCATCAGCGCGCTGGCGCTCAGCAGTGTGGCCTGGTATGGAGGGCGGCAGGTCGGGCTGGGCGCGATGACCCTGGGCGACCTGCAAGCCTTCATCGGCTATATCACCTTCATGCTCTGGCCGGTCCAGGATCTGGCGCGCGTCTATGCCGAACTGCAACACGCGGTCGCCTCGGCGGAGCGCACCTTTTCGCTGCTCGATTCGCGACCGGAGATCGTGGATCGCCCCGGCGCGCTAGACCCTGGCACGATCCAGGGCGACATCGAGTTCGAGCATGTGGACTTCTATTATCAGGACGGCAAGCCAGTCCTGAGGGACTTCAATCTGAAAGTGAAGCAGGGTGAGACCATCGCGCTGGTCGGGCCGACGGGCGGGGGCAAGTCCACCATCGTCAACCTGCTCTGCCGCTTCTACGAGCCGAAGCGCGGCGCGATCCGGATCGGCGGGCGCGACTATACGGAGTTGACCCTGCACGCGATCCAGTCGCGCATCGGCATGGTGCTCCAGACGCCGCACCTGTTCTCCGGTACGGTGCGCGAGAACATCCGCTATGGGCGGCTGGACGCGACGGACGAGGCGATTGAAGCGGCCGCGCGCATCGCCGGCGCGCACGACTTCATCGTCACGCTCGACCAGGGCTATGACGCGGAGGTGGGCGAGGGCGGCAACATGCTCTCGACCGGGCAGAAGCAACTCATCAGCCTGGCGCGCGCGGTGCTGGCCCGGCCCGAACTCTTCATCATGGACGAGGCCACCAGTTCGGTGGACACGCTGACCGAGGCGCTGATCCAGCGCGGCATGGAGCGGCTGATGGCCGGCCGCACCAGCTTCGTCATCGCGCACCGGCTCTCCACGATCAAGCGCGCCGACCGGATTCTGGTGATCGAGAACGGCCACATCACGGAGATGGGCACACATGCCGAGTTGCTGCGGAAGCGCGGGCACTACTACGACCTGTACACACGGCAGTTCCGCCGCGCGCTGGAGCGTGAGTACGAACTGGGCAAGATGACGGGGCTGGCGCCGACCGGGGCGCTGTGAGCGCCGCGCGGGGAGGGAAATAAAAAAGCCCCAGGGCAGCGGGGCTTGGGTGGTGGGCAATATAGGATTTGAACCTATGACCTCCGCGATGTGAGCGCGGCGCTCTAACCAACTGAGCCAATTGCCCTGAAGCGTCGCGATTATAGCATGGCAGCCGAAGGGCGACAAGGCCTAGACGAATCGAAACTTTAAGTTTCTTCCAACTTTGACCGAAAGCCGTGCGCGTGATAAAATTCACGCATCTGTTTCCGGAGGACTCATCGTGGCTAAACGCACCATCGGCATTGTCCGCTGGTTTGACGGTTCCAAAGGGTACGGTTATATCACCGCCGAGGGGCAGGACATTTTCGTCCACTACTCGGCGATTAAAGGCAACGGGATCAAGAACCTGCTCGAAGGTGACAAGGTCGAGTTTGTGATCGAAGAATCACTCCGCGGCCCGCAAGCAGTTGAAGTGACCCGCCTGAACTAACCGCATCCCGGCGACCGTCCCACCCAACCATTTAATCTCGCGCCCCGTCCGGAACAGACCCGGCGGGGCTTTTTACGTAGCGTGGATTGCATGATCGGTCTCGACGGAGCACGCAATCCGCGCTACACTCAGAAAGGTAGTTCTGCAGTATGACTCACAAATTGCGCCTCATCCCCCTCGGGGGTCTGGGGGAAATCGGCAAGAACATGATGCTGTTCGAATACGGCAACCACTCGCTTGTGGTCGACGCCGGCCTCATGTTCCCCGAAAACGACATGCTCGGGATTGACTACATCATCCCGGACTTCCGCTATCTGCTCGACAAGAAGGATACCGTGCGGGGCGTCATCATCACGCACGGGCACGAGGACCACACGGGCGCGATCGCGCATGTGATGGAAGAGCTGGACGCGCCCATCTACGCCACGCCGCTCACGCGCGGCCTGGTCGAGGTCAAGTTGCGCGACGCCAAGATGCGCCACGCCGTCCCGCTCAATACCGTCCATGCCGGCGACCGCCTGCAGGTCGGCCCGTTCGGCGTCGAGTTCTTCCACGTCTGCCACTCGATCCCGGACGGCGTGGGGCTGGGGATCACCACCCCGGCCGGGTTGATCGTCCATTCGGGCGATTTCAAGTTCGACCACACCCCGGTGGACGGGTGGCCTACCGATTACGCCAAACTCGCCGAATTCTCCGGGCGCGGGGTGCTGGCCCTGCTCTCGGACTCAACCAACGCCGACAAAGCCGGGTGGACGCCGTCTGAAGCGGTCATTGACCCGGCTTTTGATCAGGTCTTCCGCGAAGCCCCGGGGCGGATCCTCGTCGCCACGTTTGCGTCGCTCATCTCGCGCATCCAGCAGGTCGCCAACGCGGCCATCCGGCACGGGCGTCGGATGGCGCTCGTCGGCACGAGTATGATCGAGAACGCGCGCATGGCGCAAAAGCTCGGCTATCTCGACGCGCCCGACGGCCTGATCGTCCCGCTGGACGAGGCGCTTAAGCTGCCGCCGAAGAAAGTGGTCCTCATGACGACCGGCACGCAGGGCGAACCCTCGTCTATCCTGGGCCGCCTCTCCGAAGGGCGCAACCGGCAATTTGACCTGATCGTCAACGACACCGTGGTCCTGTCTTCGCATCCCATCCCCGGCAACGAGGAGATGGTGCATCGCACGATCAACAAACTTTTCCAGCGCGGTGCGCACGTCATCTACGATCCGATTGCGCCCGTGCACGTGAGCGGCCACGCCAGCGCGGAGGAGATGAAACTGCTGATCCATCTGGTCAAGCCCAAGAACTTCGCGCCCATCCACGGCGAACTGCGCCACCTGCACCAGCACGCAGCCCTGGCGCGTGAAGTCGGCCTCCCCGACGAGAACATCGCCGTCGTCGAAAACGGCACGGTGCTGGAATTCGAGGACGGCCGGATGACGGTGGGCGAGCGCGTGCCCGGCGGCTACGTCTTCGTGGACGGCACCGGCGTAGGCGACATCGGCCCCGGCGTGATGCGCGAGCGCGAGGCGCTGGCCGAGAACGGTTTCGTCGTCGTCAACCTGCGCGTCAGGAACGGCCAACTGGCGAGCAAACCGGAGATCATCTCACGCGGGTTCGTCTTCGTGCGCGATTCCGTGGAGTTGTTCAATTCTGCGCAGGAGCACATTGCCAGAGTCGCGGCCAAAGCGAATGGCAGTCTGCGGGAAAAGGTAGAAAGCGCGCTCTCCGACTTCTTCTACGCCGAGACGAAGCGCCGGCCGATGATCTTCGCGCTGGTGAACGAGGTAGGCAACGGATAGATAGCGGATGAGACGCCCTATCCGTTATATCCGCTACAAAGGTCCGCTGCCAGTTTGCGCCCCCTCGCCAGTTGTGTATAATCTCGGCTTCATAGCGGTGTCTGGTCGTGAGAAGCGCCCGGTTGAAACAGAGACTGGCCGGCTGGCTGTTGGTCTGCGCGAGTGGGATAGTGGCGTGTGGTAGTCGCCCTCCGGCGCCCACCCTGCCCACCGTCACCCCGGTGACGAGTGCGGCGACGGCGACGCCACTTCCGCCATCCCCGACGCCCACACCTGAACCGCTGGCCGCGCTGGTGAACGGAGAACCGATCACCCTCGCAGCTTATGATCAGGAAATTGAGCGCTGCCGGACGGGCAAACAAAACGCCGGCCTCGATTCGGCTGACTGCCCGGCCGTGGTTTTGCAAAGCCAGATCGAAAACCTCGCGGTCGAGCAGGCTGCCCGCGCCGCCGGGATCGTCATCTCGGATAGTGATCTCGAGGCCGAACTCAGGCGCATCCAGGCCAGCCTCGGGCGGGTGGAGGCTTACCAGGCCTGGCTCGCCGCCAACCTTTACAGCGACGACGAATTTCGCACGGCCCTGCGCCGTGATCTCCTGCGCTCGCGGATGGGCGCGCAGGTCACGACCAGCGTCGGCGAGGCCGCCGAGCAGGTCCACGCGCGTGGACTGCTGGTCGCCGACGAAGCGACGGCTCAGGACTTGCTCGCGCAGATCAAGGCGGGCGCGGACTTTGCGCAGTTGGCCGCCGCCTATTCGCTGGACTTAAGCAGCCGTCCGGCAGGCGGCGACCTGGGCTGGTTCCCGCGTGGCTTATTGACCACGCCGGAGGTCGAGCAGGCCGCGTTTGCCCTACAACCCGGCCAGACGAGCGAGGTCATCCACAGCGCGCTTGGCTATCACATCATCCAAACGTTGGAGCGCGACCCGGCGCGGCCGCTCAGCCTGGCTGCCGGGCAGGCCTTGCGTGAAAGAGCCTTGCAAGCCTGGCTGGAAGGTGTCATCACTAAAGCGGTGGTTCAAAAATTCGTCAACCCTTAGACGTAGTGCGGGTGTATTTCAAATGAAGCGCGCCCGCGCAAGATTAGCCAACAGGCTGACATCAGGGAGTGAGATATCATGGAAGATCTGTCCATGGAGACGATGGAGGCCGAGCCTCAACCCGCGCGGCCCCGCGCCTCTTTCAACCTCTTCAACCTCCTCGCCGTTCTGTTCCTCGCGCTCAGCTGCCTCAGCGCGTTGTGCATCGGGACGGCCCTCGTGGTTCCGGGCGTTGTGCCGGAGGCCTTCCGGCCTCCTACCGTGCCGGCCATCGCGCTCCTCCCCACCCTCCCGCCCAAGCCAACGTCAACCAACACTGCCATCGCTCCTACGCTGCCGCCGGAGTGGACGGCGACGAACACGCCCACGATCACCAATACGCCTCCGCCGAGCGGGACGCCGACGGAAACGCCGACGCCGACGCCGCCTACCCCCATCAACACGATCCCGCACACCCCCACCCACACGCCCACGCCGACGCGGACGCGCGTGCCGACGGCCACTGGCCCGACGCCCACGCCGACCCGAACGCGCTCGCCGTTCGCCTACACGCCGCAGAACGGCAGCCCTACCTTCCTCGCCAACTTCGCTAATACTGCGGGGTGCAAATGGCAGGGCATTGCCGGGCAAGTCTTCGACCTCAGCGGCCGGCCGCAAATTGGCTTGTTGGCTCACCTCGAAGGCGGCGGCCTCACTCTTGATGCGCTCACCGGCAGCAAACCGGAATACGGACAAAGCGGTTACGAGTTCTTCCTCACCGACACACCCAGAGACACCACGAACGAATTCCGGGTCCAACTGCGCAATACCGCTGGCGCTCCACTCTCAGACGTGATTACCGTCCCGACTTTCGCCAGTTGTGTTAGAAACCTCACGCTCTTAAACTTCGTGCAGAACCACTAACCCTACCCCTCACCTTCCCCATCGGCAAAGCGCCGATGGGGAGGGAGTATAATGCCCGCGTGGGCACGCTCTACCTCGTCGCCACCCCCATCGGCAACCTCGAAGACATCACCGCCCGCGCCCTGCGCATTTTACGCGAGGTGCGCCTCATCGCCGCCGAAGACACGCGCCGCACCGCGCAACTCCTCGCTCATTTCGACATTCACACGCCCCTCACCAGTTACTTCGAGCACAACAAGCTCGCCAAACTGAATGAAATTCTGGCGGCGCTCGCCGGAGGGGACGCGGCGCTCGTCTCCGACGCCGGCACACCCGGCCTCTCCGACCCCGGCTACGAGCTCGTCCGCGCGGCTCTGGACGCCGGCCACACCGTCACCCCGGTCCCAGGCGCGTCGGCCCTGCTGGC
>Ga0209619_10003289_pt1 | contig 11630 bp, 9 predicted proteins | sample Rifsed16ft3_FD_184011 | JGI IMG/M metagenome (GOLD analysis project Ga0209619, IMG submission 184011) | Soil microbial communities from Rifle, Colorado, USA - sediment 16ft 3 (version 2) | ecosystem: Environmental > Terrestrial > Deep subsurface > Rock core/Sediment | place: Rifle, Colorado... | reverse complement strand
CAGAGTTCATCCTGAAGGGTTTTCTTACCCCGCCTCTTTTGCCAATTTCATTTGACAACCCCAGCACCTCACCTATAATTCACTCACTGAATCAAGAGAGAATGAAATGAATAAAATTTTGCCCCCTTTCGTATTCTTTATAGTTGTTTTGACTCTGACAACCTTCACCCAATTCGGCAACACTCAGAATCAAACTCCGCCAGTTTCTCCGGAAACTCAGGCCTGCCTCGACTGCCACTCTACCATCAACCCCGGCCTGGTCCAGGACTGGCTCTCCAGCCGGCACGCCAAGACCACCCCCAAGCAAGCTTTAGAAAAACCCAAATTAGAGCGGCGAGTAACCGCTGAAACATTTCCGACTAATTTTGAGAACGTGGCGATCGGCTGTTTTGAGTGCCATGGCCAGAATCCTGAGTTACATAAAGACAACTTCGAGCACTTTGGCTACAAGATAAACATCATAGTCTCTCCCAACGACTGCAAAACCTGCCATATTACTGAATACGAGCAGTACTCCAACTCCAAGAAAGCCTTAGCCTTAGATATTCTGAGAAAGAATCCTATCTTTCATACTCTGGTCGAGACCGTGACCAGCAACAAAGAAGTCAAGGATAACAAAATCATCCAGCTCCAATCCTCTCATTTTTCCAAAGGTGAGACCTGCTACGGCTGTCATGGTACAGAAGTAGGAGTCAGTGGTATGCGGACGGTGCAGACTGACTTAGGTGAAATCCAGGTGCCGGTCTTGACTGACTGGCCCAATCAAGGGGTAGGCCGAATCAATCCAGATGGGAGTAAAGGAGCCTGTACTGCCTGCCATCCCCGGCACAGCTTTTCCATAGAGATTGCCAGGAAGCCTTACACCTGCTCGCAGTGCCATTTAGAGCCTGACGTGCCAGCCTATAACGTCTACATGGAGAGCAAGCATGGCAACATCTTCGCCTCCAAAGAGAAAGAGTGGAACTGGGAAGCTGTTCCCTGGAAAGTGGGGGTAGATTTCAGGGCGCCAACCTGTGCGACCTGCCACAACAGCTTAATCGTCTCTCCAGACGGAGAAGTGATTGCCGAAAGGACCCATGATTTCGGCGATAGATTATGGGTCAGGCTCTTCGGTTTAATCTACGCCCACCCCCAGCCTAAATCTCCAGAGACTTATTTGATCAAAAATAAAGACGGCTTAGCATTACCGACTACATTCACCGGAGAATTGGCTACTGAACATTTGCTCAGTATAGAAGAGCAGAAAACTAAACAGGACAAAATGCGCAAGGTCTGTTTATCCTGCCACTCTTCCAGCTGGGTCAATGGCCATTTTGAGAAATTAGACTCGACCATAGTGGAGACTAATCAGATGACTTTAGCCGCTACCCGTTTACTCCAAAAAGCGTGGGACAAAAAATGGGCTGACCCAGCCAATCCCTTTGATGAAGCTATCGAGCAGAAATGGGTGGCCCAGTGGCTTTTCTACGCTAACTCCGTCCGCTATGCTTCGGCAATGTCCGGGCCGGATTATGCGGCTTTTAAGAACGGCTGGTGGGAGCTGACCAAGAATCTGCAGGAGATGTCGGACTGGCTGAAAACTCAAGAAAAGAAAAAATAGAATTTTTTCTTTCGTAGCGTCCGAGCTGGCCACGTACGACTCTAAGTTTCTCCGTCATTGCCAAGAGTAAACGACGTGGCCATCCCACTAAGAGGAGAACTCACCTCTCCCCAGCCCTCTCCTACAGGAGAGGGGGTTTAGTCTCCTCCCCTAGAGGGGTTCATCCTGAAGGATTCACCCTGAAGGGAGGACTAAGGAGGGGTCATATCATGATAGCTGCAGTCATTGCGAGGAGAGCCGATACACTCGTCCTGAGTGTAGTCGAAGGATCGGCTCGACGTGGCAATCCCATTGAACTGGCTCCGTCTTTTAACAACGGGACTGCCGCGCTTCCTTCGACTTGGCTCAGGACAAGTCGCTCGCAGTGACAGCCAATAAAGAGGGCGCGGATTATCGCTTGAAGCGGCGGCGCAGGGCAAATATTATGGAAGACAGCACACTCCTACCGGTATCGCATCCCATGGTCCACCCGGCTTGTTGAAAATGTAGTTGACCCCTCGAATGACATCAGCCAGAGTCACGGTACCACTTCCATCCCAGTCTCCGCGACAGAGTAAGCCGGAGAGCCAGCATAGAGGTAAAGGGGTACAACCAGGTTTGTTGAAAATGTAGTTGACAATAGCGATAGGGTCTGATAAAGTATAAGTGCCGCTGGAGTTGGCGTCTCCAGGCTTGCCAGCACACGCCGAGAACTGCCAGGTTTGTGTTGACCAGGTAGCGCCACAACCATCATCTGCACGGACTTTCCAGTAGTAATTACCGAACTCCAACGTATCAGTACACTGGCTGACTGGCAAAATATCAATGATTGTAGAATCAGGGTTAAAGGTGGGGGAAGTGCTTTGGTTCAAATGGTACGTAACCGTGTCTCCGGGGTCAGCAGCGTTTTCCCAGTCAAAAGGTATAATGGGGGTAAGGAAACTGTTGTCTGCGGGTGCGGTCAGGGAAAAAGCACTCGGCAGAGTATTCGTGGTTATTGTCCACGTTGCAGTGTCAGCATCCGTAAGATGCCCGTCTGTTACCGTATAAATATAACTATACATTCCGGCCGAAGGAGCGTAGATTTTGGCAATCGCAGACAGGGGCGACAAACCCTTCACAGTAGTAATGCCTGGTCCTGATAAAGTAATTGAATCGAAGGCATCAGAATCAAAGGCTGTAACCGTAAACCGAATAGTGTCAGGGTGGCAAAAATATTTGGATGAATCAACCGCTGCCACGACTGGCGGATAATCCTGCCAATACTTAATGGTGGCATAGTCATAGCTTGTACCCCCTCCGTCGCTGTAGCCTGTGATATAGACATTGCCAAAGTTATTTGCGGCTATGCCCAGAGCGACATCGTTTATCCCCGCCGGTCCGTTATATTTCTGAACCCAGCACTGATTTCCACTGGAATCATACTTTACAGTCGCATAGTCCCAACCCGTGCTGCTACTATAACTCTGGCCTGTCACGTAGACATTGCCCGCATTATCAATGGCTATGGCTGTGGCTTCGTCATGGTTGCTCTCCGGTCCATCATATCTTCTGACCCAGGCAGTGTCTCCATTAGAACGATACTTGATTGTGGCATAATCTTCGTTTGTGCCACTACCCACGCTATAACCAGTGACATAGACATTGCCATCAGCATCCACTGCTAGAGCCTTGGCCTCATCATTAGAATTTCCTGGTCCATTATACGTTTTTTGCCACTGCCCTGTCCCATCTGATGCATGTTTTGTCGTGATGTAGTTAGTACCGCTTCCCACTCTTCCTGTGACATAGACATTCCCAGCGGCATCCGTAGCTAAATCATAAGGGTAATCGTTATAATTTCCCATCGGAGAGCCAAAATATCTAACCAAGAGCGGGTTCCCGTTGGGATCATACTTCACAAGCCCGATAGCCCTGTTAATTGGCGCGGGACTTTGCGACATTTTGCACTGGCCAACGACAAAGACGTTGCCCGAATTATCCACGGCTATGGCACTGGCTGTATCGTCCCCATTGGCTGGCCCATTAAATTCTTGAGCCCAAGCCGCCCCTCCGCCAGGAAGATACTTCAGCGTAAAATAGTTAATGTTATTGTTTCCCGGGTTGAAGGCAAAGCCGGTCACATAGACATTGCCGGCCGCATCTGCGGCGATATCTTTGGCCATCTCTGTGAATCCCCTATTGAACGGTATCAGCCAAAGTTGATTACCGGCTGGATCGTACTTGATGGTGACATAATCAAAGGCTCCGCCGATATTGCTATAGCCGGTCACGCAGACATTGCCCAAACCATCCAAGGCTATAGCTACCGACACATCTGTTCCGGCTGGGCCGGCGTATGTTCTCACCCACGCTTGGGTTCCATCAGAACCGTACTTTACGGTAGCATAATCAGGAGTTGGGCCCGTGCTTATTGTCCCTGTGACATAGACATTGCCAGAACCATCTACTACCATGGCGTGGGCTCGATCATCGCCGTTGTCCGGTCCGTTAAACCGTCTCAACCAGGTCGTATCAACCTGCTGAGCCAACACCGGCAATACACAGAAACAGACGAACACCACTACTAGCATAAACATCTTTTTCATGACTTCCTCCCTTTCTTGCTTCTAGTGTTCTCGGTTACATCAACTATTAATAACCCCCCCTTACCACCTGTCATAGACATTCATGATCCCTCCTTGCTCTTATTGTTCCGTGATGATTCTGCAATCAAATTGTCATTCGTCTAAAGTGAGATTGTCACGGATAGTAACTCTGCCCCCACCGTCATTTATAATTAGGTATTTCAAAACCGACTTGTCAAGAGAAATTCTTCACAATGGTGCGTTTACTCGGTAGCCCCAGGTTGCCTCAACCTGGGATTAATCCCACCTTGAGGGTTCATCCTGAAGGTATTACCCTGAAGGGAAAGGTGGGTCTAAATAACTTTCCTTCAATCCAAAATTGTTGCACGTGAAACATTTCTTATAGCAGATTGATTCCCAATAGATTATAAATCCAAACTCAGAATAAGACGAGCTGAAATCCCTAAACTATTTGTGAAAAATGAAGATTTTTCTTGCTTTCCAGTTTCGTCCAGTGTACGTTAGCGCCCTGAAGCGATGATGGACCAAAACTCGAGGGGATTTTGGGGAAGATCATAGCCATCGCCAATCAAAAAGGCGGGGTTGGCAAGACCACAACTGCTATCAATCTGGCAGCAGCTTTGGCTGTGGCAGGCCAGAAGATTCTTTTAGTGGATATCGACCCTCAGGCTAATACCACCTCCGGCCTTGGATTCGACAAGCACAAGATTGAGAAATCAATCTACGAGCTTTTGATTAACTACTATCCCACTTCTGAGATCATCCAGAAGACCTCGGTCGACAATCTGGACCTGATTCCCTCCACCCCTAATCTGGTTGGCGCTGAGGTGGAGTTAATTACGCTGGACCACCGGGAGAAAAGACTCTCAATTGCTTTGCAGTCAGTCAAGGAGAACTACTCTTATATTTTTATCGATTCTCCACCATCTCTGTCGCTTCTGACTCTTAACTCCCTTTCCGCAGCAGACTCGGTCTTGATTCCGATCCAGTGTGAGTACTATGCCTTAGAGGGTTTATCCCAGTTAATCGAGACCTACAAGCTGGTCAAACGGCATCTGAACCCGAACCTGGAAATCGAAGGAGTCCTTTTGACGATGTATGATCCCCGCTTAAACTTAGCCAAGCAGGTCTCTGAAGAAGCTCGCAAGTTCTTCGGAGACAAGGTGTACCAGACCGTCATCCACCGAAATGTAAGGCTTTCTGAAGCACCATCTTTCGGAAAGCCAATTATTCTGTATGATGTCTCATCCCAAGGAGCAGAAAACTATCTTAACTTAGCCAAGGAGATCTTAAATGGAAAAACGCTTAGGTAGAGGCTTAGAAGCTCTGATTTCTTCCTCAACCGGAGAAGAAAGCCAAAAGAGTTATGATTTAATCTTTGTCTCTCAGATTGTGCCCAATCCCTATCAACCCAGAACAGAGTTTGACGGATTTAAATTGGCTGAACTGGCACATTCTATTAAACAGAGGGGTCTAATCCAGCCCATAGTCGTCCGGCAGAAAGATGACCAATACGAGCTGGTAACCGGAGAAAGAAGATGGAGAGCCGCTAAGTTAGCCGGCCTGGAAAAAATACCAGCCATCTTAGCAGAGAGACTCTCCAAAGAGGCCTTGATAGAGATGAGCCTAATTGAGAATCTGCAAAGAGAGGACCTCAATCCAATTGATAAAGCAACCGGATTCAAAACGCTAATGGAGGAGTGTAATCTAACTCAGGAAGAGATAGCAGATAAATTAGCCCAGGACCGCTCGGTTATTGCTAACACCTTAAGGTTATTGAGCTTACCAGATAGAGTGAGAGATTGGCTAAAAGAAGGAAAGATTACAGAAGGTCACGCTCGTGCCATTCTGTCAGTAAAAGAGCCAGAATTTCAGGAACGGATAGCAAGTCAAATTGTCAGAGACGACCTGACAATTAGGCAGGTTAATGAGATAATATATGGAAAACAGAGAAGAAAACTGGTTATCAAATCGCCGGACAAGACCCATACGGCTATCACTCAGGTGGAACTGAAGCTGAAGCAATTCTTCGGGACGAGTGTGAGAATAAAGAAGGGGAAAAGAAGGGGGAAGATTGAAATCAGCTTTGCCAGTGATAATGAGCTGAATAGGATATTGGATTTGTTGAAGGTGTATGTGTGAAAATATTTTTGTTCAAGATGGGCAGTGATTGAGAGTATGAATATAATTCTTGTGATGCAAGCAAAACGATCGCCTAACAAGGTGTTTGTGGCTCACTTCGGCCGCCCAAATTTTGCTTAGCAAAACTTCACAAACACCGAACCCGTTAGTTGCAATTGCTCGTTCATTCATTTAACAGGGAAGGAGAGAATATCATGCACTACACCCAATTGCTTTTGATGACTTCCTTCGTGTCTATCGTTCTGGCAAGCGAGTCGGCGGCTCAGCGGGTTCATGCAAACAGACCTTACCCTGGTTATATTCAGTATTTTGCCGGGAGCGATGAGGAGGCATGGACTTGGCAATACCCTGTCCCCCAGGGAAACACCATCCGGGCAGTGCGTTTTTCTCAGGCTACAGGGATTGCGGTGGGTGACCATGGCACCATCGTCCGCACGGAGGACCGAGGCCTCTCTTGGAGTTTTGTGGCCAACTCCTTCGCCCAGCAGATCCAGGGTCTGTGCCATCTGTCGGGGAGCAAATGGCTGGCCGTGGGAAGAGAAGGCCTCATTCTCGCGAGTGCTGATGATGGTCGCACCTGGAACCGCTGCCAAACCGACAATCGAGCCGACCTGTTTGCTGTTGCGTTCTCCGGCGCTGAGATTGGCGCGGCCGTCGGCTCAGCCGGAACCATCCTCTGGTCCAATGACGGCGGGATCTCGTGGATCCTCAGGAGCAGCGGGGTTAAATCCGATCTCCGCGCGATCGTCTTTCTGACTGCTGAGAGGGCAGTCGCCGTGGGAAAGGATGGCGTAATTCTAAAGACGGCAAACTCCGGAGAAACATGGGGCCGGAAATACGGGGATATGGACCTTTTCGCCGTAGAATTCACGGACGAAAACAACGGATATGCGGCAGGAGGGAATCTTGGCTACCTGAAAAACAGGCGGATAATTTTGCGCACGACGGACGGTGGAGAAAGCTGGCAGCCACAACATAAGGAGTGGGGTTCTGTTCTCTACGGTCTGACTCTGATCGGTCAAGGGGATCTCTTGGCCTGCGGCCAAAAGGGGACGCTCCTCCGCAGCGCGGACGCTGGAAACAAGTGGACCTCCACTGAATCCGCCACTGAGCGCAATTTGTCCTCGATAGCGCTTTCGGGGAAGGAGGGAGTCGCTGTCGGAAGCTATGGTACGATCGTTAGTACTGTGGATAGCGGTAGAACATGGACATCTCAACTTCCCGACAAAGAAAAATCCCTGTCCTCCATTAGTTTTGCGGATCCGGAACACGGGCTGGCTGCGGGATGGGATGGATTGCTTTTCTGGACAAGTGATGGTGGCATTACTTGGACGAATTCCAAGACGCTTCCCGGTAGAAATATCTGGAGCGGTTGCCTTGTGAATCCTGGAAAGGCTGTTGTGCTCGGTAAAGGAGGTGTTGTTTTTCTGACTGCTGATACGGGAGCCACTTGGGAGCAGGTAGCAACAGGCAGGGACTATAGCCCAAGTCGAATGAAATTCCTGGACGAAAATTTGGGTGTGGCAGTTGGGTATTCAGCCATTCTCGTCACCGAAGACGGGGGAAAAACCTGGACAAGATGCTCCATACCGAAGAACCTTGGTGATTGCTATTTGAGGGGCATCGCCTACGCCGATAGAGGGCGATGGATTGCGGTGGGCTATCTGGGGGTGATCCTCGCGAGCGAAGACGGTGGCCATAGCTGGATATCTCGGGAGAGTCCCACAAAAAAAACCCTGAACGGAGCGGCGTGGAGTGATACACGAACAGTCACTATCGTGGGAGATGGTGGACTTATTTACCAGTCAGTTGACGGTGGTAATTGGGTGGAGAGAAAAAGCGGAACAACGAACAGGCTGTATGCCGTTGACTTTGCAACCTCAACGACCGGTTTTGTGGCAGGAGAATTTGGAACAATTCTCCGCACGGACGATGGTGGGCACACATGGAAACCGGAGAACAGGCATACTCTCAACCACCTATACGACCTAACATGCTCTGGTGGGCGGGTTCTGGCGGTCGGGTGGAATTCCACCATCCTGCACCGCCAGGTCGAGAATCTAAAAGGAGGTGACGAATAACTTGCCGAAAATCACATCCCTCGCCGAACCAACCCAATTGCATGAAAGAATTCTGGTGATAGACATTCTCCGGGGTTTTGCCTTGTTGGGGATTCTTCTGGTGAACTTCACCGGGGCGGAGATCGCTCGCACGGGACGCCTTGATGATGAAGTGCGACGTCTACTCGATTTTCTCATCAGTTCAAAATTCTATACTACGTTCTCCTTTCTGTTCGGGCTCGGGTTTGCGCTCCAGCTTCTTCGCGCTCGGCAGAGGGAAAGCCGCATCGTTCCTGTCTATCTCCGGAGAATGGTGGCTCTCTACCTCATTGGACTATTTCATGCGATCCTGATCTGGAATGGTGATGTCTTGCTTTACTACGCAGCCATGGGTTTCTTGCTAATCCTGTTCCGCAGTTTGCCTCAAAAGCTCCTGTTAGCTTTCGTTATCTTGAGCCTTGCTTTTGAATTTTGGACGTCTCTTCCAAGCAGTCCATCCATGAAGATAAGCGGTCTCCTGCCTAGCAGATACACTCCGGAAATGGAGCAACAGAAAGAATTGGACCGCACGCTGGACTATGAGAAGAGTCGTGAAGCATGGCAGAATCATACCCTATCGACACGATCGGGAACCTATGTTGAAGCTGTCAAAGCCCGGTTTCAAGTTTGGATAACAGGGAGAGACTTCCTCTGGAGCTACTTCTGGGCTACTGCCTTTGCTATGTTCCTCCTTGGGTTGTATGCGGGGAAAAAGGGAATTTTCCACGATCTTGTTCGCCGACAAAGACTTCTTCGCTGGACAATGTGGACCACGCTTCCGTTTGCGTTCAGCCTTAATCTGATCTCTGCATATGGGCCGTACGTCTTGGGGCGTTTTTATCAGCAGATCCCTGATTGGGGATTCAGCCTATTGTATGTTCTAGCGGGTCCACTCGGTTCGCTTTTCTATGTTTCCGCTCTTCTTCTCTTGTTCGTCAAGAGTGAGCGTTGGATGCGGAGACTGAGTTTTCTCCGCTGGGTTGGACGAATGCCTTTGTCAATCTACCTCATGCAATCCATTATCGGCACGATGGTCTATTATGGCTATGGGCTGGGTATGTATTCCCGCCTGAGCTACCTGGTGGGTCTTCTGCTCACGCTTGCCGTGTTTGCGCTGCAAATTCCGTTGAGTCGCTGGTGGCTGTCGAGGTTTCAGTTCGGTCCTTTTGAGTGGTTGTGGCGGTCCCTTACCTACGGCAAACCCCAGCCCGTGCTAGTGCGCCGGGTGAGGCCGGCGGAACCCACATAGCGAAGTGCTTATGCCCGATTCAACTAGACAACCCGTCACGGACTATTATTGGGATAAATTGACAGGTAAGGAAGAAATGCTTAAGAGATTCGTCAGGTTACAAGAAGCTCTTCTCCAAAGTAAGTGATTTGTTGTTAGGCTGGCCCTAATTGTTTGATTGGCGGGGTTAGGAAAGCCCGCCAACTACAGTTGAGAGATGTGGTACGGGAAAGCAGATTGCTTCGTCATCCCGATATAATCGGGATTCCTCGCAATGACTGCAGGGAATAACCGTCCGAGGCAAGGCTCGGACGCTACAAAAGATGAAAGCAACCTCACCCTCGCCCTCTCCTGTAGGAGAGAGGAGAAGCAGACTAACCCCTCCTTTGCCCTCCCTTCAGGGTGAACCCTTCAGGATGAACCCCTAAGAGGAGAGGGAACAGGGATTGGAGGATTTTTCTCTTATAATGGACGCGGTGCAGAAAAACAGATTGCTTCGGGGTTTGGTTCGACTTCGCTCACCATGAATCACCCCTCGCAATGACGGCGGACAAAAGCAGATTGCCACGTTGAGCCGATATATCGGCTCTCCTCGCAATGACAGACAAAGAGAAAGGCAGATTGCTTCGTCGCTTACGCTCCTCGCAATGACTGCTTCGGGTGATGTCATTGCGAGCCCCGACAGGTCGGGGCGAAGCAATCTGTAGTTCTATAGAGAACAACCTTGCAGAAACACTACTTCGTTTACATCATGACCAGTCCCAAAAACAGCGTCCTGTATACCGGCATGACCAACGACCTGGCCAAAAGAGTTTTCCAGCATGCGGAGATGAGCGGGTCAGCCTTCACCAAAAAATATCAGGCCAAAAAACTGGTATATTACGAAATCTTTGAAAGCGCGTATGAGGCCATCCGCAGAGAAAAACAGATCAAGGCGGGCAGCCGACAGAAGAAGGTCGAGCTTATCAATCGGATGAACCCAAAGTGAGAAGATTTGTCGCATCAGCTGTAAAGCAGATTGCTTCGTCATCCCGATACGATCGGGATTCCTCGCAAGGACAGCAAAAGATAATGGGATTGCCACAGGGTTTCACCCCTCGCAATGGCGGTTTGTATCTGTCGGCGTTGCCGTAACCGAAGATCTATTTCACGGCTAGAGAAAAGAAAGGGCGGGAATGATCCCGCCCCTACAAACTAGTGAAGATGACTGCCAAAGAGATCATTCTAACGTTCGTTGAGAAAATCAACCAGCACGACCCGCAGGGGATAGTCGTCCTGATGACCGAAGACCATATTTTCACCGACTCAGGTGGCCAGACCATCTCCGGCAAAGTGAAAATGCTTTCCGCCTGGCAAAGATATTTTCAGGTGATGCCGGATTACCACATCCGGGTAGAGAAAATCTTCCAGAATCAAGATGAAGTAGTCCTCTTAGGAATTGCCAGAGGGACGTATGCGGTTGATGGAAAATTGCTCAAAGAGAATCGGTGGAAAATTCCGGCGGCCTGGAGAGGGGTTGTCCAGGACGGATTGGTAAAAGAATGGCAAGTGTATGCGGACAATAGTCTGGTGGGGAAGATAATTGAAAGGAATAAGACCTAACCCCACCCCCACCCTCCCCTCATAGGGGAGGGAACAATAGAAAGGGGGTTTAAAATTGTGTTGCGGTTTGGAGAAGTAAATCTCTATATTACCGCCGAATGCTATCTGGTTAGCCAAACTTTAACTGACACAAAGGAGGATTATGTCTGGCAGAATCTTAGTAGCAGGCCTTATCGGAGGAATTGTCCTTTTTGCTTGGGGCGCCATAGCCCATATGGCTTTAGGATTAGGGGACACCAGCTTCAAAGGGATTCCCAATGAGGAGATGGTTCTAACCACGCTGAAGGAGAATATTACCGAGCCTGGCCTCTATTTCTTCCCCTGGATGGATATGAAGAGTCAGGATAAGGCGGCCAGGGAGGCCTGGACCCAGAAGTATGAGGCTGGGCCGG
>Ga0209619_10003281_pt1 | contig 11644 bp, 11 predicted proteins | sample Rifsed16ft3_FD_184011 | JGI IMG/M metagenome (GOLD analysis project Ga0209619, IMG submission 184011) | Soil microbial communities from Rifle, Colorado, USA - sediment 16ft 3 (version 2) | ecosystem: Environmental > Terrestrial > Deep subsurface > Rock core/Sediment | place: Rifle, Colorado... | reverse complement strand
CATGCCCTCGTACATCTGCCCGATGCTGTCGAGGAGATCGGCATCCTCAGGCTGGGCGGCGGCCGCTCGCTCGAGGACCGGTGGACCGACCGGAACGAGGCTGAAGGCCTCGATCCCCTCCAACACGGCCGCCCGACGATAGGCCACTTCCTCGTCCTCGAGCCGAAGCTGGATCCGCGCGCGGTCGATGGTTCGCAAACACTCCAGCAAGATGAGCTCGCTCGCCACCGCAGCGGTGACCCTCTGCCATACACGGAGTCGGCCCGGCTCCCCTAGGACGACGCGAAGCAAGACCGAGGAGTCCACGTACACGTTCAACGCTGCTGCCGTTCCTCCAGCAGCAAGTCGGTCGAGCTGACGTCCCACCGAGCTGGGGCGTGGCGCTTCCCACGGACGGATGAGAACGGGCGTCTCGGCGGGATCAAAATGAGAGAGGTCCCGGCTCGGCTCACTGGGACGATCCGAGCGATGGGTCGCTCGCGGTCCGTGACCTCCACCTCGGCGCCGCGCTCCACGTCTCGCAGATGCCTGGACAGCTGATCCTTCAGCTCAGCGATCTTCACTCTCTTCATGGCTACATCTAGCCATATCACGTAGGCGGTGTCAACCTCCCGGCTTAGGTTTGGCCTCCGAGGGGTGATCGGACTGAAGAAGCGACGGTACATCGGGTCCGGTACGAGCGGAGAAGGTTGGCGCCAACGACCTGGGCTACGTGGCGGCGGCCAGGAACTCGCCGAAGATGCCTACGTAGCGCTGGACGTCGGCATCGGTGTGGGCGACCGACACCGTCGGACCCAACCACCAGCCAGACTCCCACACGCCCCGGTTGGCCATGAAGACCCTGATCAGCGCGCGCAGATCAGGGTCGTCGGCGGCGCGGGAGCCGGCCCCGTCTCGAGGCGCCACCGTCTCGAAGAAGTAGCATGCGTGCGCTCCCTCCTGCGCCACGCTCCATCGAAGTCCGGCCTCATCGATCGCTCCCCGCAGGCCGCCGGCCATCTTCCCCCCGAGCGCGGCGGTGCGCCGGTAGGCGTCCTGCGTAAGCACTTCCGTGAGAGCGGCACGTCCGGCGGCCAACGACAGCGCGTTCGCGAACAGCGTGCCGCCGGTCGCGACCTCGCCCGTCACCGCTCCCGACACGACGTAGGACTCCTCCGGGGGCGCGATCAGCGAGGCCATCTCGTCCGTCATCCCGTACGCGCCGAGGGGCACGCCGGCGGCGATCGACTTGCCGAGCGTCAAGAAGTCCGGTTCGAGCTCCCACTTCCGCGTGAGGCCCCCGTACGCCGTCACCAGCGTGTGGGTCTCATCGATCGCGAGGAGGGTCCCGGCCTCCCTCGTCAGCCTCCGGAGCGATCCGTGGAACCCGTCCTCCGGCAGGAGGAACCCGGCGTTCGTCATCGCCGGCTCGGCCAGGACGAGCGCGACGTCGCGCGGCGCGAGGACGCGCTCTAGCGAACCGACGTCGTTGAAGCCGATGACGCGCGCTTGTCCGGCCACCCCGCTGGGCAGGCCGTCGTACTCGGGCACCACCTCGCCGTCCTCCAGGACGACCATCGTCGCGTCCCCGTGCCCGTGGTACTTCCCGTCGAACACGAGAACGATCTCGCGCCCGGTGGCCTCTCGCGCCAGCCGGATGACCTCCGTATTCGCCTGAGTCGCGGAGAGCGTGAACTGCCACTTCGGCAGCCCGTATCGCGCGGACAGGTGCTCGGCAAGTGGGATCGCGTCCTCGCCGGGAAGCAAGAACTGGTTGCCGAGGCCCATCCTTCGGGATACCGCCTCGACTACTGGATCCGGCGCATGTCCACAGAACGCGCTCATGTCGGCGATGTACATGTCGAGGTATTCATTCCCGTCGACGTCTGAGAAGTACGCGCCCTTGCCGTACGAGACCCAGACCGGCGGATGCTCGTAGAGGTCGTCCATCCACGACATCGGGACCCCGCGAGGCATCGTCTTCCGCGCTTGTTCGAGGCGGTCCACGGAGCGAGGGCGCTCGGCCACGAAGCGCGCCTTCTCCGCGGCCTCGAGCTGTCTGACACGCCCGGCATCGATGCCCGTGAGGTCGGCCATGACGGGAATCCTGGCACACTCGGCGGCAGGGCGTGAGTCCGCCGGGCGATCGCACGTCGGTTGCTACCCAGAGGAATCGAGCGCGCTTGCGCGCATGTGCCCGGTCTGTTCGCGGTCGTCCGCCGGCAAGCCCTCGGCGAGCGCCTCCTCCTCGAACCATTCGCCCAGACGTGGTGATCGCTCCGCAAGGTTCTCGGTGAACAAGAGGGCATGACCTTCTTCGACGAGAGCGCTCCGTGCTGGTGACACGGGGGAGCATTCAACGGGAGTCCTCTAGGACGAGCAGCACCTGGGTGCCGGACGGATCAGGGATGACGAGGTGGAACGTGAAGTCCATGGATGGAGAGGCTATCGCGCGTCCAACCCCCACTCGCCCGCGGATCCCGACCCCGGTCGCGCGAACCGCCCGTTCTCCATAGGATGGCGGGGTTCCGACGAGGAGGGGAAGGATGAGGAAGCTCGCACTCGCGCTGGTCACGACCGGCGCGCTCATGCTCTGGAGCCAGATCGCGATCGCGGCCTCGGTGTCGATGGTCGACTCGGCGTTCGATCCCGCGGACGTGACGGTCGAGGCCGGCGAGACGATCACCTGGTCCAACGACGGGGCGCTTCCCCACACCGCCACCGCCGACGACGGCTCGTTCGACACCGGGACGCTGGATCCGGGCAACTCGGACTCGGTGAGGATCGACGAGCCCGGGACGTACCCGTACTACTGCACGCTCCACGGCGCGCCGGGCGGGATCGGGATGGCGGGAACGATCACGGTCGCCGAGGGCGGCGGCGGTGGGAACGGCGGTAGGAACGGGGGGCTGCCGCAGACGGCCTCGCCGCTGCCTCTGGTCGCCGGCGCGGGACTCGTCCTCCTGATAGGCGGCATCCTGCTCGGGAGGCGCGCGAGGACCCGATGACGCGGGCCGCGCTCGCCCGGCTACTCGTCGCCGCCGGGGTCGCGGGGCTCGCCTGGTCCGGCCTGACCTACTCGTCGGCCGCTCACCGGCAGGAGGAGGCCACGGCCGCGGCGCGGGCCGCGCTACGGCCCGCGCCGCGCGAGGCCGAGCTCCCCGAGGTCGCGCCCGCCCGAGAAGGCGACGTCCTCGGCCTGATCCGCATCCCCGCGATCCACGTCCGCACGGCGTTCTTCGAGGGCGTCGCCGACCAGACCCTTCTCGCGGGCCCCGGCCACCTGTCCGCGACCGCACCACCGGGCTCGGCCGAGGTCTCGGTCCTCTCGGCCCACCGCGACCTACACTTCCGCGACCTGAAGGACCTCGACCGGGGCGACCTAGTCGTCCTTCGGCTCCCCGGCGACCGGATCCGGTACCGGGTCTTCGACAGCCGGGTCGTCCGGCCTGACGACACAGCCGTCACCGCGCCCATCGGCGGCGGCGTTCTCAGGCTCGTGACCTGCTGGCCGCCCTCGATCCTCGGCCCGGCCCCGGAGCGACTCGTCGTCAGCGCCGTGCCACTTCACCCTCACGCGGGGCCGGTCCATGCCGAGCCCGACGTGGCATACGCGCCCGTTGTTGCGACGGCCGCGGCCCGACCCGCGCCCTGGCCCGGTTCAGCCTTCGTCGGCGCCGCCGGCGCGGCGACCATGGCCGTCGCGAGCTTCGCGGGCAGGCGCGATAGGCGTCAGTGGTTCCTTGCCTGGGCCGCCGGCCTCGCGGCCCTGGACGTGAGTCTTGCGATGCTGCTCCACTGACCGTCAGGCGGCAAGCGGGAGCCAGAACTCCACCGCCGTGCCGCGGCCCTGCCGCGAAGTAACCCGCAACCATCCGCCGGCTAGCTCCGCTCGCTCACGCATCGTGAGCATTCCGAGGTGGCCGCGCGCGTCCTCCCCGACCTCCCCGGGCAGGCCCTTTCCATCGTCCTCCACGCGGACGTAGACGCCTCCGCTCCGCGGCTCCAGCGTGAGCTCGAGCCGGTGCGCAGCGGAATGCTTCCGCGCGTTCGTGATCGCCTCCTGCGCGATCCGGTACGCGAGCGTACGGACCTCGATCGGGGGCTCCTCGACCAGTCTGTTCACGAGCGACGTGTCGAACTCCGCCTCAGGACGGACCTCGTCCAGATACTGGCCGAGCGCCGCCGCGAGGCCCTCCTTGTCCAGTGCCGGCGGCCGGAGCTCGAACAGCAGGTGCCGGAGATGCTGGATGGCAAGGCGGACCGTCTCATCCAGAGTGCCCAGCCGCTCACGGGTCTCCGGATCGGCGACGCGCTTCCGAACCGCCTCGAGGCGGAGCCCCACCGCTGTCATCTTCTGCACCGGATCGTCGTGGATATCGGCGGCGATCCGCCGGCGCTCCTCTTCCTGCGCCTGCACGAGTCGCGCCAGGAGCAGCTGCCGTTCCCGCTCACTCCGCTTGCGGTCGGTGACGTCGAAGAACACTCCCTGCCACAGGCGCGGACCCTCGGCCTCGCCACCCTCGAAGATGGAGGCCTGGTCGTGCACCCAGACCGTCGCCCCGTCCCTCGCGATCATCCGATATTCCATGTCGAAGGGCCGTCCGGCGCGAGACGCCTCTTCCCACGCTCCGCGTACCCGCTCGTAGTCGCTCTGCTCGACGCACCGTCTCCACAGGTCGGGCTCACTGAGCCACTGCTCGACCGGGAACCCCAGCATCCGCTCTACGCGTGGGCTGATGTAGGAGAAGTCGCCTTCCCCGGGATCACGGACGGAGTTCCAGACGTAGGTCACGGCGGGGATCTGCTCGACGAGCGTCCGGAAGCGCTGCTCCGCCTCGCGCAAGCCCTCCTCCGCCCGCTTGCGCTCCGTCACGTCGAACATGACGCCCTGGAAGGCAAGCGGTGTCCCGTCCTCGTCTCTGACCAGGCTCGTTCGCTCGTTCACCCAGACGACACGACCCTCCGGCCGGATCATCCGGTACTCCAACGATTCGGCCCCCAGCTCTCCGGTCTCGAGGAACACGGAATAGGTCTCTAGCACCCTCGTGCGGTCCTCGGGATGGATGTGCTTCTCCCACAGGAGGGGATCGCCCATCCAATCTTCCGGGGACAGCCCGAGGATCGCCTCGACCTGTGGGCTCACGTAGATCGTCTCCATGCTCTTGTCGGGGCGATCCAGGTAGAGCACGGCAGGGATCTGCTCGACCAGGGTCCGGTACCGGGCCTCCGCCTCCAACACCGCCCGCTCGGCGGCCTTGCGTTCCGTGACGTCCGTCCACACGCCCCGCCAGAAGGGCGGCCTCCCCTCGGTACCAGACATGAGGACCGCCTCGTCCCCGATCCACACCTCCCGGCCGTCCGCCGAGAGCATCCGGTACTCGCAGCGGAAGGGCTCATGGGTCCTGTTCGATCGCTCGTCCTCAAGCCGGACCCGCTCGCGGTCGTCGGGGTGGATCCGGCTCTGCCAGAAGTCCAAGTCCAGGAATCGCTCCGGGGCGAATCCCAGGAGCGATTCCACCTGAGGGCTCATGTAGAAGAACTCGGGGGTGGGGTCCAGCGCCTCGTTGTACACAACCGCAGGGACGTTCTCGACCAACTCCCGATACTTCGCCTCTGCTCCGGCGAGCGCGCGCTCGGCGCGCTGCCGCGCGACCGCCGCCCCGAGCGTGCTCGCGGCCGCCTTGAGCGCGTCTATCTCGGCCGGTGTCCACTCGCGCTCGGCGACGCAGTCGTCGAAGCCCATGAGCCCCCAGACCGCATCACCGGCAAATACGGGCACGTTCAGTATCGAGAGGATGCTCTCCTCAGCAAGGAACGCCGCCTGTTGTGGAGACAGCTCCCTCGTGTGCGCGTTGATGATGCCGCCCGCGAAGAGAGTGTTGGCCCAATCCTCGAAGCCGCGCGCGCGGAACGAGAAGGCCTGGAGGGCCGGGTTGTCGATCTGAGGCTCGATCCCGAGCGCAACCCACTCGAAGCGCCGGGAGATCAGCGTCTCGCCGCCTTCGTCCTTCTCGGCGTCGAAGATCCAAACCCGGCTCGCCCCGGTTGCCGCGCCGAGGTCTGCCAGCGCCTCCTCGATCACCGTCTCCCACGGCGCCGAGAGCAGGCGCTCCGCCATCGCCGCTATGGCTGCCAGGACGCCCTCGCGCAGCCGCAAGGCTTCCTCGGTCCGTTTGCGATCGGTGATGTCGACAAGCACGCCCTGGATCAACCGCGGCCGGCCCGACACCGACGGAAGGACCGATCCGTGGTCGAACACCCACACCACGCGACCGTCGCGCGCAACGAGCCGATATTCGTGCCCGGAGGAGCGACCCGTCTGGTACAGGGCGCGGTCCGCTCTGAGCGCCTGGTCCCGGTCCGCCGGGTGCAGGACCTTCGCCCAGAGGTCGGGGTCGGCGCGGAAGTCTTCCGGCGCGTATCCGAGCAGCTGCTCGACCTGCGGACTCATGTACAGGGAGCGAACACCCGACTCGGTCGAGGCGTCGATCTCGTCGATGTAGGTGACGGCGGGGATCTGCTCGACGAGCGATCGGTACAGCTCCTCGGCCTCACGGAGGTCGGCCGCCGCCTTCTTCTCCTCGGTGAGGTCCCGGATGGCGGTCACCCGCACGGTCCGGCCCTGGAACGGAGCCGATCTGCTTGCGACCTGCGCCGGGAAGCGGGTCCCGTCGGCTCGCAACGCGACGATCTCGTAGGGCTCGTCTCGCGGGTTCCGGATCCTGTCGATGAGGAAGTCCTTGAACTCGGGAGGCACGAACTCGAGGGCCGAGTGCCCGACGACTCCCTCGCGATCGAGACGGAACATCCGGCAGAACACGTCGTTCACCTCGAGGATCTGTCCCTTGTCGTGCAGGGCGACCGCCTCGGTGGTGGCCCCGGCCAGCGTCGAGAACCTCTCCTCGCTCTCGCGCAGGGCCTCCTCCGTACGACGTCTCTCCGCCAGCTCCGTCCTCACCGCGCGCCACCGAAGGACCACGAAGGCGGCAACCGAGACGAAGACAAGGTCGACGAGGAAGCGGAGCACGCCAAGATCGGATGCGTTCTCGCTCAGCCACTCGTCGATCAGCCCGTCGACGCCGGCGAGGAACACGAAAGCGAGCGCGACGAGCACCACACCGCCGGCGGCGGCCGCGTCCCTCCACCGACCGCGTGGCTCGACCGGCGGCCGGTCCGGCTCGCCCCTGGGGGTCTCGTTCCGGATCGGCGAAGGGGTGAGGGTGCGCACTGGGAAATTATCGACCTCGCAGCCGGCCCGCCGAAGCTGCCGGCCGCCCTGATCTCAGGTTCCTGCTTCGAGCAACCCGCGGAGCGCCCGGAACGCCCGGCCGCGATGGCTGATGCGATCCTTCTCCCGCGGTGAAAGCTCGGCCATGGTCTTCTCCCACCCTTCCGGGAGGAAGATGGGGTCGTAGCCGAAGCCCCCGGTCCCGCGGGGCCGCGAGATCAACGACCCATCGGAGACGCCCTCAGCGAAGACCTCCCGCCCGTCCGGCCAGGCCACCGCCGCGACGCACCGGTAGCGGGCCGTGCGGCCCGATGTGGGCACGCCGGCGACGGCTCGGATGAGCGTGCGGAGGTTCTCCTCGTCCGACGCGTGCTCGCCCGCGTACCGCGCCGAGCGCGGTCCCGGACCCCCTCCCAGGGCGTCCACCTCAATGCCCGAGTCGTCGGCCATGGCCGCCTCCCCCGTCGCCGCGGCGACAGCGCGGGCCTTGAGGAGCGCGTTCTCCAGGTAGGTCGCGCCGGTCTCCTCCACCTCGGGCCAGTCGCCGACGAAGTCCGCGGCCGTGATCCACTCCACCGGCCAGTCGCGGCAGATCTGCAAGATCTCGCGGAGCTTCCCCGGGTTGCGCGAGGCGATAGCGACCCGCTCGGGGAAGCTCACCCGCCGAGGATCCCCTGCTGCATATCGGTGAGGCGCGCGATTCCCTCTTGCGCGAGGTCTACCAGTGCGTCGAGCTGCGCGCGATCGAAGGGCTCGCCCTCGGCGGTTCCTTGGATCTCGACGAGCTTCCCGGAGCCGGTCATCACGATGTTGCAGTCGACCTCGGCCTTCGCGTCCTCCTCGTAGGACAGGTCCAGTATCGCCTCGCCGTCGACGATGCCGACAGAGACGGCGGCGACGCTGTCGATGAGGGGGTCGGCCGCCAGCAGCCCTCGCTCCCGAAGGGTCCGGCACGCGATCGCCAACGCTATGTAGCCCGCGGTGATCGAAGCGGTCCGAGTGCCGGCATCGGCCTGTAGCACGTCGCAATCGATCCAGATCGTGGAGTCGGTGAGCTTGGACAGATCCGCCACCGCTCGAAGCGAACGCCCGATCAGCCGCTGTATCTCCTGGGTACGTCCGGAGGGCCGGCCCTTGCCGACCTCGCGAGAGGTCCGTTCGAGGGTCGCACGCGGCAGCATCGAGTACTCGGCGGTGACCCAACCCTTGCCGCTTCCCTGCAGGAACCGCGGCGCGGTCGATTCGTGCGACGCGGCGACGAGCACCCGGGTCCGCCCCATCTCCAGGAGCACGGACCCCTCGGCCCATTCCTGGTAGCCGAGCTCGACTTTGACCGGCCGCAGGTCGGCCGGGCCGCGACCGTCCGACCGGAGCGTCATCCGCCGATCACCCGGTTCATGCCTTCGGCGGCCAGTTCGATCGGGCCGTCGTAGGTGGCCGAGGCCTGCTCGCGAGAGAGCTCGTGGTCGAGCGACGGCCAGATGTGCGTCAGGATCAGCCCCCCGGCCCCCGCCGCGGTGGCATGCTCCGCCGCCTGCCGTGCCGACATGTGGAACGGCAGTAGGTCCATGTGGTCCTGCCAAGTCGCCTCCGAGACTAGGACGTCGGCCCCCCGCGCGAGCTCGACGAGCTCCGCCGTCGGCCCACTGTCGCCCGTGTAAGCGAGGACGCCGGCGCCGTCCTCTATACGGAAGCCCATCGCTATGACGCCGATGTGCTGCATCAGGCGCGCCTGCACGCGGAACGGTCCGATCTCGACCGTCTTCTCGGGAACGAGCTCGTTCACGTCGAAGGCGACCCCCATCTTGTCGCGGCTGTCGTCCGAGATCAGGTGTGAGACGTGCCCGAAGAACCCCGGCGGGGCGTAGAGCGGTAGCCCGTGCGTGCCGAGCGCCGCGTAGTGCCGCGCATAGAAGGTCGGGTACAGATCGACGAAGTGATCCGGGTGCGCGTGGGAGATGAGCACCGCGTGGATCTCCGATATCGGGATGTGCTGTTGCAGCCGCGAGAGCGTGCCAGTCCCCGCGTCCATCCAAAGGTTGAAGCCGTCGCTGCGGACAAGGTAGCCGGAGGTCGCGCCTCCCGCTTCGGGCCACGTGCCGCCGGAGCCGAGGACGGTCAGCTCCACGCGCCGCCCCCGACGGGCTCGAGGCGCGCGGCGCGAACCTTCCAGATCTCGGGTCCGAGGAAGACCTCGGCGACGCGTTGGAACCGCTCGGGATCGCCGGTGGCGAGGAACTCGTGGCGTGGCCAGCCGTCGGGAGCTTCAAGGTCGTGCTCCACGAGCGAGCGGTAGACGTCCTTCGCCGTCTCGGTCGCCGAGGACACGAGCACCACGTCGTCTCCCATCACCATCTGGATCAGCCCGGCGAGGAGGGGGTAGTGAGTGCATCCGAGGATCAGCGTGTCGATCCCCTCCTCCTTCAGCGGGGAAAGATACCCGTTCGCGGCCTTCCGCAGCGCGTCGCTCCAGGTGTCCCCCCGCTCGACGTGCTCGACGAATACCGGACAGGACGCCGACGCCAGGGTCGCACTGGCACCGGTCGCAGCCAGGGCGCGGTCGTACGCTCCACTCGCGACCGTCGCCTCCGTGCCGATCATGCCGATGCGGCCGTTCCTCGTCGCGTGGACGGCGGCACGGACACCGGGATCGATCACGCCTACCACCGGCACTCCCGCGCGCAACGCCACGTCGCCGATCGCAGAGACCTCAACGGAGTTGCAGGCGACCACCAGCATCTTGACGTCCCGCGCGGCAAGCGCCTCGGCGACCTCGAGCGCGTATCGGCGGATCTCCTCGACGGGCTTGGGTCCGTAGGGGAACCGCGCGGTGTCGCCGACGTAGACGAGCGGCTCGTGGGGCAGCAGGTCGAGGATCGCGCGCGCGACGGTGAGACCACCGACCCCCGAGTCGAACACCCCGATCGGCCGGCTATCGGGCACGCTCTACCACCACAGCGATTCGGAGACGCCCTTCTCGGCGCGATCGATCTCGGGCGCCCACGCCTCCGTCGAGAGGTACTTCCAGCCGCCGTCGGCGAGCAGGCAGACGATGTCGCCCTCGTCGATCTCCGTGGCGATCCGCTGCGCGACGTAGACGACCGCGCCCGAGGAGATGCCGGAGAAGATGCCCTCCCGGCTGGTGAGCTCGCGCGTCACGCGAAGCGCGTCGCTCGAGGAGACGAGGAACTTACGGTCGAGCACGGTCTCGTCGAAGATCGGTGGGATGAAGCCGTCGTCGAGCGATCGCAGCCCGTAGACGAGGTCGCCGAGCTCCGGCTCGGCCGCGATCACCCGGACCCTCGGGTCGTGCTCGTGCAGGCGACGGCCGGTGCCGGTCAGCGTGCCGCCGGTGCCGAGCCCGGCGATGAAGTGGGTGACCTGAGGCAGGTCTCGAACGATCTCTGCCCCGGTCCCCTCGTAGTGCGCGAGCACGTTGGCGAGGTTCCCGTACTGGAAGGGCATGTGGTACTTCGGGTCCTTCGCCATGGCGCGCGCGACCTCGATCGAGCCGTTCGTGCCCTTGTCGCCGGGCGAGTACACGATCTCCGCGCCGAACAGCTCCAGGAGCTGCACGCGCTCATGGCTCGCGTTGTCGGGGATCACTACGGTCAGGCGATAGCCCTTGCGCTTGGCGACCATGGCGAGTGCGATGCCCGTGTTCCCCGAGGTCGGTTCCAGGATGGTCTTGTCCGGCGTGAGATCCCCGGACGCCTCCGCCGACTCGATCATCGCAAGAGCTATCCGGTCCTTCACCGAGCCGGTCGGGTTCTGTCCCTCGAGCTTGGCCCAAAGGCGAACGGGCGCCCTGGGAGACATGCTCGGCATGCCCACCAGCGGTGTGTTCCCGATCGCCTGGAGGATGTCGTCGTAGCGCACGGGCCGATTATCCCAGCGAGCGCGCTGCCCACTACCCGCCGGCGACGGCGGGGAGGATCGAGACGACGTCTCCTTCCCTCATGGCGGTTTCCAGCGAGCCGAGGTAGCGAACGTCCTCGTCGTTCACGTAGACGTTCACGAAGCGGTGGAGGCCGCCGTCGTTGGCCAACACGTTCTTCGTGAGGCCCGGGTACCTCGCCTCGAGGTTCTCGAGCAGCTCCCTCAGAGTGGCACCCTCGGCGTCCACCGCCGGTTCACCGCCCGTGTGCTTTCTAAGGATCGTCGGAAGCTTCACGCGGACCATCTCGTCTCCTTACGGGGTCGGATCGGCGTGGGGCACGCCGCAGAACGCGTCGTAGTCGATCAGCTCGGTCACCGTCGGCTCCTTGCCGCACACCGGGCAGTCGGCGTCCCAGCGCACCTTCACGCTGGTGAAGTCCATCATGAGCGCGTCGAATATCAGCAGTCGCCCGACGAGCGGCGCGCCCTCGCCGGTGATCAGCTTGATGGCCTCGGTCGCCTGGATCGATCCCACCACGCCGGGAAGCACGCCGA
>Ga0209619_10003276_pt1 | contig 11653 bp, 9 predicted proteins | sample Rifsed16ft3_FD_184011 | JGI IMG/M metagenome (GOLD analysis project Ga0209619, IMG submission 184011) | Soil microbial communities from Rifle, Colorado, USA - sediment 16ft 3 (version 2) | ecosystem: Environmental > Terrestrial > Deep subsurface > Rock core/Sediment | place: Rifle, Colorado... | reverse complement strand
AATCAGAAAATATATACGGAAAGTCATTTGCAACTTTAGGTCCCGGTATAAAAAATTTCCAAAAAGTTAAAACTAACAAAATTACCAACAAAATATAACTATTTCTTTTCATTATTTAAAAATGGTAGATATATAAGAAAAGGTTCCTAATGTTAAAGATGCAAATGAATAATTTGTTAGTCTCAGAGCAAAAGAAGGATGGTTTAAAGTAATAGCGAAAAAGCTTAAGATAAGAAATAATATACCGATCGCAAAGCTGAATGTTGAGATTTTACTCATTTATTATATTTTAACTCAAATCAATATAATTAATATAATGCTTAAAAAATTACTTCCATTTCTTATTATCTATATTTTTGTCATTGTTCTTTATTGCCCTGCGCTTTCTACGTTTTTCTCGCATGATGATTTTTTTCATTTTAAAGTGAGCTTGACTGATGGAAGTTTTGGACAGTTTATAAAATTCTTCGGTTTCTATCCTTTTGAGCAAAGACAAATCGCTTTCTACAGACCGCTATTCAGAGAGGTTTTGTATAACTCCTTCTATTATCTTTTCGGATTAAATCAAATACCCTTTAGACTTCTCTCGTTTAGCATTCATTTCATAAACATTTATTTGGTTTTCTCTTTTATGCAAAAATTACTTAACAAAAAAGTAATCTCATATTTTACCTCTTTTTTCTTTGGAGTTACTGCCGCCAATGTAGCTCCTTTTTATTACCTCGCAGGAGGAATTCAAACTCAGGGAGCAACGATGTTAATACTTCTTACTTTAATTTCATTTATTAAATACTTGAAATCTAAAAGATCAAAGTATTTTAGTTTCACTTTGATAACATTTATACTCGCACTTGCGTCACACGAACAATCAGCAATTATTCCTTTGCTGATGGTGGGAATATTATTTATCAAGTTCAAGTATAAAACTGCTATCAAGAAAATATTCACCTTATGGTCGTTTTTTTTGTTTGTAGCAATATATATTTATTTAAATATAACTGTAATCGGTTATTCATCAACTGAAACTCAATACCAAATGGTTTTCGGTTTAAAAACGAATCTGCAAACGATTTTATGGTATTTGGTTTGGGCGCTCGGATTGCCAGAAACTTTTGTTGATTTTCTGCTTCCGAGTTTCAAATTAAACCCGAGTCTGATGCGCTACTGGGGAAATTATTACCGTACTATCTTTCCGGCATTTACCGTATCCGTAATATTAATCTTAACTGCAAAAATAATTATTTATTTCAAAAAAAAGAATCTACTATTCGATAAGAAGTTTTTGTTTTTAATTACCTGGTTCCCACTCGGTATTCTGCCTGTACTTTTTCTACCCGCTCACAAATCCACCCATTATCTATACCCTTCTTTACCCGCTTTCTGGGGAATAATTGCGTACCTGATATTTAACGGTTACAACTTATTAATAAAGCACCATCTTAAATTATCAAACATATTTCTTTTTGCTCTTTTAACTTCTTTAACACTCTTGTCATCCACCTCGGCTGTTCTCGGAAGGACTACATACTGGGCTGCGCAAAGGGGAAGATTAGCCGGAATATTAATTGATGAAGTCAAAACAAAATACCCTACTCTTCCCAAAGGGGCTGTACTATATTTTACAAACGATCCGGAATATCCCTTCGTCAGCGAAGCTTGGGGTGGCACTTCAAAGCAAGCCTATTTTGCCCTTAATGGAGAAGACGGACTACAACTTCTTTATAACGATCCTGCTCTTAGGGTATTCTATGAAGATTTAGGAGGCGTACCCGAAAACTTTCCAGAAGAAAAGATATATATACTAGTTGCCCGCATTTAGCTTCTTATACTCAATCAAGGCTTGAGTTATTCCAATCATCCACCCGATGAAGCTTATCTTCATAATGATTTCCGCCAAATATCTTAACCCAAAAACAGCTAGAACCGCAGAAATTAAAAACAGACCAAATGCCCAAGAAAACGAAACGTCACTCTTAAACTTCTTTTCAATAACTATTGTCAACCAGCCGGGTAAAACCATCCAATAAATTATAGACATTACACTTATACTTGAGTTTAAAATTCGCCAATAAATTTCGAGCCCAACCAATGTTATGAAAAACAAGGCATATAACACAAATATAAAGGCTTTCAATTTTTTCATTTCACAACTTTTCTAATCTCTAGTCCGATCAAAAAGATTGCCGCTGCGACAATTGATAAAAAAGAAATCATCTTAGCTTTCTTGAAATAATCTTCCGGAGTAAATTTAATTTCAATCTCATATGTTCCCTCCTTATCAGTAAGCCAACCATTTGCATATCCATTAACCATAAAATGCTTATCTTCGACAATTTGCGAATCGCCGCCAATAAATGCTTTCCAACCTGAATTATAAAGCTCGGAAAAAACAACCATCTCGTTTTCACTATCCTCTTTTTGAATAAATACTCTATACAAAGTCGGATTAATCTTTTCCCACTCTATTTGAGTTTTTGTTTCATCAAACGCTCCATTTTCTGCAATCAACGACACTTCCGGTAATTCATGATGGCTTACCCTCAAATTTCTAATTTGAATTTCGAAGCTGGATTTTTTTTCTGAACATTCGTCTATTAAAATCAGATTTTTCTTACAAACCACTTTTTCCGTAGGCAAAATTTTCAAAATACCTTTAGTTGCACCCGGAGTTGTAGTAAAATTTTTCTCCATTCTTTTCCAGCCATGATATATCTTCTCCTTTCTTATTCCACCCGATAGGATTGGAGAGTCATCTCTATCAATATCCTGAAATAAGTTAACTTCGAATGAATCTCCTTCAACAAATCTATAATCAAAAGAAACTATGAAGGTTGTAGGAGTAGTAGGAATTTTTATATTCCAACTATTATCTATCGAGTCGGAAACTATAAATTCTTTCTCTTCGACTACATTAGTCGGTGTAAAACTGTCTTTTGCGAAAAAAGCCACTTCGTGCTCACCTTTCTCAAGATAAAATATTTTTTCAGTCAAGAGGTTACCATCCACATACAAAGTATTTTCATCTAAATCGTCCGCGTTTATTCCAAAGCTTCCGGGTTCTGGTAATTCAAAGCCAAATATTACGTACTTTTTCTCGGAAACCGGCAACTCAAACTTAGGTTTTATACCCCAAACTGTTAAAAATTCTGATATATTATTAGCTGCATTCGAACTGACCCTATCTAGAAGAATCCATTGGTATAAAAGAGACATTTTTATTAAATCCTCGATAGATGAACGATCCCCCATAAACTGACTAAATTCAGGTTCCATATTTTGGAATTCTTTTTTGTAACTTGCTTCCGCCTTCAAAATAGCTTTCTCATTTCTCCCTTCCTTTTTAAGTTTATAAACCTCAATTGCTCTTTTATCGAGTATTCCAGTTTTATATATTAGCCATCCAAAATAGTCTTCCTGGGAGCCTTCCAAAAGTTTTTCTTTTAATCTTGCAAGAGGATAAAAAAAACTCCCCGGAAGGTGTTTTACATAAAATAACCGAGAAAGTAAATCTTCTTCCGTAAGATCCTTTGGGAGAGGTGTATTTACTTTTTGAAAATATATGTTTTTGAAAAAAAATATTGATTTCTGAAAGGAAACGTTACCATTTTGGGTGGAAGAATATAAAAATGCATTTTTTTCTTCCGGATAGTTATCAGAAAAAGAAGTTATCTCAGGAATCTTGGCATCGTTTGTTAATAGTAAATTTTTTGTAGAATAAATTTTCGGCCATAAATAATTTTTACTAACTTCATAAATTGAAATTTTTCCCTCGCTAAATTTCTTGTATAAAAAGTTGTCTTCTTCTAATTTTCCAAGAACTGCTTCTACTGAAGAAGGATTCGCCATTTGTCTTTCCTTGTAATCAATGTCATTTCTCAAAAGTATATGGCTGGCGTTTGTATAAGGGATAAAATTAATTATATTTCTTGAAAGTTGATTTTTCGAAATTTCTGCGGATAGATCATTATAAAAGGGAATTGTTGTTCTAAGTGAAATTCCAGGAGTTGTAAAAAGACTACTCGTCAGCTCTACCCCTCTATATGGCTTTTCCCAGCTGTGTGTTATTCCTTCATCTCCTATTGGCAAAGCTATAAAACGACTGTTTTTTGCATTTTCCTTAAGAAAATTATTTGCGCTTTTGTAATAGGAAGGCACCGTTACTTCATAACTCTCCAGCTCATTACTACCAGAATATTTAATGTTTGTGAAAACTAATCCTGACCAAAAAGGAAAACCCCAAACGACAATTAGAAACACTAAAGATAAAAAATAAATAAATGTGTATTTAGCTTTAGAGGAAATTTTCCAAACTGCAAAAGTAAAAATGAGTGACGAAGAGAGTGGGAGTAAAAAACCAATTTTTTCAAAGGGATTTCGAAAAACCTGAAAGATTGTACTTTTTAGAAAAATTGTCTGAAATAGTTCACCAAAAGGGCTTTGAACTCCTTTGGTTAAAAAGAGACTAATAATAAATAGACTACCCAAATAAAGAATTTCTTTGTTTTTCTTAAATTTTAAAATCGCCCAAAAAATGCTTCCCACCGCAAAAAACTGAATTCCCCTAACTGCAAAAACATCATAATATTTTGCCCAAATTGGTCCAATTTGTATGAAATCAGCGTGAAGGAGTCTTACCAAATCGGTCAATCTCCCCAAGCTTTCGCTTATCGAATAGAGGGTAGACAAATTTCCGATAGAACTAAAATACTTAGAGATTGCGGCATCATAAGTAGAAGTTCCGACGAAACTAAGTACCTGACTTAACCACCATAGATTAAAAGTCACGAAGAAAAATAGACTCAAGGAAAAATATGTAATCAAAAAAACACGAATACCCTTATCAAATACTAATCGGAAAATAGATGTGAAAGAAAATATTAGCCATAAAAGTATCACAAAAGCGGGTGAAGTCAAAGCATAAGAAAAAATGACGGTAACGAGTGCAAGGTATATTGAATAACGAACATCCTTTAACCTAATACCTTTTAAGAAGAGTAACCACGCAAGCGGAATAAGAACCCAAAAAAACATATGGTTATAAAGAAACCTATTCCAAACGTTTACTAATACGAAGGGATTAAACCAATAAAAGAAAACAGCTAAAATAATGAATTTTTGAGGCAGTTTAGGAAAAAATTCTTTGCTTAAATAACCTATCGATATACCGGAAACAAGAAGTAAAAACCAAAAAAGTCCTGCTTCAATAAGATATGCTGGTACTCCTGTCTTTTCTATTTGGAACAAAAACCAATAGGTTGGAAAAGAAGCAGTTATATTTCCGGCTGTGTTGCCTAAACCCGGGGAAGACCATGACCAACGTGTCATTTCGTATTCTATCTGGAGATCATAAAAGGGTAGTGCGGACTCTGCAGCCCCAAGTAAATTTTTTTCTCTGAACCAAATAGTAACGAGAATAAGCGAGGTAATTACCACAAAGAGTTGCCAATTATATTTCTTAAATCTCATTTGCTTACCAGGAAGTTTTCCAAAACTAGGTATTCTAATCCCGAATTTTCAAAAACATAAAGAGCATCTTCGGGAGTACACACAATTGGAAAGCCGTGCAAATTAAAGGAAGTATTTAAAACTGCTCCGATTCCCGTCAGTTTTTCAAATTCGGAAATAAGTTTATGATAACTTGGATTGTGTTCCCTTTTAACTTCCTGGGGCCTTGCAGAAAAATCATACTGATGAATCGCTGCTCTTAACTTTTCTTTTCCCTCATCAGTAGTTTCATAAGCCAAAACCATATAAGGTCCGGGAATTCTCTTTTGATTAATAACATATTTATCCATTTTCTCACTCAAAATTGAGGGCGCAAAAGGCATCCAAAAATCTCTGCTTTTAATCTGCTCGTTTATATCCCTCACTCCTTCTAAATTTTGCGGATGGGTTAGAATCGACCGATTTCCAAGTGCTCTAGCACCCCATTCCATTCTGCCCGCAAACCTTGCAACAATTTTTCTTTCTGAAATCAGTTTTGCAATTCCCTTTTCCATGTCTTTTATCTTTTCAACTTTGTAATTTTTATATTTTTTCTTAGAAAGTTCTTTTAAAATAATTTCAGTACTAAACCCGGGGCCGAAATAAAGGCCCTCAACAGGTTCTATCCTTGGAAGGTTTTTATCGGAGTAGCGATTTTGTTGATACACAAAGTAAGCTGCTCCTATCGAAGTTGACTCGTCGCCGCAACTCGGGAAAACAAAAAGTGATTTCACTTCAGATAACTCTCCGATTTTTTCGTTAGCTTTAACGTTCATAAAAACTCCTCCAGCACAAACAACATCTTGAACTTTAGTCTTTTGAACCGTCGTTTTAGCCCACTCTGTCATTACCTCCTCAGTCAATTTCTGAATTGCGCCTGAAATATTATCAAAGCGTTCGTTTTTAAAGGGTTTATCAAGAAGTTTATAAAAAACATGAGAAAATACTTTAGTTCCAAACGTTAAATTTTTATTCACCCAAATCCAGTCTTTTATTTTTTGATAAACTTTGTCAACATATTTTTCGTTTGCATAAGGCGCCATACCCATAACCTTATACTCGTGCTCTCCCATTTTCATTCCCAAATAGTGTGTAACATAAGCATACAAGTCACCTATTGAATTTCCGAAAGGTGTCGTAGCTATCCTTTTTATTACTTCCTTGTCTCCTATGGAAACCGTAGCGCATGCATTATCTCCCATAGCATCAAGTGTCAAGATAAGTCTTTTGCCTTTCCAGTAATTAGGAGATCCGAAATAAGCGCTGTAAGCGTGGGCATTGTGATGGTCAACAAACTCTACTTTTTCTTTACTAATTTTTGTCTCCTTTTCGAATTTCTCAAGTAATCTTTCCTTAAGTTGGGGAAATACAAAGTATGTATAAAAAATTTTTTGGACTACAGGATAAATGTATCTTGTGAAATTAATATTTGCTAATAGCCACTCTTTTGCATACCAGACAACTGACCCCAATGTTATTTTATTTTTCCCTTCATCTCCACCTAACACAGAAAAGCCTGAATTTATGGCCATATCTTCAAAACTAAAAGCAACTTTATCTACATCCGACGACTTCAATCTAGATTCTGTTAAGGCTTTTTCTATTGCTTTAATCGGAAGGCCCGACTGGTTTTTAACACCCGTTAATCTTTCTTCGCTTATGCAAGAAAGAATTTTTCCGTCTTTTAAAAGAGCGGCTGTTGCACAATGAGAAGCATTTATTCCTAAAATAATCATCTTAATTTTGCATCCAATAAATAGCAGATTAAAGCTTTTTGCGCATGAAGTCTATTTTCAGCCTGATCAATTACTACAGACCTTGGTCCATCAATCACCTCGGTTGTAACCTCGTTTCCACGATAAGCAGGCATATCATGCATAAAAATGGCATCTTTTTTTGCAAGTTTCATTAATTTATTATCAACCTGATAATTTTTAAATATCTCAAGCCTTTTTTTCTTTTCCGACTCGTCTCCCATGCTCACCCATGTATCGGTATAAACGACATCTGCTTCTTTTGCTGCTTCCTCGGGGTTATCGGTTTCTAAAATTGTTACTTTAGTTTTTTTTGCAAGTTTCTTTACATTGTTACTTATTTCCTTTTTCATCCAATATCCTTTTGGTGCTGCAACACTAAAATTTATTCCTAAAATTCCTGAAGCAAGCGCAAGGGAATGGGTAACATTATTTTCTCCGTCCCCAACAAATGTTAACTTCAACCCACGAAACTTTTTCTTTTTTTCCATCATTGTCAAAAGATCAGCCAATATTTGGCATGGATGTTCAAGATCTGAAAGCGCATTTATAACAGGAACGTCCGAATACTTTGCAAGTTCAGTTATTGTAGAATGTAAAAAAGTTCTGGCCATTACCACATCAACCATTCTTGAAAGCACGCGACTAACGTCTTTAATCGGCTCTCTTTTCCCTAATCCGATATCCGAAGGGGCAAGATAAATAGCATGTCCACCAAGCTGGGTCATGCCCGCCTCGAAGGAGACTCGTGTCCTAAGTGATGGCTTTTCAAAAATCATAGCCATTGTTTTATTTTTAACAAGAATCGATTGTTTTGAAAATGAAGTATTTTTAAGTTTAATCGCAAAACCCAGAACGTTCACTAAATCGTCTTTACCTAAATCGGTTATACTTAAGAAATGTTTCAGTTTCTTCATGGCTTTTAATGTAATATAATCCAAAACAAATGGTAGCACAAGAAACTATTTCTCTAAAATTGTGGAAAAAGTTTTATAAACTTAATAATTATTATCACAAAGATATTCAAAAATTAATTAAGAATCTTGTTCCAAAAGACGCATCTGTTTTGGAAATTGAACCAAGAGGTGGAGAGCTTCTAGCAAGTCTCAAAAATAAGGTCAAATTTGGAGTGTCTAAAAATGCGAGTATAAGAGGAAAAGACAAGTTTGACTGTATCATACTTTCAAACACGTTAAACGAAACCGACAACGTCCAAAATTTAATAAAAGAACTTAAAAAGGTTACTAATGAAAATACGCGCGTTGTTGTAACTTATTTCAATTTCTTTTGGAAACCACTTTTAGATCTAGGTGAAAAGTTAGGATTAAAACTACCGCAATCAAGAGAGCCCAATTGGTTAACGGAGGCAGATATAGATAATTTCTTTTACCTTGAGGGTTTTGAAAAGATTAAATCGGGAAACAGGTTTCTTGTTCCATACAAAATTCCAGCTCTTTCGGATTTTATAAACAAATTTATCGCTCCTCTTCCTATCATCAACTCATTCTGCCTTACAAACTGGAGTATCTATAAACCACAAAAAATCCAAAAAAACTTCAGCGTCTCCTTGATAATACCGGCAAGAAATGAGGAAGGAAATATGCGAGGAGTCTTGAAAAAAATTCCTAAATTTGCCAGAAATATTGAAATTATTTTTGTCGAAGGCCACTCGAATGATAAGACTTATAATGTTATAAAAAATGAAATCGGAAGATATAAAGGCCCCTTTAAGGTGAGTCTTTATAAACAAAGGGGTAAAGGTAAAGGAGATGCAGTTAGGCTTGGCTTCTCTAAGGCAAAAAATGAACTCTTGATTACTTTGGATGCAGATTTGACAGTCGACCCAAAAGAGCTGTCTAAATTTTACCGAGCAGCAGCACATGGTAAGGGAGATCTAATTAATGGCTCACGACTTGTTTATCCAATGGAAGCGCAAGCCATGCGAGCCCTCAACTACTTGGGAAATAAATTTTTCAGCGCTGCGTTTACATTTTTACTAGGCCAAAGAATTAAAGACACTTTATGTGGCACAAAGGTAATCCTTAAAGAAAACTATCAAAAAATTGAAAAAAATCGAAAATTATTCGGAAACTTTGATCCGTTCGGAGATTTTGATTTAATATTTGGAGCATCTAAATTAAACTTAAAAATAATTGAAATACCAATAAGATATAAAGAAAGATCTTACGGAAAAACTAATATTTCCCGCTTTACCCACGGATGGTTGCTTTTAAAAATGGTTTGGTTTGCCGCTAAAAATTTAAAATTTGTTTAAAATGACCGATTTAGATTCTCCCGAAACAACTATAAAAAGAGCTGAAATAATTAAGAATAAGAAATTTCTTTATCAGATTTACCTGGATTTTTACAACACTTTCAAAGAATATTCCCGAACTCTTCCTCCCGGAAAAAAAGTTGAAATAGGTTCTGGGGCGGGGTTTTTAAAAGAAGTTATTCCAGAAGTTATTACCTCCGACGTAATGAAACTGCCAAACTGCGATATGACTTTTTCTGCCGAAAAAATGCCTTTTAAAAATAATTCCATTTCTGCCTTTTTCATGCTTAACACTTTCCATCACATCAAAAATCCAGAAAAAGCCCTTTCTGAATTTTCAAGATGCTTAAAGGCTAAAGGGAAGATAATAATGATAGAACCTTACAACTCATTATGGAGTCGTTTTATTTATAAAAACTTCCACCATGAGACCTTTAATCCAAACGCCAAGTGGAAAACTACAATAAAAGGAAGTTTATCGGGGGCCAATGGAGCTTTACCTTGGATAATTTTTAGAAGAGACAGGAGTTCATTTGAGAATAAATTTCCGAAACTAAATTTAACAACCTTTGAACCACATACCCCTATCAGATATCTAATAAGCGGTGGATTTACCTTACCACAAATTTTACCAAACTTTCTATATAGATTTGTTTTATCATTTGAAACATTACTATCACCACTCAACGGTATCTTGGCGATGTTCGTGACTATTGTTTTAACAAAGACTTAGCTGACTTCTTTAACCGCAATTAAATGTGCCGAATATTCAGGAAAATAATAAGTAACCGGCGATAATATATAAGATATCACAAATAATATTAACCTAATGGGCAACAGTCTTCCTATATAAGAGTTTACGAGCCCCTTTTTTCCGTAAATAAACTTTAACCCCTGTCCGAATGTCTTATAACCTAATTTATTAAAATCTTTAACATACCAATATGACTTATGTTTTTGTAAATCATTGCGCTCATATATTCCTCTTGGAAAATAGCCGTTTGGCGTGCCAACAATTACTTTCCAAATCGCTATATTTTCCATTTTCTTAATAAGGGATAAAGACTCTTTCTTTTTCAAATGTTCAATCACTTGTGATGCCATAACAATATCAAAACTTTTATTAGGAAATTTGATCCTGCGTACATCTTTCCTATATATTTTTCTATAACTGTTCGTTTTTTTTGCTTTAGTGACATATGGCGTAAAAAGATCAACTCCGTATAACTTAATCGAGGAATCTCCTTTACTTATATGTGTCATAAACTCACCATCCCCACATCCGACGTCCAATAAAGAAGAACCCTTTTTTATTAGCTTTTTTATTATCCAAGGGTAAGTAAACGGTAAATAACTTGGAGGAAATAAAAGTTTTAACATTTCTTTAGTCAATTAATCACTTTCGCTGCAAACATATATGTTCCGAGTCGTGGGAAAAAATAAACCAATGGGCTGAAAATCAACCCAAGTGCACTCCATAGTAAAAAAAGGGGGGGGTTTAACCTCGCAAGTCCATGTTTTCCGTAAATTAATTTTAGACCTTGGCCATAAACTTTAAATCCAAGCTGTCTTAATTCTTCTGGCTCCCACCCTGATAAATGTTTTTGAAGAGGGTTATTATCTTCTTTTTTTTCAATCGGATCAAACTCAACAAAGCCAACTGGTGTGGTGATTATTAATTTTTTACTCGCCAGCCTTTCCCAAACTTCCAAAGCCTTTCTACCATTACGCTTACTTAAGTGCTCTAATATTTGCGAAGAAAAAACCACCTCATATTTTTTACTTTTAATTTTTCTGTTCAAATTAACTACGTCCGTGTTATAAACATCCTTATAAATTCCTTTCTGCTTGGCTTTTTTATAGGTTTCCTGATGAAGTTCTACTCCGGTTATCTCCCAATCCTCACCGTCCAGTAAAGACTCCATCAAAGTCCCATCACCACAACCCAAATCCAAAATAGTTTCTACATTATCTCCAATTATTCTTTTAATAATCCAATAGTACGAAAATGGGGTATCTTTAAATATGTTCATTTTGACAATATACCATCTGTAGTACCTCTTACAAAATCGTAAATTGCTTTAAATTTTCTATATCTGACGGCTAATATTACATAGTATAAAAAATAAATAGGTTCGAA
>Ga0209619_10003272_pt1 | contig 11658 bp, 10 predicted proteins | sample Rifsed16ft3_FD_184011 | JGI IMG/M metagenome (GOLD analysis project Ga0209619, IMG submission 184011) | Soil microbial communities from Rifle, Colorado, USA - sediment 16ft 3 (version 2) | ecosystem: Environmental > Terrestrial > Deep subsurface > Rock core/Sediment | place: Rifle, Colorado... | reverse complement strand
CCGCCGCAGGTCGCGCTCCACGCGGCTGCGGTCGCCAGCGGTGATCAGCCCCAGCGCCCGGCCCGACGCGCGCACGCTGGCCAGGGCCTCGTCTGCGCCGTCGCGCATCGCCGGCGCCTCCTCCGCGTAGTACCGGAGCCACAGCTGGTCGGCCTCCGGCCAGCGCGTCTCCGGGATACCCACCCGTTTGTAGAACTGGTACCAATTGGGCGAGTAGTGCCGCTTGAAGGTACGCTGGTCCAGACGCACGGCGAAGGCGGCCAGCACGCGCGAGAAGACGCGGTAGTGGGACTCGACGGCGTCGATCAGCGTGCCGTCGAGATCGAACAGCACCGCGCGGATGCGATCAAGAGGCGAACTGGGTTCTGCCGGCATAGGGCTGGTCTTGTGTTCGGCGGGCGTGCGGGTCAGCCCTGTCGGCTGGCAAATGCAGGGGTTGCGTCCCCGCCAGGTTTCCTTACGCTAGGGAAGGACCAATGGACTCATCTGATTCGCGCGAGACGCCGCGCCGCATGCTATCGGTAGACCGGTGGCTCGGACCGCGCCACGGCACGGTTCGGGCGAACGCCCGGATCGACTTCCTGGCCGCCGTCCTCTTCGGCGTCTTCGGCGGCCTGACCATCCCGTTCATCCCCGTGATGGCCCGCCGGATGGGCGCGGCTCCGCTGGAGATCTCCCTGGTCGTCGCCGCCCAGGCGCTGGCGATGCTGCTGTCCCTGTTCTGGGTCAACGTCGCGCATCGGGCGGATCCAGTCCGCCTCGTGGTGTGGACCCAGTCGATCGGGCGGTCGCTGTTGCTCTTCATGCCCTTCGTCAGCACTCCGCGCGTGTACGTCGTGGTCGTGTTCCTGTACCATGCGATCGCCTCGGCGGCCCCCCTGGGGTACGCGCAGGTGATGCGCGCGGTGTACCCCGATGACGTGCGCGGCCGCGTCATGGGCCTGGTGCGCATCGGGATGGCCGCGGCCTGGATCGTCGCCTCGCTCGTCGGCGGGCGCATCATGCAGACCGTCCGCTTTCAGACCGTCTTTGCCGTCGCCGCGCTGTTCGGACTGGCCGGCGGCATTGTGTTTCGGTGGATGCGCGTGGAGGGGCCGCGGGAGTCCGCGGAGCGCTTCGCCCTGTCCGGGACGTGGCGCACCCTGCGCGCCCACGGTCAATTCCGTCTGTTCCTGGCGGCGTTCTTCGTCTTCGGGTTTGGCGCGTGGTTGATGGGGCCGGCGATCCCCATTCTGCTCGTCGATGAGCTGCACGCCACAAACTTCCAGGTCGGGCTGCTGGGCGCAGTCACGTCGGCGTTCTGGCTGGTGGCGTTCTACCAGTGGGGACGTCTGATCGACCGGCAGACGGCGCCCGGGGCGCTGGTCTTCACCTTCCTCATCGGCGCCCTGACTCCGCTGATCTACCTGATCTCGTTCAACCCGTGGATGGTGCTGGCCTCCGGTGTGACTGACGGGTTCACCTCGGCCGGGATCGACCTCGGGTGGCTGACGGCACTGCTGCAGTTCGCACCCACGGGTTACGTGGCGCACTACGTGGCAATCTTCAACACCCTGGTCGGCGTGCGTGGATCCACCGCGCCGTTCCTCGCCGGCGTACTGATTCCGCGCATCGGCGTGCGCGCGGTCTTCGGCATCGCCATCGGCTGCACCCTGGCCGGCGCCTGGCTGATGCGCCGGGCGGCGGTGCGCGCGACCTCAGTTCCTACATCAGCCCGATGAGCTTCCAGTATGGGATGGCCAGCGCCAGGCCGACGAGCGTCACCACGACGTAGGCCAGGGCGACCCGCTGCGCCTGGGGATGGGAGTAGAGGCGGCCCTCCGCGGCGGAGTGGGCGACCAGGTATTCGGGCGTCGTCGCCGGGAGGATCCAGGTCAGGACCGTGGAGAGGATGGCGATGACGACAACCCACGGGTCGATGCCCATCACCGACGCCACCGGGATGAAGGCCAGGCTGAGCAGCAGGACGGCCTGCTCGCCGATGATCAGGTGGAGCATGATGCTGAGCGCGGCCACCAGCAAGATGAAGAAGAAGGGCGTCACGCCCAGACGCGTCAGCATCGCGCCGATCGCCTCACTCACCGCTTTGCTGATCCCCAGTGAAGCGGTGAGCCCGCCCAGGCTGAGCGCAACTCCGTAGAAGACCAGGTAATTCCAGTCGACCTCGCGCAGGGAGTGCCGGTCCAGGTTGCCGGTGATGAAGGCAGCGAGCAGGCCGAGGAGGGCGACGGTGCCGGCGTCCACGTGGAGGGTCGGCGCGAGCAGCCACCCCGCGACCGTGAGCCCCAGCACCACAGCCATGGCGAGTTCGCGCCGCGCGGGCGGACCCAAGACGGCCAACTGCAGCGCCAGCCGGTCGCGGGAGAGAACGGTCTTCGTGCTGGGGCGGAGGACGATAAAAAGCGCGGCGAGGCTGCCGATGATTATGAGGAAAGCGAGCGGCGCGGCGGCGAGCAGCCAGTGGATCCAGTCGAAGCGCTGCCGGCTGGCCGCAGGAAGGAGGCCCCAGGCGAGGAGACAGGCCGGAGACGCGTTCAGGAAGGTGAAAAACAGAGGACCCGCGCCGATCCAGGCGGCCAGCCCGAGGACGGCGGCGGCCGGCTCGCGATCGCGCAGGCGGAGGGCCTGACTCACGCCCAGCGCCAGGGGGGCGGTAAGGGCGACGCGCCCCATCGCCATGGGGAGGAAGGGGCCGAGCAGCAGGCCGCTGAGCATGAGCGTGCCCGCCTGCCAGAAGAGGCCCTGCGGCATGCGGCGGATGAGCATCAGGCCGACGCGGAAGAGCAGCCCCGAGCGCGCGATAGCGGCGGCGAGGCCTAGGAGCGCCAGGACGAAGAGCCAGTCCTTCGAGCCAAAGCCGTGTGTCGCCTGTTCCGCGGTGGCGACGCCGGTGACGAGCCAGGCGGCCAGCAGGAAGAGGCTCACCGCGGCCATCGGCAGAACCTCGCTGACCCAGAGGAACACCGCCGCGCCGAGCAGCAGGACGAACTTCGCGGCCGGGGCCAGGGGGAAGAGGAGCGCGATGGCGGCGAGGACCGCCGCCCCGGCGACCAGCAGGACGCTGGTACCAATGGGCCGCGCCAGTCGCACCCGCACCGGCTGGATACCGTACTGGAGCGCGGCCGTAGAGTCCTGACCGGCTGCCAGGGCCAAGCGCGCGACCGCCGTGTTGAGGCGGCGAGCGTCAGTAGTGTTCTGATTTGTGAGGGCCGTGCCGAGTGCGCGCCGGAGGAGCGTCATGGCGCGGTCGACGTCGCCGCGTTCCTGGTAGACTTCTGCTTTGGCGAGGGCTACCTCGGCGTCCTGCGCCGCCTCCTCGTCACTCGCCCGCTCCAGCCAGGGCGCGATCTCTTCGGGTGCCGGAACACGGGCGTCACGCAGGGCCCGTCCCAGCGCGTCGACGAAGCCCGGGCGCGGCGCGTAGTGGGCATAGAGGGAGAGCGCTGCGGGCCAGATGCCCGCCTCGGCCAGGCGAGCCGCGGCGTTCTGCGCGTACTGCTGCCAGTACTCCATCCCGAGTTCTCGCTCGAGCCGCTCGCGCAGCACCCGCAGGACCGGGCCCGCCGGCTGGCCGGGGACGATCCCGCACTCTCCCAGATTCCGGGTGACCTCGCCGGCATCGGGGCCGAAGAGCGCCGCCAGCGCCTCCGGCGTGATCTCGTCCAGGACGCTCGCCTCGAGGATCTTGCGCCGCCGCTCGGGATCGACCCGCCCCAGCGCCTGGTCCACGACCGACACGATGAAGTGTTCGCTCTGCAGGATGATGCGGGCGTTGGCCTGCAGCCGCCGCGTCAGCGTAGCGGCGATGCTGTGGACGAGCGTCGGCTCGCGGCGGATCAGTTCGAAGAACTTTGAGCGCTCCAGGCGCAACACTTCGCCGGCGCCCTCCTCGTTTCGCACCGAGGCCGAGCGGGGCTCATCGGTGAGGAGGGCCATCTCCCCGAAGACGTCGCCGGGGCGAAGCGTGGTGAGACGGACCTCGGTGGGCGCGTCGGGCAGCGAGACGAAAACGCCAAACTTGCCCCGCGCCACGATGTAGAGGGCGTCGCCGGACTCGCCCTGGTGGAAAACGACCTCGCCCTCCTGCACGGTGACGGCCTCGACGAACGCCGCCACCTGCGCCAGGGCCATGCGATCAAGGCCGGCGAAGAGGTCAACCTTCTGGAGTAGCGCCGCGTGGCGGCCGGTCAACTCATCAGTCATGGAGGGGACGCATCATTGGATGCGAACAGAATACTTAGGAGACTACCATTCACCTCGGCGGAGTCCTCCTCCTATTGCGGCCTAGCCCGTTCGTCACCGTCCGCCTCGCCTGTACCATTCTCCTGGGCGTGTTCCTGCTGCTGCCCGCGGGTCATCCCCCGGTGCGCGCGGGGATCCCGGGAGCCGACGGCTTTCGGGTGCTGTTTGAGGCTGACAGCGTCTACCATCACATCGTCGTCACGGAGGATGCCGTCGCGCGGTACCTCCGGTTCGACCGCTCCTTCCAGAGCGGAATGTACCTGCACGATCCCTACAGCGGGCCCTTCCTCTACGTCGCCTACGCGCACCTGGGCCTGGTCTTCCGGCCGGAGGCCCAGCGGGTGCTCGTCGTGGGGCTGGGCGGGGGATCGATCCCGAAGCGCTTTTGGCGCGACTACCCGGCGATGTTGATCGAGGTGGCAGAGCTGGACCCGATGGTGGTGGACGTGGCGAAGCGGTTCTTCGGCGTGCCCGAGGACCTCCGGCTGCGGATCGTCGCACAAGACGGCCGCCTCTTCCTGCGCAACACGCGCCAGCGCTACGACATGATCATACTGGACGCCTACTTCGCGGAGTCGATCCCGTTCCACCTGACGACCCGGGAGTTCATGCAGCTGGCGCGCTCGCGCCTGGCACCCGGGGGCATCGTGCTCTCCAACGTGATCGGCGCGCTGCAGGGGCCGCGCAGCCGGCTCTTCCGCGCGATGTACCGGACGATGGGCGAGGTCTTCCCGGGCCTCTATCCGTTTCCCACAGCCTACCGACCCTCCGCCGATGTGGACGTCATTCGCAACATCATCGTGGTCGCATCGGGCGAGCGAGGCCTTTCGAGCGAGGAGATCCTTCGCCGGGCGCGCCGCGTGGCGCCGCGCGTCACGTACCGCGAGTTCCTCAAATACGCGGCCGACTACTATGGGGAGCCAATCCCGGTGGTGGACGTCCCGGTGCTGACCGACGACTATGCGCCGGTGGACTCGCTCCTGCCGGTCTACCGCTGGACGCCGCCCTCGCCCTGATGCGCGCCGCGCGCTGCCGCTCGTTCCTCATCGCCACCGTGCTGGCCGTGGCAGCGGGTTTGTCCCGACCGGCCGAGGGGACGGGGACGGCTCTGGCCGTCGAGGTCCTACCCAGCGCTATCGTGCAGGGTCAGGCGGTGCGGGTGCGCGTCCGAACTGCTGCGCCGGCCTCGGCCATCATGCTCCGGGTGGATGGTCGGGCCGTACCGCTGCACCGGTCTGCGGGCGGGTATCAGGCCTTTGTCGGAACGAGCCCGCTGACGAAGCCGGGCGCGCTCAGGGTGAAGGCCGCCATAAGCGGCCAGGCTGGCGTGGCAACTGCGCAGGCACGCGTCGTGGTGCGCGCAGGCACCTTCGGCATACGGCGGCTGACCGTCCCTCCCGCGCTGTTGGATCCGGCACTGGTCGAACAGGAACGGCGACGCGTCGCCGCCGCGACGGCCCGGCCGCTTCCCGCTCCACTGTGGCGCAGTCCCTTCCGCCGTCCGGTGGAGGGGCCGGTGACCTCAGGTTACGGCGTCCGCAGCATCTACAACGGCGTCCCGCGCGGCTACCACCTGGGCGTGGACTTCCGGGCTTCCGCCGGTACACCCGTGCGCGCGGCGCACCGCGGATTGGTGACACTGGCGGAGGAACTGCCGCTGAGCGGCAAGACGGTCGTCCTTGACCACGGCGCGGGGATCTTCACGACCTATCAGCACCTCTCTGCCATCACCGTGCGGCCGGGCCGGCATGTGAATAGAGGAGACGTCGTGGGGCGTGTGGGATCGACGGGTCTGAGTACCGGGCCACATCTGCACTGGGGAATGCGCGTCCACGGGGTTCGGGTGAACCCTCTTGACTGGACAAATGTGGGCCCGATTACAGCTCCATGAATCCAGCGGCTGTTTTCAGCTGCGGGGTCTGCGCGTCTTCACTCTCGGGAGCGTCGGCGGCGAAGATCCCAAATGCGCCCGTACTAGGAGGTCCGCATGGCTGAGCAGAGCCTGATCGAACGGTACAACTACGACGAATTCATCCGTGAGAAGTTCGAGCCGGGGATGAGATTCGATGAGAGCCCGCTGCTGGGCAAGCCCGCGCCCGACTTCCCGCTGTGGGATCTGGACGGCCGGGAAACACGGTTAAGCGCGGTCTGGTCGGCCCACGCGTACACCATCGTCGAGTTCGGCAGCTTCACCTGACCCTACTGCGGGATGGCGGCGCCATCCATGAACCAGATCGCCGGGCGCTGGAGTCTGCACGGGGTGGGGTCGATCTTCCTCTACACCCATGAGGCCCACCCGGGCGAGTACTGGCCGCACCTCACCTCATTCGAGCAGAAGCTGCGGCATGCCCGCGCCCTGCGGGACGTCCTGGGGGTGACCCGACCAATTCTTGTGGACGCCCTCGACGGGGCGTGCCACCGTGGCTACGGCGGGATGCCGAACATGACCTGGATCACCAACCAGTCGGGGGTCCCGGTCTACAAGTCGGACTGGACGGACTCGCATAGCGTGGAGAATGCGATCGAATACTTCGTCGCGGCGGTCGAGCGCCGGCGTGCCGGGGAGAAGCTGGCGCCCTTCAACGTCGAACGGCTGGACCTGCGCAACGCGGATCGCGAGGCGTTCTACCAAGGGTTGGAGCGCAATGGCCCGAAGGCGGTGCGGGAATTTCGGGCGGCGATCGGGTAGCACCAAAAGGAACCCAGCGGTCCTTCAGGTGCTGGAGGAGGCCCGCGCGGGCCGGGGAAGTTACACTTGTCCCTCCTTTGTTGGTCCAGCGGCGCCAAAAGAGGTTGGGAAGGGAGGCGGGAGATGCTACTACGGATTCTTGCGGCGGCAGTTGGTTTCATCTTGCTCGCCGGAGTCGGCGGAGCGTACACGGCCCCGGCCCAGGAGATCATCTTCACCTCCAACCAGTTCTCACCGGTGGAGGAACAGGAGTGGGCGCGCAACACGCTCTTCGCGCGGTTCACGCAAGAGACCAACGTGGGAGTGCGCTTCATCAACGAGACGGAAGGTCCCTACGTCGACCGTCTCGTGGCCGAGGCCAAGGCCGGGCGAGGAACAATCGACGTCACGGGGGGGCTGCACGGGATCTTCCCGATCTTCCTGGCGGAGAACGTCATCCGGGACATGAAATCGGTGCAGGCAAGCCTGGATGGACGTAAGGACCGGACCTTCTACAAGGACCTGCTGGCCGTCTCCAAGTTCGGGGACGTCCAGGCGTTCATCCCGTGGATGCAGGCGACCTACCTGATAGTCGCCCACCGCAGCGCCATGCAGTACTTTCCCCGCGGCCGCAACCCGATGCGCATGACCTATGAGGACCTGCTGGAATGGGGCCAGAACATCCGCCAGGCCACCGGGCAGCGCCGGGTCGGATTCCCGGTGGGGCCGCTCGGTCTCTACCCGCGATTCCTCCACGGCTACATCTACCCGTCGTGGACGGGGTTTCAGGTGAAGGGCTTCAAGTCCGCACAGGCGGTGGAGATGTGGCAGTACCTACGGCGGCTGTGGGGGGTCACCCATCCATCCTCGTTCACCTATGAGATCATGTCGGAGCCGTTGCTGCGCGGCGAAGTGTTGGTGGCCTGGGATCACGTCGCCCGCATCCTGCCGGCGCTGCGCCAGCGCCCGAACGATTTCGTCGTCCTGCCCTCTCCGGCGGGCCCGCGGGGGCGGTCGTTTATCTCGGTCGTCGTGGGGCTGAGCATCCCCCGGCTGGCGCCGAACCCCGAACTGGCGGCGCGGTTCATCGAGTACATGACGCGGCCGGCGACGCAGGTCGTAACCTTGCAGGGCGTCGGGTTCTTCCCGGTCTCGCCGCAGGCCAGCCGGGAAGTGCCGGCGGGCGGCCTGAAGGTGATGGCCGATGGCGTGAACGAGCAGGGGGACGCGCCGGATGCGCGTACCGCGCTGCTGCCGATCGGGCTGGGCGCCCGCACGGGCGAGTTCCAGCCGATCTATCGCGATACGTTCCAGTTGATCGCGATCGAGGGGCGGAACATCCAGGAGGTGCTGAACGCCCAGGCACGCAAGCTCGAGGACCTGTACCGTGCCATGAACGCAGTCTGCCCGCCGCCCGATCCGGCGGTCCGCCCGTGTAAGCCCGACTAGTCAATCGGTGCCGGGGTGTCGCACCGCTTTCGGAGAGACACGACGCGGCGGGATACCCCAGCACCAATCCACTGATCCGAGCGGACATGGCCGTCGCTGAGGTCGAGCTGGCGCAGGTGGCACGGCGGGCGCGCGTCGACTGGGCGCCGTACCTGCTCGTCCTGCCGACGCTGGCCTTCCTCGCCGTGTTCTTTGTCTACCCGATGGCCCAGGCCATCGGGCTGGCCATCTCGGACCAGCAGACGGGCGCCTGGACGCTGGCCAACTTCCGCCGCATGGCCGGCGACCTCTACTTCGCCCCGGCGGTCCGGTATTCAATCCTGATCGCGGCGTTCGCCGTGCCGCTGCAGGTGGCACTCGGCCTGGTCATCGCTCTGCTCGTGAACTCCCGCTTCCCGGGACACTCAGCCTTCTTGTACCTCACGGCCATTCCGATCGGCATCTCCGACCTGGCGGCCGGGTTGATCTGGCTCTCCATCTTCACCGAGCGCGGCTACCTGAACGCGTTTCTCCAGGCCGCCGGCGCGGTGACGGAGCCGATCATCTTCCTGACGTTCGAACACCGGTCGTGGCTCGTGGCCGCCATCGTGATCACCGAGGTCTGGCGGGCGACGGCAATCGTGATGTTGATCTTGCTCTCCGGCCTGCAGTTGATCCCCAAGGACTACCATGAGACCGCCAGCGTCTTCGGCGCCGGCCGGTGGCGGACGCTCTGGCACGTGACGCTGCCCCTGTTGCGGCCGAGCCTGCAGACGGCCCTGATCATCCGGACCATCCTGGCGTTTCAGGTCTTCGCGACGGTGATCACCCTGACCGGCCGGCAGATCCCGGTCCTCGCGGGTGAGGCCTACTTCTGGTATACGCTGTACCGCAGCCCGAACGTCGCCAGTTCGTATGCCGCGATCATTCTGGTGTTGTCGGCCGCCATCACCTTGGGTTATCTGCGTTTGCTGCGTCAGCGCGAGCTGGAGATGGCGGCATGACCCTGCGGCGTCTGGGAGTTTACAGCGCGGCGGTCGTCATCGCGGCCTGGGTCCTGCTGCCGCTCGTGCTGATCACGCTGGCGGCGTTCAGCCCGCGGGACACCCTCTACGAGTGGCCGCGGCGCATCATTCCTGACCACTTCACCCTGGAGACCATGTTGTTCTTCGTCCGCTCGGCGGGAGTATTGCCGTCGGTGCTCAACAGCGTGATCGTGGCCGTGCTCACTATCATCGTCGCCTTCCTCATCTCCGCACCGGCGGGCTACGCGCTGGCCCGCTACCGCTTCCGCGGTCGGGACGCGGTGAACCTGGCCATCCTGGCGACGAAGATGTTCCCGGCAACCGTCCTGTCCATCCCGCTCGCCGTGGCCTTCATCCGCTGGGGCCTCTATGACCGGCTGATCGGCGTGGCCATCGTCCACGCCACGTTGAGCATCCCCTTCGTCACCGTGATCGTCAGCAGCGTCTTTGTCGGGATCTCGTTTGAACTGGAAGAGGCGGCGATGACCCTGGGCTCCAGCCGGCTGCAGGCCTTCCTGCGCGTGACGATGCCCATGGCGCTTCCCGGCCTGGCGGCGGCGGCGATCTTCACGTTCGTGCTTTCCTGGAACGAAGTCTTTGCCGCGACGATCCTCACACTGAACAACCGCACCCTGCCGGCGCTGATCGTCAACTCCGTGCTGGCCGCCGGCGCGCCGATGCACTATCGGTTTGCCGGCGGGTTCTTCATGGTCCTGCCGGCCCTAATCATCATCCTGCTGATCCGCCGCTACCTGCTGACCCTGTGGGGTGTGACCGTCCGCTAGGAGGCCAAGGCTTTGGCTGAGATCACCCTGAAGCATCTGCGCAAGACCTACGGCAAGGTCGTCGCCATCGGGGACCTCTCGCTGGACATCAAGGATGGCGAGTTTCTGGTCTTGCTTGGCCCCTCCGGCTGCGGCAAGTCGACCACGCTGCGGGCCCTGGCGGGGCTGGAGGTCCTGGACCGGGGGCGGATTCTTATCGGGGGACGGGACGTCACGGCGCTGCCGCCCGGCAAGCGCGGTATCGGCATGGTCTTCCAGTCCTACGCCCTCTTCCCGCACATGAAGGTGGCGGACAACATCGTCTTCGGTCTGCGCATGCGCAACGTCCCTCTGACGGAACAGCGGGGACGGGTAGCGGAGGTCGCGGAGTTGCTGCAGATCACCGGCCTGCTGGACCGCTATCCCGCGCAGCTCTCCGGCGGACAGCGGCAGCGCGTTGCCGTGGCGCGGGCCATCGTCATGCAGCCGGACGTGCTGCTGATGGACGAGCCGCTGTCCAACCTGGACGCCCTGCTCCGGCTGCACATGCGGGCCGAGCTGAAACGGATCCACCGCGAAGTGCGCTCGACGACGGTTTACGTCACGCACGATCAGGTGGAGGCGCTCAGCCTGGGCGACCGCATCGCGGTGATGCTGGAGGGGGAGATCGTCCAGTGCGACACGCCGGCGCGCATCTACAACGCTCCGGCGAACCGGTTCGTCGGCAGCTTCATCGGCAGTCCGCCGATGAACTTCCTGAGCGGCACGCTGCGCACGGTCGACGGCCGGCTGACGATCGAGCGGGACGGCGCTCGGATTCCCCTGCCGCCCGCCCGGAAGGTGACAGCGGCGCCCGTCGACGGCACTGTGTTGGTCGGGATCCGGCCGGAGCACATCGAGGTGACCGCCGCCCCTGCGCCGGAGGCGATCGCGGGGCGCGTCGTGGTGCTGGAGCCGATCGGCGCGCAGCAGCTCCTGACAGTGCGCGTCGGGGGCGACACCGTGAAGGTCACCACGTCACCGGAATTCCAGGCCGATGCCGGTGAGCAGATCTGGCTGCGGTTCAACCCGGATCGGATCAGACTGATGGACGCGCACACCGGCGCGGCGCTGCTGTCGTAGGTTCCCGTGTTCACGGACCACGAACTGGCCGCTCACACCGAGCGTGTGCTCCGGGGCAACGATCTGGGCGAGTACACTAAACCCAGTCGCCACCTCTACCCCCATCAGTGGAACTGGGACAGCGCCTTCATCGCCATCGGCTGGGCGCACATCGACTGGTCCCGGGCCGTGCGCGAGGTGGACGCCCTCCTCGCGGCGCAGTGGACCAACGGCATGTTGCCGCACATCCGCTACAATCCGCAGGTGACGGATTACGCCCCTGGGCCGGAGTGGTGGCCGGACGTCCCGGTGCGCCGCCCCGGAGAGCGCACCAGCGGGATTTCCCAGCCGCCGGTGCTGCCGACCGCAGTCTACCAGGTCGGACTCCTCCAGCCCGACGCGGCGCGGCGACGCGCCTGGTGGGAGCGGA
>Ga0209619_10003264_pt1 | contig 11672 bp, 9 predicted proteins | sample Rifsed16ft3_FD_184011 | JGI IMG/M metagenome (GOLD analysis project Ga0209619, IMG submission 184011) | Soil microbial communities from Rifle, Colorado, USA - sediment 16ft 3 (version 2) | ecosystem: Environmental > Terrestrial > Deep subsurface > Rock core/Sediment | place: Rifle, Colorado... | reverse complement strand
TTTTGACCGTGCATATGAGGCGACGATCAACGATTACGCCTGGAGCGACACGTACAGCCGGTCCATTGCGGTTGATATTCGGTACGTCCTGTGGGTGACGAAGTACGTGGGGGAGGTGGGGTACTTGTTAAAAGAGATGAAGGTGGAGTAGGGGTCGGAATTCAGAAGTCAGAAGTCGGAGGTCGGAGGTCAGAGGTCAAAGTCAGAAAGCTATCAGCTTTCAGCGGTCAACATGAAACTTGTTCCCGCTTTCGCGGGAGTTCAAACCCGTAACTCGTAACGTGAAACTCGAAACAGTGAGGCATTATCTCCATCCAGTCATCTACTGCTTACCATTTCTGTTTACGGTCTTCTTCGGCGTATTTGACGCGGCGCAGACGGCAAGGAAAGACTATCCCGCGCAGTCGATCTTCTGGAATCACGGTCCGGATGCATGGTCGGAGCTTTCCGCAAGAAGAAGCGACGAGAGTTTTCGGGATTCGGTCAAGCTCGGTCTGACGAAGTTCTCGACGTTTGACCTGTGGTACATCGGCGGCAACGAGTTTTATTCTCCGCCAAAGTACTTCTGGACGAGCGATTTCTGGCACACAATGAAGAATCTGTGGGTTCTGTGCATTACGGGAATCGGCGTCAGCTGCATCATGGTTGGTTATCAACTCAATGAAAAGATGAGAAGACTTCAGCAGTACCCGATGGAACGATGGCGCAAAGCACTCCAACTCTCTCCCTTCGCCCTGTACGTTCTTCTCTATTGGATCGAAGGGGCCACGTTCTCGTTTTTCTATCATCATGTGTTCAGATAACAATGAAAAATTAAAAATGAAAAGTGAAAAAAGGCCTGAGTCCTGAAGCATGAGACCTGAACCTAACACTATGAACTCAAAACTCGCAACCCGTAACCCGTAACACTGAGGATCTTCTTATGCTTCTCCATCACCGTTTTGTCGAAGTAGCAAAAAGGCAAGGCAACAAGCTTGCAATTATTGACCGGACGCTGGACCGAAGAGTGACCTATTCGAAGGCGCTGATCGGCTCGTTGATCCTCTCCGAGAAGTTCAAGGCGTATGACGAAGGATTTATCGGCATCATGCTGCCGACCTCCGCGGGGTCTGCCTTGTCGATGCTGGGTGCGCTCATGAGCGGTCGCGTGCCGGTCATGATCAATTATTCGACCGGTGCCGCGCAAAATGCCGAGTTTGCGCAGAAGAAGTGCGACTTCAAGACGATCATCACGGCAAAGGCCCTTCTGGAGAAGGTGAAATGCCCGGTGGTACCCGGAATGGTGTTTCTCGAAGAGATCATGAAAGGGGTTTCACTGAAAGACAAGCTGGGCGCGCTGGTGAAGACGTTTCTGCCAACGCCGATGCTTCTCAAGAAGATCGCTGCAGGGAGCGATCAGGAGACCGCATTCATTCTTTTCACCAGCGGGAGCGAAAGAGATCCGAAAGCGGTTCAACTGACACATAGGAACATCGTTTCGAACATCGACAGCCTCCATCATGCATTTGCCCTTAGAGAAGACGATGTATTCCTCGCCAACCTGCCGTATTTCCACATATTCGGCCAGACGGCAAACCTGTGGACACCGCTGCATCTCGGGATGACGCTTGTGACATATGCCAATCCGCTGGACTACAAAGCAGTGGTTGATGCGATCCGGGAGGAAAAATGCACCCTTGTGGTTGGCACGCCGAGCTTCTTGTGGGGATACGTGCGCAAGTCAGAACCGGGAGACTTCAAAAGCGTTCGTATCGCCTTATCGGGAGCCGATAAATGTCCAGAGGCGCTGCGGAAGGAGTTTCTTGAACGGCATGGTATTGTGCTGCTTGAGGGTTACGGCGCGACAGAGACCAGTCCCGCGATCTCTGTGAACCTGCCGCATGCCAACAAACCCGGGAGCGTCGGAAGGCCGATCCATGGTGTTGAAGTGAGGGTTGAGAATTATGAAACGGGAGAGTCGTGCAAAGTGGGTCAAATCGGAAAAATTCTCGTCAAAGGCGACAATGTGATGAAGGGCTATTTCGACGACTTTGAGGAGACGGCCCTTCACATACGGCACGGATGGTACGACACGGGAGATATGGGGTTCATGGATGAAGACGGGTACCTCTGGCATGTCGGACGACTGAAAAGATTCTTGAAGATCGGCGGCGAGATGGTTTCTCTTGTGAAGGTGGAGGACGTGTTGGATAAGCTGCTTCCCAAGGATACGGAATGTTGTGTGGTAGAGGTTCCGGACCATCTGAAAGGCGCGAAGATCGTTGCAGCGGTTACGCAGAAGCTTGATGAAAAAACCATCCTCCGCTCGATGGCCGAAAAGCTCCCCACCATCGCCCTTCCAAAACAATTTGTTGTCATCGAGGAGCTTCCCAAGATGGCCTCGGGGAAAATCGATTTTCGCAGGATTACGGATATGGTGAGGGATATGGTGAGGGGTGATTCTCCAACATAACTTCGACGTTCGTCATTCGGCGCCTGCCTGCCGTCAGGCAGGTTCGATATTCATTATTTGTTTTCCCCTGAGTAAGACAATATCGAATGTCGAACACTCAACGTCGAATTTCGAAGGGCTGCAAAAAAGCCCTTGATCGCTCAAGGGCTTTTGTGTTTTCCTCCGCAGAGCAAACTTCAGCCGACTTTCTCCACAATGAGGAGAAAGTCTACACGATGAATCCAAAAGAACGCCATTGATACATCGGGGACGATGGCAATGATCTCCTCAGTCCATTGAAAAACTACTCAAGTCTGGCCTGATCGTGGGTCATCTTGATGTCGAAACGATGCACTCGGCGTTTCACTTTCTAACCCTCCCTTCATTCGCTCATTTATACTTTTGCGTAGGCTATTGTTTGCCGGGGTTTTTCAATTGTGACTGCTGTCGCTTCATGACTTGGATTCTCGTGGATGAATCTCGACAGTTATTGCGAAGAATGGCTCGACGAAAAAAAAGAGGTGTTCTGCATTCGAAAGGTTGAGTTCTCCGGGAGACAAATCATTGGGATCACCTGTTTACATGAGTCGACAAGATATATTTTTGGTGATTTTGTTGCGCTCTTAAAGATTCTTAATCCGATTCTGTGATTCTTGTCAAATTATCATCACTCTTCAGATTGTTACATAGATAGCAGCAAGACCTGCTTTATGGTGGATTCGTGTGCCGGGTATGGAATTAGTGAATGAGGGGATGGGCTCGTCGGGTTCTATCTTCCCGCAGTGTCAATATTGTCCAGATTGAAAGGGAATTATCGATGGAGAGCTCTGTTGTTTGTGCGGGTATCGGTCTGGCATTGTCGATGTTCATGCTTGTTTCGTTCGGACATCGTCTTCGCGGGAGAAGTGCATTTGCTTCAATTCTGCTCCTTGGAGCAACCTGTGCTTTGGCCCTTGAGATCCAGGCTATGCTTACAGCCGAAACATTATCTCTTGTACCGACGGTGGGGATCACCTTGCTGGTGGGTCTCATCGTTATCGCGCTATTCCGATCATGGAATGCAGTGGGGCACGTTGTCTTCACTGCAGTTGTCCTTGCCGCGGCAACCTTCCTTTTCTACGTGTTCTCGATCATCATGACTGCGGAGCTGGATGTACTGAGTCTCTCGGTCTCAGTGTTGCTCCTCTCGCTTCAGACGACAACGCTCCTGCTCTTTATCGCCCACTCATTCGAGGTCATAGACGTCGGGTGTCGAGTACACTGGAAAGAAGATCGACCCGTGTCGGTCCCGGGCTTCTCGCCGAAGGTTTCGCTACACGTGCCGACGCACAATGAACCGCCCGAGCTTGTCATGAAGACCCTCGACGCGCTTGCAAAGCTCGACTATTCTGACTATGAAGTTCTTGTCATTGATAACAACACGGCCGATGAAAGAACGTGGCGCCCCGTTAAGGATTATTGCGAGAGGCTTGGGCCAAAGTTCCGTTTCTTCCATCTCATGCCGTGGGAAGGCTATAAAGCAGGCGCATTGAATTTTGCCCTGTCAAGAACAGCTCCGGAGGCAGAGATCATCGGAGTCATCGATGCAGACTACGTTGTTCAGTCGAACTATCTCTCCGAACTTGTCGGTTTTTTTGCAAATCCGAAGATCGCATTCGTTCAGACGCCGCAGGACTATCGTGATCGTGCCGTGCGTGGACGTTACGGACGAGCCCTGTATCTGGCATATCAGTACTTCTTTGAGGTCTCAATGGTTTCGCGCAATGAACATAACGCGATTATTTACGCCGGAACCATGGGTCTTATTCGGCGGTCTGCCCTCGAGGAAGCGGGGGGATGGGGCGAATGGTGCATTACGGAAGATGCGGAGGTTTCCCTTCGCCTGCTTGATGCCGGCTATAAATCGGTCTATGTCAACAAGAGTTATGGATACGGCCTCATGCCCATGGATTATGCCGACCTCAAGAAGCAGCGGTTTCGATGGGCCTTCGGAGGGATGCAGATCCTCCGAAGGTACTTCGGCCTGTTAGTGAATCCATGGTCCGGCGGGAAACTCACACCTGCCCAGCGATTTGCATACCTGAGCGGCGGCCTCCAGTGGCTCAATGATCCGCTCACCATGGCATTTACGGTTATCCTGCTTGCCGGCGGCGCAGCCCTCCTTCTTGGCAACCCTTTGAATGTACAGCCGCTTGCGGGGGTGACGATGTTTTTGCCTCTGCTGTTCATTTTGTTCGCGATGGTAAAATTTGTCTGGGTGTTCCGGCTTAGGACCGGAAGGAGCGTGATCGAGGTGGTGGATGCCCTCGTCGTCATGCTTGGTCTCACATGGGTCGTGGCGTTGGCGTGCGTACATGGTCTCACGAAAGAACGAGGGGTCTTTCTGAGAACTCCGAAACAGAGGCATGAACGTCGCACGATGAGAGATGTCGGACGGCTCGTTCGCGGTGAATTCCTCGTAGGGTCACTCTCTTTTCTTTCAGCCATCGCGCTCGTTCAAGATCCGCGATTCGATTTTTTGTCCACCCACGGATTTGTTGCCTTCCTGCTCCTGTGGCAATCGTTTGTGTTTTTCTCTGCAGTACGAACTGGTGTATGGAGTCTTCTTGAAAATCGGGGCTTGATGACGCATGCGAAACGCAAACGCCGGGAATACAGAAGCGAACGCAAGCCGGCATTGGCAATGGGCCTGAGTTCTCTGCTTCTGATCGTTTTGTTGTACGCTGTTCTCCGAAGCGGGACTCTTCAGGAAAAGATCCTTCGGTCAGCCCCGATGCGCATGATTATGAACGTGGCATCCTTTGTCCAGCAACCCGGGAATGCGGCTGTGGATGAAGCGCTTGCGCAGGAGGCGGATGCGGCGGTCCGATCGGATCTTGAAACAGCCCTCTCCTTATGGCATCCGGACGGAATCATTATCGACGCGAATTTCACTTCCGAGAATCGCATGGATGATGTGGTCTGGCGGGGGATTGATGAAATCAGAGAACGCTACACCAGAGAGTTTGAGAAGCGCAGATATTACGCCCTTCGTCACGATAACCTGAGGACTGAAGTGAAGGGTGACACTGCAGTTGTCTATGATGATCTGATTGCGACGGTGAGGAATAACATGAGATTGGAATCTGTCCGGCTTGCCAACACCGATCGCTGGGTCCTCCATCGGAGCGGGAATGGAAGATGGGTCATCGTGGAACTCAATCTTAATCGGGCTTCACTCGAGGAACCCCTCTTTCCGCACTATCTGGACGTGGTCGCGGCGGGAATACCATGAGCAGCAAAGCAAGCGTATTTGTTCTCGTTGTCTCGCTTGTGTCCGCGGTTCTTCCGACACGTTCTCAGGAACTTGTTCTGGGATGGGAGGGAGATTCTCAGCGGGGATACGGTTTTGTCAATCCCGTCGGTGTTCTTCGGGATTCCGATACCAGCAACGTGCTGTTGGTTGTCCGCGGCTCCCTCAACTATTTGTACTACGTTGTGCCGGAAGACGGCGGGATGGCAAGGGTCGTTTCCCCTGCCTTTTCTGCGGGAGCTGGATTGCGATTCGTTTGGCCAGGGTTGAGCATGACTTTTTCGTCTGACTTCGAAGTTCGACGGACGGAGCGAACCTTTTCGGGTGGGGAACCCGTCCGGGTCATCGAGAGAGGGTTTCTGATTCAGGGCAACGTCTTCTGCAATGTTGCAGCGTTCACGAACGTTCATCTTCTCGCAAGCTATGGAGCTGCCAACCAGTATCTCTGGACTCGCTTCGGCGTGAAACAACAGGTGACGAACACTTCTTTTGTCGATCCCTCCGCATTGGCCCTTGGAATTGAGCTAACGGCGCAAGGAAACAGGGACGTTCATTCGTATTCGGCGGGCGGGTTCATGGAGTTCATGTTCCTCGACATCGGGGCTTCCCTCCAGCTCCGTTCCGGCTATTCACTCCTTCAGAATCAGGGACGCATCTTCGACAGGGCACTCTTTGTTGGCGCGGGTGTCTACGTCGGTCTTTGATCGCATCCTGAATTAGTCCCCGCCGGTCTGAGCCTGTTTTCCTCAACTATCATCCGAAGGTCACGGATTTCGGAAGGTCATGAGGACCCCATTGCTCACCATTCTGTTCGATTATCCGTACATTCCCTCACATGAAAGCAAAGAAATCAAATAGGCTGATCGGAGAAAAAAGTCCGTATCTCCTCCAGCACGCCCATAACCCTGTCGATTGGTACCCTTGGGGTGACGAGGCCTTTGAAAAGGCGCAACGGGAAGACAAGCCGATTTTTCTTTCCATCGGATACTCCACCTGCTACTGGTGTCACGTGATGGAGCGGGAGGTCTTCGAAAATGATTCCATCGCCGAATTGATGAACGAACATGTGGTCAGCATTAAAGTTGACCGCGAAGAGCGGCCCGACATCGACCGGATTTACATGGCGGCTTTGCAGGCAATGACCGGAAGCGGCGGTTGGCCGATGTCGATGTTTCTGACACCCGATCGCAAACCCTTCTTTGGTGGAACGTACATTCCGCCCAAGGCGAAATATGGACGGGCCGGATTCGAAGACGTCCTTTCGAGGATTCATGAGGTTTGGGCAACCCAGAGGAATGAGATTCTTGAATCGGGCGAACAGATTGCGGAACACCTGAGATCATTCCTGGCTCCTCCGGCGAGCCCGACCTCTGCCGGAAGGCAGGCACTGGACCTGGGCTTTCAATCGTTTCTGCGAAGCTTCGATCGTGTGAACGGCGGATTCGGGGGTGCGCCGAAGTTTCCCACCCCCGTTTCATTCAATTTCCTTCTCCGATATTTTCATCGGACGGGCGAAAGAAGAGCACTTGAGATAACGCTTGCTACGCTAAAAAACATGTTCAATGGGGGGATGTACGATCATCTTGGGGGCGGATTTCATCGTTATTCAACCGATGCCCGGTGGCATGTTCCGCACTTTGAAAAAATGCTTTATGACCAGGCACAAATTGCCGTCGCATATCTCGAGGCGTACCAGATTACTCAGGAAACATTCCACGCCGATGTCGTTCGAAATATTCTCAAGTACGTTGAAAGAGAGATGACGGACCCGGAAGGAGGATTCTATTCTGCCGAGGACGCGGAGAGTGCTCTCGACCCGAAAGACCCTTCCCGCAAAAAGGAAGGAGCTTCTTATACCTGGACGAACGTGGAAATCGATTCTCTTCTGACGTCACATGAAGGTGAACTCTTTGGCTATATTTTTGATGTGCAACCTGCGGGAAATGTGCTGGAAGACCCACATGGTGAATTTCGGGGATTGAACGTGCTTCACAGGATTCATACGGCGGAGGAAGCAGCGGCCCATTTCAAAATCATGTCTGACGACGTAATAAAGACAACCAATCGGGCACGGGAGAAGCTCCTCTTGGCCCGGGAAGATCGGCCGTATCCGCATCGCGACGACAAGATCCTCCTCTCATGGAACGGACTGATGATTTCGACATTTGCGAGAGCCTCCCAGATCCTTGATGAGCCGGAGTATCTGAGGATTGCCAAACGGGCATCAGAGTTCATCCTTGAGCGGATGATTGATACGAAGAGAGGGATTTTTTTAAGGAGATACAGGGACGGCGAAGCGCGGTTTGACGGTCACCTCGAGGATTACTCCTTCTTTATTCAAGCCCTGATTGATCTCTACGAGGCATCGTTTGAGATACGATGGCTGAAGGAAGCGATGGAACTGACGAAGAAGATGAATTCGGTCTTCTACGATTCAAACGACGGCGGTTTTTTTGATACCGCAGGCCTTGATACAACGCTTATTGCGAGAACGAAGGAATCGACCGATGGTGCCGAGCCGTCGGGTAATTCTATCGCAATTCTGAATTTGCTGCGACTCTCGCAAATGACCGATGACAAGGAATACGCGCAAATGGCCGAGAAATCCCTTCGGTATTTTGGCGAACGAATTCTCGCTATTCCTGCCGCATGCGCGCAGTTTCTTGTTGCGCTGGATTTCAGTCTGGTCAAGCCCAAACAGATCATCATCGCCGGGCCTGCCAATCGGGCTGATACGAGAGCAATGCTTCGCGAGGTACAATCTCATTTTCTTCCTGCCAAGATTCTCCTCCTCGCCGATGGGAATGCAGGACAGGAACTGCTGTCATCTTCTGTTCCATTCCTCAAATCCATCACAATGATTGACGGCAAGGCAACGGCATATGTGTGCGAAAACTATGCCTGCCGGCTGCCAACCAGCAATGTCCACGAATTAGGACAACAGCTATCCGGGCCAAGAGACTAGATTTATCCATTTGTGCCTTTGATAAGACAAGAATTACACGAAGTGACACGAAGGACACGAAGATTCACTTGTTTTCGCTTCACGAGCTTCGTGTCTTCTTCGTGCGCTTCGTGTAATACTCTTTTACCTTTTGCATCCCGCCAACATCCTTTGAAACAACCAGTTACCGCAACTTCCGGAGATTCCTTCCGTATCGTCAAGGCGACACCGACCACCAGCAGGAGGAAGCATGCGTGCCCGCCGATTCTCATTATTCACCCTCTCGTTTCTCATTCTCTCCATCATACTCACGGTCCCGGGCGCAGTTCCAAGCGAATCAATGTGGACCGAATCCACGCACCCCGAACTTCGTACTCCGCCTGGAATGAAAGACATTATTTCACTCTGGGATTTCAGGGATCAGGAGGTTAAAGGATCGGGATTCGCCCTGCCAAAAGATGCGAAAGTGCATATTTCGGCAGTCGGCGGCGGGGACAGGATATTCTGGCGGGACATGTTCGACAATGAGGATGAATCACGGATGTTTGCGTCGGGATGGATCATCAATGCCGACACGCGTGAGCTCGTTTGGGAAATGACACTGGATAACACTACAGGTCGTTCCTCCCACCGCTCTTTCGACGATGAAGTTTCCCTCGATAAGGGTTCCTACGAAGTCTACTATTCAGCCTACGGTTACTATCATAGCTCCACGTTCTCAACCTCGTCGATCAACATTGATCGGCGTCGCGATCAACGCTCCAATCGATGGTCCGGATCGTTCTTCGGGATTTTTAACGACAACGAAGACCTGTACGACGATTTCATGGAGTTTGCGAAGGACTACGGAATCACGATTTCGATAGACGAGGCTGACGCCGGTTCTGTGAGTGAATTGAGCGTCCCGAAGAGAGACACCCGCGCCGTGTTTTCGATGGTTGGCGTCGGAGACGGCGAAGTGATCAAGAAACAGCTGAAGCTTTCAAAAGCACTGACTCTGCATCTCTATGCTCTCGGAGAGGGCCAAAATCGGGACAACCTGTACGACCACGGCTGGATCATCAACAGTGCCACGCGTGAGCGCGTGTGGGATATGGAGAACAAGAACACCCGTTATGCAGGCGGTGCCACAAAGAACATTCGGTGGAATGGGAATCTCGAACTGGCAGCGGGATCTTATGAGCTATACTATGTCACCGATGATTCTCATTCGTCGGAGGATTGGAACTCCAAACCGCCGTACGACCCGCTGATGTACGGAGTCACCATCGCAGCTTTGAGTGAGCGCGACAAGGATGCCGTGAGCGTCGGTGAAATTCCAGACATGGACAAGGACGTGATTGTGAGCCTGACAAAAGTTGGAGACGACGACTTTGCGAGTGCCGGATTCACATTGAAGAAAGAGACGAAAGTGCGGATTTATGCGCTAGGTGAAATGAGTGGTGACGAAAAGATGGCAGACCGCGGCTGGATTGTGAATGCAAGAACGCGCGAGCGCGTTTGGGAGATGGAGGGGAGAAAAACGAGCCATGCAGGCGGAGCGTCAAAGAATCGCATGGTTGACGAGGTGATTACCCTCCCAAAGGGAGACTACCTTGCCTACTACGAGACAGATGGTTCTCATTCGTACCATGACTGGAATTCCGATCCGCCTCTGGATGAATCGCATTATGGCTTGAGCGTTTATGGATGGAGCGAGGGATTCGATTCGAAGTCGGTGACAGAATTTAAAGAGGGGGAAGATGAGAATGTCATCGCGCAGCTTATTCGCGTGAAGGATGACCGGCATGTGACGAAACAGTTCACGATTGAGCAGACGACAACGGTGCGAATCTACGCAATTGGAGAAGGCGTGGATCGTGAAATGGCCGATTACGGATGGATTGAGGATGCGAAGACCGGGAGAACCGTCTGGGAAATGACCTACCGCATGACAGATCGGGCCGGGGGAGCATCGAAGAATCGGCAAGTGACCGCCACGATTAGCCTTGAGAAGGGGGAATACGAACTGCACTACCGGACGGATGATTCACATGCCTACAACGATTGGAATGATGACCCCCCGGGAGATCGTGCACACTGGGGGATTACGGTGACCAAAGAATAACCGTTCGCTATCCTTCGGCGAACAACTGATGCGTCGGGGCAGGGACAAGCGATAACAGCTCCGGCGCATCTTTGTTTTTTCTCCCTCCGGTTATTACCTTCTTGGATTGATGTCGGCCTCATTGAAAAAACATTACACAGAGGACACAGAGAACACGGAGGGACACAGAGAAAGAATGCTCTTCTCCGCAGAACTCTCTTTTCAACCATCACATCTCACTGTGAAGTAACCCGAGGAGCAGAACAGCATGCCACGAATTCTTTTCGTTGCACTGTATTTTCTGACTTCAGTAATCCCGACACCCTTGCAGGCGCAAATCAAGGCGCAAGAGATTGTCGTGAAAAAGAGTGAATTCCGGCTCAATGTCATGGCAGGGGATTCCGTGATAAAGAGTTTCCAGGTTGCTCTTGGAAGAAACGCCGGAGATAAACAAAAGCGCGGTGATAACAGAACGCCTGAGGGGAAATTCAAAATCGCACAGATTCAGCATTCCGAGTCATGGACACACGATTTCGGAGACGGCAAGGGGGTGATTGAGGGAGCGTACGGGCCGTGGTTCCTACGCTTTGGGTCGGGCGAAACTCCCATGAAGTGGAAAGGAATCGGGATTCACGGCACGCATGACCCTGCCTCGCTTGGGACATTGGCGAGCGAGGGATGTATTAGATTAAAGAATGAAGATCTGGAAGTACTCAGAAAGCTTGTGGATGTGGGGACGAAAGTAACCGTCCTTCCGTGATTGAAATCCCTGCCTGCGCCCGCCTGCCTTTGAGGTGCAACTCGAGCCGAAATACCATTCCGGCCAACGGCTTCAACTTCTGGGGGCTTTGTAGGTCGGAATGATATTCCGACTGGGAGAGGACCTTAAGCCGAAATACCATTCCGGCCAACGGCTTCG
>Ga0209619_10003261_pt1 | contig 11678 bp, 7 predicted proteins | sample Rifsed16ft3_FD_184011 | JGI IMG/M metagenome (GOLD analysis project Ga0209619, IMG submission 184011) | Soil microbial communities from Rifle, Colorado, USA - sediment 16ft 3 (version 2) | ecosystem: Environmental > Terrestrial > Deep subsurface > Rock core/Sediment | place: Rifle, Colorado... | reverse complement strand
GGATTTATTCTATTTCTTCTTACATTTGGCTCTCAATATATCTAAAGGCAGTTCACAAACTGCCTTCATTACCACTAATTATTATACAACAGCAGATGGTGCTAAAAAATTACGTCAAGATTTTAAGGACCGAGCAACTATTAAACATTTGATAAACTTCAATGAATTAAAGATATTTGAATCTGCATTAGGACAACATAATATGATTACCATACTGAACAAGAGCCATAATAATACCGCTATATCTTATAATGCTATTACTAAAAAAGAAGGAATTGCTACAAATGAAATTTTACAACAAATTTTGAGTTGGCAAGATGAAGAAACTAATTATTATTCAATTCAACAAAAAGATTTATATGAAGGTGAAGAATATTACATCCGATTATCTGGAACTGTGAAAGAAGGAAAACAAGATCCCACACAACATATATTAGATAAGATTAAGAAACAATTTCAGTTATTAGGTGTTCTCTGTAATGTTAATCAAGGAATACTATCTGGTATTGATAAAATTACAAACAAACATATTGAGAGTAAACTGATAGATTTTAAATATAAAAACCATGGTGTTTATGTATTGAATAAAAATGAATTAAATGCGTTGGGTTTATCCAAAGAAGAAAAACAAATCATAAAACCATTTTATAAAAATTCTGATATAAGAAAATATTTTTGCCACCAAAAACCAAGCAATTTTCTGATATATGCTACAAGAGATTTGGACATTAAGAAATATTCCAACATATATGAACACTTTAAAATATTTGAAAAGCCTATTAAAGCAAGGAGTCAAGATAGAGGTGAAATGCAAGCTGCCTTGAAATTGGGGAAATGGTGGGTGATATTCGCTGCAAGAAACAAGGAAATATTTTTATCAGAAAAAATCATTTGTCCTCAAAGGTCGTATGAAAATAATTTTTCCTATAATGAAGTAGAGTGGTTTGCAAGTGCTGATGTATATTTTGTTACACCAAAAGATATATCAATTGAATTAAAATATGTATTATCTTTATTAAACTCTAAACTTTACTATATCTGGCTTTATTTTAGAGGTAAAAGAAAAGGAGAAATGTTGGAATTACTTTATACACCTTTAACAGAAATTCCCATTAAAAAAATAGCAAAGATTGAACAAAAACCCTTTATCGCCCTTGTAGATAAAATCCTTGCCATCACCAAAGATGACGATTATTTAACTAATTCTACCAAACAGGCAAAGGTCAAGGAGTACGAACGCCAGATTGACCAGATGGTTTATAAATTATATGGCTTAACAGATGAAGAAATAAAAATAGTTGAAGGACAAAAATAAATCTATGAAAAATATGAACATAACAAAACCTTATCAAGCCCTCTTAGATTCAATAAGTAATCTTCTAAGCGAAGCACGGCAAAAAGTATATCAACAGATAAATACTATCTTAACTAAAACATATTGGGAAATTGGTCGCCATATTGTTGTATATGAGCAAGAAAATCGTGAAAAAGCAGTTTATGGTTCTCATCTTCTGGGCAGATTATCTAAAGATTTAAAAACTCGCTATGGTAAAGGGTTTTCACGAAGGAATGTATTGAATATGCGTAATTTTTATCTTGTATATCCAAAATGGCAGGCAGCGCCTGCCATTTTATCCTGGACGCATATTATTCTTCTCCTTTCAATAGATGATAACTTTGCACGGTCCTTTTATGAAAAAGAATGTGTCGCAAATCATTGGAGTACTCGTGAACTTGAACGACAAATAAACTCTATGCTCTTTGAACGGTTAGCGTTAAGCAAAGATAAAAAGGGAGTGCTTAAACTTGCTTCTAAAGGGCAGATAATTGCTAAAGCTGAAGATATGGTAAAAGATCCTTATGTTTTGGAGTTCTTGGGCATTCCTGAAGATTATCGGTATTCAGAAAGAGAATTAGAGCAAAAAATTATAGATAATATGCAAAATTTTATGTTGGAATTAGGAAAAGGATTTTCTTTTATAGCACGACAGTATCGTATTAGTTTGAATAACAAACATTTTTATATTGATTTGGTTTTTTATAACAGAATTTTAAAATGTTTTGTTTTAATTGACCTTAAACTGGGAGCAATAAATCATCAAGATATTGGTCAGATGAATTTGTATCTGAATTATTTTAAGAAGGAAGAAATGGTAGAAGATGATAATGAACCAGTGGGTATTGTTTTAGGTGCTCAAAAAGACCATGTATTAGTTGAATATGCTTTGGGTGGCATTTCAAATAAACTTTTTGCTTCAAAATATCAGTTATCTTTGCCGGATAAAAAACTTCTTCAAAAAACTATAGAAAAAATTATGGTGAAAGAAAGGAAACTTTAAAAAAAGGTAAAAATCATGGATAAAATCCTTGCAATAACAAAAGAAGAAGATTATCCTGAGAGTCCGAACAGGCAAAGGCCAAAGAATACGAATGCCAGATTGACCAGATGGTTTACAAATTATATGGTTTAACAGAAGAAGAAATTGAAATTGTGGAAAACTAAAATGAATAACTGGCCAACAAGCCTCCAAGGAAAGCCGATGGCTTCCTACAGGGCAGGTTTTAAGCATAAAAAATTTGCCGCCTTGATTTTGTCCAAAAACCCTTTTTAACTTCTATCAATTGGCTCCCCCTTGCTTCTCATTGTCTGCTCTACGGGTTTTAATTGCTTCGTCCTTTAATGCCTGAAGAACACTTTCCGGAAACTCCGGATGCCAGTACTGAAAAAGGGTGTTGTTCTGCCAGAGGGGTTCGGTGAGGTCTTCCCGGCTGATTTTCCCTGCTTCTTCAAAACAGGCTGTCCCGGGAATCGGGGAAAACTCGGCAATATACGCCCCTGCGCCGGTTTCTTTTACAAACTTTATTGAATTATGCAGATCCTCCGGAGTCTGGTCCGGCAGTCCTGCCATTAGATACACGCCTATATCCGCAGGCTCAAATCCTGCATGGATTAAATTTTTAAAGGCTTTTAAAAACTCCTCTGTTTTTACTTTATTCCCTGTTTTTTTCTGAATATCTTCATTAATGGTTTCAAGTGAGAGCCTGATAGTTTTAAATCCGGACTGCTTCATAAGCCCCGCGATTTCTTCATCAATCCATCTTGCGTGCAGCCCGTTCACTGCGTGAATATTTATTTCATCGCCGGCAGCAATAAGAGTCTTCAGGAACCGCTGGGCGTATTTGCCCGCCCTGAAAAGAAAAGCATCATCGTACAGGACAAGATCTTTTATCCCGTATTCCCTTGATGCTGTTATAACCCATGAGTAAAATCCCAGAACATCCCTGTGTTCAATCTCCGGGGATAGTTTATCAACGGCACAGTAAGTGCATCCAAACGGGCATCCCTTTGTCAGGAGAAGCGGAATAAATCCCCTGCCGTTCAGATAATTAAGACCGGGATAATCCCACATTTCAAACGGCCTGTCAAAGCATTTAAAAGTTGTTCCCAAAAATTCGGTCAAAACCCTGTCAAAGGCGCTAAGTTCACTATTTGTGAAAACTTTAGCGCCGGGCATTAACTTTTTTGCATGGCCGGGCAGAATGCTTGCATACACGCCGCCCGCAAACACTTCTGTTTTTGGAAACAATTTTTTCACAGCGCCGTAGACCATATCGCAAGCGGGATACCAGTAAGTCATTCCGGTTGTGATTATCACGCCGTCCGGCGCTTCCCCCAACGAACTCAGCCGCGCCCAAACCTCTTCTGGTGCGGCTCCGTACACGGCATAGCGCCTGTTTATTCCCTTATCACGCAAAATCTCCGGCTTATCTATCACCATTTTTGAATACTTGCGCCTGCCATCCGGATATTCTTTCTCAATGTATTCCCTGCCGAGAAAATCAATGTATTCAAAAGGGACTGCATGCCGCCTGAGTGCAGAGGCTATAACCATGAGTCCATAAGGCGCAGCCCACATGTCCATTGCCGAAAAATCGTATATGGGTGGATTTATAAGGAGGAGTTTCTTCATTTTAACAAAAATACTATTGCCCCTGCAGCAGCGATGCAATGTGTTTTGCAAATGCCATAGATGAGGTAAAGGCTGGTGACACGGCATTCAGAACATGCACCGAATCCAGATCCGCAGAAACTGCAAAGTCCATTACAAGCCGTCTGGTTGGCCAGTGGATTAGTTGCGGACGGATACCGGCCTTGGAAGATGCCTCAAGATCATCCATGCGGAGCTGCGGAATTAGTTTAACCGCTTCATCATAAATAAATTTCTTAAAGTATTTTCTTATCTCCTTTAATGCTGAATCCCTGAAAGATGCAGATTCAAGGAAGAGAACTGCATCGCGATAAAGAATAGAAAAACCCTCCATGCCAACCCCATCAAAAATCCCATAATTCTCCCTGCCCAGGGCGGGAATAGCAGTGGGTCCCACATAAACCTCATTCTCCGCACTCCTTGTAAAATGAACCCCAAGAAACGGATTTTTAAGATCAGGAACAGGATATATATTGCCGCGGACAAGAAAGATCCTGTCCTTAATCAGTTTTTTATAAGTGCCCTTGAATGGAAGAATTTTATACTCCCCGGCAAGCCCGAATCCGTGGGCAATCCTGTCAGCGTAAGCGCCCGCCGCGTTGATGAATTTTGCAAATTGAATCACGCCAGACGATGTAACGGCATGCCTGGCCCCGCTGATTTTACGAAACTCCGTCCCGAAGAAAATCTTAACCCGCCTTGAATTCTCCAGATCAGAGACAAGCGCTTGCAGTATCTCATTGGGGTTGATTACAGCCGTATCGGGCGAATAGAGAGCCTTACCGCAGGTTGCCGCGCAGGGTTCAATTTCACGAAGCTCTTTTTCGTCAATCACCGTTGCCCTGGCGCCGCTTGAATCGGCCCTGCGCTTCAGTTCGTGGATGGCGTTCAATTCATCTGCATTTTTTGCGACAACTACCTTGCCGCTTTCCCTTAATGTTAATCCCCTCTGCCTGCAAAACTCCTTCATCAACCGGTTGCCATCAACGCAGTATTTTGCCTTCAGGGTATCCGGTGTATAGTATATCCCGGCGTGCAGAACACCGCTGTTCCGCCCGCTGGCATGCAAGCCAACCGATGGTTCCTTTTCAATGATAACAATATCCTCGCTGCCTCTCTGCAGGAATTCATAGGCAATGGTAAGCCCGGTAATACCGCAGCCAGCAATTAAAAGGTGACATTTATCAGGAAGCATAATTAAAATTGAGGGGCTGCCATTTAACCCTTTTTATTACCCCTGAGCAGTGGCGCTGCCCTTGCAATAATCCAGTCCGTCAATCGCGGGGAGAAACGGTTCAGAAACACAAGTATCCTGCCGCCCAGAGTGATAACCTGTTCTCGCTTCCTGCAATAGACCGCATCAATTATCTTTGCTGCGCACACCTCAGGCGTCATTCGCCTGGATTCCATGGAAAATGCCGCTGACGCTCCCGCAGGGCGCACTGCGTGTTTTGAAAATTCCGTCCTTATCAAGCCGGGGCTTATAACAGTAACATGAATATTCCAGGGCATAAGTTCCGTCCTCAGGCTTTCGGATAAAGCATGCAGGGCAAATTTTGTCATTGCATATCCTCCAAACCCAGGCATTGCCCTCCTGCCTGCAACGCTGGAAATATTCACTATATGCCCGCCGCCCTGTTTCTTCATTGCAGGAATTGCGCTCTGTATGCAATAAAGCGGCCCCATAACATTTACGCGGAAAACCCTGTTCAAGGACTCATCGTCAAGCATCTCCAGATCGCCGTAAAGCCCTACGCCCGCATTATTGACAAGGATATCCACCCTTGAAAATTTTTCAATGGCGCATTTAAAAAGATTCTCAACCTCTTGTCTCTGAGAAACATCTGCTTTAACATAAATTGCCATGCCTCCGTTCTGCGTTATTTCGTAAACAGCGGATTTAAGCCGTTCTTCCGAGCGCGCAGAAAGAACCACTCTCGCCCCCTCCCTTGCAAATCCAAGCGACAGCGCCCTGCCTATTCCTTCCGACGCCCCTGTCACAATGACAACCTTACCGGTGAACCTCTGCTTCATAAGGAATATTCTATATATTTTCGCCCTGGAGTCAAACAAACAAAATAGCCATCAAACAGCATTTATCGCGCTACATAATAACTGTATATACTAATGATTTTGTAGAAAATCAATTATTGAAATGCTAAAATGTCATGTTTGACGCCCGGGTGGCGGAATAGGCAGACGCAGGGGACTTAAAATCCCCAGGGCCTAAAGCCTGTGCCGGTTCAAGTCCGGCCCCGGGCACACAAGCTGATTGCAATTTTTGCAGGGAGCGATCCGGTGAATTATTCTTTCCGGGGCGCCACTCCGGGCAGTCCCTATCTAACCCGCCATATCTCATAGGTGTTCGCGTCCAGTTCCTTCAGAAATCTGGAAGGCTTTGCAATGCTGGTTTTGTGCGCATGATCAATGGTCTGCGGATAGATCATATAGAGACCCTCTTTGGCCCTTGTAACCCCTACGTAAAAGAGCCTTCTCTCTTCCTCAATTTCATCAGTGCTCTGTGAAAGGGGCGACGGCATCCTGCCCTCGCTCAGCCAGATTATAAAAACATACCGCCATTCCAGACCCTTTGCCTGGTGTATAGTGGATAATGTAAGCACCTCATCTTCTTTCTCCGCATCCCCTGCATCCTCGCCGGAAATCTCGGAAAGCAGCGCCATCTGGCTCAAAAACTCATCGGTAGATTTGAACCTTTTCGCATACTCGGAAAGTTGTTCTATATCCTGCTGTCTCTCATAGTAATCAGGGTAAACTGAACTAAGGTATTCGCCGTAGAACTGATTCATTGCCTCTGCAATCTGTTCAGAGGGGAGGCCTTTTATCCCTCCCTTTTCAAGCGCTGCGCAGACTTCACTGAATTTTCCCCACCCTTCCCTGGCATTGAGGGAAAACTCCCCTGCTGTATCCTTTGACAATAGAACGCCTGCCGGATTATCCGAACTGGTAATCATCATCCAGAGTTTATCCGCCATGGCCTTTCCTATTCCCCGGAAAAGCCTGACGCCTCTCTTCAGCGAAAGTTCGTCCCGCGGATTGATGCTTAAACGGAGAAAACTCAGCACATCCTTTACATGGGCCTGCTCAAAAAAGCGTAAACCTGAACGCACATAGAAAGGTATGTCCCGCCGAGTTAACTCCAATTGCAATTCCATGCTGTGGAAATGCGCCCTGTACAGAACAGCAATGTCATTCAGGCTGCAGCCTTCATTTCTCAATTCAAGCACCCTCTGGGCGAGAAACTCAGACTGTTCAAACACATCCCGCACAGGCACAATGCCGGGCTTATCCCCTCTCTCCCTGACGGGATGGAGCGTTTTATGAAATTGATTACTGTTCCATTTTATGCTTGAATTTGCAAGGGCAAGCACCTGCGGTACACTGCGGTAGTTTGTTTCAAGTTTAAAGATTTTTGTATCTTTATACCTTTCCGGGAAACCCATTATGTTGGCAAAATTTGCTCCCCTGAAGGAATAAATGGACTGGCTGTCGTCTCCAACAACAAGTATATTCCTGTGCTTTGAAGCAAACATATCAAGGAGTTCCGCCTGGAGCTTATTCGTATCCTGGTATTCATCAACAAGTATGTGCTTAAAAATCCCTGCGTAATAATCAAGTATATCCCTGTGTTCCATTAACAATCTCCTCAGGTTAAGAAGCAGGTCATCAAAATCCATGGAATACATCTGTTTTTTTTTATCGTTATAAAACTCCTGGACGAGTTTTATCTCGTCTATCAGATCCACGAAATGAGGCGCTTTTCTAACCACCGAAGTCTCAAGCGAATGCTCTGTGTTTGCAGAAAAAGAAAATATCTCCCTCAGGATCGGACCCTTTGGAAACCTTTTTTTCTTAGTGTCAATCCGCAGTTCATCCACGCACATCTCAATTAAATCCTTGGAATCGGTGGCATCAAGTATAGTGTATCCTTCTGAATAGTCTATCAGTTTAGCATGCCTCCGGAGAATAACATTTCCTATATGATGGTATGTCCCTCCCCATAGAGCGCTGATGTTAATTCCTACGAGGCGTTCAACCCGGTGAAGCATCTCCTTCGCCGCCTTGTTTGTAAATGTGACGAGGAGTATCTCCTCCGGTCTGACGCCGGACTCAAGCAACCATGCCACCCTGTAGGTAATAGTGCGCGTTTTACCGCTTCCTGCTCCAGCTATTACAAGAACCGGTCCATTCCCTGAAGTAACAGTAGCATACTGCTCAGCGTTTAGCTCCTTATAGTAATCAACACTTAGACTAAGAGGTGTTTCCGGCTTTTTCAGGGTATAATTCTTCATTTAATTGTCTATGTTATAGCACTGAGGGCCTATATTCAACGAAATAGGTAGTTTCTGGTGTAAAATAAAATGTGCTTGACAACTATATATATTTTATGGTATGTTTATCAAATAGTGCTTGTAAAAACAGTGGGTGCGTGGATTAAATGATGAAAAAGAAGGGTATTTATACTATTTTTGTTGTTTCTGAGGGGGCATCAAAGATTTTCAAATTCAAGGTGCCTGTCCTTCGGGGAAGGCTTGGGATCGGAATACTTACTTTAACCTTGCTTCTCCTGGCGCTCCTGATAGTTGATTATGTCAATACCAAAAGCAAGATATTTATGCTCAAATCGCTGAAAACGGAAAATCAGATCCTGCATGAACAGATGTTGACCTTAGCAAATAAAGCCAGGAAAGTTGAATCAGAATTACAGACAATAAAACAACTGGAAACAAAGGTAAGGGTAATGCTGAATGCAGAGAAGCCGGAACAGTCAACGGCAAGCTTCGGGATAGGCGGTTTTTCTGACGATTATAATGAGTATCCCATATCAAATACTTCTATAGACAGTAATCTTACTTACAGAAAGGTCGCATCCAAAATGGATAATGTGACCGGCAGGCTGCAGATTGAACAATCAAGCATGGTGGAACTCCAGGAGATTATGGCGGAGCGCAATTCCATCCTGTCTTCCTTCCCCTCCGTTTGGCCATCAAGGGGATGGATTACCTCCGGTTTTGGCTACAGGGTTTATCCATTTACAGGAGAGAATAAATTTCATGAGGGGATTGATATATCCACGCGTATCGGTGCAACTGTAGTAGTGCCTGCAGATGGTATAGTAACAGAACAAACTTATGACATAAGTTTTGGCAACAATATTATAATTGATCATGGATATGGTTTTGTTACCCGATACGGGCATCTGTCAAAAATTGATGTTAAAGCTGGAGAAATCGTAAAGAGAGGAACAAAAATCGGAGAGGCTGGAAATACAGGAATGTCAACCGGTCCCCATCTCCATTACGAGATACGGCTTAACGGCGTACCTGTAAATCCAGAAAATTACATACTGAATTAATTATTAATGACATCCTTTAAGTAATATTTTTATCTTTTTTGCACTATTCTTTTCAATCTTAATATCAAAAATTTCCGGTTTGCAAAAAGGATTGTGGATTTTCACCGAATGACTGCCAGCCGGCAAAGATATAGAGACGGCCTCATCTGCAACCCTTTCCCTGAAAGTTTCCCCGATAGCAACATCCCCCCAGGGGCTGACCGAAATTTCCAGGATCCCATCCGGACCTTTAATAAAACGGTTCGTACTGAGGTTATGGAAAAGGATTGTAATTAATGAAGCGCCTAATACGATTAAGGCAAATCTAAAAATAAACCCAAACTTTATAAGGGGACGCTTGCTCATCCCACTTTCTTTAACCACCACAGTCTTGTCAGTTGCTGTAATATTCTCTCCTTCAAGAAATCTAACCAACAAGGTTTTCTGATCATACTTCTTATTTCCTTTCTGAATGTATTTTTTTAAAGTATCTGATAGAGCGGCTGTATTTCCAGACCTTCTTGAAAGTGAATACCTGAGGCAATTAGAAATCATCCTGCTTAAAAGCCAGGGTATCTCTCTGTTTTTCCTGTGTGCCTTCACAAAATGCCACCGCTTCCTGCTGTTCCTTTCTGCATCCATTTTGAATGGCAAAGAGCCTGTCAGCATTTCGTATATTACAATTCCCAGTGAGAAAATATCGGTTTTCAAATCAATATCACGGCCTTCCATCTGTTCGGGAGAACTATATGCAGGGGTTCCAATAAAAATTCCAGGGGATGTAAGCGTATCCGGAGCCACGAGCGATCTGCTGATCCCGAAATCCATAAGCTTAACTTCACCTGATTTTGAGATTATGATATTGCTCGGTTTCACATCCCTGTGGATGAACCCCTCGCTATGAGCATAAGCCAGCGCTTCCGCCACTTTGTTCGCTATCAAACATCCATGAAGAACCGGCAGGACATTAGCCTTTTCAATAAGCTTATCCAGGGTAATGCCATCAACATATTCCATAATGAAATAGTTGGCATTCTGTTTTTTCAAAAAAGAGTAAACTTTTATAATATTAGGATGGTCAAGCCTTGCAAGCGCGCGTGCTTCCCTGGTGAATCGCTCCGATGTTTCCGAACTTGATTGTAATTCAGATCTCAACTCCTTTATAGCGACAAACCTGTCAAGGTCTTTGTCATGCCCCTTATAGACCCTGGACATTCCTCCTGCGCCGAGCTCATCAAGTATTTCAAATTTATCTATCCTCTTCATTAACTAATTTATCGGGCACACAAAAGAGCGCCCCTGATATTTATAGTTACTATTTGGATTACTCCCCCCCAACTGTAATTTTCTGAACAAGTAGGCTCGGAGAACCATACCTGCCCATAAATCTGATGTCATTCCCCACCATCACGATATTTTTGAAAAGCTCAAAGATATTTCCGCTTATTGTTATTCCCCTTATCGGGTAATGCTTTTCTCCGTTTATCACCCTGTGTCCCTCAGCTCCAAGGGAGAATTCCCCGGTTATGGGGTTGGATGTGTGCACTCCCAATAATCCGGTAATAATTAAGCCATTATCCATCTCATTGATAAGATTGTCAAGGCTCTCTGTTCCCGGATCAATAAAAAAATTTGTAACTCCCTGGGAGGGCGCGGCTGTATAATCATCCCGATTGCTATTCCCTGTGCTTTCTTTTCCAAAAATCTGCGCATAATAAAGATCGTAGAGGAATCCGGATAATATACCGCGATCCACAAGAAGCGTATCAACCGGAGAAATACCCTCGCCATCAAAAGCAAATAAGTTCCATCCCGATGGGTGGACGCCATTATCCCTGATTGTCAATTTATCGGAAAAAATTCTTTCACCTAATTTTCCCTTCAACGGGGATTTATTCTTATGCACCGATTCTGACAAAAATGACTTGCTTAGAACACCAGCGAGCTCCGCAGCAGCGAGATTTGAAAAAACAGCCCTAAAATCCCCGGTCTGTTCCCTTTTCCCGCCGAGCAATTCCAGAGATCTTTTTGCTGAATTAATTCCGACAGACATAGGATCAATGTCCCTGATCAAGTGGGAGAAACCAAAATCCCACGATGTAACCGAATCCCGTTCATCATCCGCAATAACCTCCTGGATAAGGCTGAAGTCGCTCCGCTCGTCAGCAATATCTACGCCGCGGGAATTTATAATACGGCAACCTGTCAATGTTTTGCTGAATGTGGTCTTGCGAACATTTTTTATTCTCTTGTCAAGTCTGGATGCAGTCGTGCTGCATTCAACCACGGCATCCTTCATCTCTTTTTTACCAATGCCGTGGTAATTGAGATCAAGA
>Ga0209619_10003256_pt1 | contig 11685 bp, 9 predicted proteins | sample Rifsed16ft3_FD_184011 | JGI IMG/M metagenome (GOLD analysis project Ga0209619, IMG submission 184011) | Soil microbial communities from Rifle, Colorado, USA - sediment 16ft 3 (version 2) | ecosystem: Environmental > Terrestrial > Deep subsurface > Rock core/Sediment | place: Rifle, Colorado... | reverse complement strand
CGGTACGGTCATAAAAAGGATTAATTTTTATCCCGGACGGTAGTCTCTTTTGAATATCGGCAATCTTGTTTTTTACGCTGTCCACGACTGTCTTGGAATTAGAATCTTTAAGCATAATCGCCATCCCGCAGACAGTCTCGCCCTTGCCGTCTCGGGTAACCGCACCCTGGCGGAGTTGATGGCCGATACGGATATCAGAGATGTCTTTCAGGTAAATCGGTGTGGTTTCGCGGATGGCAACAACAATATTCGCAAGGTCTTCTGTGGATTTTATAAGCCCTGTGCTTCTGGCGATAATCTGCTCTCTTCCTTTGACGATAAAATTAGCGGGGGCATTGGCATTATTTTTTACTAAGGCGTCAAAAACCTCGTTGACACTGATCTTATATTTAAGCAGTTTATCTGGATCTATAACCGCATGATACTGCTTAACAAATCCTCCGAAAGAATTTACTTCAGTCACTCCCGTAACGGAACGCAGCTGCGGCACAACTACCCAATCCTGTATCGTGCGCAAATCGGTAAGGTTTATATCTTTGCCGTTTGTCTCCAGAGTATACTGATAAATATCTCCTAAACCGGTACTTATAGGCCCCAGCTCCGGATCCGACCCTTGAGGAAGCGTTTTTTTGGCTTTGGATAGTTTTTCAAATACAATTTGCCGGGCAAAATAAATATCAACATCGTCTTCAAACACAACCACTACCTGTGAAAGACCGGCCTTTGATAGGGACCGAATAAGCTTTACTTTAGGCAAACCGTTCATTTCCACTTCTATGGGATAGGTAATAAGCCTCTCTACTTCGGCCGGAGCTAACCCTGCGGTTTCGGTCAAGATCATAACTTGGACATTTGTGACATCTGGGAAAGCGTCAATAGGCAGTTTAACCCATGAGAATACCCCCCACATGATTACGGCAACGGCGGCAAACATTACTAATACCCGCTGTTTAAAAACAAAAGAAATAAATTTTTCCATAGATAATTAACTCCTTTATTCGGCGCACCCTTCGCCCATATTGGACTTAAGGATTTCAGATTTTAAGAGAAACCCGTCCTGTATAACCACTTCTTCGCCTTCTTTGATCCCTTCGTAGATGGCAACAGCGCTATCCGCCTCATCCTTAATCTTAACCTCTCTGACTTTAAACTTTTCGTCGGCTGTTTTAATGAAAACTATCCTTTTGCCGGCTACCAGATGAACCGCTTCCTGCGGCAGAACGATATATTTTGCGTCCGATTCGATAACAATGTCCGCATTAACAAACATTCCAAGCTTAAGATAGTTATTGGTATTCTGAACTTCAATACGCACTTTTATCGTATGTGTATTTTCATCCACCCGCGGAGAAATAAATACTATTTCTCCTCCAAACACTTGATCCGGATATGCGATTGAGCGTACTGCGACATTCTGCCCCAGATTAATTTCGGCAATGTCTTTTTCATATACCTCAAGCGTTGCCCATAATTGCGTGAGGTCGGCAATGGTGTAAATAGACGATACAGTATCTACTCTGTCGCCTGCTTTACCGAAAGCGCCGATTACGGTGCCTGCTATAGGCGCTTTTATCTCATGCAGGGATGCTTCTCCGTTTATCTTTGATACAACACAAAGCAAGTCGTCTTTTTGAACGACGGAGCCCATCCGGGCTTTCATTTCCACAATCGTTCCGATAACCGGCGAAACCACATGAAGCGACACTTGCGCATCCTGCGCAATCTGGCCTACGACGGCAATATTCTTCTTAAACACATCTATTTGTGCCGTTTTTGTTTTTAAGTCAATCAGTTCCTGGGATTTTTTGTTTAAAGAGATGCCTGAATCCTCTTCATGGCGACCCTCTTCTTTGTGACTCGCTTCCTTGTGTTCATCCGCTTTCCCCTTATTGAAGACGCCTCGGGATATTGCTATTCCCAGCGCAAAAGAAATCAAAATTACTAATGCCAATTTCAAATTTTTCATTGTAAATACCCCTCCTTTCGAACCGATGCATAGATAGTCTTTTCAAGTTCGTTTATAGCTTTATTAAGACTAAACAGTCCTTCGTAGTATTTAATCCGTGTTTTGGTTGCGGTTTTTACCTGATCAAGAAAATTAATAAAGTCTATTTCTCCTTCGCTGTAGCGCAGGTTCGCCAGATGAAGCAACTCGTTTGCCTCTTCAAGCGACTTTTTCAGTAATTCAATCTGACGGTGAGTAAGATCTGCGTTTGAGTAAGCCTCAAAAACACTAAAAGCAACTTCTCTTTTTGCTGCCTGGGTTTTCACAATTTGGGCATCTTTCTCGGCTTTGGCTTTCTTGACTTTCCCTTGATTCAGGTTCCACAAAGGAATGCTAACGCCCACCACCACCGCTGAGTCATTCTCGTATTCTTCGGTTGTCCTTTTAAACCCGACAAAAGGAGACGGTAAGCGGTTAATCTGTTCTTTGGTTAAATTCGCGGTTTTCGAATTTAGAGCTAAATCCTCGGATTTAATTACCGGGCTTTTGGAAAAAGCCACCTGTGTTAATTCCTTAAGATCAAGCTGTAATTCCTCATCCTTAAGCTCCTCTTCTATCTCAAAAAAGGTATCCATCGTACGCCCTAAAAGCAGGTTAAGCCTTGCCTTATTTGTTTTTAATTCCTTTTCCGCGGCTAAATAGGCGTTTTCGGCGTCAAGAATCTCTATCTTTGCGCGCTGAACGTCATTTTTAAGCGCTTGCCCGGATTGAAAACGCTGCTGCACCCGGCTGAAGACCTGCCGTAAAATATTAAGATTTTCGTTTGCCAGTTCCAGCTCTTTTTTATTTAAAATTATCCGAGAGTATACTTCCCTTGCCTCAACGTACACTTGCGACCAGATTGATTTAACTAATTCTTGCTGTATCAATACTTCATTTTGCGCTATTTTGCTTTTTGCTCCGCGCACGCCCGGCGGATCAAATCCCTGCCTAATTTCAAAGCTGTCAAGATTTGTTTTACGCTTGCCCTCTTCGTTCTTTGTCAATCCCCCTATTTCAAACTCAACTTCTGGATTAGCAAAAGTTCGTGCGGTTATCAAATCTCCCTTTGCCGCATCAATGGCTTTCGTGGCTTCAATCATGCGGGGATTATTTTCATAAGCCAATGATAAGGCTTTTTCCAATGTCAATGGCTCATCAGCGTGTGCTTTAGGAATAACATTTACAAGAAATGCTATTACTGCTGAGATGATTAGTATTCTTTTATTCATGTATTTTTACCTCTCTTCTTTTTAAATTGGAAAACAATAAACGGGAAAACAAAAAAGACAGAAAAAGCGCAATATAATACAAAACAAATCTGCTTGTGCTTACTTCTGTCTCTTAAATAAGGCTTTTAGGAGGATAGTCGATACCACCGGTAAATAACTCCTGGCGGAGAGCGGTATCAATAGGAATAAAAAATGAAGCGAAAGGGGGGTATAATATCGTAACCCGGTTGTTTTGCACTATTGAAGCATTACAGCCAGCAGAGCAACACACAACACAACAATGGCCGCTGTCAGCTGATGCGTCCTCTTCATTACAGAAACCGAATAAAGAGAAAAGGAAAATCGCTGCTATTATCAAAAGTGCTATTTTATATGCTTTCATACTTATGAAGTTTACCACAATAAATTTTATTAGTCAACCGGAAAAAACGGCGAATCGCGCTATGGAACAAATTTGCTTTTGCGGTTTAATTATGATATAATTCACAAATTATGGCTGATGACGATAAAAAAGACAGTATAACAGCGCTGGAGACGCATACCGATAAATCCCTCTTTTACAGGCCTATCCCTGCGCATATCAAAGCATCCCTTGTCATGATTGAAGGTGAATCCGAAAACAAACGGTTTGCAATGACCGAAAGTCCGATTTTTATCGGAAGGGATAAGGGCATGGATATTTTCATGGAAGATAAGAGCCTGTCCCGCGAACATGCGGTGATATTTTTTTATGATGGCAGATTTTACATCAGGGATCTGAAGAGCACCAACGGGACAATGGTTAATGGCAAGAGGATTGATCAGACATCTTTGAATTTCAGGGATGTCGTCCAGTTCGGAAAGGTTGCCTTCAAATTTTATCTGGAACAGGCAGAAATAAAAACGCAAAATTCTGATCCCGGCGGCATATCTGAAACAGTAAAATGAAGAAGTATTTCATTCAGACCTTTGGCTGTCAGATGAATGAACGGGATTCCCTGCGGATGGCTGCTGTTCTTGAAGGGATGGGGTTCAACAGGAATGATGGTCCTCAGGGTGCCGATGTGATACTTGTGAACACCTGCAGTATCAGGGAAAAATCAGAGCATAAGGTCTATTCAATACTGGGAAGGTTTAAAAAATTCAAGAATAAAAATAACAGGCTTTTGCTGGGCGTAACAGGTTGTGTTGCTCAGCAGGTCAGAGATAAGTTCCTGAAAAAAGTTCCAGAACTGGATATGGTTATTGGGACGCATAACATTCACAAACTTCAGGATATAATTGCGCAGGCCGGTGTCGCGCCGGTAAGCGCAGTGGATTTCTTCCATTCCGATTCTCAGAAAAGATTCTTTGCCCCTCTTGTCAAAGGCACGTCATCGGTGACGGCTTTTGTTACTATTATGGAGGGATGCAATAATTTCTGCGCATTCTGTGTTGTCCCTTATCTGAGGGGGAGGGAGCTCTCAAGGCCGTCAGGGGATATAATTAATGAGATAAATTTGCTGACAGAGAGGGGTGTCAGAGAGGTAACACTGCTGGGGCAGAATGTCAATTCCTATTATGAAGCAAATGGCAGGGCAGTGGATTTTTCCGCGCTTTTGGATATTATATCCGGAATTAATGGAATAAAAAGGATACGATTTATCTCATCCCATCCGAAGGACCTGTCAAACAATCTCGTTAATTCCTTTGCAACCAACAGAAAACTATGCAGGCATATTCATCTGCCGGTTCAGTCCGGCTCAAACAGCGTGCTTGAACGGATGAACAGAAAATACACAAGAGAGAGATACCTTGAACTTATTGATAAACTCCGCGGAGTTTATCCTGATATTGCAATTACAACGGATGTAATTGTGGGATTTCCGGGAGAAACCGAGACGGATTTTGAAGAAACGTTAAGCCTTCTGGAACGGGTAAGGTTTGACGGTATATTTTCTTTCAAATTTTCACCAAGACCCAATACGGTTGCCGCAGGCATGGATGAGCAGGTGGATGCGGCGGTAAAATCGCTCAGGCTCCGAATTTTGCAGGATTTGCAGGGTAATATCTGTTTTGATAAGAATCGCTCGCTTGTGGGCGAGGTTCAGGAGGTGCTTGTTGAGGGAAAAAGTTGTAGATCAGAAGGCGGAATGCAACTGATGGGCCGGACCACTGGCAATCTGGTTGTCAATTTCCCCGGCGAAATATCCCTGGCAGGTAAACTTGTTGACATAAAAATAACCAATGCTACACCGAATACCCTGATTGGCGAGATACTAAAAAGCGAGCACAATGTATTATAATGCTATCGTTATCTTGGATGAATACAAATTATGAGCCATAAACCCATATCTATTTTAGTCGTTGACGACGAGGAATCGGTTCGCTCTATGCTGAAGGAGACCCTTTCGCAGGAGGGGTACTCTGTGGATGATGCGCAGGATGCCAGCGCTGCTATAGATCAGATTGAGAAAAAAGAATTTGCCATAATCCTCTGCGATATCAAGATGCCCGGCATAAACGGGATGGAATTCCTGAAAGCGGTAAAGCGGAAGGATGTTAGCCCACCTGTGATAATGATGTCGGCTTATGGAACAGTTGACGATGCGATTGAATGCGTGAAGCAGGGGGCTTACGATTACATTAACAAGCCCTTCAGGACCGATGAGTTAATCCTGACCATAAAAAAGACAGAGGAACGCGAGCGGCTGCTCAGGGAGAATCTTTTTTTAAGGCGGGCTGTTGAAAAGGAATACAATTATGAGAATCTTATAGGAAAAAGTCCCCAGATGTTAAGGATATATGAAACCATTGCAAAAATAGCATCCTACAAAACCACTATACTTATTACAGGTGAAAGCGGAACAGGCAAGGAACTGGTTGCAAAGGCACTTCATTTCAACAGCCCGAGGCGGGATGAGCCATTTGTGACAATTAACTGCGCTGCCATTCCGGAGAATCTGCTTGAGAGCGAACTCTTCGGATATGTGAAGGGCGCCTTTACCGGAGCAGGCATGAACAAGAAAGGGCTTTTTGAGGAAGCTGACCGCGGAAGCCTGTTTCTGGACGAGATAGGCGAATTGCCCGGAACGCTCCAGGTCAAACTTTTGCGGGTGCTCCAGGAGGGCGAGATCCGCCGTGTGGGCGATACAAAATCTACTAATGTGGATGTGAGAATAATCGCTGCTACAGCCAGGGAATTGGACAAGGAGGTAAAGGCCGGCCGGTTCAGGGAAGACCTTTTTTACAGACTGAATGTCATTAATATTTTTATCCCTCCCCTCAGGGAGAGGAAGGAGGATATCCCCTTCCTGGTTGAACACTTCATCCGTAAGTTCAACGAGAAACTAAATAAAAGCATAAAAAGTCTGGATCCAGCGGCAATGAATTACATTTTAGATAATCAGTGGAAGGGTAATATAAGGGAACTTGAAAATGTCATAGAGCGCGCAATGGTGCTCTGCGACGGGAATGGAATAACCACAGACCACCTGCCTTCCTATATCCTTCAGAAAAAAGAAATTGCCTTAATCAGCGCTGAGGATAGCAATCTTTCCATTCCAACCGCAACTGCCTTAGTGGAAAGGGAGTTGATTCAAAGGGCGCTGAAGTTGACAGGGGGCAACAAGAAGCAGGCTGCCCAGTTGCTTGAAATAAGCAACAGGGCATTGTGTTATAAAATAAAGCAATACGGCATTGCAGGAATAGAGAGGGTATGAAAATTTTTCCAACCATGAAATTTTTTCATAGTAATTTTGCCCGAGGATTCAGACCCTAAATTTAAAATCAATTTATTTTTTAAACAGTTAGAGAATAATAGCGTTATGGCATGGATATTGCAAATTTTGATAAATGGGAGAACAAAGATGAGTAAAAAGGGATTTACATTGATGGAATTGATGGTAGTGGTGGCAATAATCGGAATACTGGCAATGGTAGCAGGCCCGAACCTGATGAAGGCATCGCCTGAAGCCGAATATTCAAATACTGTTCATGATCTCTCTCAGGATCTTGTACTTGCAAGGTTCAGGGCGATAAGCGAAAACACTAATATTGTAGTAGCCTTTGACATAGTCAACAAACGGTATTTTGTGCTTCGGGACAGCGATTTTAATTTTGATGTTTCAACATTTGCTCCCTATGCACCGCCTTGTCAAACTGGTGCGGTGATTATAAATGGCGATACCCAGATAAAATGCGTTCAGTTATCGGATCGCATACAGTTTGGTCCTGCTTCTGGTTTTGGTTCATCCATTCCTTTTCCGTATTCAGGCATTACTCTGAACTCCGAGTGTTCGTTCTGTGCGGGCGGTAAGGGCGCTTTTATATTTAGCGCTGATGGCAGAATGGCGTTAAATTCCGCTGGCGGCTTCTTGTCCTTGACTGCTGGCGGCGGAGGTATCCTGCTTGAATTAGTTGCATCCGTAAATGTATCCAGAAAAAGCGCTATACTTGTTACATCTCCGCGCGGAATGGTAAAGGTATTCTGAGGTGGTCTATGAATAAGCGTATTAGAAATTATGAAAAGGGGTTTTCCCTAATAGAACTTATGGTAGCGCTGGTTGTGTTTGCCATCGGTTTTCTCGGGATAATGGGGACGCAGCTCATTGCGGTTCAGTATAATGCCTACAGTAAGGAAATGGCTGATGCCATGCTGTATGCGCAGGATCTGGCGGTCAATATGCCCTATATGGTGCCGGATCCGCTCGCTAATTTTAACCTTGCGATATTTACCGATAAGGATGCAGGGAATAATAATTCACTTGGCGAAATTGATATTTATAATGACCCGCCATCCAGCCCTGCCTATGAGTATTCCGATGCAAATCTCCCTGCGAATTACAAGGGGTTAAGCACAGCAGGGACCAGGTACCAGAGGTATTGGAATGTTGCAAATATTGACCTGGATGGGGATGGTTCAGTAGATGCTCATATAGTGGCAGTAATTGTAAGGTGGAAGAGCGCGAGGGCAGCGAGGTACTGGACAGCAGTTGTGACCACTACTATTCCCAGTCCAATCGGAACATAAAGGAGTTGATGCGTGATGATAAATAAAAATAATGAAAAGGGTCTGACGCTGATAGAACTGATGGTAACAGTGTTTATTGCATCCCTGATGCTTATAGCGGTGTTTCAGATGTTTATTGCCCAGAAGGAGTTGTATGTTTCCACCGGAATTACCTCCGAGGCGCAGAACAATGCGAGGATTGCATTGGATACTATTCAAAGGGATTTGATGAAAGCCGGCTTTGGCATTGATCCAGCGACAGCTTTTCCATTTTTTAATTTTGATACCCTCACTGCAATTGAACTTGATGCGATTAATGGCCCTGATACGCTTCAGTTTTTCGCCAGGGAGCAGAGCCCTCTGCCCGGCGCTCTGGAAGACGGATGTCCGGTCCATCTGCCAGGAGCAGCAGAGGCGGATGTTTCCAGGCATTTCTACTGGAAGATTGCAACCGCTGTGCCAATTGGTGGCGATACAGGTGCGCTTAAGATCAGTGTATGCAAAAACTTTGAGTTAAGAAAAGGGACATTCCTTCTCGCAATGTGCTACGGCGGAGGTACATACGCATTTATGCGGTATCAGGATCAAACCATTACGGCTGGAATGGCTGGTGATAAAGATATAGCAGTAAAGATTCTTTATTTTGTCAGGAACAAGGAGTATCCGCCGACATTTTTGGATTCAAATGTTCTTGCTGATACCTGTTTCCAGGGTGGAACAGCAGGGCTGTTCAGGGTTAATTTTTACAGGTATTATGTATGCGATAGCGCTGTGGATGCAGCAAACTGCGGGAATATCCCATATCTTATGCTGGATACCGGAATGGATTTAACAGGAGAAAGCACAGTAGATATTAAAGACCACATCCCGGTTGCAGAGGGTATAGAGGATATGCAGATTGCGTATGCGCTTTTTAACGGCAATGTTTTTGGTGGAGCCGGTGGAACCCAGGCAACAAGCAATTACTTTAGTCTGATTGCGCCTGCGTACTGCGATGGCGTTTATGAGGATACGACTTGCAGGGCGGGATCCACCACATCTGCGCGGCCTCAGGATTTATATGGCAACACTGTTGGGATAAGGATCAGCCTGGTGGCAAGGTCGGATTCTCCCGATCCAGCCGGCGGTTTAAACGCGCGTCCTGCTTTGGAAAACCATCCTGCCGGCGCAACACAAGACAAGTTCAGGAGGGTAGTTCTCCAGACCACAATACCAATAGTTAATACTCTAACTACCAAGTCTTTTTTCTTTTTTAATCTGGTTGGTTTATAAGGCTACCAGTGGAGGAAGGATGATAATAATGAAACAGACATTTAAGAAGGAAAAGGGTTTTGTGATGATGGTTACCATGGTTCTTCTTGTTGTTCTTACGGTACTGGGGCTTGGGGCGATAACAATGTCCGGGTTCCAGATGGATATCTCTTCTGCAGTAAGCAGCAGATCCAGTTCCTTCCAGTGCGCTGAGACCGGAAGATTGCTGTTGTTGAGTCAATTTGAAATAACATCCCCATCAACCCAACTCAATACCGCTGTAAAAGGGTTATGCGGCAAAATCTTTTCCGGACATATGCCATCCGGGATAAAAGAGATTAAGAGAATGTTGCCTTTAACAGAGGGCGGCGCCACGGGCGTAATGTTCTGCGGAAATTCAATTGGATGCAGCAATTCAAGCGGCAACAATTATCGGGTTACTGTTGTCGGAGAGAACTATAAAGGACAACAGACGGAGATTGAGTTCATTGCGAATGTCATTTTATAAGGGGTGTAGTCATGAAGATGATAATTAATAGAAAATATACAATAATGGTCATTGCGATTACCGGGATACTTATGCCGCTTTTCTACCTCTTCTCCGCACCCACCAATAAATCCGCCTGCTGTGCAATTGGCACATCCTACGGCGATTCCATTGTGAATCCAGCAAAGGGTGGGGACAATGATATGTTCACACAGACAAGCGCTCCGCCGAATGTCTATTGGTTGCTGGATAATTCCGGAAGCATGCAGTCCCTACCGTGTGATACTGGTTCGGGCTGTGGTGACGCTTCAGGGACATGCAAAAATTCAGCAGGACAAAACCTTGAAACAAATGGAGGAAATTTTTTCATTGAAAAGGGATATAATAACACAACCACCTATCCTGGATATGACCCTGATTTCTGCCAGGCAGGAAACCCAAATAATTATTCAGGAAGTGATGGTTGCTATAAGCCTGATTTGGTCTATTATCACTATTATAGAACAAGTTGTACGGCAAATTATGGTAACAATAATGTATGGAGAAGGAAAGGGAATAATGATACGAATTCAACCGTGACAAATTTTTGCAGCACCAGGGGTGGAGTGGATTGTGAAAATTATTTAAATAATTCTGGTTATTACTATTATAATAATGAGTTATATATTAAAGGAAATGTTTTGAATTTCTATCCCCCAAAATTTGTGGTTTCAAGGCGTGTTATGAAGAATATAATCCTTGACCCTGACCAGGGTATAAGAAGGGTGAGAATGGGAATTGCCTTCTTTGAATCCGGAAGTAATAACGCTAATAATTTTAATGCTAATAATAACCCTGATGGTGCTGCTAAGCCGGGCACAGGTCCTGCAAAGGACTTTAACCCCGAATGTAACCAGTATCCAGACCCTGCAAATGATTCAAACAGGGGCGCAATTGCAAATTCAGTAAATGGAGCAGTTTTTAACACCTATACACCACTTGCAGAGTCTCTTTTTAATATCGGACAATATTATTCAAATGATGGAACGTGTAACTCAATTTCAATATTTGCTTCTCCATATCACAAGAATACTTTTTATCCCCCTAATTGTGGTGTCCAACGTTCAGTATGCGTTGAATGTCAATTAAATGGGGTTATAATCGTAACTGATGGTATGCCTACGCAGGATTTTTATCTGCCCCCAGCAATTGTGGATAAGGATACTGATGGATATAAGATTGATGATGTTGCTGAGTATTTAAATAAGACGGATTTATGGCCCGGAACCGCCTTAGAGGGTAATCAGAATATTATTACTTATGTTGTTTCATTTGGGCTGGTGGACCCAGGCAGTCCTAACAATTGTGCTGGACTACTTCAAAAAACAGCACAAAAGGGCGATGGTAAGTGTTATGTGGGTAAGGATGCAGCATCACTTGGAGACTCAATAAAAGAAGCACTTGAAGACATCATCCGACGCTCTACCTCGTTTTCCAATATAGGCACGAGCACATTTCAGGTGAGCGGGCAGTCAGGCGCATTGATCCCGAGGTTTACCCCCTCACAACAAACATTGTGGGAGGGTCACCTCTACAGATTTAATATGTATAATGAACCGGTTACAGGGGTTGACCTGAACAATGATGGGGATAAAACCGACCAGTTGGTTACCGATTATGACAATGATATAGTTACCGTTGATTCAACCACAGGCAATCCTGTAAAGAAAAAGAATAATAATCCTGCAAGGGAATATTGGGATGCAGGGAAGTGCCTTTCTGA
>Ga0209619_10003253_pt1 | contig 11693 bp, 11 predicted proteins | sample Rifsed16ft3_FD_184011 | JGI IMG/M metagenome (GOLD analysis project Ga0209619, IMG submission 184011) | Soil microbial communities from Rifle, Colorado, USA - sediment 16ft 3 (version 2) | ecosystem: Environmental > Terrestrial > Deep subsurface > Rock core/Sediment | place: Rifle, Colorado... | reverse complement strand
TCAGGTCGTCCGTAAGGACGCGAATCGCATCCCGGAGCTGGAGGGCCGTGGCGGTGTCGCTGATGTCGTTGCTCGTCGCTCCGAGGTGGACGTACCGAGCCGCGTCTTTGTCACAAGCTTCGGAGAGGGCGAGGACGACCGCCATGATGTCGTGTCGCGTCTGCTTCTCAAGCTCCATCACTCGATTCACGGTAACGTCATTCGTATTCGCCTTTGCCGAGATCGTCTGTGCGGCCTTGGCGGGGATGGTACCGACCTTGGCCTCGGCCCTCGCGAGCGCAGCCTCGACATCAAGGAGCCGTTGAAGGCGGGCCCCCTCGCCGAAGATCCCCTTCATCTCCGGTCGCCCGTACCGAAAATCGATCGGGCAAAGGAGGGACATCGCCGTCCGCGCAAGGGATGGGGCATACTTGAGGTTTCGCTGGAGATATTAACCAAGCCGTCTCACTCGCCGGCGAGCGCCTCCCATTTCGCATTGGCGCACAGGTAATCTTCGGGACCGCTTGGGCCGCGTGGCTTGCGACAAGGAAGCAAGCTGACGCCCCCCGTGTGTCTCGCGCAGCCTTCTCATGCCTGACAATCAGGCCGAATGCTCTCTGCGCGTACCCAGTCTCTTCAATCTCAAGTGCCACCAGATTCCGACAACGCTCTTCAAACCCCCGGACCCGAGAGCATACCCGGAAAATACGATGAATGCCAGGAGCGAAGCCAGTCCGAGCATGAAGCCGCCGACCGTTCCCCGTACGCCTGCCGCCCAGGCGAGTGCGCTTGTCAAAGCGACAGCTAGGGGGTACGCGAGGAAGAGATCAGCCATCGCACGAATCCACAGTCCTTTGTTGGGGATCGGACGACCGCTCGCCATGTCGGACAGAGAGCCTCGCAGGAGTGCGTATCCTCCTCCGACGCCGAGGAGGAGCGAAATCGCGAAGAGGATGGCTACGAAAGTGGCGTATTGTTCTTGTTCGTACCCCCCGAAGAGATAGTAGCTGATTTCGAGGTCGGACCCCGTTATTGGCAGCCAGCCGGGTGCGCGAATCACGAGACGTTCCACCACGAACGAATACAGAATCAAGGGTAACAATATGCATCCGACCAGGAGAATGGGAACGGCGAGGAGCAGGGGCTTGAACGGCTGCCTGTTTTGCCATTGGACTAGTCGCCGCCGTCGCTCCAGCCACATCATTTTCGCCATGGGGCTACCATCCGGCTATGCCTAGGTCTTGCCCACCATACCAGAGGGGCCATGCTTGGCCACCAAATATGCCGGTTTGGAAGTGGAACCACCACGTCTTACCGATTTTCAAGTCAAATCCAGCACCCCACCAAGAGGACCACAAGTTCTGTAGCCAAAACCAACCCGCCCCTGCCTCATCGCGGACAACGTTGTCGATAAACCATTGGATCGCAGCGCCCAACACGAGTAGGATCGCTCCGATGATGAGGGCCACACCGGCGGTAATGATGGCCAGGGCGGCAACAAAGCCGATTCCCAACGCCGCGAGGCCGTTGACAATGATGTTCGCAAGTTGGGCATTGTCGAGGCGCCACTTCGCCATATGGCCTGAGACCAGGTTGTTATTGAAAGTTCCCAGAACGGCATCCGAATTAATGCCGATGTATTGGTAGTGGAGGTAGGTATCGGGGTGAGTGTACGTCACACGGTCTGTATACGCGTCATTGTATTTCACGTGCCAGATGCCCCGGATGACTTTGGTCTGATACGCCAAGGTTGCTAGCGGGTGGGTGGAGACGCCGAGCACCTTATCCACCATGACTTGGACGAGGTCACCAAGTATCTGTTCCGCACGTGGTAGATTTCCCCGCATTCCATAGACGGAGGCGGCGGTTACAAACGCGGCTTCGTCAACGTCCACCAGAGACGCAAAGCCGAGGAACCGTTTCTCGGGAATCGCTTCGCGGAGTGCATCGGAATAGCACATCGCAGCGAATACGGTATGTGAGGACCCCCTGCCGAGCATGGCCCCGAGGTCGCGCCATGGGATCACCACACCAGCGATTGCGAACCCGATCGGCGAACCGTGACCGACAAGGATCACGGTCCCCGAGGCGTCTCCGATTTCCGTATCAAGCGCCGCCAACGAGTCTGCGACTTCCACGTTCGCGAATGGAAGAAGGGCAGCCAGTTCTCCCGCTGCGTGGGCGATTTCCGCATCCCATCCAAGGGCGAACACTGTGACTCGGTTCGCCGAAACGTAGTTTGCCCCGAAGAATACCGCGAAGCCCAGCGTACCAGAGACGAAGCAGATGATGGCCAAAATTGCAACTGTTGGTCTAAGCCCCTCAGGCATAGCACCCCTCCGAGGGGCGCATCCCGTCCGCGTGTATATGAGACTAGCTCACGGATGTAGTCTCAACAATGAAAATAGGCGGAGATCCGAGAGCTTCGGAGGCGGGGTCACCGAAGGGACGCCCGCATGCCGGTCTTACTGATTCATCGACGCCTCAGCCGTAGCCGAAGAGGCGGTCTTATCGGGTATGGTCCCCGATCCACACGACGCGAACCTGCGTGCCCGCGAGAGGGGCGGTCGCGACGGCATAGAGCGCACGCCACCCCCCGGGCAATTCGAGCCGGAACAGGTTTGGGAGGTCCCGGAACGGCCGTGGTACGAGCCGCCTGGGGATCCGATCTCCGAGGAACGGCCGCTGGCGGAGCCGGGCCGCGAACTCTCGGAGCTTCCTGCGCTGCGCCTCGCCCGCCGCGCGAAACTCCCGCTCGTCAACAACGACTTTGATGTCCGCCACCGATTCATCCCTCGCGAGAGACGGTTACAGCTTGCGAAGACCACGACGGGACCAGAAGCGCGGGTCCTCGTGCAGGGTCCACATGACCCCGCGTGTGGGGTCCTCGGTGACGAGCTGGAGGCGCTTCAGCTCCTCCAAGCACGTCCGTACCGTTGCGTGCCGAACGCTCTTGGCGCGCATCCTCCGCTTGATCTCCGCGAGTCGGAGAGGTCCCTCGTCGTCGGCCGCTGCGCGGCGGAGGATTTCCTCCACTTCGTGGACCGTTACGAGTCGCGGGCTCGGCGCCCGGGTGGATCGGGGCGGAAGGATTCCGGCCATCGTTATCGAATGACGAATATGTCATACGACGTATATGTATCTTCCCGATCCTCGAACGGGGGTCCCTATCGCCGCCGTCTCCGGGGGGTCCGTCGCTTCGGGCCCGTCCTTGCTCGGCGACCGGGAGTGGCTCTCCTCCTTGGAGGCACGCCCAGGACATCGACCCCGCCCATGTACGGCCGCAGGACCTTTGGCACGACGACACGGCCATTCTTCCTCTGGAAGTTCTCGAGGATCGCGACCATCGCCCGGCTCGTCGCGACGAGCGTGTTGTTCAGCGTGTGGACGAGGAACTTCTCCCCGCCCGTCTTCCCCGCCCGGATGTTGAGGCGCCGCGCCTGGTAGTCCGTGCAGTTCGAGTTCGACCCGACCTCCCTGTATGCTCGTTGCCGCGGGAACCACGCCTCGAGGTCGTACGTCTTCGCTGCGACCTTCCCCGTGTCCCCGGAGCACAGGATCACGACCCGGTACGGAAGCCCGAGCGCGCGGTAGAACGCCTCCGCGTTCTCCTGGAGCTCCTCGTGGAGCACCCAGCTGTCCTCGGGCCGGCAGAACACGAACTGCTCGACCTTGTTGAACTGGTGCATCCGGAACAGGCCCTTCGTGTCGACCCCGTGCGCGCCGATCTCCTTCCGGAAGTTCGTTGAGACCCCGGCAAACTTGAGCGGGAGCTTCGTGTCGTCGACGATCTCGTCCATGAACATCGCCCCGAGCGGATGCTCCGATGTGGCGATCAGGTAGAGGTCCTCGCCCTCAACCTTGTACATCACGTCCTCGAACGCGGACAGGTCGACCATCCCCTCGTACGCGGCCCGTCGGAGGGCGAGGGGCGGGAACACGGCCGTGAAGCCCCGCTTGACCAAGAAGTCGAGCCCGAACCGGAGGAGGGCCTGGTCGAGCCGCGCGAGGTCCCCGAGGAGGTACACGAACCCCGCGCCCGCGACCTTCCGCGCGCGGTCGAAGTCCGCGAGGCCCAACGCCTCGGCGAGTTCGCCGTGGGGCTTCAGCTCGAAGTCCGGCACCTTCGGCTCGCCCCACCGGCGGACCTCCTGGTTATCCGCGTCCCTCGTGCCCGTCGGCACGGACTCGTGGAGGAGGTTCGGGAGCCGGAGCATCGCCTCCCGGAGATCTCGGTGGAGCCCCTCGACTCGCTCCTCGAGCGCCTTGATCTTGGCAGGGAGCTCGGACGCCTCTTTGATTTTTTCGCCAGCGTTCTTCTGCACCGCCTTCAGCTCGCGGATCTCGTGTGTGATCAGGTTGCGCCGGTGCCGCAGGGCGTCGAGCTCCCTCTGCGCCTCCCGCCACTCCCGGTCCCACCGGATCGCGTTCTCGAGTACGGGGATCCGGGCAACGTCACCGCGCTTCTCGAGGTTCTCGCGGATTACCTGAGGAGTCTTCCGGATGATCTCCGGGTCGAGCATGCCGCCGGCCTCATGCGGGCGTCGCTATTTGACGGTTCTTGAGTCGCCGGTCGGGGACCCCGTAAATCCTCGCCGGACATCGAGAGAGCTCTCGCTGGTCGCTCGCATTTGACCGGTCAGACGCGGAGAAACGATTTTCCGGGGGGCTTCCATCCCACGCCGATGGTGCGTCTCGGGGACATTGCAGGTCGGGTCGCCACGCTGTCGAAAACTCTCGGCGACCCGCCGCGGACGGCGAAGGGGGCAGTGGCGATGATCCTGCGGGGGACTCGAGGCCCGGTCGATGTTCTTCTCATCGAACGCGCGGAGCGGGAAGGGGATCCGTGGTCCGGCCAGATCGCGTTCCCTGGCGGACGACGGGAGCGCACGGATCAGACGCTCCTCGACACAGCGCGGCGGGAGACGACGGAGGAGATCGGCTTGTCCCTTGCCCGCGACGCGAAACTGCTCGGATGGCTCCCTTGGCGGGCGCCCGCGAACCGTGTGGACTGGATCGTCGTCCCGTACGTCTTCACCCTACGGCGGTCCGCGCAGCCGAAGCCAACGCCGGAGGTCGCCCGGGCGTTCTGGGCGCGCCTCGACACGCTTCCCGAAGGCCTTCACAAGGCCCTCCTCGAGTTCCCGGACGGAGACCTCGAAGCCCCCGCGTTCGACGTCGGCGGCGGGAAACCTCTGTGGGGCTTCACGTTTCGCGTGCTCTGCGATCTCTTCGACCTCGTCGGGTGGCCGGCCCCGGGGGCGACACCCGGAGTGCGAGACAGCCGAACGCGGACGGGCCTCACGACACGCGGACGTACAGTTCGACGACGAGCGGATAGTGGTCCCAGTGGGAGAAGTCGCCGTCCCCGAACAGGAGGAACTCGGTCCTCCAGAGGCCCGACGCGCTGATGTTGAACGTGAACGGCCGTTGCCAAGTCCCTCGATCCGGCAGAGTGACCTCGAACGAGGCGAGGCCCGTCCGGTTCCGCTCGACGGTCTCGTTGAAGCCGCCCGTGATGTTCCGGACGACCTCCACACCGACGAGGTCGATCCGGATCGTGTAGTGAGCCTCCACGGATTCGTTGTTCACTAGGACCAGAATCACCGTCCCGTTCTCCGAGACGGCGAGGTTCCTTGGATACTGGTTGATCCCGCCCTCGCCGTCGAGGATGAAGAACTGCGTGAACCGCTCCAAGGGGCGCGGCGTGATCGCGATGTCGACGACAACGGCCCCGGCAAACACGATGCTCGCGGCGAGGACGAGCGTCAGGCCTTTGTCGACGCGGGGAAGGCCCCCCCATGTCCTCCCGTTCCGTTTGAACGCCAGCGACGGCCAATCCTCGATCGGGAGTTTGATCCGACGACCCAAGGCGACGAGACCGGCGAGCACTGTGACGAGGAGGAGGACCAGCACAAGTGGCTCGAGTCGGATCCCGGAGGGGGTGAGGTTCAGAAGGAGCCCCACGAGGGACACGACCGCGATGCTGAGGCCGATGGAGAGGGCGCTCCGCTCCGTCCAATCGAGACCCCAGGCCGCGCCCGCAGGGCGCTCCAAGGGACGGAGAGCCTCGCTCGAGACTCCTGGGGCTCCCCCTGCACGCACTGCGAGCTGCTTTCGGAGGCGCTCGTTCGCCTCCTCGAGCACAGCGATCGCCTCGGTGACCTGACCGGACGCCGCGGCCTGACGGGCGAAGGCGAGGTCGTTCCGGTACCGTTTGCGATCCACGCCAAGGGTTCCGAGGGCCTCGAGGAGTCGCTCCCCCTCTTCCGCGAGGTTCCGAAGGCGGGCGGAGAGCCCTCGGCTCGGGAACAGGGCAGCGACAATGGCGTATCCCGGGGCGAACAAGACGAGGAGGACGGCCCACATGGCCCCCTCCCGGAAGGAAAGGATGGTGAGGCTCGCCACCGCGGTGTACAGCAACGTGACGATGAGGTCCCAGGGTAGCTTCGGGATCCGGAGCTTCACGATCCCCCTCCTCCCGTACACAGGAGATTCCGTGGCTATATAGGGTTACCCTGGCCTCGAGTGCGGTCCCGCGGCAATCGGCGTCCCCGTTCCCCCGCCCGGAGAACGCGACCGCGGCCTGCATGTCGCGTCCGAGCGGCCCGGCGCGGAGTTGTCGCCGGATTCCGTCCTCCCGTCGGTCTCGGGACTCGCAAAGGCTAACTGACCCTTCGTCGTCCCCGGCGGGATGGCTTCGCTGCCCTCGTCGGGTGCCCTCCCTCCGTCCCCAGCGATCTCCGGACGCCGCCGCGCCGTGTTCCTTGTCCACTACATCGCGATCCTCGTCGTCGCGGAACTCCTGATCGTCTTCGCAGGAACCATCGACCAGGAATGGCCCGCGCTCGTGGCCTTGGTCCTCGAGATCTTCCTCGCGTTCAGCCTCCCCGTGTTCGGCTCGTTCCTCGTGGGAGACCGCCCGCTCGCCGCCTTCCTGGGAGCCCTCACGCTCCCGCCCCTCCTTCGAATCGTCAGCATCGCGACGCCGGCGACGTTCCTCACACCGAGCCAGTGGCTTGGGATCTCCAGCGTGCCGCTCGTCCTCGCCGCGGTCGCCGTGATGCAGGCGCAGGGACTCCGGCCCCGGGACGTGTTCCTCGCCCTCGGAGTACGTCGGTATGCCGCCCTCAACATCGCCCTCGTTGCCGCGGGCTTCGCAATCGGGTTCGCCGAGTTTCAGGTCGTTCAGCCGAGCCCCCTGGTCCCAACCCCGGAATCGCCAGAGTTTCCGCTCGCGCTGTTCGCGGTCGTCCTCACAACGGGTGTGACGGAGGAGATCATCTTTCGAGGGGTCCTCCTCCGCACGGCGGTCCCAGTCCTCCGGCGAGCCGGGGCCGTGGCCTACGTGAGCGCGGTCAACGCGTGCCTCGTGATCGGATTCGAATCCGTTCCCGTGCTTCTCTTTGTGTTCGCGAGTGGCCTCGTGTTCGGGGCCGTCGTCCTCGTCACGGAGAGCCTCTGGGGGGCCGTGGGTTCACACGCGATCGCGAGCATCGCTTTGTACCTGATTCTTCCTTTCACGGTATAGAACCATGGCGGGGTCGGGACGCGGAGGACCCGAGATTCCGTCACAGGAGTTCCAACACCCGGCTGACGATGATGAGAACAAAGATCGTGAGCAGCGAGAGAATCGGCGCGTTCACGGCGGAGACCAAGAACTCGAGGCGGGGGTGGCGCCTCTCTCCTCGGACGGCCGCACTGCTCCCCTCCTTGGCAAGCAGGATTACGACGAGGGCGACGATGATGATGACATCAAGGAAGACGCCCATCAGAGCGACCGCACGAACGACCGCGTCGGCGAGCACGGGGGTGACCATCGGCGACCTCGGGAGAGTCGCGGAACCGCCTAATACGTTTCGTTATCGAACTTGAGAATGGAAACGAGCCCCGACGCACACGATCGTTCCCACGGCGCACCTGCGATTCTCGGCGATTCGTTGCCCGACGGCCCGCGTCACGTTCCCGCTCGAGCATTCCCGATACGCGATGCGAATGGGGGAAGTGAGCGGGCTAGGCCTCGGCGACCGCGAGAAACAGGGAGCAGGCCGAGTACGCGAGAAGCCCTGCCCAACCGTACGAGAAGAAGAGCACAATGAACGTGTTCAGCGTGTAGAAGGTCTGCAGGTACCCTTCCGCTCCCGGGAGGAATGCGGCACTGAGGCCTGCGAAGAACGCGGCGGTAACCGCGGGCCCGACCAAGGCGAGGCGAATGCGCCGGTTCGGCGTGGCCCGCGATGCCGATGCGGAGCGACGGGCCTTCCGGGACGAGAGTCCTCCAGCCCCCGCCATCCCCGAGGGCTCTTCCCCGGGGTTGGCACCCGACGGGGATCCCTGCTTCAGGAACGCAAGGATCTCCTCCATCTCCTCCTCCGCTCGGGCGGACGGTTCCACCGCCGCGGATCGGTCCTCGGACAGCGCGGCCTCGGGCGCCTCGCCGCCCGCCTTGGGCCGGACGAGCACGGCGGCGGCCACGGAGAGCAGGCTGAGGAGGATGACGCTCCCGACGAACGTCGTTGCGTACGTCCATAACGTGGCGGTCCCGGAAAACCATGGCTCCCCGACGTCGAGGGCCGTCTTCAGGGCGCCGAGGGCGATCGCGAGGAGGTAGACCTCGAAGATCGCCGCCAAGTCGCTTGCTCGGATCCTCACCGCGTCCCTCTGTCGCGCACGGTATCCGCGCACTAATAAAAGGTTGTCTACGGAGGACCATTCCGACCTGATAAGGAGGCCTGCGGAAGCTCCATGAACGACCTGCCCCGGATCCGCCGTTGGGATGTCGCTGGGAAGCGTGCCCGCTGAGTGCATGAGCGGGAGATTCAGAAAGACGATGGCGTAGCCTACCCTCGAGAACACGACGCCGGCCCAGAATCCACGGGCAAGCCTGTCCTCTGGGGAACGTAGTCGCAGAAGTCGAGCCGGTCCGGCGATCGCGCAGATCGCGACCGGGTGGGGCGAGACGTGCGGTCGAGGACGCACCGTGTAAACCTCATCCGAGGACCCTGACCGTACGTCCGGGCCTCACGGGAGCGCGTATCGGCGGGTGTCCATCGGAAGGCGCCAGGACGACCGATAAGAACATTTCCGGCAAGCCCTATAGACACGCCAGCCCGTTTTCACGGAGAGGTACTGCCATGGAGCGCGAGGAGGAATCCCGGCCGTTCTACATCCCAGCCTGGTACTACGGTGGGCCCGACGAAAGATCGGCCCGGCCCGACAACACGTTTGTCCGGGGGGAAGGGATGTTCGTCGTCCGTGAGGACGACACCCGTTTTGAGGACTGGGAGGGACAGTCGTTGGTCAACAACCTCGGCCTCGGGCGGGCGGACATGGCGAAGGTCCTCGCGGACCAGGTCCATCGGCTTTCCTGGCTGAAGCCAAGCGCGTTCTCGGACGTGCGGGTGGCCCTCACGCGAGACCTGCAGTCCATCCTCCCCCACGGAATCTCGATCCCGTTCTACGGAATCGGCGGCGCCGACTCGGTCGAGGCCGCGATTCGAGCGGCCCGCATGGTCACCGGTCGGAAGAATGTCCTCGTGTTTCGGACGGGGTTTCACGGGGATACGATCACGACGGAAGCGGTGAGCGGCTGGGGGCTCCCGGACTACGGGGACCCACGGCCGTGGGTCGTGCACGTACCGTCCCCGTACGACTGCTTCCAGGACCTCGGGGAGTGGGACCAAGCATACGAACGGTGCCTGGAAGGAATTGAGAAGGCCCTCAAGAAACGCGGCCCGCGGACCTTTGCGTGCGTTCTCGTCGAACCCGTGATGGGTGTCGGCGGGGTCGTCCCTCTGTCGACCGGCCTCTCGAAGGCATTGCGCGAGATCTGCGACCGACACGGGACCAAGCTCGTCGCGGACGAGGTCGTCACGGGATTCGGGCGGACCGGCGAGTGGTTCGGGTCGTCGAGTGTCGGGCTGAAGCCGGATGCGATTGTCCTCGCGAAGGGGATGACGGGAGGATACGCACCCCTCAGCGCCGTGGTGTTCGAGAGGTCGTGGGGGGAAGAACTCCGGCAGAACGGGTTCCCGCATGGCCCCACGTTCGGCGGCCATCTCCTCGGTTGCGCGGCCGCCCGAGAAACAATCCGGATCCTGACGGTGGAACGATTGGTCGAGCGGGCGAGGACGGTCGGCGCGTACATGAAAAAGCGACTTTCAGAGCTCGGGCAGCAACATCCCGCGGTCGCGCGGGATGTTCGCGGCATGGGCCTCTTGCTCGCGATTGAACTCCGCCCCGCGCGTTCGACGACCCAGAGTACGAGCGCGGAAAAAATCGGACAGCGGGCGCAGACGGTTCGCGCACACATGGCCAGACGGCTCAAAGAGCTCAGGCGAGAGCCCCGGGGACTTGTCCGAGAAGTCCTCGGTGCGGGCCGCCTGCTGGCCCGTCAGCTCCGCGCCGGCGGGGAAGGTCGGACGTACGGCGGCCACCCGGCGTCGCAGCGCACTTGGGCGATCTCGGAGGGCCTCCTGAATGACAGAATCCGGGTCTGGGTGAGCGGCGATGCCTCCTCGATCATGTTCTGTCCGCCGTTCATCGTCACGGAGTCCCAGGTGGACCGACTCGTGGACCGTCTGGACTTCCACCTTAGGCAGATTTCACGGGAGGACGCCGGGCCGACCGCCACACGCGCTCCAAGTGCGGTCTGAACGACCGTCGTCTCGACTCCTCAGTGGGCGAGGTGACCCAAGCGCGGCTGCGACCCCACGATGATGTCGATTTTCTTGTGGTCTCGATCGCTCACGCTAGGACCAGAATATTGCAAAACAAATGGGGCAATGGGTCCCAAGCGGTCTGCCCATGCGGGTCAGCTCGCCTTCACGGGCACGGTGCGCGCGGAAAACTCCCGTGCACGAACGGTCGAGTCCGTGTTCAATAGAAGACCGCCAGACTCCTACGCAGATGGGACCGGTGCACAGTGGGCCGGCCCGCTCCTAGGGTTGGGAGAACCCCACCCATTGCAGCAGTCCTTCCTCGCGCCAGGTGCCGATCGTTCGTGAGTACAACCAATCAAGGTCCTTGGGGATCGGATTCCTCAGGAACTCCCGCACCGTCGAGATCGCCGTGTGCCTGATGGGAGGGTTAATTGGCTCGCAGAGGACCTCAGGCTTCAGGTACCGCGTGAGCGCGTCATGGAGGGTAAACGAAGGCGGCGAACGAAGTGTTTCGGGCACCGACAACGCGTTAGCAAGGAAGAGCCGGCAGTTGTAGGGAACGAACGCCTCTTGGGCGATGTCACCCTCCAGCTGGGCCATCGCGGCCCAGTTCCCTTCGCGGTTCTCCCAGTAGAACAAGTCCACGATGTCCACACCGCTCTGATCGGCCCCGGACAGCCATCGATCCAGGGCTTGGAGGGCGAATGCCTGCCCTCTGGGAAGACCTACCCATCGTTCCATGAACCACGCCAAGGTCTCCGGGCTCGTGTCTTTCCCAGAATCTTCCCGCCAGCGCCGCAGCTCAATCGGGAAGTAGGTCAAGGGACTCCCTGTACCTTGCATGCACACCTTGTCTTGCGGATACTGATGACACAGCCCTTCAGCGATGGGCCCGTACACATCGTGTGCGGCCGACACGTTTCGTTTGTATGTCTCACGAAACTCCTTGTCCATGCGGGACGGGCACTTGATGACATGGTGTCGAATTCCGAGTCGTGGGAGCAGCCTGGACGGGATCTGAACATCGCGATGATCTGAGGTGAGGTGCCAGTG
>Ga0209619_10003249_pt1 | contig 11699 bp, 8 predicted proteins | sample Rifsed16ft3_FD_184011 | JGI IMG/M metagenome (GOLD analysis project Ga0209619, IMG submission 184011) | Soil microbial communities from Rifle, Colorado, USA - sediment 16ft 3 (version 2) | ecosystem: Environmental > Terrestrial > Deep subsurface > Rock core/Sediment | place: Rifle, Colorado... | reverse complement strand
TCGTATTTGTTCAATCTCCTGAGCAGATGGACGCGTATTCCATCAGTTCTGCTTCTTATCGCAAGCGGAGTTGGTCTTAGATATGCATTCAGCATAAACGAATTCGATATTAAGTCGATTAATATTTTGGTTGAATTATTTGGTAATGCAGGCTTAATTGTGATAATTCTTGAAGCAAGTCTGGATCTAAAACTTGAAGTTAGGAAAAGTAAATTAATTAGAAGCTCATTTTTATCTGCTCTTTTTATTTTAATTGTCTCTTTGGTTGCTACAGCTTCAGCCGTATACTATTTTTTGGCAGTGCCATTTCGTACAGCTTTAGTTTATGCTTTACCTCTCTCTGTAATTAGCAGTGCTATTGTTATTCCAAGTGTTGAACATTTAAGCGAATCGAAGAAAGAATTTGTAACTTATGAGTCTTCGCTCTCAGATATCTTTGGCGTGCTTTTATTCAATTATCTAATATTTGAAGAAGTATTCAGTATAAGTTCATATTTAAATTTCTTCTTTTCTATAATCGTAATTTTAATCGCTTCAACACTTTCAACATTTTTATTACTTTATTTGGTGTCGAAGTTAGGTACTCAATTGAAATTATTCCTACTTATTGCCATACTTTTTTTGCTTTACGGAATAGGAAAAATTTATCATTTCCCATCGTTGTTCATAATTTTGGTATTTGGGTTAACACTAAGCAATTTAAGATTGCTGATACATCCCAAAACAAAGTGGATAATAGATATTGATACCCTTTCACCAATCATTCTGCAATTTAAATCTCTTACTTCAGAATTCTCTTTCCTAATTCGAACTTTCTTCTTTTTACTTTTTGGATTTACTATTGACCTAAGTTCTTTGACAAACCCCGACGTATTGTTATTAGGTTCAATCATATTGCTAGTATTACTTGTCGTAAGATATCTTTACTTCAGGTTTATAATAAAAACAGAAATATTTCCAGAAATCTTCCTCATGCCAAGAGGATTGATAACGATATTGCTTTTCTATTCAATACCAGTCCAATATCAAATACCATATTTTGACAAAGGAGTTTTATTCTTCGTAATTATTGGGACTAGTTTGCTCATGTCGCTCGGCTTGATTTTATTTAAGCCTAAAGAAGTTACCTACTATTACTGATTTAAATCGAGATGCGTAAGTGATCAGTAATATTACTTTTTCTTAAGAATAGAATAAATTGTTGAGTGAAAATAAAATTTGTATGATATTTTTATCAAGAGAATTTAAAACTGTTTTTATAATAATTTAACGATTGAAATTCAGTTGGTCATATTTATTTAGAAGCATTTTTTATATTTTAACCGCCGTCATGAAAATCAAACTTCCAAAGCTACACAATCAGATTTTAATTGCTCTGATCGCGGGAGCCATCTTCGGTTCTATATTCAATGTCAGTCGTACTGCACTTATAATAACTTACAAAGCAAATAATGAAACAAAAACTATAAATATTAGAGCCTGGGAAAAATTTTCGATTGTATCTGAGGGAATAACTTTAGACTCAATATCATTCAAAGCTCATCAGCAAACTGAAATAATTAATTATATTAAGAAAATTCAAGCATCCAGTAAAAACGTTTCGATAATTCTTGAAAGATATTATTCAAGTGAAACTGAAGGAAAATCTGATCTCACTATTCTTCCAGGTATAATTTCAATTGATAAGGAAAAAACCATTGCAACTCAAATAAAATGGCTTGGAGACATTTTCATCCGGTTATTAAATATGATCGCAATTCCATTAGTTTTGGGGTCACTTACAGTTGGAGCCGCAAGCTTAGGAGATATTAAAAAGTTTGCACGAATTGGCGGTAAAACACTTTCATTCTATCTTGTAACAACTTCAATTGCAATCAGTATAGGTTTGATAGCCGCAAATCTCATTCAACCCGGCGAGAGAATGAATGTCGAAACTAAGGAAAGATTACTTTCGGTCTATAGTAAAGATGTTGAAACAAGAGTTGAGAGTGCAGAAGGCTATGATTTCATGCAAGAAATTGTAAAACTCATCCCTAAAAATCCATTTGCCGCAATTGCAAATGCTGAGATGCTGCAAATTGTTTTATTTGCTCTGATGTTAGGTTTAGTTCTCAGTCTCATCCCCAAATCAAAGGGTGAACCGGTAATTAAATTTTTTGATGGATTAAGTGAGGCAATGATCAAGCTTGTTGATTTAATAATGCTTATCGCACCAATCGGAGTTTTCGCCCTTATTTCAGCAACTGTTGGTGAATTTGGTTTTGATATTCTTCAAACACTTTTTTGGTATGCAGCTACTGTTATTCTCGGATTAATGATTCACACACTGGGTGTTTATACTTTGATAGTTAAGTTATTCAGTAAACTAAAAGTCTCCACCTTTTATAAAGGAATGCGGAAAGCACAGACAATTGCTTTCAGCACGAGTTCGAGTGCAGCGACATTACCGGTTAATATGGAATGCTGTCAGGAAAATCTCGGTGTTTCAAAATCTATTACAAGCTTTGTGCTTCCTTTAGGCGCAACAATAAACATGGATGGAACCGCCCTGTACCAGGGAGTAGCGGCAGTTTTTATCGCTCAAGTTTTTGGAATGGATTTGAATTTGATGCAGCAGCTTACAATCGTATTAACTGCAACTCTTGCTTCGATTGGAACTGCTCCTGTGCCGGGAGTTGGAATAATTATGCTGATCATAGTTTTAAAATCAGTGGGTATTCCTGAAGAAGGAATTGGATTAATTTTAGGTATAGATAGAATTCTCGATATGTGCAGAACAATAACCAATATTACCGGAGATGCTGCAGTTGCCGTCGCTGTTGCTTCTTCCGAAGGAGAAATTCTTCATCCTGATTTGAAAAATGCTTAGTATTAAAAAATAATTTTATATTTACATCGTGTATCTCAATGTTCACCAGTGTTTCTTAGTGAAAGAAAATATTTTTCACACATATTTCAACTGTTGAGCCAGAAGTAACGAGAAAAATTGATTATTAAAATCACATTATAACTGATAAGTTAATAAGGTTTTGTTGTCCCTTTTTAGATTGTTACTAAGGTTAGCTAAAAGGCAGATAAGGTTTAATAAAATCTATCAAATCATGATAGTGACTTAAAAAAAAATATTACTTCACTTAAAAAAAATTGTTCAGCATTATTTAAAGAATAACCTTAGTAACTAGAATACGCATTAATATTTTGACCTTATTACATTATTATCATGTAATGAATAGCTTGAATCTAAAACCGATTGACTTTACAAAACATTATAAAGAAATTTATTAAATAATTAATTTGGAGAGAGAATGAGCCAAACAGGTGAACGTGAACAATGGGGAAGCAGAATCGGGTTAATTTTAGCCGTTGCCGGTAATGCAGTTGGATTAGGAAATTTTTTAAGGTTTCCAGTTCAAGCTGCACAAAATGGCGGCGGTGCTTTCATGATTCCTTACTTTATTTTCTTCTTAATTCTCGGTATTCCACTGATGTGGATTGAATGGGGAATCGGAAGACATGGCGGAAAATATGGTCACGGCAGTGCCCCAGGTATGTTCGATGTAATTTGGAAAAATCGAGTTGCAAAATATTTCGGTTCTTTAGGCCTAATCATTTCACTCGTCATAATGATCTACTACACTTACATCGAATCGTGGACGCTCGCATTTAGTTTTTTTTCAATCACGCAAACCTATTTTGATTTACACTCATTCGATGCAATGAGAAACTTCCTTTACAGTTTCCAGGGAAGGGAAACCAGTGCACATTTCTCAAGCATCTGGCCATCTTATGCATTTATGCTTGCTACATTCGCAATAAATTTTTGGATAATATTCAGAGGTATATCTAAAGGAATAGAAAAGCTTGCGAAGATAGCAATGCCTTTGCTTTTTCTTTTTGCAATCATATTGGCAATTCGAGTTTTAACTTTAGGAGCACCAGATGCAAATCATCCGGATTGGAATGTTATAAATGGTTTAGCTTTCATTTGGAACCCTGATTTCTCACAGCTTGGTAATGCTTCTGTTTGGTTAGCTGCTGCCGGGCAAATCTTCTTCACACTATCAGTTGGAATGGGAACAATACAAGCTTATTCAAGTTATCTTAAGCCAAAAGATGATATTGCTCTCTCGGGTCTCAGCACTTCTGCAACTAACGAGTTTGCTGAAGTAGTTCTTGGTGGATCAATTGCAATCCCTGCCGCAGTTGCCTTTTTTGGAATTGCAATGACAACACAAATTGCAAAAGGCGGAGCGTTTGATCTTGGTTTTGTGTCAATGCCTTTAATCTTCGAGCAAATTCCGTTCGGTTACTTCTTCGGATTCATTTGGTTCCTGCTTTTGTTTTTTGCAGGAATAACTTCATCAGTTGCAATGGGTCAACCTATTATTGCTTTCTTAGAAGATGAATTTAAAGTTAGCAGACAAAAAGCTACGGCAATTCTTGCCGTGGTGGTTTTAATCAGCGTACAATTTGTTGTTTTTTTCTTAAAGTACGGATTCTTAGATGAAATGGATTATTGGGCAGGAACATTTGGTTTGGCAGTCTTTGCTTTGGTGGAAACAATACTTTTCATGTGGGTATTTGGTGCAGACAAAGCATGGAAGGAAATGAACGAAGGCGGAGATATTGCAATCCCAAAAATTTTTTACTACATCATGAAGTTCATTACACCGGTTGTTCTATTCATTATTATGATCTGGTGGTTTGTGAATGATGCAATACCAATCTTATTGTTAAAGAATGTAAACCCGGAAAATGTTTCTTACATTTGGGGCGCAAGAATTTTAATGATTGTTCTTATGCTTTCTCTTTTCTTTTTAATAAAATTGGCTTGGGATAAGAATAAGAAAAAAGTGCTCTAAAATTTTTATTAGTGTTTCGATAATTTTTATGTTGGATAAATTTGGAAGGATAAAAAAAACCTGCAACCAAGCTATTCGGTTTTGATTTAATGTCTAAGAAACATAGCACTTCATCAATATTCGAGAATATAAAAGCGATGGGACTTGTGTTTGGAGACATCGGTACAAGTCCTATTTACACTTTAACCGTTATTTTCACCCTTACTACTCCAACAATTGAAAATGTTATGGGAGTGTTGTCTCTCATCTTCTGGGCATTAATTGTCCTGGTGACAGTTGAATACTCATGGCTTGCAATGAGCTTAAGTACTAAAGGCGAAGGTGGAATAATTGTTCTTAAAGAAATTCTCGGTTCAAAAGTTAAAAAAGGACGAAGGGGCTTGTTTGTAGTTTATCTCGGATATCTTGGTGTCTCGCTTTTGATGGGTGATGGAGTGATAACTCCCGCAATAAGTATCCTTTCGGCAGTTGAAGGATTGAAGCTTTTTCCCGGTCTTGAAAAAATTACCTTAGAGACAATTTTATTAATTACTTGTGCTATCACGATAATACTTTTTGCATTTCAGCATAAAGGATCGGATAAAGTTTCATCATCGTTTGGTCCAATAATGATATTATGGTTTTTGTCGCTATTCATTTCAGGAATGTTTTATATTTTTAAAATCCCAAATGTTCTAATGGCAATCAGCCCGTATTATGCGATTGATTTCCTGCTACATAACGGACTACCCGGGTTTTTTATCTTAAGTGAAGTAATACTTTGTGCTACTGGAGGTGAAGCTTTATATGCCGATATGGGTCATCTCGGAGCTAAACCAATCAGGCATGCTTGGTATTTTGTTTTTGTGGCGTTAGTAATTAATTACTTTGGTCAAGGCGCTTACCTTGCACAATATGGTAAATCAAATTTTGTACTTTTTGAAATGGTGCATAAATTTTCGGATGTTCTTTATATACCATTCATTTTTCTTGCTTTGTTTGCTACGATCATAGCTTCTCAAGCAATGATAAGCGCTGTAATGTCTTTAATTTATCAAGGCATTACAACAAGAATTTTTCCACTTATGAAAATTAAATACACATCAACTCATCTGAAATCCCAGATTTACATTGGTGCAGTTAATTGGATGCTCTTAGCCGCTGTGATTGCAATAATATTTCTATTCAAGAAATCTGAGAATCTTGCCGCTGCATATGGATTAGCCGTTACAGCTACTATGACAATAAGTGCCATCTTTATGATTTGGATTTTCAAGCAAGGCAAAATCAAAATTAAATTTTATGCTTCAATTTTTGTTCTTGTAGTTGATTCGTTTTTCTTGTATGCCGTATTTAGTAAAATTCCTCATGGGGGTTACTGGTCTTTGATTATTGCTTCCATACCTTTTTTTGTGATAATGCTATGGACAATCGGGAATAAAAATTTACAAATAGCGTTCAGGTCTCTATCTATAGACTTTTTTCTCGAAAGCTATAATCAGATTTACAGTTTGGGAAATAATATAAAAGGCACGGCATTATTTCTTACAAAAAATTTAGAGAAAGTTCCGCCTTACGTGGTTCATTGTATGTTGCGCACAAACATTATGTATGAAGAAAATATTTTTGTATCTATTTCAACTTCGGATTATCCTTATGGAATAAACGTGACCAAGGTTGAAGAAATTGCCCCGGGACTTAAAGGATTAATTATTAGTTGCGGGTACATGGAATTTGTTAATATTCCGAAAATTCTTAAAGATGCTGGAATAAATGAGAAAGTAATTTTTTATGGCATTGAAGAAATTTCAACTAAAAGACCATTCCTAAGGATTTATTCTTTCCTTAAGAAAATTACACCGCACTTTGTTGCATTCTACAAACTGAATTATCGCAAGTTACATGGAGTGGCAACTCGAATTGAATTCTAAAAAATATTTTTATCTTTACACCGGTCATTTATTATTAAAAATAATTTAAGCTATGGAATATTCTTCTGTACAAATTCCCGAATTAAGTATGCTGCCATTCGTGCTCATGCTTGCCTCAATAGCCATTTTTCCGCTAACCTTAAATCATTATTGGGAAAAGAATAAAAACAAATTAATTATTGGTTTGCTTCTCAGCATCCCGGTAATAATTTATTTGCTTTCAGCAGGTCTAACTGAAAAATTATTTGATACAATTGTCTTCGATTATATTCCATTTATAATTCTTCTTGGCTCATTATTCATCATTACGGGCGGCATTTATTTAACCGGCGACATAGAGGCAAAACCAAAAATCAATACATTGTTTCTAGGAATTGGAGCAGTACTTGCATCTTTTATGGGGACAACCGGTGCTGCCATGTTATTAATTCGTCCGGTAATTCAAACTAATAAGGAAAGAGAATTTAAAGTTCATACTATTTTGTTTTTCATCGGGATTGTTGCTAACTGCGGAGGATTGCTTACCCCGCTCGGAGATCCTCCACTCTTTATGATGTATTTGCGCGGAGCTCCGTTTACCTGGTTCTTCGGTCTTTTTTTAGAATGGTTTTTAACCAATGCACTACTTTTAATTCTTTATTTTATGGTTGATAGTTACTTTTACAAGAAAGAGAAACCAACTGCAATACAAATTGATAAGACAGCTATTAGACCAATTAGAATTCAAGGCAGAATAAACTTCTACTATCTCATCGGAGTAATATTAGCCGTAGCATTTCTGAATGAACAATATCTTCCATTCATTAAAACCAATCATTATTTCAAATTCATTCGTGAGTTTGCGATAATTGTAATGGCTTATTTGTCAATGCTAACCACGCCGAAGATTACAAGGACTTCAAACAACTTTACTTGGGGACCAATAGAAGAAGTTGCGTACCTTTTTCTTGGTATTTTTATCACAATGGTTCCATGTTTACTTTATCTTGAATCGAATGCAAAAAGTCTCGGTGTTTCTTCAACCACTCAATTTTATTACTTCACTGGTTTATTAAGCAGTTTCCTTGACAACACACCAACTGCAGTAACATTTCATTCACTTGCATTAGGATTGCAGCAATCTGCTCCGGTTTTGGTCGCTGGAATCCCCGAGAAAATTCTAAAAGCAATTTGTACTGCCGCTGTATTTTTCGGAGCAATGACATACATTGGTAATGGGCCTAATTTTATGGTTAAAGCTGTTGCAGAAGAGAACAATATTAAAATGCCGGATTTCTTCAGCTATATGTTTAAGTTTTCTATAATCGTTCTGTTGCCAATATTTATATTAGTTCAATTAATTTTAATGTGATATTATGAGTTTGACGATAGTGAAAAAAGCGTTAATCTTATTTTTATTCGTATTAGTGTCGTCATGCAAAGCCGAACCTCTGGTCAAAACAGATACTTTGTTCGTAGCATTCTGGAATCTCGAAAATCTTTTCGATACAATTGATGATCCCAACAAAGATGACCAGGAATTTTTACCTGATGGACTAAAAGAATGGACCAATGATAGGTTAGATAAGAAAATGTACAATTTAGCTCGTGCAATTAAATCCATGAATGACTACAATGCACCGGATGCTATTGGGGTTGCAGAATGCGAAAATAAAGCTGTGTTGGAAAAATTAGTATCAAAATACTTTGATGATAAAAATTATAAAATTGCCTATGCTGAGTCTCCCGATAATCGCGGAATAGATTGCGGTTTTATTTATAACGCTGATAAATTTAAGCTTATAGCATTTGATAGTTATGAAATTAAAAAATTAAGTTCCTCACCAACAAGATTAATTTTGCATGCTGTTTTGCAGAATCAAAACGGAGAGCAGATTCATTTTTTCGTTAATCACTGGTCATCACGACGTGGAGGCGCAAGTGAAACAGAATATAAAAGAATTGAAGCTGCAAGAGTTTTGAAAAGGGAAGTCGATAGAATTTTTGATAAAAACGGTTTTGCAAAAATAATTATCATGGGTGATTTCAATGATGAACCGGTTGATGAGTCAATTCTAAAAACCCTTGGTGCAGATCCTTTCAAATGCGATCCCATAAATGCAAAAAATGTTGATATACCAGGAAAAGAACTTTACAATTTATCCTATAATCTTTTTGAGAAAGGTTTAGGAACACTCAGCTTTCGCAGTGATTGGAATTTATTCGATCAAATAATTATTTCTTCAGGTCTCATAATGCAAAAAGGATTAAGTTACTTATGCGATTCGTTCTCAATTTTTAATAATGATTTAGTCGCAACACGTTCAGGAAAATACAAAGGCACCCCGTTTCCGACATACGGAGGTAATCGTTATTTGGGGGGATACAGCGATCATTTTTCTGTTTCAGCAAAATTTATTTTGAGGTGATTAGTGCGAAAGGAATTATTGATCTTCGGTGCTAATGGAGCTTTGGGAAAAGGTGTTACAAAAGTGTTATCACAAAAGGATTTTGATAAAATTTATCTTTTTGATTCTAAGCTTCTTGATGATAAAATATCAATAGACAAAACGGTGAACGTTCAAATTAAAGATTTAACCAAAGAAGAAAACGTTATTTCTGCTTTCAGCCAGATTAAACCGGATAGAGATACTTGTTACTTTTTATTTTCTACAATTGGCGGATTTTGGGGAGGGGAAACAATCTGGGAGACAAAGCTTGAGGATTGGAATCGAATGATTAGCTTGAACTTAAATGCGAACTTTTTATTAGCAAAACATTTTTCTTGGCTAGTGAAAGCATCAGCAGGCGGTTCTATTTGTATAACTGCTGCATATACCGCCGAAAATCCTGAAGCAATGAAAGGTGCTTATGGTGTTTCAAAAAGCGCTTTAGTTCATTTGGTAAAAACTTTAGCCATTGAAGGACAAAAAATAAATTTAAGTGCAAATGCTATTTCACCTTATATTATTGACACTCCGGCAAATAGAAGCTGGATGGCAGATGCTGATTTTAGCAAATGGATTAAACCTGAAGAAATTGGTGAAGTTGTGTATTCATTGTTCAGTAATTTTAGTTATATAAGCGGTAATGTAATCACGTTGAAAGATCGCTTAAAAGTTTAGAAGTAATAGTAAAATTATTAAAAAACATAACGAAATTCTTATTGACTTTGTTTTTTGAAATGATTATTGTAGTCAAGTTATTTTATAAGAATTGTACAAAACTTTCCTTTGATTCATTAACATTATTTATTTAGGAGGTCATTCTCTATGGAAATTGCAGTTGCTATCTACTCAATGCTGGGTGCTATTGCTCAAACCGCGCAAAATACAGGAGTATTAAATTGGCTAACAACAAAGTATGAAGCCGGTGGAATATTCATGCATCCAATTCTTGCATGCTTGGTTCTCGGTCTTGCTTTCGTTTTCGAAAGAATGTGGACATTATCAAGAGCAAGAGTTAACACAAAAGATTTTATTGTTAAAGTTAAAGGTGCTTTGGATTCAGGCGGTGTTGAAGCGGCAAAAGAAGTTTGTGCCAATACGCGCGGACCGATTGCTTCAGTTTTCCATGCTGGTTTGTTGAGAGCAGGCGAAGGGCTTGACGCTGCTGAAAAAGCAATTATGACTTATGGCGGCATTGAAATGGGATTCTTGGAAAAAGGATTAATTTGGATCTCAACTTTTATTACAATTGCCCCTATGCTTGGTTTTACCGGAACAGTTCAAGGTATGATTGAAGCATTTGACGCTATAAAGGAAGCCGCTCAGATTTCTCCGGCAATTGTTGCTTCTGGTATTTCTGTAGCACTTCTTACAACCCTATTTGGTTTGGTTGTAGCAATGATTCTACAAGTATTTTATAATTATTTTGTTTCGAGAATTGATAGATTAGTTGGCGATATGGAAGAAAGTTCAGTTGAATTAATTGATGCTCTATACGAACTGAATAAAAAGAAATAGAAATTTCTTCCTTTGTAATATTTACCTATTATTATTTGAAAAAATGAAATGATTAAGAAAAGAAAAATTAAAGAGGCCTCAATTCCTACTGCATCCATGGCAGATATAGCATTCCTTTTACTGCTTTTTTTCCTAGTTGCAACTGTAATTGATGTAGATACAGGAATTGGCTTAGCTTTACCCGAGCCCATTGAGGAAACTGATATTGTTCCTGTTTCAAGGGAAAGAATGGCAGCACTTCTGGTTAATGAAAATGGAGACGTTCTGCTGGATGGAGCTCCAATTTCAATTTTCCAGATTAAAAATCAATTAAAGCCGAGAATCATTTCAAAAATTGAGCTTCCGGCAAATAAAAAATTAATTGTCTCTTTGAAAACAGATAGAAAAACAAATTATAACCTTTATATTCAAACCTTAGATCAGGTTAAGCTATCATATTTCGAAACTAGGGATGAATATTCAAATTCCAATTTCGGCAGGAAGTATAATGATCTGGATGAAGAATCTCAAAAAAAGGTTCAGGATAAAATTCCAATTATTATATCTTTAGCTGAACCGGAATCAATAAAGAAGTAAATGCTCAGGAGGTAAGTTTTATGCAATTTGAAAAAAGAAGGGCTAACACAAAACAGGAAATACCGACCGCTTCCATGCCCGATATTGTTTTTATGCTCCTACTTTTCTTTATGGTTACAACTACTCTTAGAGAAGTTGATGTTCTTGTTGATTTCAAGCTTCCTGAAGCTCAAGCAATTGAAAAGATTGAAAATAAAAGACTCGTGTCCTATGTCTGGGTTGGGAATACTGGAAGAATTCAAGTTAATGACAGTATAGTTAAGCTTGAAGAAATTCAGGATATCATGTACAAAAAACGCCAGGAACTTCCTAATGTTATCATTTCAATGAGAGTTGACAGAAATCAGGAGATGGGGCTGGTAACAGATATTCAGCAAGAACTTAGAAAAGCTTATTGTTTAAGAATA
>Ga0209619_10003247_pt1 | contig 11704 bp, 12 predicted proteins | sample Rifsed16ft3_FD_184011 | JGI IMG/M metagenome (GOLD analysis project Ga0209619, IMG submission 184011) | Soil microbial communities from Rifle, Colorado, USA - sediment 16ft 3 (version 2) | ecosystem: Environmental > Terrestrial > Deep subsurface > Rock core/Sediment | place: Rifle, Colorado... | reverse complement strand
AGCGGGAGCAGTCCGTCGTGGCGCGCCAATCCGGCGATCATTCGCGCGAACGCTCCGGAAGTCTCCGCGGTGCGGTCGAGCGCCTCTTCGAAGTCCGCGACCACCTCGAAGAGCCGCCGGAAGGATTGCCAGTCGTAGCCCCAGTCCAGCTCGTAACGGATTCCCTTCAGGAACTCGGCCTCCCCGATCTCCCCGGCCATGAACCGATCGAGGACCTTCTGGCTGCGGGCGTAGACCATCTCCACGCACAGGACCACTTCGCGCGATCGCCCGGCGATCTCCTTCAGCAGGCGGGAGGCGAACTCCCACTGCCCGGCAAGGCGCGGACGTGGCCACCAGTCTCTGGAAGACGGAAGGATCTCTTGAATTCACCCTGGGCCTGGGGGCAACCTGTAGCGTGAGCGAGCCGGCCGTGAACCGGGCTTCCGACGACGCTGCATTGGTCGCCGCGGCACGCGCGGGCGACCGCGCCGCGTTTGGCCAGCTCTATGAGCGCTATGCCCGCATGGTGCACGGCATTCTGCTGGCGCGCGTGCCGTCGCATGAAGTGGCCGATCTGGTCCACGACGTCTTCCTGCAGGCGCTCCGGCACCTGCACACGCTCCGCGATGAAGGGGCCTTCGGTGGCTGGCTCTGCCGGATCACGCGCAACCGCGCCACCGACTATCACCGCCGCCCTCCGGCCTCGGACGAGTTGCCGGAGGAGATCCCCGGTCGGCCCGGGCCCGATCCGGCGGCGCTTGCGGCCCTGAAGGCGATCAAGGGATTGCCGGAGGCGTACCGCGAGACGCTGATCCTTCGCCTGGTTGAGGGTTTTACGGGGTCGGAGATCGCGGCGCGCACCGGACTCAAGCCCGCTTCGGTACGCGTCAACCTGCATCGCGGCATGAAGCAGCTTCGTGAGATTCTTGGCAAGGATGCACGACCATGAGTGACAATTACATTTGGGATGGTTCCGGCAAGCCCGATCCGGAAGTTGAAAGGCTGGAAGGGCTGCTCAAGCAGTTCCGGCACAAGGCACCGACGCCGGTCTTTCCGGCTTATGAGCCGCCGCCGAAACGCGGGTGGTCGTTCGGTTTGACCCTGCGCTGGGTGGCGGCCGCCGCGGCTGTGGTGGTGGTCACCGCAGGCGCATGGTATAGCTACCGCTGGACGCGCCCGTCGTGGGAAGTGGAGCGAATCGCCGGGGCGCCGCGCGTTGGTTCCAGCGTGATTCGCGAAGCCGGCCGGCTGCGCGTGGGCGAATGGCTCGAGACCGATGCCGCATCCCGCGCGCGTATCAGCGTCGGCGCGATTGGGGAAGTCCAAGTGGACCCCGGCACGCGCCTGCAACTTCTCCAGGCCCGCGCCGACGAGCACCGGCTCTCGCTCCAGCAGGGCAAGCTGCACGCTATCATCTGGGCTCCGCCACGCCTGTTCTACGTCAACACACCTTCCGCTACGGCGATAGACCTCGGCTGCCGTTACACGCTGGAAGTGGACGCGTCCGGCGCCGGTCTGCTGCACGTCACCTACGGCTGGGTGGCCTTCGAGCAGCAGGGTCGCGAGTCCTTTGTGCCGGCCAACGCCATGTGCATCACGCGGCCCGGCATCGGCCCCGGGACGCCCTATTTCGAAGACGCGCCCCAGGCCCTGCGCGACGCGCTCATTCCGCTCGATTTTGGGCCTGTCGGCGAAGGCAATCAGAAGCAGCGTGAGGCCGCGCTGGATTCGGCCCTCACCGCAGCGCGACCCCGGGACGCCTTCACGCTCTGGCACTTGCTCTCGCGCACTGAAGGCGCCGAGCGCGCCCGTGTCTTTGACCGACTGGCGCGGTTTGTGCCCCCGCCCGCGGGCGTCACCCGCGAGGGCATCCTGGCCGGCAACCGCCACATGCTCGACCTCTGGTGGGACGCCCTCGGCCTGCGCGACACCTCCTGGTGGCGGATGTGGAAAGGGCCAGTTCCGGCGCGCTGAAGCGAGTGGAGTTGTGGCGCAAAGCGGTTTGCGGTTCGAAAGGCTTGGAGGAGCGAGGCAGTTCCGCGCCGCTGGCGTCAAGTCGGGCGACACAGTCGTCACCTACTGCCACACCGGCATGCAGGCCAGCCTGCTCTACTTCGCAGCGCGCTACCTGGGTTATGACGCGCACATTTTCGACGGCTCCTTTGAGGAATGAAGCAATCGCAAAGACCTCCCCGTCGAAGGCCCCGCGCCGAGCCTGCCACTCCCTAGCGCGCAGTCCAGAATCACAAGCCTCATTTCAACACTTCCGGACCGAAATCCTTCTCTGCGTCTCTGTGCCTCTGGATCTCCGTGGCCCATCTTTCTCTGCGTTGTTAACACTGTCCTGCGTCTCGCGTCCTTACCCTCAGAAAGCAGTTCTTCACAGGAGGCATATGCCATGGACCGCTGGAAGTTGATTACGCTGGGCATCGCGTTGGTGATTTGCGCGACACTGATGGTCTTTGCGCCTGCAGCACATGCTGGACAGCGGCTGCTCTGCTGGCCTTATCAGATTGACGACGCGAAGTCTTTGCCCTGGGGTAGCGGCGGCTGGCGCGCACCAGCGCACGACTACGACCTGCGCCGGCTAGCAGACGACACGCTTGCCCTGCTTGGTCCCGACGTGCCCGTCATTGTCCGCATGGAGACGTTGCGCCGCGCCGCAGTTTATGCAACGAAAGACCGTCAAATCGCCGCTGTCCTGCTCGGCCGACTTGAAGCCCGCGTGCACCACGCCGAAGCCGCAGGGAGACCGGATGCGCTGGCCATCTTTGACGCAGGCTATTTGATCGAGACCTACAAACAAGCCGGGTTGGCAGGTGCCTTAGGAGGCGCCACGGGAACGCGTGACGGCTATGCCATGATCCGCAAGGCAATCGGGATGCGAGGCCACGACCCGGAGATGGAGTTTGCGGCTGCGTTGGCACTCGCAGACAGTCGATCACAGGACGCCCGTACTGCACACCTGCGAAAGGCGTTGGCCAGCGCAGAACCGGGCTCACGATTGGCCAGGAACCTCATCACTCACTGCCACCTGGTCGGAGTTCATGCGAATACTCTTGCCGAGATGCGCTCTCAACTCGGCTCCCCAAAGATCTGAGAATCCTTCGGCAAGGAGCGTTCTGTGCGATTCGCAAAGCAATGTCTGGCTGCAGTCTCCGTCTTGGCCCTTCTGCTAGGCATACCCCTTGCATGGAATACGGCGAACTCATTTCCCTCCAACGCGGGCACGATCATGCCCACGGGGAATATGGCCGTGTCTCGCTCGGGCCATACCGCCACGCTTTTGCCTGATGGCCGCGTTCTTATTGCTGGTGGAATGGTCCGCAACGGCGAGTTCCTGGCTGGCGCGGAGCTGTATAACCCGACCACAGGGACATTTTCGCAAACGGGTGAAATGACCTCGCGCCGCGTCAGCCATCGCGCTTCACTACTTCCGGATGGAAAGGTGCTCATTACTGGCGGGCTCGCCGGACGCTTTCGCGAGGCTGGCCAATGGTACGGAAACGTGCTCTCCACTGCCGAACTCTACGATCCGGCAACCGGCCGCTTCACGCCCGCCGGGAAGATGAGCTCCCCGCGCAACTCCCACGCTGCCGTGAGTCTGAACGACGGAAAAGTCTTGCTGCTCGGTGGCGGGGGCGACCGCGATGTTCTTCTTTCGAGCGCCGAGGTCTATGACCACGCAACCCGTACCTTTACGCCTGTCGAGTCGATGCAGACTCCACGCATCCCACACGTCGCCATCCTGCTCAAATCCGGCAAAGTACTCGTCGCCGGCGGCACGGGACCAAACCGCACCATCCTGGCAGGTGCTGAGATTTACGACCTCGCGAAAAAGAGCTTCTCTTCCGCCGGCTCGATGACCGTCCCGCGCCACAAGCATGCCGCCACACTGCTTGCGGACGGCCGAGTGCTCATCACCGGCGGCTCCGATGACCGCGATTGGAATGGGCAATATGCCTCTGCAGAAATCTACGATCCCACGCGAAACTCATTCTCTCCATCCCCGCAGATGAACTTGCCTCGCTTCAAGCACGGTGGCGCGATGGTGCTGCTTCCCGACGGAATGGCGCTGGTGGCTGGCGGCGGAGCGCAGGCCGAGGTCTTCCAGCCCGCTACTTCCGAATTCCGCGTTGTCCCGGGTTCGCTCGACGCTCCCTGGCACTTCTCAACTGCAACTCCGCTCACCGACGGCCGCGTTCTCATCGCTGGCGGCTATCCGAACAAGTCGGAAGCCACCAACCGCGCCTGGGTCTATCAGCCTGGCTCCGAAGGGGGCTCACGATGAATGGCGCACTGTGCCGCAATATCCACGCGATTACATTGTGTTAGGTAGTCTGGTTGGTCTGGTGTCTTGGTGGCGCAAGAAATGGAAAGCAGCGAAGGGGCGAAGCGCTTTGGCAGCCTAGGTGCCTCTTGCGCATCCCACTAGAAACAAACTCATGAGGAGTACAGAGAGAACACAGCGAGACTGAGGGCTGCTCTCAGGCGGTGACAGATCAGACGCTTACGGCTTCACCGCGGATGATGTCGTAGCGCTCAATCACCGCAGCGACGCCCACGTGAAGGCGCCCGTTTTCGCCCTTGCGCTCGACCCGAACCACCTTGCCCTGCGCGCGAACGAACACTTCCGTGCCGTGGGTGATCTCGGCCGGCAACGTCAGGGTGATGTCGAGCACTGAACCGGGCGAAAGGTCCTGGTCCAGAGTGAAATAGACGCCCCGGGTGGAAATGTCGCGCGTCCTGCCGTTCCGCGACTCAGCTTCACGGCCCAGGGGCACACGAATGATCACTGGCAATGAGAGGTCGTACCGGCGTGCTGCGCGGCGCTCCGTCATACCCCGTCCTCCCCTCTGGCTACCTGGGACGCACTTCCCCCGCGTCCTACGGGAGCAATCGCCCTTCCAAAGCACTCCCCCGAGAGAAGCGTTCGGCGTTCTCGGAGGTCTCAGACCCTATCCGGTATCCCGCGGCCGTGACCTGCTGGCCGGAAACCGGTTCAAAACACAGTAAAAGCGTCCACTTGACTAGATGCTCCAGCCCTCTCCCAAGGCTAGGCCGGGCATCGCAGGAGTCCGCCTAACTACTCGTCATCGTACTCCTTGAAGCAGAGCCGAGGAAGCGCATTTTGGCTCCCCTGTGCCCTGAGTATGCAATAACTTGCAGCGCAGACGGTTTTACTCCGGCTGCGTCACCGGCATGGCTGGCGCTGTCTGTGCTGAGCGCGAACCGCGACCGGAGTCCAGGTTAAACTGCCGCATCTTGTACAGGAGCGCCTTGTAGCTGATCCCCAGCATCTTGGCGGCGTCCTTGCGGCACCAATGCGTCTTTTCCAGGGCGTCGGCGATGGCTTCCATTTCCGCTTCGTCTTTCAGGCCGCGGACCAGCGCCTTGAGCCCCTGGTCCCGGGGCACCTGGGATTCTTCGCGCGGGGAGGTGCGCCGGCGCAGAGCGGCCATTTCCAACAGTTCGCGGAAGCTGCCTTCGTCGTCCTCCAGAATCACATAGCGCTTGACGAAATTCTCCAGTTCCCGCAGGTTGCCGGGCCAGGGGTAGCGCACGGCCGCTTCGAGCAGGTGGTTGGAGGGCTCCGGCGCCTGCTTCTGGAACTTTTCGCTGTACTTGCTCAGGAAGTGCCGGAAAAGCAGCGGGATCTCCGCGGTGCGTTCGCGCAGCGGTGGCACATTGATCGAGAGCACGTTGAGCCGGTAATAGAGGTCCTCGCGCAGCCGGCCGGCCTTTATGGCCTCGTGCACTTCCACGTTGGTTGCGGCAAGCACGCGCACGTCCACCTGCACCACCTGCCGGGCACCGAGGCGCGAATACTGCTGATCTTGGAGCACGTGGAGAAGCTTGGCCTGGAGGTGGGGGCTCATCTCAGCGATTTCGTCCAGGAAGATTGTGCCCTTGTTGGCCAGCTCAAACTTGCCGGGCTTGGCCCGGACGGCACCGGTGAAGGCGCCCTGCTCGTATCCGAACAACTCCGATTCCAACAGTTCTCCGGGCAGGGCCGCGCAGTTCACCTTTACAAAGGGTTGCGTGCGCCGCTGGGAGCGAAGATGAATCATGCGGGCCACCACTTCTTTGCCGACTCCGCTTTCCCCGCAGATGAACACCGGCACGTCCACCGGCGCGATCTGCAGGATCTGCTGGCGAATGCGCACCATCTGCGGGCTGGCGGCCAGGAAAGAGAGGTCTTCGGTGAGCGCATCGCAGTATTCGCGCAGCGCCTCGTTTTCGGCGCGCAGTTGCCGCTTCTGGCGGCACTTCAAAAGGGCCGCGTCCAACTCCGTCTTTTCGAAAGGCTTGGTCAGGTAGTCGTGGGCGCCCAGGCGGATCGCCTCCACGACCGTGCCCACCTCGTTCGAGCACGAGAGCATGATGATGTTCAACTTCCGATCCAGCTGCATCATTTGCTGGAGGGTCTCCAGCCCGTTCAGTTCCGGCATCAACACGTCCAGGATGATGAAGTCGGGCCGATGGCCTGTGCCCAGCCGCTCCAAGGCTTCCTTGCCGGAGGGCAAGGATTCGACCTCGAAGCCGTCCACCTCCAGCAGCGTCTGGAGATATTTTCGGATGCTCGGCTCGTCGTCCACCACCAGGATCGATTCTTTCCGCGCCATCTGGGTTCCTCTTTTCTAAGATTCCTGCGTTATTCGTTATCCGTCGGCAAAAGAAACGTAAACGTGCAGCCTCGCCCGGGCTCGCTATCCACCCAGATTTTTCCCCGGTGCGCCTGGACCAGTCGCTTGGCGATGGCCAGCCCCAGTCCCATGCCCGAGGAGGTGCGGTCCACTCGCACGAAGTCCTCGAAGATCTCGTGATGGTGCTCGGCGGCAATGCCCGGGCCGGTGTCACTGACGGAGATCTTCGCGCTGTTGATTCGCTGGGCGAGTTCGCGACGCCGCTCGGCAACCGGCACGGCCTCGGCAGCTCGCCGTTCCCAGAAGTGCGGCTCGGCCCGCAGGGTCACCGTGCCGCCTGCGGAGGTGTGCTTGAGCGCGTTGTCGAGCAGGTTGGCGACAGTCTGTTGCACCTTCTGGTAGTCGAAGTTAAAGTTGGGCAACTGCGCATCGAAGTGCTTCTCCAGACGCACCTGCTTGCGTTGGAACGCTTCCTTCCACCGCATCACCAGATCGATCAGGCAGTCGCGCAGATCGTTTTCGCGCAGGTGCAGAACCAGCTTGCCGCTCTCCAGTGCCGAATAATTCAGGAACATCGAGACCAGCCGCACCAGCCGCTCGCAGCTCTCCTTGGATTCTTGCAGGATGTCGCGTTGTTTTTCGGTCAGCCTGCCGAGCGAGCCCGAAAGCAACAGGTCGTAGTAGCCCTTGATGACCGCCAGCGGCGTCTTCAGCTCGTGCGCCGCCGAGGCCAAGAAAACCGTCTTCTGGCGGTTCACTTCCTGCAGCCGCAGATAGGCGGCCAGCAGGTTTCGGTAGGTGATCTCGCGTTCCTGGAGAAGTTCCTGGACGGTGTGCTGCGAATGACCGGGCCGCAATTCGTCGGCGGCAGCTTTTTGTTCGATTTGGATGGCCAGCCAGTCCGGCTCGGGCAGCCACTGGATCCGCGCCCGGGCCCGGCCCTCGGGCAAGTCCACCTGGATATTCACTTCCTGCTCGCCGCTCTCGATCTGGCCGAAAATCACCTTGGGGTCAAGGTGCAGGAGGTCATGGAAAAGGTTGAACCCGTTCCCCAGTGAGATGCCTCGCGAGGCCAGGCTTTGCTGGGCGCGCAGGTTGGCAAAAAGGATTTTCCCGCCTCGCTCGGAAACGAGCAGGGGACGGTCCACGGTATCCAGCAGACTGGACACCAGGCCAGAGGAGAACGAGACGGCTCGAGACTCGGTTTCCACACTGACTCCCGGCACTGCTTCCTCCACACCCCGAGGAAAACGAAGACGGCGGAGTATCCCTTAATTCTTCTGTGGGCTGTATTTCAGGCGGGGACGACAAGTGATGCTCGCAGACGGGCGATGTGCTGTCAATGGGAAATGCGTCCTATTTTGCACATTTGTAGAAAAGTTGTAGAACGCTGTCTTGAGCGCAACGTGCGGAATTAGTTTTCCATAGGGCGTTCCACCTGTTAATTCGATGGAAGATCAGGAGTTAATGCAAGCGCCGCAGCGACGGTGGAAATGGAACCCGGTGTGCTCCCTGATTGGAGTACTGGTGCGGAAGTACTGGCAATTCGGGTGTGGCCACGCAGTGGGGGACGAAACAGAATGCCATTGATCTCCACAGAACGGCGTCGCTCTCCGCGCCTTCGCTTGCAGATCCCCTTGTTCATCCGGGGGCAGGAGGCAAGCGGCGCGGAGTTCGTCGATCTCTCCAAGACGCTGGACATCAGCGGAACGGGCGCATTTCTCGTGTGTACAAGAATGCTGCGGAATGATCGCGTGCTCCAGTTGACCATCCCCGCCCCATCGCCAACACCTTCCAGCGGCCTCCCGCCAGAGACACCTCCAATTCAGGCGCGGGTGTGCCGGCAGAAGTCTGCGGGGGAGCTTCATCTGGTGGGGGTGGAATTTTTGAAAGCCCTGGAATGACCCGGATTTGCCCACTCTGTGCTTCGCCCGCTCAGCAAAGAACAAGCAGCGACAGAATGTGCAAGCGATTGCGTCTTGACGGCCCATCGCCTTCGCAAGGCGAATCTCTCCACGAGCCTTTGGATCTTACCTCCGCAGTTCCATTCACTTACAGAAGGCCTTGCCAATTCTAAGGTTGGCACCCATCGTGCTCTCTTTTCGGTGTATCATTGTGCGATCCCAAAGTCCCCTTGGGGTGCGCTGGAGTCTGGTCGCACGACCCTATGCCTGCCCCTGGCGACACCTCCAAGTACCCTGGCGGCGAGGATGCCTTCCTCGACTTGCTCGCCGAGACTATTGAGAGTCTCGACCGGCCCGTCCGCGGCCAGTTCCTGCAGCGCTTCTTCCGTTCGATTGCCCAACTCGACCTGACCGACGCCCAAAGTTTGGAATGCTGGGAGCAGATCCTGGCGCGCCGAGCCGAGCTGGTTGCGAGCACGAGCAAACAGGTCTCCCTCAAAACAGCAATGGTGAACGTGCTTGCTTCCTCCAACTTCCTCCGCGTGCCCATCCTGATGGAATATGAGGAGCTGAAGAAGCTGCAAGTCAACGCCGCCACCGACTCGCTCACCGGCCTCTATAACCGCCGCCTGTTCGAGGAGTACTTCGAGAAAGAGCTGGACCGCGCGCGCCGCTACGGCCAGACACTCGCGCTGGTCATCATGGACCTCCATCAGTTCAAAGAGGTCAACGACCGCTACGGCCACCTGCTGGGGGATCAGGTCTTGCGCTCGGCAGCCGGCGTCTTCCGGCAATCACTGCGCACGTCGGACTATGCCTTCCGGATCGGCGGGGATGAGTTTGCACTGCTGCTTCCCCAGACGGAAACCGACCAGGCGGCTGCGCTGAGCCGACGCGTGCGCAACACGTTTGACCTCGCCGTCATACCCCTCAAACTCGACCTGCCACTGAGTCTCGATTACGGCGTCGCTGTCTTTCCCCAGGATGGAGAGCAAAAGGAAGTTCTCGTTCGCACTGCTGACGAACGCCTGTACGGCATGAAGCATGCCAACCGCGGCAACCACGCCGCCGCGGCTGAGCCGGTACCAGCTCCTGCTCCCGTGCCGTTTCCTCCCACGCCGCTGCGCGCCCCGCTCGTGCCTGCGCCTCCTCCGGCGCCAGCACCCTTGACTGCACCGCCCAAGCCCACGCGTCCTGACCCCGAACGGCGCAAATGGGAACGCGTCTCGCTGGCCACCACCCGTGCCCATGCCTTGTTGAGTGAGAAACCGGAGAAAACGGCTCGCGTGCTGGACCTGAGTTACGGCGGCGTGGCCCTGGAGATCGACCGGCAAGAACAGCCGGGGGCAACCTTCCATGCCGTCCTGCACGTTCCGATTCTTCCGCCAGTTCGCGTCAGCCTGCGCCGCGTGTACATCAAAACCCTCGAAGGCAGCAAGGCCCGCATCGGCTGCTCGTTCGTCTCCTGAGCCTACTCCCAAAACGGTAGAGTAATTCACCTATGAGTCGGCCGCGCCCTGCTGGCGCAGGACGCGGGAGAGAAACAGCAGCGCCTGTTGCACCCGCGCCAACGCAAGGCCCCAGCGCATCTCCGCCTGCTCTGCCGTGGCACCACGCGCCGAAAGCAGTACCGAGAGGCAAAATCCGCCGTGCGAGGCGACCGCGAAACGACATTGCCGGAGGCACAGCCGGACGCTCAGATACTCCGCGCCACCCTCGCGTTCGAGCAGCTCAGCCAGCCGCCGGCTCAGCTCTTCGAACCGGCCCTGTTCGCAATTGAACGGCATCTCAGCAAACACAAGGACAATCTCGGAAGAAAACTCCTGCGTGCCGGGATGAGACGAGCTCTGCTCGCGGCGGCTGACGCGGCAGCGGGTTGTTGCCAGGGCCGAATCCTCGCCATTCAGGGCGACCAGAAAGACCCGCAGCGGCGGATGCTGGCGTGCCGGTTCGATCCGGGCAATGGCGCGGGGGTCGTCGCGCAAATCAAAGTAGCCGGAGTCGGGCTTCGCGGCGGGCCAGGGGATCTCGAGCTTCGGGCTGCCCTCGTCCAGTTCCACGGCCTGTTCGACGCGCATGGCAAAACGCTATACCCGCTCGCGCGCCGGCACAAGCCCAAACCCGGGCAATCGCACCGATAGGCGCGATTTGGCAGACGGGCGGATTTCGCGTATCATAGGCGATTGTCCGTGGCCTAGCGACGCGGCTGTAGCACCCGGACGAGCCGGGCGCCGTGCAGACCGGCCCGACGAAACGGAGCACCCCGAATGAAAACCGGCATCCACCCCGACTACCACGAAGTGCTGGTCCACTGCGCCTGCGGCAGCACCTTCAAGACCCGCTCGACGATCAAGGGCGAGATGCTGCGCGTCGAAATCTGCTCAAGCTGCCACCCCTTCTTTACCGGAAAGCAGAAGCTGATTGATACCGCCGGCCGCGTCGAACGCTTCCAGAAGAAATACGCCGACGCCCAAAAGAAAAAGAAGTAGGACCGGCATTTCTGCCGGTTCTCTCATCGTTAGTCCGGGATGCTCCGTGCAGTCGGCCCGGCGCCGGTGTAGAATTCCGCCGGCACCATGGCCACGCAACCCTCCACCGCGTCGGGCACGCCACTGAACCACGAAGTCGAGACCGCCGCTCCGCGCGTTACCCTGCGCAACAGCTTTGCGCACCCCTATGATTCCGCCATCGCCGCCGCGCGCACCTGCTACTCGCCGCGGATCATCGGCCCCGAGGAAATCAACGACAAACAGCGGCTGAACATCGGCGCGGCCACGTTCTATGGCGGCCACCACACCGTCTATCAGCACGCGCACTTCGAGTTTGGCCTCGAGAACGTCAGCCGGCAATTCGTCTGGTCGTTCCTGCACGCGCACCCCTTCTACAACTCCGAGCAGCAATCGCAGCGCTACGTGCGGCTGGACCGGGCGCAGGCCTACGTTCCGCCGGACAGCCCCGGTTTCAGCCCGGCCGAGCGCGCCATCTACGAGGCCGCTGTGGCCCGCGCTTGGGACTACTACCGCAAGCTGACCCGGTTGCTCGAACCCGGCGCCCGGGAAATCCTGGGGGACATCTGGCACGTCAGCGCGATGTCGCACCCCAAGCGCGCACAAAAGGTTTCGCGGCAGGCCGAGAAGCGAGCCATCGAAGTGGCCCGGTACGTCCTTCCCG
>Ga0209619_10003243_pt1 | contig 11709 bp, 11 predicted proteins | sample Rifsed16ft3_FD_184011 | JGI IMG/M metagenome (GOLD analysis project Ga0209619, IMG submission 184011) | Soil microbial communities from Rifle, Colorado, USA - sediment 16ft 3 (version 2) | ecosystem: Environmental > Terrestrial > Deep subsurface > Rock core/Sediment | place: Rifle, Colorado... | reverse complement strand
TCTCCTGTGGTTTTTCCGGATTCAGCGAGCAGCCTTAATCCGGTAACAGCGTCCTTTACATGGCAGAAGCACCTTGATTGCTTACCGTCTCCGAATACGGTTATAGGTTTATTAGATATTGCCTGTCTTACAAAATTCGGAAGAACCATTCCATACCTTTCACTCTGTCTGGGCCCAACTGTATTAAACAGTCTTGCAATTACCACCGGAAGGGCATTTTCGCTGTAATAAGCTAATGCAAGGAATTCATCTATTGCCTTGGAGCAAGCGTAACTCCACCTGCTTTTTGTGGTTGGGCCAAGAAGCAGATCGTCGTTTTCACTGAATGGGCATTTTGCGGATTTGCCATAAACCTCCGATGTTGAGGTCAGAAGCACCCTCTTTTTATACCTGTTTGCCAGGCATAGGATTTTTTCAGTTCCGATAATGTTCGTTTCAATTGTTTGGACAGGCTTTTCAACGACGAGCCTTACGCCCACTGCTGCTGCAAGGTGAAAAATAACATCTGCTTTTTGAATGTATTTTTTTATCAATGCGTAATCAGTTATAGAGCCTTTTACAAATTTGAACCTTCTCCCCATCATCAGGAGATTGCTAAGATTATATTTATTGCCTGTTGACAGATCGTCAACCGCAATTACCTTTTTATATCCGTTTTCCAGGAGGTGTTCTCCGAGATGTGAACCGATAAACCCTGCGCCGCCAGTAATAAGAGCAATCATTCTAACCCCCTTTTATGTTTGTAGAATCTTCTTAGCATCAACGCCAGGCCATAACCGCATAGCCATCCGAATATGCTTATCACTACATCTTTTATATCCGCATTTCTATCCATGCTGAATGTCTGCAGAAGTTCAAGGGAGATTGCAAAGCAGATTGTTGATAAAACTCCCGAAATAAACCCAAGTCCGTTAATAGTGAAGAGGATACCCATAATTCCATAGAATACGAAATGAGTAAAATCTAGAATCCAAATAGTTGATTTTCCAAGGTAAAAATAGTACTGGTTAATAAATTTAAAATTATAAATAGATGCAATAATTGCAATTAAAATCCATGCAACCAAAGAATAATATGAGAGTTTTTTAATCATAATGCTCCTCGCATAATTTCTCCGAACAGCTGGTTAAAGGATTCAATCATCCTGTCTTCTGTAAAATTATCCTCAATTCTTTTTTTTGCTCTGTACCCCATTTCCTTGAGCATTTCTGGATTTTGAAGTAGAAAAAGCATCGCATTAGAGATTGAAACTGGGTTTCTTTCTTTTACGAGTATACCTTCAGAGCATATCCAATATCCAGGTTTTTCTTCCTGAATGGTGAAAACGTCCCTTATTCCCCCCACATCCACAGCAAGTACTGGTTTGGATGCATACATCGCTTCGAGACAGACAAATGGAACGCCCTCGCTCTTTGATGTGATACACAAAACATCAATTGCAGGATAAACATATTCCATGTTTTTGATCCATCCGGGGGAAATTAAATTGTTTTTTAAGTTGAGTTGATCTGCTATTTTTTCAACAAAAGGTTTCTCCGGACCATCACCTGCGATCAAGAATTTGACTCTGTGCCTTTCCTGGTTCATCCTTTTTAAGAGGAGGTTTGCAGAATCAAGAAACAGCCCGAAATCTTTTATTTGGACAAGCCTTCCAATTGCAGCGAAGATAAAAGTGTTGTCGCCGACCCCAAACCCGGATTTTGCTTCGCCGGACGAAGCAAACTGCTTTGATTCCAAAAACCTAATCCCGTAGGGTATTACAGTCAATTTGGAATCCGATGAAATTCTGTATCGTTCCATTGCCTGTATTTTAAGAGCCGGGCTTACGCAGATTATTCTTGATGTGATTTTGGAAAGGAACCTTTCTGTCAGGAGAATCAGCAATGATATAGGTTTTGAAAAGTATTTTTCAAAAATAAATCCATGATAGGTATGGATTACATAGACTTTTTTTCGCAGAAGTACCCTAATGAATATTCCGGCAACCCTTGCTAAAAAACCTGCTTTTGCGGTATGGGAATGAATAATATCAGGCATTTCTACCTTGAGCATTAGAAGCAATCTTATAAATGCTATAATATCCTTTAAGGGATTTAATTTACTGCTAAGCTCCGGGATTATCTTAATTCTTATGTCTGATTTCATTGCCTCTTCAAGGATGGAGCCCTCTTCCTTTTCCGCGATCCCTGTAATCAGAAGCGTATCCCAGCCCTTTGTTTTCAGTGCCTTTGTGATAGCAATTGCATGAAAGGATGGCCCGCCAATATTCAGTCTTGTTACGAATTCCACGATCTTCATTGTATGTGCATGCTATCATAAATTTTTTGGACTTCGGCGACGTATTTTTCAACAGAGAACATCTCCTTTACAAACTGCCTTCCCTTCAAATTAACCTCGTTCTGGATTGAAAAATCATTATAAAGATATTCCAGCGCTCTTGCGAGTCCGTATTCGTCGTTCGGCGGGATAACCAGGCCGAGTTTTTTCTCCCTTATTATTTGCGTAAGTCCACCGTTCTCTGTGACTACCACCGGTTTACCAAGCGATATTGCCTCCAGTATAACTCTTCCGAATGGTTCAGGTCGTATTGTTGGATTAACTACAACATTCACTGCGTTCATTATGTCAGGAATGTCTTCGCGGTAGCCGAGAAATTTTATAAAATTTTCTATAGAATCTGTTCTGACAATGGAGCGGAGAAATTCCTTGTATCCCCTGTCCCTGACGGTATCATAAAGTTCATCTCCTACGATCAGTACCCTGATATCAGAAATGGTTTTGGAGAGTATTTTAACAGCTTTTATAAGAACCCTGTGTCCCTTCCATTCCGTGAACATGGAAAATATTCCGATAATGAATTCCCTGTCATATCCCAGATTTTTTCTGATTACCTCTGGAGGCAATGTGGGGGTAAACTTTTTGATGTTAATGCCATTGTACACTCTGAATGTTTTTTTATCAGTTTGCTGGTTTTTAGAAAAAATTTCCTTAACGACATCAGAGTTTACTATGATTTTGTCGGGGAAAATATACGCAAATACGGATATCAACCATCTCCACATATTCTCTGCCGGAATATCCCTGAAATGCCACAAAAGTTTAAAACTAATAAATGGCTTAAGGAGTGAACAAAGAAAATGAAACTTAATCCCGTTTGTATGAACGATATAAGGTTTTTCCTGTCCGATGATCGTTCCTATGCGGTATACAACTAAAGGGATTAGCGCTGGGAATAGCACCATGTTAAGGATATTTACGAGGTTCATTCTCCGTGCCGATATGAATACCGGTCTTGGAATCTTGATAAGCCTTACCTCAATGTTTTTGGCTTTCAGGTAATCGCTTAACGGGCCATCCTCAGGCAAACATACAACGGGGCTATACCTGCGGCTGTCTATATTTTCTGCCAGATCCAAAAGGCTTTTTTCAGCGCCGCCGATCTTTGAAGAAGGATTGAAGTATAATATCTTAATCATCGTAGATAAATTACCACAATATTTATTGCTTCATTCTACCATAATTTTATTGTTTTATTAAAAAAATTAGCAGATACAATTAAAGATCGCTATCAGGGCAGGGGACTCTAATTACAGACAGTAAGGCTATCCAATTTTTGTGACACTGCTGTCATTTTTATGTATATTTGAGAAGTGAGAACACAGGGACGGACTCAAGTTTATCCCTTCCCTTTAGCCCCTCAAGTTCAATTATAAAGACGCATTCCTTAACCTTTCCGCCGGATTTTTCCACGAGTTCTACAGTGGCCGCAGCAGTCCCTCCTGTGGCAAGAAGGTCATCAACGATTATCACACTTTGTCCCTTTGTTACAGCGTCCTGATGCATTTCAATCTCATCAGCGCCATATTCCAATTGGTATGATGCCCTGATGGTCTTGTAGGGAAGTTTTCCCTTTTTTCTTACCAGCACCAGACCCTTTCCGAGTTTATATGCCAGTGCTGCGCCTATGATAAAACCCCTTGCGTCGATGCCCACAATGAGGTCAATCTTCTTATCCACATACCTGTTGCCGAGGATGTCAACGATCTTCTGGAATGCTTTTGCATCCTTAAGCAGTGTTGTTATGTCGTAGAAGAGGATGCCCTTTTTCGGATAGTCAGGGATTTCTCTGATAATTTTTTTTAAATCAATGATTTTCATGTCACCTCCCTACTTTGGTAATAAATTTAAAGGATCAACTGGTTTCTTCCCTTTTCTTATCTCAAAATGGAGATGGGGCCCGTAAGCCCTGCCAGTTTTTCCAACTAATCCTATTATCTGTCCCTGCTTTATATAATTGCCTTCAATAACCTTGTTTTCTTTATTATGTGCATATACTGTAAAATAATTATCCGCGTGCTTGATGATGATAATATTGCCATACCCCCTGATCCCGCTTCCGCTGTAGATCGCCCTGCCGCTCTTAGCAGCTCTGATCCCTGTTCCCTCCGGAGCTGAGATATCAATGCCGTCGTGTCTTCTCTGCTTGCTGTCTTCAAACCTTGAAAATAGTTTGCCTTTTAATGGCCAGATGAACCGTCCCTCATCCTGTGTCCGCTCGTGAACAATATTTCTATCCTTTTGCCCATTATCATAAACTTGCGGATTTTCTGTTGTTACCGTAACCATTTCCAGTTCCTTTTCAGCGCCAGGAATAAATATTTTGTCCCCGATCTTCAGCACAGTGGGATCATCAATTTTATTTATTTTCATCAATTCTTCCACAGAGACATTATATGTTTTTGATAATCTGTAGAGCGTTTCAGTTGGCTTAAGAGTATGGTAGATTCCATAGGGCGTCCCGCATGCGGCAAGGATTGCTAATATTGTAAATAGGCTGACTGTCTGTAATAATCTTACAAGCATTTCAGAATCAGAAACCCGCCTATTAGCAATATAGTGAATAAAATTGTCAATAAATTGAAATACCTGTCAATAAAATATTTTATTCTTTCGCCATAAAAATACAGCAACCCGCTTACAAGAAAGAATCTGGCAGACCTGCTTATTGCTGATGCAAGAACGAATATCCAGAAATTTATCCCGAATGCGCCGGCAGTAATGGTAAAGAGTTTGTACGGTATCGGCGTAAAACCGGCAATTGCTACTGCCCAGGCATCGTATTGTTGATAGATCTGCTGTATGTAATTGTACTTATCGGTAAAGTGATAAAATTCAATAATCTTGAAGCCAAAGGCCTCCATGAATAATAGTCCTATTATATACCCCAATATGCCCCCCAGGACAGAACCTATTGAGCAGATGGTTGCAAAACTGAATGCTTTGCCAGGCTTGGATATGCATAAAGCAATAAGCAAAATATCAGGCGGAATCGGAAAGAATGAGGATTCACAGAATGCAAGCAGGAAGATCGCTGGATTAGCATAGGGTGTATACGCCCAATGCAAAACCCAGTCATATAGCCTTTTCAGCATTTAGGAATCCTATTCCTCCGGCGTCCAGCCGTATTTCCCGATAAGCTTCACAAACCTGCAGCCACCAAGATCCTCTATCTTTTGGTCATTTTCAAGGCGGGTGATTTTTATCAGGGATTGCGAAAAGTTATTTCCAACAGGCGACACTAACTTTCCGCCCGTTTTTAACTGCGGCAGCAATCCCTTTGGTAATTCCGGGGCAGAAGCGGAGAGGATAACGCAATCAAATGGCTTCTCCTCTTCCCATCCCATACTGCCATCGCCAATCTTATACTTTACGTTTTTATAGCCAAGGACTTCCATTTTTTGCTTTGCTTTTTCTGCAAGGGATGGTATGCGCTCCACTGTGCATACTGTTTTGCATAATTCGGCAAGGAGCGCCGTCTGGTAGCCAGACCCTGTTCCTATTTCCAATATCTTTTCATTACCCTGAAGTTCCAATGCTTCAAGCATCAGTGCAACTATATAAGGTTGAGAAATGGTCTGCCCCTCTCCAATAGGAAGAGGGAAATCAGAATATGCCTGGGATAGCAGCGCGCTGTCAATAAAGAAATGCCTGGGGACCTTCTCCATTGCCCGCAGGATTCTTATGTCCTTAATGCCCCGTGATGCAATCTGTTCTTCTACCATTGCGAATCTTGATTTTTCGTATTCCTTAAAGATATTTTCAGGTTTTGCAGGCATTGGTTCCGTCGGACTCAAATGAATTTTATGCTCTTAATGAATTTTTTTTCCTTGTAGTCCGTCATATCAAGGGTTATGGGGGTTATTGAAATATATCCGTTCAGGACTGCCGCAATATCGGTATTTCTTTCATTTTTTACCGGCTCTTCATTTCCGCCAATCCAGTAATAACTCTTGCCCCTCGGATCTGTTTTCTGGATCACCACTTCGCCGTATTTGCGCTTTCCTTGTTTCGTTATCTTTACCCCCTTTGCTTTTGAATGGCCATTCAAATTTGGGACATTGACATTCAGAACAAGATTATCCGGTAATCCCTTTGCGAGAAGTTTCTGCGACAGTTCTCTTGCAAAAATAGCAGCAGGTTTAAAATTGTGCATAGTTTTTGCCACAAGCGATATAGCGAATGATCTTATGCCCAGCATTGCTCCTTCCAGGGCAGCACAGACTGTTCCTGAATATGTTATGTCATCTCCAAGATTCCCTCCCTTGTTTATTCCAGAAATAACAAGGTCTGGTTTGCTGCCATTCAGAAGTGTGTAGTATCCGAGGATTACGCAATCAGTTGGTGTACCGTCAATTTTATAGGCATTCTTTTTGACCTTTTCAACCCTGAGCGGTCTGTGCAATGTAATAGCGTGTCCAGTTGCGCTTCTTTCACGGTCAGGCGCCACAACAAATACGTTTCCCACATCCTTGAGATGCTGTTTTAAGATCCAAATCCCTTCTGAATTGATACCGTCATCGTTTGTAATGAGTATTGTTTTTTTTGGCATAAGGAACTTAACCCTTTCATAACAATTATAGATTAGGTATTTGAAATGTCAAAAACAATATAAGAGGTTTTTTGCCACAGGTTGTATCTATTTTTAAATTATATGATATAATAAAACATTAAAATAAACGGAGTTGAAAATTTGAAGAAAATGCACGATAAAAAGCAGGGGAAAAGAATGGATAAATTAAAAGAAGAGCTATTTTATAAAACCGTTGCTCTTGAAAAGGCGAAAAATAAGATAAATGACCTTACCAAAAACCTTTCCCTGAATCAGAAAATTATCTCCAGCACTATAGGTAGTAAAGTATTGCGGTCTGCAACCCAAAATCTGCTGATGTTTCTCCAGAAAAGCATGCGGCTTGATGAGATTGCCATTATGCTCTATGATCCAGCCAAGGATATGTTAACGCACTTTGCATCAGTAGGGCTTAGCGCAAGAAAGAAGGATGCGAAGTTTTTCCCTGGCAATGGAATCACCGGGTTTGCTTTTGAAAAAAAGAAGAAAATTTTTATTGAAAGGGTGGGTGAACACATAAAATTCAAACATTGGGGTGTAAGGTCTGATTTTTACAGGAATAAAACCTTTCTGTCGATTCCCATGATGGAGAAAGAGCGTCCTATTGGTGTGATTAACATATGCGGCGATACAATACCGTCTGAGTATGTAAAGAGTTTTGAGATACTCGCAAAAACACTTACTCCGCTTCTGAACCTCAGGATGATAAAAGAAAAGCAAGAGCATGATTTTTATCTGATGATAAGGAAGATAATGGATTTTGCAGAAGCGTTAAATCCATATACATATGGACATTCCTTCCGCGTTCAGAAGTATTCTTTTTACATTGCGGATATTCTTGGTCTGAAGCAGAAGAGGGATACTCTTTCCAGGGGGGCCAGGCTGCACGATATAGGAAAGATGGCTATAATGGATGTTATAAACCGTGCAGAGAAATTGAGCGAAAAAGACATAGATATTATCCGGTTGCATCCTGTTCTTGGAGTTGAATTTGTGAAGGGGTTTAGTTTTCTCAGAGATACAATTCCTATAGTTAAATACCATCATGAGAGAATGGACGGGAAGGGATATCCAGGGGAGCTGGAAGGCATGCGGATTCCGTTGCTGACTCGTATAGTATCAGTCGCAGATACATACGATGCTATAACGAGCGAGAGGTTCTACCGGGGTGAGCAGGAGATAGATTATGCGGTTAATGAATTAAAAAGGGTCAGCGGAACCCAGCTGGACACTGATATTGTTACCGCATTTTTAAAAAACGAAAATTATCTTTCAAAAATTACAGCTGAAACCCATAAAAATGTTAATGAGGAATTGAAGCAGGAACTGAAAATTGTTTAAGAAAAATATTAAAATATGCTTGCCGGAACAATAATCAGATCGCCCGATTTTATCGGAATGTCAAGCTCCGTTTTCCCCTTCTCTGTGATATCGCCGATTTTAATATAGAATGTTTGCCGAGTTTTGCCTTCTCCGCGTATCAATTTGGTTCTGTTTGGAGATGCGTATTCAGTTATACCCCCTGCGTCAAGTATTGCATTCAGTACTGTATATCCATTGCGATATTCGTAACTGCCAGGTTTTTTTACTTCACCTACAACAAAAAATATATTCATTTCCTTTTCAAAGAACCTGCTTGTTATATCCCCCCGGTCCCTTCTTGACATGTAGATAATATCTCTGTCATACAATTTGACGTTCTGTGTCATATCGCCATGTATAAAAAGTTTAGTCACATTTACCGGGATGTGGGTCAGGTTTTCCTTGCCATCAGCAGATTCTGTTCTCAGGATGGAGAGAAGATCCCCAGCGTTATTACTTGGTCCGCCGGCTTCCAGAAGTATATCCATAATGGTGTTTTTTTCCTTAAGATGATATGTCCCTGGCTTGGACACCTCGCCAAGCACATAGATTTTGTGGCTATTGTACTCCTTAATAAGGACTTTAACCTGAGGATTTCTGATATAATCTTTTGTTAGCAATGTTCTAAGTTTATCTGCGATCTCTTCAGTTGTTAGCGCCGAGACTTTTACATCTCCAAGGAGAAACATTCTTATGGTGCCTTTTATTGTGACGGGGTATTCACCTGTTAATTCCGTTTCATCAAGGATTTCTATCCCGAGAATATCCCCGGATCCAACACGGTATTCCGACGCAAGAGCGCAGGGTGAAATGAATACAACCAGCAGAAAGATTGCCAAATTTTTCATATAATATTTATTATAGCATATATTTATAATTTATGAAATTTCTTGGGAAAGTGGCGGGGGAGTTACCAGATCTCTTTTATTGCTTCGTCCAGCTTTTTGGAAAGCGTCTTAGCTGCGATTTTTAAGGCAGCGGTTCCGGCCCTTCTCATATCATTGCCGGCCCCTTTTTCGTTTATGTTATAAGAAAGCAAGGTTTTTTTTGATGATGTGTTTAAAAGCGTCATCCTGCCCTGTGCATAGGCAAATACAAAATGTCCGGATAATTCGTTTGATGATTTGGTCTGTACCTCCACAGTAAGAATATAAGCCGCTGCTGGTCTGTCAATGATTGCGGGGAATTTCTCCTGGTTTTTATTAACATCTTGAATGTGGAAGGAATATTTTTTGAGTACATCATATATCATATTTCTTACGAATCCGGATTCAATCTCTCCGAGATTTTTTTCCTCAATCAGTACTGCAATGCTCTTTTCCTTTGCTTCAATCTCCCGTTTTCTCTGTTCAATTTCTATTAAAACAGGTTTAACTTCAGGATCATTCTCAAATTCAGAGAGCATTTTTTCGTAATCGGAGATTTCCTTCAGGGCATCAATTCCTGATTTTTTTGAAATATTCTCCATCCCGGCTTTTGCTGCTTTTATTGATTCATCCCTGCGTTTGGCCATTTTTTCAAGCGCCTTTTCAATGTCCGATTTCCTGACCTCAAGCAGAACCCACACATTGTAGTTGTAGAGCATCCTGTTTTCAGTAAAATTCTCATATTTTTCCCAATATACACTCTTCGTTTTTGTGCCGAATATCTCTCCTCCGCCTGTTGCCTTTATTTTGTCAAGATAATCGGTTTCAAAAGTTCTTCTGATTTTTGTATATTCTATGGTTGTTTTGAGTCCGAAAAATCTCTCCAGGATTTTTCTTGCTCCTTCCATTCTTGCGTCAGTTTCTCCGCCTTCAAGGGTGGGGGATTGCGTCCTCGTCCCTACGGAGTAGATAAAAACATCTGTTTCCCCCGGGATATCCGTTACCCATTCCGGTTTTGCAGAATGGGAACGCTCCACGATATTCTGACTTCCGGAGATAATGGGACTGTGGGAACATGAAAAAGAAACAATCAAAAAAATAACATAATAAGATTTCAGGTAATTCTTAATGTCCATTACTCGGATTATATAATAAAAATCTGATAAACTCAATTAATCATGATGTCTCATGGATGGCAGCGCTGCAATTACTCTTTTGCGAGATTCAGGTACATTGCGGATATCTTATCCTCAGGCATTCTTTCCAGGGATTTGATAAAATATTTTTTTGCTTTTCTTTTCTCGCCTGATTTAAAATAAACAATGCCAATCTCCCTGTAGAGGGTAGGGTATAATTCAATGACCGGATGAAATTTTCCTTCCTTTAATATCTTTTTGTAAAAATGAATTGCATTATTATAACTGTTGAAGGATGCAAAAAGGTTTGCTGTTTCATATAGCGCAGGGACATAGTGGGGCTCAATGTCATATGCCCGGGTAAGATGATATAGTATTTCCTTGGGTTTTTTCTCACCCCTTCTTCTCATAATGTATGCCATGGAGTAGTGTGCCTTGTAACAATCAGGATTTATTGCCAAGCTCCGTTGCAATTCGTACAGGATTCTGTCCGCCGGGAACTCTTTCGCGATATAAAGGGGAAGTTCCTCTATCAATTTTTCAGGATTTATAACTTTTATCTCATGTTTATTTATAAAATCCTTGAACTCCGGAATTCTTTTGACCAGGAGCATTGAATAGTCGCTCCAGTAGAGAAGAGCCCATGCATCCCTTTTGAAAAAACCGTCGGTCAAATAATAATAATGGTGTTCTACGATGGCAGAATTTATCCGGTATTTTTCAAGCATGTTTTGAAAAACCTGCGGATTATTCTCTGCAGCGCGGATCTCCTTTATGGTATCTTCATTTACCCTGACTCTTGTGTCCACAAATGCTTTTACCTCCGGATAGCCTGCAAAGATTATTCCACCGCCGAGATTGATGGTGTTGAAGATCCTTACATTTAATCCTGATTTTTTTATGAACTCTACTTCGCCGGAGGGGTAGTAGAATTTCCTAATACCAATGCCGAAGTTATAAAGAGGGTCATTTGATATTTTTATATATACCACCGCTGTGGAAAAAAACGCCGCTAAAATGACCATTACGGCAGCCGGAATTTTGATAATATTCTTAACTTTATTTAAAAGTGCGTTCAGGCTTATTGTCGCTGCGGGCAGGGATATCAGAATATCAAAAAAAGCAGTTGTTTTCGTAAGCGCGCCCGGAACCGATAATATAAACGCGGGCAGAAGCAGTGACAGAGGCACCCTTCGGAAAGAGGTCAGAAGGAATAAAAACAGGGCTGCTACTATCAAAAAGATATGGAAATTACCGGCTGAAAGTGTGGGTCCGAACTCCGGTATCTCCGGGATATTTTTAATACCAGGTTTGTTGAACAGGAGGCTAAGGCCTTTGTAGCTTACAGGTGAGACAAAAAATAAAGGCAGGATTGCCAGCCCATAAAAAATCAGCGGCGCGATTTTTTTTATATTCCCCGCAATGGATTCGTTTGTTT
>Ga0209619_10003242_pt1 | contig 11713 bp, 14 predicted proteins | sample Rifsed16ft3_FD_184011 | JGI IMG/M metagenome (GOLD analysis project Ga0209619, IMG submission 184011) | Soil microbial communities from Rifle, Colorado, USA - sediment 16ft 3 (version 2) | ecosystem: Environmental > Terrestrial > Deep subsurface > Rock core/Sediment | place: Rifle, Colorado... | reverse complement strand
CAGTAATACGCGGCCTGTCCGCCGGCAGCCGCGACGGCGTCCGCGTTCGGCCACAAGATCTCGGCCCGGCCCAGACCCATCATGTAGCCGATGATCATGAACATGCACGTCGCGAACAGGAACAGGTCGAAGAACACCCACTTCACCAGCGGATGCCCAGCACGAACTCGCCGCTGCAGCCGTCCGAGACCCAGATGCCCGCGTCGTCGTAGCCCCAGGTCTTCCCCAGCAGACACTCGCCCGTCCCCGTGGACTTCTGGAGAGCGACGCCCGCGGACGTGTTGGCCGCGCAGTGCTGCCGCTCTCCCGCTTGCGAGGTACAGGTAACGGTGACGGCCTCGGCAAGGAGCCCGTTCGGTCTGGCCAAGAGCGCGAGACTCACGAGCATTGCTTTCTTCCAGGACTTCAAACTTTGCTCCCCTGCGTTGTCCAGCTGTTATTCCGATGCGCGCCGCCGGGCAAGTTCCGTGCCGATGCCAAAACCGCTGGCTGGGACGACTCGCCGCTTCGGCTCATCCTTCGCTCGCGTGCGAAAACACCCACCAGGGGGGCGAATGACGATATCGCTCTCGAGAACCTCACGGACGCGAGGCTATCGGAGGGCCGAAGAACGGGGAACTCGTAAGACTACCAGGGGGAAGAGAAGAATTTACGAGTAGGATGCTCCAGGAGTTCGGGCTACAATCCGCTGTAACTTACACAAGGAGGATGAATGGCCGAGCCCTTCACTGCCCTCGTGATCTACCCCACCACAGCAGACGCGCAGACGCGCCAGGCGGACAACCTCATCCGACTGGTCGCGGAGCAGGTCCGGTCCCTCGCGGGTTTCCGGGGCGCCCGCGTCTTCCTCTCCGAGGACGGCAAAAACCTGGTGACGCTCACCGAATGGCGGGATCGCGAGTCCTTCCAGAAGTTCCGCGAAAGCGAGTTCGGCCGCGCGGCGACGGAGCTCGTGGCGGAGCTCCATCCGATTGCCTACTGGCTGCGCCAGCACGCCGCGGTCGAGGCGCCTTGAAAGACAAGATCCCCACAAACCGCGATAGACTGGCGGGCTCGGGTATCGAGCGATTTTCAGAATGAGAGGATACTTGGGTCGTGCGCTATTGAATCACCGTTCAACCCTGAGCCGGGGGTTAGAATCTCACGAGGAAGCCGGCCGTGGCGTGGACATCGTGCTCGTTGTCCCCGGTGAGGAAGTGGTCGAGCACGAGATGGTCCACCACGTCGACACGGGCGCCCACGCTCCCGAAGAGCACTTCGAGGCCCGCTCCGAAGCGAAAGACGAAATCGGTGTCGGCGGCTCCGTCCCAGGTCACCCCGCCCGCTCCGACGAGTAGCAGAGGGCGGACGTCGCCGTCGGTGAGGTCGTAAGCGAGACCCCCGCCATAGTGCCAGGCGGTGACGCCGCGCTCGCCGAAGCCCCGGTCGACGCGTCCCCTGAGCTCGCGTCCGTCCCCGTAGCAGCCGAATTCCCCGAGACAGAACTCCCCTCCGAGCTCGAGATCGTGCGTCGGGGCTATCGCGAAGTCCGCTTCGAGCGCCAGGCGATCCTTGATATGGCGGGAGTAGCGCGCGCCGAAAAGGGGGCTCGAGCCGATCGAGCTCTCACCGCGAACGGTAATGTCGGGGATCCGGCCGCGGAAGCCCGGGAACATAGGGAAACCCGGGAGCTCGGGGAAGCTCCCCATCCCGAACGCCCACTCGGAGGAGCCGCTCGCATCCAGAATGGCGACCCCGCCGAACACGGTGATCTCGTTCTTCGTTTCCCGCTCCTGGGCCTTCGGCTCCTGCGCGAACGCCGGCGCGGTCACCAATAAGAAGAGCCCCAGCGAGGCCCTCGCGATTCGTCGTTGATTCTTCATGTTGTTGTGTCTCCTTACTAGTAAGTTCTCAGTCCCACGCCCCGGAACTGCGCGCAGCATGGACTGAAGGTGATGTCGGGCGGGTTCACGAACCGATGACAGTTCGTTTCCTGGACCGTCGCCTGAGACGTCGCCCGGACGTGCGCCAAAAACAGTGGTGACTCCACGAAGGCGCAGATCTCCCGAAGGTTGAAGTCGTTCCACGCCGGGCGAATGCTTCGAAACAGCCCCGCCCGCCCTCCCGCGTCGAACCAGCCGACCCCGAACCGTCTCCGTTGGTGGGCGTATCCAGGGAGTGAGAGCTCATGCTCTGATCGATGAGCGAGTGCTTGGGCTTGAATAGAAGCTCTTCGAGGAGCACGGGAGCCCCAGAGTAAGCCATCCAACGACCACATGGCCCATCGATGCTAGACCGGCCGCCGTACGTAAACAAGGCGGCTGCAGAATCTGGTCCTCTCGAGCACGGCGCCGTCGCGCGAGTCAGGCCGCGTCGCGCGGTTGGACCTCGCGATCCACGCGGCTCGCCGACTCCCTCATCGCGACCTGCAAGTCGTACGAGCTCTGAAGGTTCACCCAGAACTGAGGAGAGTTCCCAAAATACCGGGCGAGCCGCAACGCCGTGTCGGCACTGATGCCACGCTGGCCGTTCACGATCTCACTCACCCGGTTGACGGGAACCCTGAGGTCCCGCGAGAGTCGATTGATACTGATTCGGAGCGGCTTCATCAGGTCTTCGAGCAGGATTTCGCCGGGATGCACGGGTGGCAAGCGACCGGTGGGTCCGAGTTTCCTGGGCTTCTTGGGCATGTTGATTCCTCCCTCAGTCATAGTCCACAATCTCGACGTCATAAGCGTCACCGTTTCGCCAGATGAAGCAGATGCGAAGTCGGTCGTTGAGTCGGATGCTATGCTGACCGCGCCGGTCCCCCTTGAGAGCCTCCAGGCGATTGCCAGGGAAGATTCCCAGATCGTCGAGTCGTGTCGCCGCATTCAGCTGCTCCAGCTTCCTTTGAGCGACTCTTGCGACCGCTTGGAGCCTTCGCGGCACCCTGCCCGAAAAGAGCGCCTCCGCGTCCTTGTCGCGGAAGGACCGAATCATTACGGGTAGTTTATTACGGTGTCCGTAATACGTCAACCGTTGGGCTTGAACGGCTCAGTTCCCAGGACCGCGATGAGCTAGGGACGCGACGGTTCGCGACCATCCTCCCGGGGCGCGAAGAAGGACTCCAGAACGTCGTCCAGCGACACCCTGCGGCCGAGGTAGCCGACGCGCTCCTCGATCCCCTTGGCGCGAAGCATGTCCCGCACACCGGAGCGGGCCTCGGCGAGACGCAGGGCGATACACGCCGCCCGCCAGCTCATCGTCGAGATCCCGAAGCATCCGCGCTCCCGCAACGTCCACATAGGGAGAACTGCCCGCGAAACCATAGGTGCATCCGGTAGCGACCGTCCGCGGTGGCAATATCGAGGCCGGGTCCGCCGAGGGCCGCGTTCAAGGGCGGCCGCTCCTCATCGGGCACGTCGCGAGCCTCGGGAAGCGGAGCAGGCTTCTTCGCCAGCAGGGCGAGAAGGATCCCGAGAGCGCACTCGTTCACGCGAGCGAAAGCTTACTCCGCCAGGAGCCCTTTCTTCGCCTCCGCCAGCTCCTTGAGCTTCTCCTTGCCGACTTTCGGATAGTGGAGGTCGAGAGAGGCGAGAGCATCGATGATCGCCGCCGCCACCACGACCCGGGTGAACCATTTGTTGTCGGCGGGGACCACGAACCACGGAGATTCCTTGGTCGCGGTGCTCTGGATCGCGCTCTCGAAGGCCTTCATGTAGTCCTTCCAGTGGCCGCGCTCGCGCGCGTCGGCGGAAGAGAACTTCCAGTTCTTCTCGGGTTCGTCGATGCGCTCGAGAAAGCGCCTCTTCTGCTCTTTCTTCGAGACATGGAGGAAGAACTTGCGGACGAGGACGCCGTTTCCCGAGAGATACCGTTCGAAGCACCGGATGTCCCGCAGGCGGTCTTTCCAGATATCTTTGGCGATCAGGTCAGGCGGGAGCTTCTGCTTCTGAAGGATCTCCTCGTGAACCCGCACCACCAGCACCTCCTCGTAGTAGGAACGGTTGAAGATTCCGATCCGTCCCCGCTCCGGGAGATGCTTCTGGCAGCGCCAGAGGTAATCGTGGTCGAGGTCTTCAGCGGAGGGCGCCTTGAATGACGCGACCTGACAGCCCTGGGGATTAACGCCGGACATCACGTGCTTGATGGCCCCGTCCTTCCCTGCGGCGTCCATCGCCTGAAATACGAGGAGCACCGCCCATCGATCCTGCGCGTAGAGCATGTCCTGGAGCTCGGCTAGCGCCTCGATGCCCGTCTGGAGGGCTTCTTTGGCCCGAGGCTTGTCCTCCGCTTCGAGACCCCCGATATCCCCCGGGTCCACATCGTCGAGCCGGAATTTCTCTCCGTCGGTGACGCGAAAGGGGCGCGCGAGCTCACGGGCGCGTTCGATGACGTCTTCCAGTTTCATTTCACAGCCTCACAGGGGGGAAAGTGCCGCTCTCCTCGGAGCACACCTTCTACCGCGGGCAGCAGGTCAGTGGCAATCTCCCGCTTGGCGACCAACCCCTCGGCCCCCGCTTTCATGGCTGCCTGGACGACGGCCGGCTCGTCGTGAGCGCCGAGCAGGATCACCTTCAATCCCGGACAACGGAGTCGAATGCGGTGGATCAACCCGCCGATGTCTCCATGGGCGAGCGCCAGGTCCACGACCGCCAATCGGGGTTCGAGTCGGTGCGCGCTTTCGCACAGCGACCTCTCGTCCGCCACCATCACGACCGCGTCGAACGCCGTTCCCAGAAGCGACCGGCTGCCCTCCGCGAGGCCGTGGTGCGGAGCCGCCAGGAGGACGGAGGACGTGGATGAGACCACGGACCGAGACTAGCGGAGGCGTCACGTGTAAAGAACTCGTAAGACTACCAGGATGGTTACGAAAGAAATACGGTCTCCGACGTCGCTACCGCCTCCGACCGCCGCCGCCGCGACGAGCGCCGCCGCCCGCGCGGTAGCTCCCCGTCGACCTGCTGCTTCCTCTTTGATAAGCGCTGTAGTCCCGGGTTCGCTGCGAGCCCTCGGCGCGCGTCGAGCGATCGCGCTCGAGCTGCCCGTAGGTCGAAGAATCCATGGAGCGCGTCGTCGTCGAGCGCGTCGTGGTCGAGGGCGTCCTCTGAGGAGGATCGACGTTGTTCCAGTTACCACCCTCGTTCTTCTGCCAGTTGCCGTCCTCTCGGCGGTACACGTTTCCATCGCGCCCCGCATAGACGTTTCCGCCCTCGCCGACGGCAACGGTTCCGCCGCCCGCGGCGCGCCGGCTCGCCATGGCGCCTTCGTCGGTCCGCGTCACCCGGGTCGTCGTTCCCGTCGCCCGATTCGTCACCCGCGCCGTCTGCGCCCAATCGTCGCCGCGCTGGACGGACGTCGAGCCCCAGCTTCCGTAGACGTTCGATCCCTGCCGCGTCCGTCCGTAGGTGCCGGTTCGAGGATTCCACGCCTCGGCGACGCCGCGCGATCCGTAGGGACCCCAGGCGGTAGCCCCTCTCGCGTACGTGCCGGTTCTCGGGTTGTAGCGCGCGCCGGCGCCAGCCCCGCCGTAGGGACCGTAGGCCGCGACCCCACGCCCGTACGCTCCCGTCCACGGGTTGTACCGGGCGCCGTAGCCGTACGCTCCGTAGCGGGGGTAGTAAGCGGGATAGAAACCGCCATATCCGACGTAGGGAGGGTAGTACCACCCGCTCCCCCAGACCACGCACCCCCAGGCGATCATCATTCCCGTATAGCCGGCCACCACGGCGAACGTCGCCCACTCGTCGCTGTCGTCATCGTCCTCGACGGTGACGTAGGTGACGTGGTGGTGCGAGGAGCTCGCGGGAATCTGGTAGATCTCCTTGGGAACGTTGGTCTCGACCTCCCACGGACCGGTCGGGCCCTTCGAGGAGAACCAGATGCCGTTGTAGCACATGTAGTACTTGTCGCCGATCTTGAAAATGTCCTTGTCGGTGTTGACCGCGCTCTGGACCTGCGCCGCGCCAGGCTCGGGCTCGAACTTCGGCTCGCCCTGATACGAAACCTCGGGTGCCTTCAACGTCTTTATGTTGACGCGCGCCGTTTCCGGGATCTGCGCAAGCAGGATCGCTTCCGCCGCCTGCCGCGTTCCCGGGACGGAGGCGAGGACACGGGATCGCGGATGCTCGAGAGGGATCTTCTGGAAGTCCGGAGGCAGCGCCGGGGTCGCGAACGTCCACGGGCCGGTGAAATCCGACGCCGAGAACCATCGTCCGGCGACGAGATAGTAGAGTGTCATCGCCCCCACCTTGCCGATGCCGAAGACGTCGCTTTCGGTATTGCTCACCCAGACGAGGGCGGTGCCCTCAACCTTTTCGTACTTCGGCTTTCCCTGCAGGAGGATGAGCTCGGCCGGCTCGAGACTTACGAAGACCTTGGGCGCCTTCTTGGGACCGATCTTCTTTCCCGGCAGCGCCGCCTTGACCTCCTTCCAGTTCGCGTCGGCCGGAAGCTTCGCGAAGCTTCCCGGAAGATCGCCGGCCGGCGTCCACGGTCCCTCGACAGCCGACGCCTTGAGCCAGGAGCTTTCGTGCCGCAGATAGAAGGTCTTCGACGGTCCGTGTTCGAAGAGATCCCAGTTGGTGTTGACGGCGAAGCGAAGATCGTTCTCGGCGATGGGACTCCAGATGGGCTCGCCGTCGAGGTTCACCAGAATCGCCGGCGTGCTGCTGAAGAAGATCGTGGGCGGATCGGCCTTGACCCCCGCAACGTCCTTCGGAACGATCTCGCTGGTCTCGATGGCGGCCATCATGCGATCGAGCGCGATGACCCGGTCCTTCTCCGGGATCGTGTCTCGGATGAACGTGGTGACCTCCGCCGTCTGCTGACGCGAGAGCTTGGGGAAGTTCGACTCGGTCAGATCGATCGTCTCAAAGCGGACCAGCCGCTCTTCCAGGGAGACGCCGGTATTGGTCTCGAGTTTTATCGAGCCGAGGTCGGGCATTTTCGCTCCCGGGGCGCTGTAGGCCACGGCGCTATAGGCCACGAGATGCTTCTGCCGGTCCCAGCTCGCCGCCTGCGGCTCATAGATGACGACGCTCCCGCCGCTCGGCATGGTGTAAGAACGGGGCCATCCCCCGTCGACCTCTTCCGCGACCTCCATTGGCGCTTCGGGCGCGGGGGCGGTCTGAGCAGGCAAGAGGGGGACCATCTCCGAAAAGAGAAGGCTCAGCACCGTGAGGGCTGAGATTCCTCTACCGGGGCTCGCATGGGTTCTCATGGTGGGAACGTCCTTTCTCGGACAACTATACGACGCAATTGCCGTTCTGAAGCACCTGCCCGCGGGGATCCGTAAATTCTTCCCCGGGACCTCGTAGTTTTACGAGTTCCCGCCCCGCTGAAGTCCGCTAACCTCCCGCTTGTGACGATGTGCTCCTGCGGCTCATACTCCCGGGCCGAGGAACTCCCATGAACCCTCTGGTCAAAGAAATCCGTCACAATCCCCTCGGCGGAACCGTAATCAGCAATGAAGGCACCTTCGATCCATACGACCAGACTCCTGCCGGGCAGACGTTTCACGGCGATCACGCTTATGTCTTTTTTCAGATCCCGGTGAACGCTCGCAAGCTTCCTCTCGTCCTGTGGCATGGCGCCGGGCAGTTCTCGAAGACGTGGGGAACCACGCCGGGCGGACGCGAGGGCTATCAAAACATCTTCCTGCGCCGCGGCTTCGGGGTTTACGTCATCGACCAGCCGCGGCGCGGCGATGCAGGTCGCAGCACTCTGCCGATGACCATTACGCCCACCCCGGATGAACAGGGATGGTTCGGCAGTTTCCGCCTCGGTATCTGGCCAGACTTCTTCCCAGGCGTGCGGTTCTCACGCGACCCGAAGAGCTCAGGATCGGTTTCGTGCCGTGGAGCCCGCTGGGCCAAGGATTCCTCACCGGAAAGGTCGATCCCGCGATGGCCTTCGACCCCGTATCCGACCTTCGTGCCACCTTCCCGCGCTTCACGCGGGAGGCGCGGATAGCCAATTGGCCCGCCGTCGATCTGCTGGCGAGGATCGCCGCGAAGAAGAAGGCCACCCTGGCGCAGATCGCGCTCGCCTGGCTGCTCGCCCAGAAGCCCTTCATCGTCCCGATTCCTGGAACGCGGAGGCGGGAGCGCCTGGAGGAGAATCTCGGGGCGGTCGAAGTTCACTTAACGCCGGACGATCTCCGCGAGATCGAGAGCGGCTACTCGCAGATCACGGTACATGGGGCTCGCCTGTCCCCTGAACACATGGCGCTCATCGACCCGCTGAGTGGCGCTCAGTGGCGCACGAGCGAACGAAGGGAGAAGGAGGCCCGGAGCTCGCGTATCGCTTCGAGCGATTCGGAAAGTAGGACATCTATCCTTGCCCTGCAGCGGGGCAGTCCAAAGGGTCGACCTCGTAGATGCGGTAGATGAGCTTTCGGTGTACGCATCTTGACGACGCGCTCCTCACGACTCGGGGGGCCGCTGCAGGCTGCTCAAGGGCAGCTTATTCACCTCGTCGATGATTCGCGCGTACGCGCGCGTCGAAGCCTCGAGGCCAGTCCACGGGACCGTCGCGGGCGTCTCCTGGTCGGTGTGGAAGTAGTGATGAAAGTCGCTCGTCGCCACGCCCGGCAGGAACCGAAAGAAGCGGCCCAGATCCCCGAGCGGCGGCCGCACGTTCGGCTCGCGCAGCAGCGGCACGCCGAACTCGCCGAACGCCTTGACGGCAATCGTCTGCAGCTCGGGGCGCGAGGCGCCGCCCGCATACCATTGCTGCGCGGTGTACGCGTTCGACCAAGCGATGTCGCGCTGCTCCTCGTACCGCGGCCGCACATATGTCTGGAGCGTGGACGGATGCTCCGCGTTGATCATGAGCGCGGTCTTCGCGAAGAGCTTTTCGCGATTGTCAGCCATCCATTTCACTCCGACCGCGGAGCCGGTTCCGGTATTGTGGTGCCCGTCGAGGCCGACGAACACCATCGTCCGGCGCCGCTGGGCCTGCGGCACCTTGGCGTAGTATTCGGCGAGGCCGATCATCGACGCCACCCCAGAGGCGTTGTCCCCTGCGGCATCGAACCAGCCGTCGCGGTGCGCGATGACATAGATGGTCTCGTCGGTCGCGCCCGGGAGCGTGCCCCACACGAGCGACGTCTTCAGGTTGGGCACCGTCTTCACGTCGAGCGAAACCTTCACGCGCGGCGCCTGGCCGGGTGCCGCCGCGGCAAACATGTCGCGAACCGCGAACCCGTCGCCGCTGCCGACGGTGAACGCCGGAGCTTCCGTATTCGACGGGTAGCCCTGATACCGCATGTTGCCTGGCAGCATGTCGACTTCGAAGATCGCGGCGGCGCCCTTCGCGTCCGCGCGCTTGGCGAGCGCGGCCCAGTCGGTTCCGAGCTGCAGGCCCACCTGCGTATAGTAGAAGACCGCCGCACCCTTCACGTCCTTGCCGGCGTAGTCCGCTTCGGCGCCGAGGCCGACGTACACCGCCTCGAGGTCGAGTCCTCCGGCTGGTGTCGGCACGGCCGCGTAGTTCGGCTGCGCGGAATCGAGCTCGATCGTCTTGCCCCCGCTCGTCACCGCTACCTCCCACGTCTGCGGCATCCACTGCGGCTCGAGATCGAACGACTGGATGCGCACATCGGACAATCCGATCTCCTTGAAGCGGCGGGCAAGCCACTCCGCGCTCTCCGCGTCGCTCGAGGTGCCGATGATCCGGCCCCAGAATTTCGGATGCACCTGATCGCGATACCGGCGCGAGATGAGCGCCTGCGCGACAACGTCCCTGTGCATCCGCTTGCCGTCGATCGCGGCGTACTTCTCCGCGCCGGGCGGCAGCGGCCAACGAAGGAGCGAGTCGTCCGGAGAGTCGACGTCAACGCGGGCTGGCGCCGCCGGTTGTGGTGACGCCGTCGTCTGCGAGGCACCCGAAGGACCGTCAACCATGATCCCCGCGAGGGCGAGAAGCGCGCCTATTACAAGCGATATCCATTTGCGCATCTACTATCTCCACGAAAAGGGACGAGCTGAAGTACTGATGGGAATTGTAACCGAGTGATCCGCGGGCGAGGAACCGAGGACCTGCCTTTCGAAGAGCTCAACGACACCGGCTTCCAGCTCCAGGGCTCCGCCATGCTGCTGCCGAAGTCCGTCCAGCTCTACCTCGGAGGCCCGAAAGTCTTCGGAGAGTACGGCGACCCCTGGGACTTCCGCCTGGGAGGGAACTGGTATCCCTGGAAGAACACCGTGGTGCGCATGAACGCGGAGTATCTGCAGCTCAACCGCTCTCCGGTCGGCGCCCTCAGCCTTCCCTACACCGTCGGTGGGAACGGGCCCGTGTTCCAAAGCAACTTCATGGTGTATTTCTGAGAAGGAGCGCTCCCCGGTTCCAGAGCTGGGGAATCCGATCGAGTCTGGCTGCATCCTCCAGCGCACGCCATGAAGGGTTTCCGGCTCATCGTCCTCGAACGCCATGCTCAGAAGGCACTGAGGACAAAGCCCCATCAGGGCCGCGTCTTTCGGCAGCGGCGTCCCGCAGTCCGGACACACTCCGGTCATTAAACATTACCTATGACGGAACGAGAAAACAACGTTACCGCCGCACCGATTCCTTCCTTGCCGAGTCGGTGGAGCCCCTGCTAGTCTACAAGTGAAATGAACCCGGATGCTGGGACGCTGACACGCGAAATCGACGAGCTGGTCGATCAGTACCGAGGCCAGTGCCTGTGGTTCCTCCGTCCGGATTACTATCCGCGCACGCTCGATGAGCAGCTGAGAATCCTCGATACTATCCAACGCTACGGCGATCGAAAGGCCTTCCAGAAAGCGGCCGAGGCCCGGCAATGGCTCTTACAGCAATCCAGCGCGAGGTCTGCCGTCTCATAGCGGAAACCCGCGTCGCCTCGGGTGAGAGCTACGTCGCCGGAGCCGCCGCGTTGAACGCGCTCCTCGAGTCTCCACGGCTCTCGAGAGACGTCGATCTGTTTCACGATACCGAAGAGGCCCTCGAGACGAGTTGGGCCGCCGACCGTCGGCTTCTGGAGAATGCGGGCTTCGAGGTCCGGACCCTCCGAGAACGTCCGTTCTTCGTGGAGGCACAGGTGAGCCGCGGCGAATCCTCCCTCCTGATGCAGTGGGCCCGCGACAGCGCATTCCGTTTCTTCCCACTGGTACGGCACGACGATCTCGGTTTGGTCCTCCATCCCTTCGACCTTGCAACGAACAAAGTCTTGGCCCTCGTCGGCAGGCTCGAGGTGCGCGACTGGGTGGACGTGATCCATTGCCACGAGAAGCTCCAACCCCTCGGCTATCTCGCCTGGGCCGCTTGCGGCAAGGACCCCGGGTTCAGTCCCGCCGCCATCTTGCAGCACGCGGGCCAATCGGCGCGCTACTCCGCCGAGGAGGTCCGCGCGCTCTCCTTCGAGGGTTCTCCGCCCGACCCGGCGGAGCTCGCGAAGGTTTGGCATCAGTCGCTGACGGAGGCAGAGACTATCATTGCTCGTCTCCCGTCAACGGAGGTCGGCTCGTGCGTCCTCGCGAAAGAGGGCGGACTCTTTCGCGGCAGCGCCGAGGATTTGACGGAAGCCCTGGAGAAGAACCGGCTCTATTTCCACCACGGAACTATCCGGGGAGCACTACCGAGCCTCGTCGAATAGCGCCTACCGGACGCCTCGATCTCTCCTCGCAGGCTCTTACCACTCCTGGAACTTCGCCCAGCCGGGGAAGGGGCCGGGCTCGACCTTGTAGCCCGTCGCCGAGCCGGCATGCGGACCACACGAAGATTGGCGAGG
>Ga0209619_10003238_pt1 | contig 11715 bp, 5 predicted proteins | sample Rifsed16ft3_FD_184011 | JGI IMG/M metagenome (GOLD analysis project Ga0209619, IMG submission 184011) | Soil microbial communities from Rifle, Colorado, USA - sediment 16ft 3 (version 2) | ecosystem: Environmental > Terrestrial > Deep subsurface > Rock core/Sediment | place: Rifle, Colorado... | reverse complement strand
AAGCAATGGGGAAGCTGACTGGAAGCTGACGCTTTGACTGCGGGCTGCTCATTCCGGCTGCTGCGCGAGAAGAGTTGAGACACGATGCATCCCGAGCGGGTGCGAGTGCTTTAAGCCGAACGGGGAAGGCTACGCTCGAAGCCGCGAGACAGTTACCGCGATTGCTTCAGCAAAGACGCCGTGAAACCGGAAGCATTGATTCGCGGTCGGGCCCCACATAGAATCCGGCCACTTACTCGACGATGGTGAGGAGCGGCAGATGACCTTGAGCGCGGGTCGTCGTCGGGTCGACGATCAAGATGTTGCCCCTCCCTCCGCCGTAGGAGGAGACCGAGATAAGCTCCCCGTAGGGAAGAGAGGCGCGGACTGGGGGGATGGCCGATGCCGGCGAAGGTCAGCACGCGTGCGGTCGATCCGCATTATCGTGGCGGTGCGGTGCAAGCTCGGCGACGACGCTGCGAAGCCGTGGCTCATCGAGACCGTGTACGGCCTGGGTTACCGCCTGGCCCAGGCCGGGCCGGCTGCCGGCCGGTAGAAACAGGGGTTCGGGCGCGGGTGCTTCGGAAGTGATACGATGGTCGATAACATGCGCACCGAGACCGTCCTCGATCGCGACCTCTTCGATCGGCTGCCGGCTGGAAGCACCCTTGTCCTGCGCGACGTCCCCTGGGACGACTACGAGGCGCTCCTCGATGCGGTCGGCGAGGCTGCCGGACTGCGTATCAGCTACGATCGGGGGACCCTCCAGATCATGACTCTTTCGGCGGAACACGAAAAATTCGTCAGGCTCCTCGACAACCTCGTCAGCCTGCTGAGCGTCAGGCGTCGCATCAAGGTCTTGTCCTTCGGCTCCTTCACGATGAAAAGGAAGATCGAGCTCCGCGGGGCGGAGCCTGATGCCTGCTTTTACGTCCAGAGCGCCAATGTCATCGGAGGCAAAAGCCACATCGATCTGGCGAGCGACCCGCCTCCGGACGTCGTCGTGGAGATCGATGTGCACCACGAATCGGTTTCCAAGCTTCCGATATATGCCGGGCTCGGCGTGCCGGAAGTCTGGCGTTACGACGGCCAGACGCTTACCATTTCCCGCCTGGAGGGCGAGCGGTACTCCGACGCCAACGCGAGTCTCGCCCTGCCGATGCTCACCGCCGCGGTGCTCACTGACTTCCTCAGCCTGGGCCGAGAGAAGGACCAGTACGAGGTGTTTCTGGCCTTCGAGAAGTGGCTGGACGAGCACCAGTAGAAACGGGCACCGACCAGCTGCGCCGGCGCTACCGCCGCAGCGGCGCCTGAGCCTCACCTAATACCCAGGCGGCGAAGAGATCGCGCACGAACGCGAGCTTGGCGGCGAGTAACGGGCGGCGCGCGTCAGCCCTAAGGCGGCCTCGGGAAACAAGTCATCCTCGCACCACCGAGCCGACGCGGGTCCGGTTCGAGATGCTCGACGTCCTCCACACGTTCCGGAGGGGCCACAGGATCATGGTGCAGATCCAGAGCTCGTGGTTTCCGCTGATCGATCGGAATCCCCAGACGTTCGTCGACGTCTATCACGCTACCGAAGCCGACTTCCGGAAGGCGACCCAACGCGTATACCGCTCGGCCACCGAGGGCTCGTTCCTCGAAGTCAACGTCCTCCGCTGAACGCGATTCGTTAGATTTCTTCAACTTTTCGACCTCCTCGCCCGTATTGAGCTCAGATACAAGGAGGGCGCTCGATGACCGATCTGCTCAGGGACCTGCAATACGGAATCCGGATGCTCTGGAAGTCCAAGGGATTCACCCTGGTCGCCGTTTTGTCCCTCGCCCTCGGCATCGGTTTCAACACGACGATCTTCAGCGCCGTCGACGCGCTCCTTCTCCGCCCCAAAGCCGGCTCCCAGCTCCAGTCTCTGGTCGAGGTCTACCTGAGCGACTCCTCTGGTTATCCCTACGCGGCTTCGTCGTATCCGGACTTTCGGGACTACCGGGATCGGACGGACGCGTTCTCCGACGTCGCGAGCTACCAGACGACGATCGCGAGGTTTCAGGCGAACGGCACGAGCGAGTACCTGCTGGGGGAAATCGTCTCGGGAAACCTGTTTCGGCTTCTCGGGATCCGCGCGCTCGTCGGTCGAACCCTGGAGCCGGGCGATGACGTGATTCCCGGCGGACACGCGGTGATGGTGGTGAGCGAGAGATTCTGGCACACGAGGCTCGGCGGACGATCGGACGCGGTGGGGGAGGCGCTCGACTTGAACGGCCGTCCCTACACGATTGTCGGTGTCATCTCCTCGGAGTTCTCGGGCGGCATTCCGGGGATTGGGATGCAGTTCTGGGCGCCATCGGCGATGGTCGACCATCTTCATCCGAGCTCTCGCGACGGCGTGAGCCGACTCGAGCGCCGCACCAGCCGGAGCACGATGGTGAAGGCTCGGCTCGCCGAGGGAGTCACGATCGAAAAGGCCCAGGCCCAGATGGACTCGCTCATTGCGTCGCTGCGAGAGGAGTATCCCGAGGATTACCAGGGCGACCGCGCGGTGCACCTCCTCCCGAGCCGCGACGTCCGGATTCACCCGTTCATCGACGCCGCGCTCTATCCCGTCGCGACCGTGCTCATGGTCGTCGTGGTTCTGGTTCTGGTCATCGCCTGCGCGAACGTCGCCAACATGCTTCTGGCGCGGGCGACAGAAAGACGGAGCGAAGTAGCACTGCGCCTCGCTCTCGGTTCCTCCCGTTTGCGCCTCGTCCGACAGCTTCTCACCGAGAGCGTCCTTCTTTCGAGTCTCGGCGGCGCCGCCGGGCTCCTGGTCGCCCACGTGGGAACGAAACTTCTCCTCGCGCTGAAACCGCCCATCCCCGTTCCTCTCGCGCTGGATCTGACGTTGAATTACCGCGTCCTCGCGTTCACGCTCCTGGTCTCCGTCGCGACGGGAATCCTTTTCGGAGTCGCTCCCGCCCTCCAGGCGAGCCGCAGTCTGGTTCCGGCGATGAAGACCACGGAGCGCCGGCTGGGCCTGCGAAACCTCCTGGTGGTGGTCCAGGTCGCCCTCTCGCTCGTTCTTCTCATCGGAGCGGGGCTCCTCTTGAAAAGCGCGGGGAACGCTCAGGCCATCGATCCCGGCTTCGAGACCGAGCGGGTGGTCATGCTGAGCTCGCATCTCGGGCTTCACGGCTACGACGAAGAGCGGGGACGTCTTTTCTACGAGCGCGCTGTCGAGCGCGTCGCGGGGCTTCCCGGAATCGAGGCAGCGTCGCTCACCGCCAACGTTCCTCTCAGTGCGAGCATCAGAACCGAGAACGTCGCCCCCGAGGGACGAGAACCCGAGAGGTACGCCGACTGGCCGGAGATCGACTCGGCCACGGTCTCGCCGGGCTACTTCCTTTCCATGGGCGTGCCCGTGATCCAGGGCCGGGACTTCGATTGGAAGGACGGGAAAGGCTCTCCCGATGTCGCGATCGTGAACGAGACCGCGGCGCGGCGCCTCTGGCCCGGCGAGAATCCCCTCGGCAAGCGCCTCCTGAAAGGGACGGGCGAGCGCGCGACGCGCGCCGAAGTCATCGCCGTCGTCCGGGACACCAAAGTGCGAACTCTGGGAGAGGACCCGCGTCCTCACGTTTTCTGGTCCTTCTCCCAGGACTATTCGCCGATGATGTACGTCCTCGCCCGCACCCGCGGCAATCCAGACGCGGCTCTCGAGACCGTGCGGCGCGAGCTTCTTACGCTCGACTCGAGCCTCGCGTTCTTCGAGGCCCGAACCATGGGCCAGAACCTCGCGATCACGCTTTTTCCCGTGCGCGCGGGGGCGGTTCTGCTCGGAGCGTTTGGAGGTCTCGCGCTCCTTCTGGCGTCGGTCGGGCTCTACGGAGCGGTCTCCTATTCGGTGAGCCGCCGCACGCAGGAGATCGGAATCCGCATGGCGCTCGGTGCCGCGGGAAGGGACGTCGTGACTCTCGTGACCCGTCAAGGCGTCGGCCTGGTTCTCGTGGGGGTCGCTCTCGGCTTGGCGTTCGCGGCGGCCGGCACCGGTGTCCTCGAATCGGTGCTTTACGGCGTGGGGTCGACCGACGTTGGCATCTTCCTTGGAACGGCGGCGCTTCTCGTCATCATGGCCTCGGTCGCCAACTGGATTCCGGCGCGGCGCGCCACGCGGATCCATCTCGTGACGGCGCTGCGCTACGAATAGCCCGAGCATCGAGCTCGGCGGAAGCGTTCCTCACTGGACGCATGGTCTACCTTGTGCCAGAATGACCGCCGCTTCGCCTGGTCATCTGCGAGAGCCGACCCAACCGCTCCTGCCGCTGGTGCGAAGGCGATCGCTGGGCGCGCTGGGTTAGGGGAAGCGTCCTCCGGTCCCGTTGGGGATTCCCATGTGCGCTCGAGGGAGTGTCGCTCATGGGTTGGAAGCGCATCGCTCGGGCTCTCGCAGTCCTCTTGCTGTCCGCCAGTTTTCCGGCGGTGTCCCTCGGGCAGGCGCCGCGTCCGACGGCCCGTCCCCTCCGGTACCGCAGCTCCGACGTCCTGGTGCAATTCCATGAGGGCGTCGACGGCGCGACCGCATCGTCGGTGGTGAACGCGACGGGAGCGACGCGAGCGAAACGCTTCACTCTCCGCGGGCGCCGGAGCCTTCGTCGCTCGCGCATCGACCGGTGGTGGCTGGTCGAGCTCCCCTCGGGCCGCGACCCGCGAGAAGCGATGGAGCGCCTTTCCCGCAACCCTGCCGTTCAACGCGTGCAGCTGAACTATGAGCTGAGCATCGTCGACTTTCCCTCCGACCCTTCCTTCCCGCAACTCTGGGGCCTCGACAACACCGGGCAGACCGGGGGCACTGCGGACGCGGACATCGACGCTCCCGAGGCCTGGGATCTGGCCGTCGGCGAGCCTTCCGTTCTGCTCGCCGTCATCGACACCGGAGTCGACTACACCCATCCCGATCTCGCCGCCAACATCTGGACGAACTTCGGGGAGATCGCCGGCAACAGCATCGACGACGATGGCAACGGCTATGTGGACGACGTCCACGGCTACGACTTTTACGCCTACGACGGCGATCCCAGGGACGAGCACGGCCACGGTACCCATGTGGCGGGCACGATCGCCGCTGTCGGCAACAACGGCATCGGTGTTGCCGGAGTCGCCTGGAGCGCTCGGATCCTGCCCGTAAGGTTTCTCGGGCCCGACGGCTCGGGCTGGACCAGCGGCGCCATCGACGCCATCCTCTATGCATCCGCCCGCGGGGCCAAGATCCTCAACAACAGTTGGGGTGGAGCCAGCTTTTCGCCTGCCCTCGGGGACGCCATCGAAGCCGCGAACGAGGCGGGCGCTCTGTTCGTCGCCGCCGCAGGGAACAACGGGGGTGATAACGACATTTCCCCCCACTACCCTTCCAGTTACGAGGTCGCGAACGTCGTCGCCGTTGCCGCGACCGACCACCATGATGTGAAGGCGGCGTTCTCGAATTTTGGACGAACGTCCGTGGATCTCGCCGCTCCCGGGGTCGCGATCTTCTCCACCGTGCCGACTACCGGAAACTCCTGCTGCTCGGACCCTTCGGGATACAAGAACCTGAGCGGGACCTCGATGGCGGCGCCTCACGTCGCGGGCGCGGCGGCCGTCCTGCTGTCCCGTTTCCCGGGAATCGGCGTCGAGGCACTCGGGGATCGCCTGCTGTTCAACACCGACCCCCTTCCCTCCCTGATTGGGAACACGGTCACGGGAGGACGGCTGAACCTGTTCCGGGCTCTCGAAGACGACGACGTTCCCCCGGATCCCGCGTTCGACCTGGCGGTGGCCGCGAAGAGCTACGCGAGCGTCACCCTCATCTGGATCGCCAGGGGGGACGATGGCTTCCTCGGCAACTCCAGCGGATACGACCTGCGTTTTTCCACCGCCCCCATCGACACGTCGAGCTTCGAGGCGGCGACGCGTGTGGCCGGGCCTTCCGCACCCGTTTCCCCGGGCTTTACCGAGACCGTCGAGGTCAGGGGCTTGAGCCCGTCCACCACCTACTACTTCGCTCTCCGGGTCGTGGACAACGTGGGAAACAAGAGTCCCCTCGGAAGCGTCGTCGTTGCGACGACCGACGCCGCCTCCACCGTCTTCGGCGATGACTTCGAGTCCGGCGCAGGCGCCTGGTCGATCACCGGCACGGATGGGCTGGGCGGTCCGGCCCTCTGGGGTCTCTCGACGCACCGTTATCGAAGCCCCACGACCGCGCTCTATTACGGACGAGCGGGCCAGTTGAACTACGACACGGGCGCGCGCAACTTCGGCGAGTTCGCTTCTCCAGCCATCGACCTCGCTGGCTTTCGCCAAGCCTCTTTATCGTTTCACCACTTTTTGCGGACGGAAGGGCTGCCACAATTCTACGACCAGGCCTCGGTGCGAGTGTCCTCGGACGGGGGGACGACCTGGGCGAACCTCTGCACCTTCACCGACACCAGCGGTGCAGCCCTCGTTCCGGCGAGCTGCGATCTCTCCCCGTTCGACGGCGGGACCATCCGCTTGCAGTTTCGATTCGACACGGTGGACGCCGGCGTGAACGGCTTCGAAGGATGGGTGATCGACGACGTTTCCGTGATCGCCTCGCCGACGGGAGGCCTGCCGGTAGCGAACCCCGGGGGGCCGTACGCGGCCTTCAAGAACGAGCCGATCGTCTTCGACGGCACAGCCTCCTACCATCCCGGCGGCTATCCTTATCTTTATTACAACTGGGATTTCGGGGACGGCACGACCGACACGGGTCCCTCCCCGTGGCACTCCTACTGGGCGGCGGGCACATACACCGTCACCCTCGTGGTCACGGACGGAATTGTCAGCTCGCTCCCGGCTACGACCACGGCGGTCGTGACCAACCGCGCCCCGATCGCGAACGCGGGAGGTCCCTACTCGGGCATCGAGTCCGTGCCTCTGGCGTTCAACGGGACCCTTTCCTACGACCCGGACGGGGATTCGCTCAGCTTCCTCTGGGACTTCGGCGACGGAACCACGGGCTCCGCGCCGTCACCCTTCCACACGTACGGGGTGCCCGGCACCTACGGCGTTACCCTCACCGTCAGCGACGGAATGGCCGTATCGAGCCCGGCGACCACGTCCGCTCAGATCCTGGTGCGCGAGACCGTCCCCCCGGCGGCGGTGACCGACCTCGCCGTCGGCCTGACCCGGGCTCACTTCGTCACTCTCTCCTGGACCGCGACCGGCGATGACGGGCATGCGGGGACGGCTACGAGCTACGATCTTCGCTACGCGACCGCGCCCCTCGACGAGGCGAGCTTCGCTTCGGCCACGTCCGTGACCGCTCTCTCCGCACCCAAACCATCCGGAAGCACGGAGACGACGGTCGTCCGCGGCCTCGCGCCGGACACGGAGTATTACTTCGCGCTCAAAGTCCGGGACGAAGTCGGAAACGCGAGCGGGCTCTCGAACCTCGCCTCTGCCAGGACGCCTGGAGCGGCCGAGATCTTCCGCGACGACATGGAATCGGGCCCTCAGAACTGGTCGGTCTCCGGAACCGATGGCAAGGGCGGTCCGGCGCTCTGGCACCTCTCCCCCCACCGCACCCGCAGTCCGCAGAACGCGTTCTATTACGGCATCGAATCTCAACTCAACTACAACAGCGGCGCTCGCAACTACGGCTTTCTCCAGCTCGCTCCCATCGACCTCCTGGGCTACCGCGGCGGCTGGCTCTCGTTCTTCCACTTCTTCCAGACGGAATCGTCGCCGAACTACGACGTGCTGCGGGTCGAGTCCTCGACCGACGGCGGTCTCACCTGGTCCGAGATCTACCGGCGATCCTCCAACAACTCGGGGGGGATGGTCGAGCAGGGGCTCGACCTCTCCGTCTTTGACGGGAAGATCGTCCGCCTACGCTTCTCCTTCGATTCCGTGGATTCTTCTTTCAACGGCTACGAGGGCTGGATCGTCGACGACGTCGTCGTGACCGTGGACCGACTTGCCGGGATGCCCGAGGCCCGCCCCGGCGGCCCCTATTCCGCCTTTCGAAACTCGGACGTCGTCCTCGATGGCACGGGGTCGACGGACCCCGACGGCGAGCCTCTCACCTATCAGTGGAACTTCGGGGACGGCACGACGGGCACCGGCGCGACGGCCATCCACCGCTATGCGTCTCCCGGTGCCTATCGGGTGACGCTCGTCGTCTCGGACGCCGCGCTGCGGTCGGCGCCCGCGTCCACCGTGGTCACGGTGTCGAACCGGCCTCCCGTAGCCCATCCCGGCGGACCCTATTCCGGCTATGCCGAGGCTCCCGTCACTTTCGACGGCTCGGGCTCGATCGACCTCGATGGAGACGCGCTCGCCTATCAGTGGAGCTTCGGGGACGGAACCACCGGGAGCGGCGTCTCTCCCAGCCACGCCTACATTGCGCCGGGAACGTATCGCGTGAGCCTGGTGGTTCATGACGGAATCGACACCTCGTCGGCGGCTGAGACGAACGCGGTGATAGCCCCCGAGGCGTTAGCACCTTCCCCGGTCGTCGATCTCGGGGTGGTCGACGCGGGCCCGCGCTCGATAGAGCTCGCCTGGACTTCGACCGGAGACGACGGCGGGCTCGGCACCGCCGCCGCCTACGACCTCCGCTACGGGACGACGCCGATCGACGAACAAAGCTTCGTCACGGCAACGCCGGTGACGTCTCCGAATCCGCCGCAGCCGGCCGGGAATCCCGAGTCGGTCGAGGTCTTCGGGCTCTTGCCCGAGACGGCGTATTACTTGGCGCTGAAGGTTTTTGACGACGCCGGAAACGCGAGCGCTCTTTCGAACGTCGCCACCGTCACCACCCCATCCGAGATGTTTCTCCTCGCCGACGACTTCGAATCGGGCACGAGCCGGTGGAGCGTCGGTGGGAGCGACGGCCAGGGAGGCCCGTCGCTTTGGCACATCGCGAGTCATCGATACGGAAGCCCCTCGTCCGCGTTCTACTACGGGCGGGACGACACCCGGACCTACCAGACCGGCGCCCGGAACTTCGGGTCACTGAGCTCGATCGAAATCGACCTCCGGGGCCACGAGCACGCGCGGCTCAGCTTCCAGCATTTCTTCGAGACCCAGGCGGCGACTAACGCCGACCTTCTGAGAGTCCTCGTTTCCGCGGATGGTGGGGTCCAATGGACGACCGTTTTCCAGAGATCGAGCGCCGCGTCGAGCGGTGTGGTAGGGGAGAGCGCCGATCTGTCCGCGTTCGACGGACAGGTGGTGCGGATTCGATTCGACTTCGACACCGTGGATGCCCTCGAGAACGATCACGAGGGATGGTTCGTCGACGACGTGCTTCTGGCGGTCGAATCGAGGCCCGGAGTCCCGACCGCCAATCCTGGCGGCCCGTACTCCGGTTTCCGAGGGCTCGCGCTCTCGTTCGATGGAAGCGGTTCTTCCGACCCCGACGGAGACGGCCTCACCTACCGGTGGAGCTTCGGCGATGGGACAAGCGGAGTCGGCCCCGCGCCCGCTCACGCCTATACCGGTGTCGGAACCTACAACGTCAGCCTCGTGGTCCACGACGGAACGGCGAGCTCTCCTCCGGCGACGACGACCGTGACTATCGGCAACCGCCCTCCGGTATCGAGCCCGGGGGGTCCCTACACGGGATACACCAACGTTTCCCTGGGATTCGATGGCTCGGGCTCTTCCGACCCCGAGGGCGATGCTCTCACTTACTGGTGGACGTTCGGCGACGGAGCTTCGGCCGACGGACCGACTCCCGCGCACGTCTATTCGGACCCGGGAGCTTACGATGTGACGCTCGTCGTGAGCGACGGCCTCGTCTCGTCTCCTCCGGCCACGACCGCGGTCTCGATCGCGGCGCCTCAGCTCACGCTGACGTCCCCGAATACTCCTGTGAGCTGGCCTGTTGGGAGCACCCAGACCATCGCCTGGACTTCTAACCTCGCTCCCGCAACCACGGTGCGTATCGAAATGAGCCCGGACGGAGGGGATAGCTGGATCGCCATCGCATCGGCGGCGCCGAACTCCGGAATCTACGACTGGAAGGTGAAGCCGCCGCACACCGCTTCGGCGCGCGTGCGGGTGAGCTGGACCGTTTTTACTTCGGTCGCCGATATGAGCGACAGCAATTTCACCATCGGCTCGCCCGGGTACCGGGTCAAGAAGATCAACCCGCTCGCCTCGACCTCTCCGACATCGCTCGTGAACGCGCGGGGCTCTCTCTTCTTTATGGCGAACGACGGCGCCGCTCACGGAACGGAGCTATGGAGGAGCGACGGCACCGAGGCGGGAACGGTCCTGGTGAAAGACATCACCGCCGGGTCGGGGAGCACCGACATCAACCTGCTGACCCCGGTCGGAAGGTAAGTATACTTCGTCACCGGGAACGCCAGCCGGCTCTGGCGGAGCGACGGGACCGAGGCGGGCACCTTCGTCGTCCACGACATCATCTACTTCGGGTACGCCTTTCCCCTCGGGAGTCTCACCGCCGTGGGCGAAACCTTGTTTTACACGCTCTGCCAAACCTCCGACGGCTGCGAGCTCTGGCGGGCTAGCGCGAGCGGCGGCGTCGCTCGCGTCAAGGACATCGTCCCGGGATCGGGTAGCTCGTCGCCGATGCAGTTGGCGGCGGTTTCGGACAAGCTCTTCTTCTCGGCGTACCATCCGGATTCGGGACGGGAGCTATGGAAGTCCGACGGCACCGAGGTGGGGACGGTCCTGGTGAAGGATATCGGCCCCGGGAACTGCTGCTCCGGAAACCCGATGCAGCTCACCGACGTCGGTGGCACGCTCTTCTACAGCGGCGCCACCGACGCGAGCTCGCTCTATCCCGACCGCGAGCTCTGGAAGTCCGACGGCACCGCCTCCGGCACGGTGCAAGTGAAAAACGACGCCTATAGCTATCTGTCTCTATTCATCACCGAGACCGAGGCGGCAGGGGAGCTCCTTTTCTACAGCGCTTATCCCGAGAACTCCTGCTGCACCTACGACCGGGAGCTCTACCGGAGCGACGGAACGACCTTGGGGACCGGACGGGTCCGGGATATCTGGATCGGCGAATCGGGCTCGAACCCACAGTACCTGACGGCGGTCGGGGGAAAGGTGTTCTTTACGGCGAGCGAGCTCGGAAACCCGAATCAGCTCTTCATGAGCGATGGAACCGCCGCGGGAACCAAGCGTCTCAACCAGGTGACATCGGACATCGGTACCAGTCCGTCGAACCTGGCGAGGGTGGGAGACTCGCTCTTCTTTCAGGGGAACCAGGCGCCGTTCGGGGTGGAGCTCTGGCAGACGGACGGGACGGCGGAAGGGACGGCGCTGGCCCAGGACGTCCTCGCGGGCACGCCATCGAGCTATCCCGGATCCCTCACGGTTTCCGGGCATCGGCTCTTTTTCGTGGCCTCGGACTTGAGCAACCACCGCGAGCTGTGGGTTCTGAATCTGCCGGTGAACGAGGCGCCGGCGGCTCACGCCGGAGGCCCGTACGCGGGCTTCCGCCACCAGCCGGTCACGTTCAGCGGTTCGCGTTCCTTCGATCCCGATGGGGATGCTCTTACATACTCGTGGACGTTCGGCGACGGAAGCTCGGGAAGCGGCATCACACCGACCCACGCCTACGCGGAGCCCGGAAGCTACGTGGCGACACTGGTGGTAAGCGACGGTACCGCCACGTCGGCTCCGGCCACAGCCTCCGTCACCATCCAGAACCGGCCGCCGGTGGCGAAAGCTGGCGGACCGTACACCGGTGTCAGAAACCAGGCCATCGGCTTCGATGGCAC
>Ga0209619_10003237_pt1 | contig 11718 bp, 10 predicted proteins | sample Rifsed16ft3_FD_184011 | JGI IMG/M metagenome (GOLD analysis project Ga0209619, IMG submission 184011) | Soil microbial communities from Rifle, Colorado, USA - sediment 16ft 3 (version 2) | ecosystem: Environmental > Terrestrial > Deep subsurface > Rock core/Sediment | place: Rifle, Colorado... | reverse complement strand
TGGAGCGTCTGGCTCATAACCAGATGGTCGTCGGTTCAAATCCGGCCGGGCCCATTTCTCTCGACCATCTGTCCGTTTCCTCTTCGTGAGTCCGGATGCGAATTTGGATTCGCGCCACATGTGGACGGCCGTCAACTCGTGTCGGATCGTCTGTCCCCAATCAAGTGCGAGGGAGGTCGCGGGTGTTACGTGCAGCTTCCGTCTGTCTCCAGCCATGGTCCTTTCGGGCAGATTCTCCCATCAAAAGACACCGTACTTGGCGATTGGCTTCTCAGCCGACTCCGCCTATTATCGGATTAGTGGATAGGCTCTTCTTCTGGGAGTGAGGCCGCGCCGCGGAACAGAACTCACGCCGAAATTCGCTCGCGCGCCAAAGTAAATGAAGTCCCTCCGCTTGAGGCGGGTTCTCGATGGAGGACCTCGGGCTTGATCGCCGCGTCGTTGACGCCGCTGCATCGGTCGGCATCGAACAGTTTACCGAACCGCAGCTGCGCGCGATCCCGCCCATCTTGGCCGGAAAGAATGTGGTTCTCATCGCCCCGACGGGAATCGGGAAGACCGAGGCCGCGATCCTTCCGATTTTTCACAAGATTCTCGCCGAGAAGCCGGAGCCCGTGAGCTGCCTTTACATCACGCCGCTCCGCGCGTTGAATCGGGACATGCTCCGCAGGATGGCCTTCTTCGGCGAACGGCTCAGTGTGCGGGTCGCCGTTCGCCACGGGGACACGCCACCTCAGGAGAGGGCCGCGCAGACCCGCCATCCGCCGGATATCCTCATCACAACGCCGGAGACGTTCCAGATTCTCTTCACGGGCCGCCGGGTTCGGGACCAGCTTCGTGGTGTCCGCTGGGTCGTCATCGATGAGATCCACGAGCTCGCGGGCGACGACCGTGGTGCGCAGCTCGCCGTGGGCCTCGAGCGTCTCGCGGACCTTCTCGGTCACGACTTCCAACGGATCGGCCTTTCCGCGACCGTCGGTTCGCCGGATGAGGTCGCGGCGTACCTCGGAGGAATCGGTCGTCCCGTCGAAGTAATCAAGGTCCCTATCCCGAAGGGGATGCGGATGGCGGTCGAGTTCCCGCTCCCCGCGCCGGAGGACGGGACGTTCGCGGAGCGGTTGCATCTCCAGCCGATTCAGGCGACGGCGATCCGGCGGTGCCACGAGCTCGTGGAGTCCCACCGGTCGACGTTGTTCTTTGTGAACACCCGCGACACCGCGGAGTTTCTCTCGAGCCGCCTGAAGACTTGGTTCCCGGACGCCTCGATCGGGGTTCACCACGGTTCCCTCTCGAAGGAGGTGCGGGTCCAGATGGAGGACGACTTCAAGGCGGTCGTCCTGAAGTCCCTGATTTGCACATCGTCCCTCGAGCTCGGAATCGATGTGGGCTCTACGGACTTCGTGCTCCAGTACAACTCCCCGCGCGAGGTCACGCGGCTTGTCCAGCGGATCGGACGCTCGGGCCATGGCGTCGGCGAAGTATCCGATGGCCTTGTCGTCGCCACGCACGAGGACGACTTCGCAGAGGCGTGCGTGATTGCGCGCCGCTCCCTCACGGAAGAGCTCGAGCCCTTGGCCGTTCGTCAGGATAACTTCGCGGTCCTCGCAAACCAACTCATTTCGATGGCATTGACGAAGCCCTCCATGGGCGTCGACGAAGCCTATGGCCTCATCCGCCAGACGTATCCGTTCCGCGACCTCAAACACGCGGACTTTCGTGCGGTCCTCGAACAACTCGCCGGACTGAAGCGCTTGTGGTTTCGCGAGGGACGATTCGGTCGAAGCCCGGCCTCCCGGTTATACTTCCTCGAGAACATCTCGATGATTCGCGATGTGCGGACGTACCGCGTCGTGGACATCACGACCCGCCGGGTGATCGGCACGCTCGACGAGTGGTTCGTGGCGGAGAACGCGAAGCCCGGGCAGACGTTCGTGATGCGAGGAACGACATGGCGGTTCGTCGAACACAAGGAAGACCACCTCCTCGTCGAGCCCGTTCGGGAGATCGGGGACGTTCCAAGCTGGATTGGAGAGGACATTCCCGTCTCGTTCGGAGTCGCGCAGGAAGTCGGTCGCCTCCGCGGGTCGCTCGATTTCGAGGCCTACCGCGGAAACGAGGAAGGCGTCCGGAAGTTCCGGGAGTACATCGGCAGCCTGCAGGGGAAGCCGATTCCGACGGACACGCGGGTGACGATCGAGGCCGCGCGGGACCTCCTGATCATCAACGCGTGCTTCGGGAGCAAGGTGAACGAGACCCTCGCCCAGCTCATCGCGTCCCTCATCTCCGCGCGGTTCGGCGAGAGCGTCGGCGTCCAGTCCGATCCGTATCGGATTGTCGTGGAGGCGCCCCACTCAATCGACCCGCAGCGGATCGTGGAAATCCTCCGGCCGAATGAACCGCAGGCACTCGAACCGCTCCTTCGCGTCGTGTTGAAGAACTCCGCCTACCTGCGCTGGTCGTTCGTGCACGTCGCGAAGAAGTTCGGCGCCCTCCGGCGGGAGGTCGACTGGGAGATGGTGAGCATTCCCCGCCTCCTGAAGGCGTTCGAGAACACGCCGGTGTTCGAGGAGGTGTTGAACCGGATTTTCTGGGAGCGGATGGACATCCCGCGGACCGTCGAGGTCCTCCGCAAGATCAAGGATGGCGAGATCGCGCTCGAGGTCACGCAGATCTCGAACATCGGGAAGGCGGGCCTTGAGGGAAGCCTCCGGCTCGTCGCACCCTCGAAGGCGGACCATGCGACCCTGATGGCCGTGAAAGCACGACTCGAGAAGGAGACCGTACACTTCCTGTGCCTCAACTGCCGCGCGTCGTGGCGGTCCCTCGTCGCGGACCTGCCGCCAAAGATCATGTGTCCCTCATGTCAAGCCCTGATGATCGCCGTGGTCCGCCACTTTGAGCGGGAGAAGCTGAAGGACGTCGACATCGATGCGCCGTCGAAGGTGGACCGGCCCTTCGTGAAGAAGCTGTTCACGAGTGCGAGCCTCGTGATGGCCCAAGGAAAGAAAGCGGTCCTCGCTCTCGTTGCCCGCGGGGTCGGCGAGGAGACCGCCGCGCGGATTCTGCGGGGATACCATGAAACGGAGGATGACTTCCTGCGCGACGTGCTCGCGGCCGAAGTGAACTACGCTCGGACGAAGCGATTCTGGGACTAGCTACATAGCAGGTGTGCGCTCCGTTCCTGATCTCCCGCAGACCAGTGAGACATGCGACAGGGCCGTGCGATGCCCAGGGCCCGTAAGGGGTCACAGTGTCTCGCCGGCGGTTCCCCGGATGCGGCGGGCAACGGCCTCGAGTTTCCTCAGGGTCTCCGACAGATCTTGCCGAGCGGCGGACAACAGATTCCCGACGGGCTTCAAGGAGTAAACGTATGCAAGCTTCTTGTTTGCCGTCACGAAAATCCTGCGCTCGAGAATCCCACGCCGCAGGAGCAAGGACAGGTTCTCTCGAACACTCCGTTCGGACCTCCGGACCCGCTCCACGAGCTCCTCGACCCGCAACGTCTTCCGGGTCTGCGAAAGAGTATCGAGGATCTGACGCGAGGTCCGAGGGAGGCGAAGGGCCTCCGAGAGCTCATGTGCGAAGTCCGACAACCGATCCAGGCGAACCATCGAAATCGGAGGAGACATGGTGTCGAGATATATGAAAATTCGCTTGCATAGGTAAGTACATGAAACCGCATGTAGCGGCGAACCCGCACCTTCCCATGTCGGAGGTTTATCGCACGTCAGTCGCGCGTAGGTCGGCCCCCATTCGCGGGTCCGGGGCCCCTTGGGAGCGCACGCCTGCGCGCTCGAGGAGCCCATCGAGCGCATCCAGAGTTCCCGCACAGTCGTCGTACGCACCCTCGTCGAAGAAGCCCTCGGCCCGCGCAAAGAGCGCGTCCGCATCCGTCACAGCTGGACCGCCCTTCTTCTTGAGGATGGAGATGGGTCCACGGAGGTCCGCAATCCGCGCGGCGACCGTCCGATGCCTCTCCCGAACGCCCTCCGCGATCACGCGGGCGTGTTCGAGGCGGTCGCGGGCATCATCGTACCGCCCCGTATGGAGGAGGTCTCGGGCATCGCCAATTGCCTCCCTTGCACTCTGCACATTGAACCCCCATTGTTCGGCCTCGGCGACGGCGGCTTGGACGGAGCGCAGGTGAAGGAACAGGGATCGCTGGGCCTTCTGCATCTCCTCGATTCGGTGCGCTGCATTGGAGGCGAGGCGGATTGCCTCCGACGGGTTCCCTCGAGCGAGGGACGCACGCGCGTCCCCGAGCGTGATCTCGATTTCCTCGGTGGGCCCGCCCTCCGCCCGCACTCGGCGCACCGCCGCGTCCGTCCGGTCCAGAGCTTCGGAGGCACGCGCCTGCTCCTGACGCAAAGCCTGCAAGGTGGCCACAACTTGCAACGCCCGCTCCCGCGCACGAACGTACTCGCCCGCCGAGAGGGCATCGCGGGCTTCGTCGAGCGCGGCGGTCGCGGGGGCCAGGATCGAATCGAGAGGCTCGGGAGTCACGTACGTGTTCGAATCGCGAAACTCGCGAAGCGTTCGATCCGCGTCCCGGATCGCACTCGAAGCATCTGCGAAATTCCGAACCCGTTCCCGTGCGACCTCAAGTCCTTCTCGCGCGGACCGCCCCGCCCTCTCGTATGCCGGGAACCTCCCATCGCCGCCGTGCTCCACGAACGAGTGCATCGACGCGGTCGCGCGATCAATCAATGAATCAACCATTTCCGTCCCGATGCCCATCGACACCATACGGTCGCGCTCTAGTCTGAGGCGGGAAATCGCGTTCGCGGACGAGTCGTGAGTTTCGTGCAGAAGTCCAGCGAGATCCTCGGCCTGTTTCGCGCTCTCCGTCGCAGCGGCGTAGCGACGCCGGCGGAACTGCGTTCGCCCCCTCTCAAAGACCCGACGAGCGGGCCCAAGATCAACGGCCGGCGCGCCCAGGCGAAAGCGCTCCAGGGCAGCGTCGGCGACTTGCAGTGCCCCGGCTGCCGCCTTGCGCGCTTTGCGGGAAAAGAACAAGGGGCTCACTCCCGCGGGCGCTCGACCTCGGCAGGGGACCCCGGCTCTCGGAGACGGGCCACGAGTTCCCGTTCGATCTCCTCGAGTCGTTCCTGATGCATCCGGAGCTGCTCGATCGACTTTGCGAGTTCGTCCCGGAATGTATCGATCTTCTTCCGTTCTGCGTCGATTTCCGTCTCTCTCTTGCGGAGATCGCCCTCCCGGCGGCGCAATGCCTCGAGCCGGTCCCCGATTTCCGCGCTCAGGACCTCGTACGCGGCGGCGACGGCCGCCTCGGGGAGGTCTTCCCCCCTCCCGCCAGCCAACCGCCCGCTCGTCGTGCGTACGTGCCGGACGGGCGGCGCGTTCTCTGAGATGTGGGACCTCAAAGCATCCGATATCGCATGGGATTCGACGGACCTTGTGAATTCCGAGGCTGCCAGGGCCTTCGCGAGGCGGTCCTCAAGGGGATCGGACTCGGTCCGGGAGCGTCCGGAGGTGCGGTCCGGGCGCCGAAGGAATCCCGCGAGGACGATCGCCGCAGTACCTGTGAGCGCAGCGACGAAGAGATTCATCGGCTCTGCGGGTACGAGAGCGACCGCCCCGGCGGCGAGAACGAATTCTCCCGGGAGAGAACGCACGTGGACTCCCCCGCGAACCCTCCCAGTCATGCGATGGAGAATCGATGAATCTGAGGCTATATAAACCATCCTTCTGGCCCGCGCTCCCGACACCTGGGACTGCCCGTGGAACCACCGCGCGAAACCAGCCCGGAACTTTTATGCCCCGCCGGGAGGAGCAAGGTCCCACGGTGTGGCGTGGCGAAAGAACAGCCTTCGCTCGTGTGTGCGGTGTGCGGCGCGGCAAACCTCGCGACGGCGACGGAGTGCAGCGAGTGCGGGATTTGGCTCGCAGGCGGAAAGACTGAGGCGCAGGTGGATGAGCTCCTCGAGGAGTTCATCCAGGGCCCGAGTACACTGCCCACGAAGACCGCAGACGACCCCCTTGACCTCGATAAGGAAGAGGTCGCGAAGCTCGTCGGCACCCTGCTCGCAGAGCCGAAAGGAACCGAGGAAAAGCCCCCGGCACCTCCGCCACCCTCCCGACGGTCCAAGGCGCGGGAGGAGGTTCGGTTCGAGTGCCCCACCTGCGGCGCCGCCGTGACCGCGGATGCGACATCGTGCGCGTCCTGTGGCGCTCGCTTCGAAGGGTCAACGGGGCCCGCAGCCCCGGCGCCCATGGCTCCCTCCGGGAGGGTGACCCCGAGCGTGGCTGTAACGGAGCCACAGGTCTCGAAGGTGAGCGTCCTCAGCGGGCGGCTTCTCGACCTCGTGGTCCTCGGCACGGCGGCGGGTCTTGTCGCGATCTTCTTCAGTCTAGAGATGTACTCCCTCGGCAAGGTTACCGTGAACCCGATCGCTCTCGCACTGTTCGCCGGCGTTGCGGCGGGCGGCTTCGGCGGCGGTGCCCTCCTGTTCCGCATCAGCGTGTCCGCGATCGCGCAGGCGGACCGACACGTGAAGGACGGTCACCAGGACGAGGCGATCCGCCTCTACGACCGCGCGATCCGGATGGGCCTCCGGCCCGCGTCCGCCTGGACGGGAAAGGGCGTCGCGCACAAGCGCCTCGGTCAGCTCGAGGAGGCGATGCGGTGCCAGGACATCGCCCTCAAGCTCGACCCAAAGGACGAGATTGCGTGGTGCAACAAGGGGGACGTGTGCTTCCACCGCGGACAGCTCGAGCAGGCGATCGAGTGCTATGACAAGGCTCTCTCGCTCCGGCCGAGGTACGCGATTGCGTGGAACAACAAGGGCGCGGCCCTCGCGCGGGCAGGCCGGTACGGGGAAGCCCGCGTGTGCCATGACCGGGCCGTCTCGTTGAAACCGAGGTACGTCGCCGCGTGGCTGAACCGCGGCGAGGTCCTTGCCCAGCTCGGAGATCGGGAGGAGGCCGCGCGATGCTTGGAGCGCGCGCGCTCCCTTGGCGCGTGACATGTCCCCCAGCTCGCCTTCGCGGCGGGTCCGCCTAGATCATGGGCTGGCCGAACTGGCGAGAGTGAGCGTTACAGTGATTGACCGGTAGGACGACGCGAGAAGAAGTGCCGAGGCGGCAGCGACACTCCATGAGCTCACCCAGACGGAAGCAGGGCCCCATGGCGGAGATATGGGGGACGAATCATACGAGACCGAGACGAGTGCAAGGGTGATTCCCGCCACGCCCACGGCCGCGCCGAGCCACGCGCGAACGCGAGCATTTTTCGAACAGAGCACGACAGCGGGGATTACCGCCGCCAGGAGGAACGGAATCGCTGAAACAAGGAAAATCGGGAAAGTCAGGTCATACAGAAGCGGCCCAACAAGTCGGTTGCGAGAATATAGAATCGCAGTGAGGCCGACGAGGGACAGGACGAAGAGTAGGGTATAGCCCGCTATGAGGAGGAGGCGGGCGACAGAGATCACACGTGCAACGGTCGTGCCGTGCTGCTTTCTCTCCTTCCACAGCCGAGAGAAGCCGAAGATGAACATCCCAAGGCTGATCAAGACGAGGATAATCGCGACAACGAGAGACAAGGATCCCGCCACGATGTAACTCACGTCTAGCGGCCCTTGGACGAATAGCCCCGTGAACAAACCGAAGCTGATCGCGACGGATGCCGCTCCCGCCGTGAAGACAAGCAGCGACATTGCCACCAACTTGAAGCCGAGGGAGCGGAACGGCCGAGGGCCTTCTCTGAGAAAGGTCTTTTCCCACCGACGAAAGGCCCAGATGAGGCCGGCCAGCAGTCCGACGGTGAGTGGAGGAATCACATAGTACCCGGGCGTCTGGAAGAAGGAGAGGAGGACGCCCCCGAAGGCGAATACGGGCATCAGGAGAGCTTCCCGTCTCTTCCAGATCGGGGACCGAATCCAAAGAGCCAGATCCGACAGGCCCGCGAAGAGGGGCGGGACGAAGAGAATCGCGGCCGTATCCCATCCCCCCCAACGGCCTGATTGAGCGAGGGCCGTTCCTGCGAACGTGCCCAGGGAAACAAGAATCGTTCGAAGCGCCCAGGGTGATCGAAGCGCACCGAAACCACGTGTTGAATCAACGATTTCCGGTTTCATGCTCTCTCGGAGGCCCACGCGTGGGTCTCTTGCCGCAAAGAGCGAATCCCTAGAGGCCTTTTCTGTTCTTCTGACCGGATGTCCTCGCGGTTCGATTGGCCGGGCGTCGTCGTTGCCGGCTGGATCTCGAAGTTGTTCTGGCCTAGACGAGCTTCTCGAGCGCGACTACGTAGATTTCGGAAGAGCCTTTGGTCGTCGCAGGCGGCACGTACCCTTTGGCGACCGCAAACCGGTCGGAAACCTCCCGGAGGAACGTTCGATAGCCCTCGCCTTGGAAGGCCTTCGCCACGAACGCGCCGCCCGTCCGAAGGGCCTTGGTGGCAAATCGAAGTGCGGCCGCCGCGAGGTCGAGGGCGCGCGCCATATCGAGGGAGCGGTTCCCACTCAGCTTCGGCGCGGCGTCGCAGAGGACGACGTCCGCGGGCGTGCGTAGGTCCTCGAGGATCTTCGCGACGACCCCGGGGTCCGTGAAATCGCCACGGATGAGCGTGACCCGCTCGATCGGTGCCATCGCGACCCGATCCACCGCGATTACCCGCCCCCTCGGCCCGACCATCTCCGCGGCGGCGCGGGACCATCCTCCGGGCGCAGCACCGAAGTCGACAATCGTGTCGCCCTCGTGGATGAGACCGAACCGCTGCTGGATTTGCACCAGCTTCCATACGGCCCGGCTTCGGAGGCCTTGCTCCTTCGCGGCACGGTAGTACGGGTCCCGCCGTCGGGCCTTCACCCACGCCTTGCCCATGACCCGTTCCATGAGGCCTCGCTAGTTAACCGTTATGGAACGTGCAACAATCGTCTGCGGATTGGTAAACAAGTTTACCACCGTAAGAGGTCTGCCGATGGCGCCAGCAGACAAGCTTAACATGGGCCCAGGACCGCCGAATCGTTGGGTAAACAAGTTTACCACGACCTGGTGGCACGTGAGTTCTTGGGTAAACATGTTTACCATGGTCCCCCGACGCTAGGGTGGCGGGCCAACATGTTTACCCGGATTGCTGAACAGCGCCTTTCCGCCGAAACACCCTGAGCGCGAATGGCGTAATGCTCACCGGCGCGAGGGCAACGCGCACGTCGAGGGATCTCAGCTTCCCCGCGAGTTCCTCCGCGTCTTGTGGTGGTAACGCGAGGACGGACTGGCCGATCCACACGACCCCGGGTCGGTGGACGAACCCCACCTCGATTCGGGTGCCCGAGGAGCCATCCGCACGTTTGCGCCCGAAGACGATATGGCACACGCGCGCCGCCCGATGGCGGGCCACGCCGGACACATCGTACGAGAGGAGGACATGCTCCGCGGAATCGTACCCATCGAATGTCATTCGTCTCAACCGCATGTGGATATGAATAGCTACAATATAGCTATATTCCTGGGGTGGCTGAAAGTACTCGCCTCATGGTAAACTTGTTTGCCATGGAATTCCTGGCTGACTCGATCCCCGCGATGAACGTCTAAATACGGACCCTTCATTCTGCGGTGCGATGGTCCGGACGTACGCGGAGGCGGGGGTGGATATCGACGCGAAGTCCGCCCAGGTCCGGGCGCTCGTGAAGCAGCTTGCGTTCCGTCGACGTGGAATCGGCCGCCCATGGGGCCCGAAGGGTCACTTCGCGGGTCTCGTCGACATGGGCCGCTACGCGCTCGGCCTCACGACGGACGGCGTGGGCACGAAGCTGTCCATCGCGAACGAGATGCGGAAGTGGGACACCGTCGGCATCGATTGCATCGCGGCGAACGTGAACGATATGGTCTGCCTTGGGGCGGAGCCGATCGCGTTCGTGGACTACATCGCGATCGACACGCACGATCCCGAGCTGCCCCGCCAGGTCGGCCTTGGCTTGAACGACGGCGCGAAGGAGGCGAACGTCACCATCGTCGGCGGCGAGCTCGCGGTCCTCCCGGAGCTCGTGAACGGCTTCGACCTCGCGGGCACGTGCTTCGGCGTCGTCGACAAGAAGAAGGTCATCGACGGTCGCTCGATCCGTCCTGGACATCGGATCATTGGCATCCCGAGCAGCGGGATGCATTGCAACGGATACACGCTCGCGCGCCGCGTCCTGCGGGATGCGGCGGTAACGGTGATCGACCCCGTCCCGAAATCCGACCGGCTGTGGGGGGAAACCCTCCTCACCCCAACTCGGATCTATGTCCGGCCGATTCTCGAGACGATTCGACGGACACCGGTGTCCGGGCTCGCGAACATCACAGGCGGCGGCCTCCGAAACCTGCTCCGGCTGAAGTTGGACGTTGCATTCAGAATCACGGACCCGCTCCCGCCTCAACCCGAGTTCCTTGCAATCCAGAAGCTCGCATCGATCGAGGACCACGAGATGTACCAGACGTTCAACATGGGCATGGGCCTCGTGGTCATCGCCCCGCCGAAGTCGGAGGACAAGGTCGTCGCAACGGTGAGAAAGCTTGGCGCTCGCACCGTCGGCGAGGTCGTCCGTGGCGAAGACGTCGTGCTTGCGGATCGGAATCTGAGGTACGCGAAGTACTGAGCCCACCGTCCCTCGCCACGTTTTGGGTTCCGTGTTTAGGCCGATGCGACACACCCGAAGCGGATTCGCTCAGCGCGCAAGTCCCATGACTTTCCGGGCCTCGTCCGGCGATGCGACCTCCCGCTGGAAGTCCTCCGCAAGGTGCCGCGCGCGGGCAACGAGTTCCTCGTTCCGCGCAAGCACCCCCTTCCGCAGGTAGAGGTTGTCCTCGAGGCCGACCCGAACGTGTCCCCCCATCAAGATCGCCATCGTGGTCATCGGCAACTGCATCCGGGACATCCCCGCCACGACATACGTCGCGGTCGGGGGAAGTTGGTCCCTCATGTGGAGCACGTTTTCAATCGTGGCCGGAACGCCGCCGTCGACGCCCATGACGAGCTGAAAATGGGCAGGCTCCGGGACGAGGCCCGTCTCGATGAGCTTCCTTCCCTGGGAGATGAACCCAACGTCGAAGGCCTCGATCTCCGGCTTGATCCCAAGGTCGAGCATCCTTTTCGCGAGGAACTGGACGGTCTCGACGGTGTTCACGTAAACAATAGACGGCTTGCGGCCGGCGAAATTCAGCGACCCTGTGGTGAGACTGCCCATCTCCGGCTTCGTCCGGAGCGGCTCGGCGCGTTCCTCGTCCGTCGTGCCCGCAATCCCGCTCGTGGATGTCATAACGACTAACTTCGTGCGCCGGCGGATCTTGTCCACGGTCTCCCGAAAGATTTCGTAATGCGAGGTGGGCCGCTCCTGGTCGTCGCGGCAGTGGACGTGAATGATCGCCGCGCCTTCCTGCTCGCAACGGTACGCGGTTTCCGCGATCTCGTCGGGCGTCACGGGAACGTGCGGGGTATCCTTCTTGCGGGGCACGGAGCCGGTCGGTGCGACCGTGATGATCAGCTTGTCCAGGGCCCCACCGTTCAGGCCTAACGCTGGCGGAGCCCGTAAATATTCCGGCGTCCTGCGGCCGCCTCCCGAAGTTCTGTGATTCCGTTTCACGCTTCGTTTCGAAGCTGGAAAAGGCTAATACAGGAACCGACCCTGTGGACGTCCTCCCAGATGGGCGCGGACTCATGGAGGAGCGGAGGATCGGCGTGTCACGGCCGCCAAAGGAAGCGTTGCCACTCATAAC
>Ga0209619_10003236_pt1 | contig 11719 bp, 9 predicted proteins | sample Rifsed16ft3_FD_184011 | JGI IMG/M metagenome (GOLD analysis project Ga0209619, IMG submission 184011) | Soil microbial communities from Rifle, Colorado, USA - sediment 16ft 3 (version 2) | ecosystem: Environmental > Terrestrial > Deep subsurface > Rock core/Sediment | place: Rifle, Colorado... | reverse complement strand
CGACCGGCGGTGCGTCATGCAGGGGTCAGCCGGAACGCCACCCGTGCCGGATCGACGTGTGCTCGCGCCGCAGGGTCGGTCTGGAACGCTCAACGGTCCAGTTCGTACCCGGGAGGGCTCGCGGCACGTCGGCGCCGGTCCCACCGCTCGGTGGGCGTTCAGCCGCCCAGCAGGCAGCGCCGTGGCAGCCGCCCTCAGGCAGCGGCCGCCCTCAGGCAGTGGCCGCCCAGCGCCCACAGGCAGCGGCCGCCCTCAGGCAGTGGCCGCCCAGCGCCCACAGGCACCGGGCTATGCCGGGAGGTCGCGCTCCGCGGAGCCTGTGTAGACCGAGGATGGCCGGATGAGCCGGTTCGCGCCGGCCTGCTCGAGGATGTGGGCCGTCCAGCCGGCGTGCCGGGCCAGGGCGAACGTTGCGGGGAAGAGATCCGGGGTCAGGCCGATGCCCTGGAGCACCGCGGCCGCGTAGTACTCGACGTTCGTCTTGAGTGCGCGCTCGGGGTGCTTCTCGGCCAGTACGCGCAGGGCCACGTCCTCCACCCTGATCGCGAGATCGAGCCAGCCGGGCTTCTGATCCATGCCCTCCGCGACCTTGCGCAGGGCCGCAGCTCGCGGATCGTAGGCGCGGTAGACGCGATGCCCGAAGCCCATCAGCCGCTCGCCGCGATCGACCGCGTCGCGAACCCACTCCTCGGCCCGCTCCGGCGTCCCGACCTTGTGGAGCTGTTCGACGACCTCCGAAGGCGCGCCGCCATGGAGCGGGCCCTTCATGGCCCCGATCGCCCCACACACGGCAGAGGCGATGTCACTCTTGGTGGAGGTGATGACCCGGGCCGCGAACGTCGAGGCGTTGAGGCCGTGCTCGGCGCCGACGATGAAATAGGCATCGAGCGCGCGGGCGGTGCCGGCGTCCGGGCGTGCCCCCGTGAGCTGGTAGAGGAAGCCCGGCACCAGGTTGAGTTCCGGATCTGGCTCCATCGGTTCGAGGCCCTGCCGGAGTCGCGCGAAGGCTGCCAGGGCGGACGGCGAGAACGCCGTCAACGCGCGCGCCTGCTCGGGCGTCGGCGGCCATTCGAGGACCTGCGTCGCACCCCATACCGAGACCGCGGTCCGGAGTGCATCCATCGGCTTCGCCGTCAGGGGCAGGGCCCGCAGGGCCGTCATGACGGCGGCCGGTACCGGGGTGGTCGGCAGGTGGTGGGCTGGTTCCCAGTCGCCCGTCCAGAGCAGGTTCGCGACCGCAGGATACGAACCGTGCTCGACGAGATCGCCGATTCGATAGCCGCGATATAGCAGCCGGCCCGCTGCGCCGTCGACGTAGCCGAGTCCGGTCTCCGCCGCGGGGACGCCTTCCAGGCCGGGGGAGTAGGGATAGGGTGCGGGAGCCGCCGCCGCGGTGCTCTCAGTCATGCCCGGATGGTAGCCGTGACTGTCGAATCGCGAGTACCCAAGGGCCCAGTCCCTTTTCGCTGAACGCCGTGCTACCGTCCGCTCCATGACGTCCCGTCCGGCTCGACGGTCCGGCTCGTCCTCGACGGTGACGTCCGGAGGGGATCCTCAGCCGGTGCCCGATGCAGAGCTCGCCGACGAGTTGGCCGCCGGCCGCATGGCCCTGGTGGAGCGGCGCTGGTCTGATGCCGTGCATCATCTGCAGATCGCCGACGAGACGCAATCACTCGACGGCGACGATCTCGATGGCCTCGGCGAGGCGTCGTGGTGGCTGGGCCGGCTCGGGGACGCCATCGCCTATCGAGAGCGAGCGTTCGCGGCACACGACGCGGCCGGCGATCGGATCAACGCCGCGCGGACCGCGCTCGCCCTCGTCACGTATCTCACGCAGCAGGTCGAGAGTTCGATCGCCGCCGGATGGCTGCGGCGAGCCGAACGACTCCTGGATGGGCAGCCAACGTGCGTTGTGCACGGCTGGCTGTTGCGCCCTCGTCTCAACCAGGCAATCGGGCGGGGCGATCTCGAGGCGGCGCTCGCGCTGTCCGAACAGGTCCTCGACGTCGGCCTTCGGCTTGGTGACCGTGACCTTGAGGCGGTTGGCCTGCACGATCGTGGTCGGGTGCTGGTTGCTCTCGGGCGTGTCGATGAGGGCATGGACGCACTCGACGAGGCGGTGGTCATGGCTGTCTCCGGTGACGTCTCGCCTTACCCCACGGCGGTGGTCTACTGCAACGCAACCGTCGCCGCCGAGGATCTGACCGATTTCCGACGTGCCGGCGAGTTTGCCGAGGCAGCCAAGCGATGGTGCGATCGACAGGCGATCTCCGGCTTTCCGGGCATGTGTCGGGTGCGTCGGGTGGAGATCACCCGTCTGCGTGGCGCCTGGGCAGAGGCGGAATCAGAAGCCAGGGTCGCCTGCGACGAGCTCATCGAATTCCAACCGAGCTACGCCGGCGAAGGCTTCTATCAGATCGGCGAGATCCGTCGTCGCATGGGCGACTTGACCGGAGCCGAGGAGGCTTTTGGCCAGGCACATCGACTCGGCCGCGACCCGATGCCGGGACTGGCCCTCGTGCGCCACGCCCAGGGTCGGAGCGAGGCGGCGGCGAGCCTCCTGGCCCGCGCGCTGTCCGAGCCCGCTCTCACCCCGCTCGCACGCGCGCGGTTGCTGCCTGCCGAAGTCGAAATCGCGATTGCGATCCGAGACATCGGCCGCGCCGAGGCCGCAACAGCAACGCTCGAAACCGCGGCGGCGATCTACCGGACCAGTCTCATGCGCGCCGAAGCGGGTGTCGCGCGGGGCGTCCTTGCGCTCGCGACGGACGATCCCGAGACGGCGATTGGCGCGCTGCGTGGCGCGGTCCGCGAATGGCAGGCAACGGACGCGCCATACGAGGTCGCTCTTGCCCAGATGGCGCTCGGGGAAGCGTACGTGGCAGCCGGCGACGATGACGCCGCTGCCCTCGAATTCGCCGCGGCGGCCTCTGCCTTCGAATCGCTAGGCGCGACCGTCGGTACTGCTCGCGTGCGTAATCTGCTGGCCGCAGAGCCGCCCGGGGCCGCGGCACGCGGGCGTGCTCGCCGCGCGACGCGGACGTTCATGTTCACCGACATCGTCGGCTCGACGGGGCTCATCGACGCCGTGGGCGACGAGGCCTGGGGCCGCCTCCTCGCGTGGCACGACGCAACGATCCGGAACCTCCTGCGGGCACGTCGCGGGCAGGAGGTTCACCACGCAGGCGACGGGTTCTTCGTGGCGTTCGAAACGGCCGACGACGCGCTCGGCTGCGCGATCTCGATCCGCCGCGCCTTCGCCGATCACCGCCGCGAACACGGGTTCGCGCCTTCAATCCGGATCGGACTGCACACCGCAGAGGCGCTCCACACGGCGTCGGGCTACGAGGGCGGCGGCGTCCACTCAGCTGCGCGGATCGGCGCACTCGCCGTCGGGGAGGAAATCCTCGTCAGTCGCGTGACGTTCGAGTCGCTCGCCAAACCGGTGCCACATGGCCCGTGGCGGACGGAGCGCCTACGCGGTTTTCGCACGCCGTTCGATCTCGCCGCCGTCGACTAGCTCCGCCGTCAGTGGGCGGCGTCGACCTCCAACGCACGGATTCGCTGGGCGAGCCCGTCAAGGATCTGAAGGCGCAAGGCGGGCTGCTCGTTCATCAGCGAGTGGAACTCGCGGTGGCCGAGGACAAAGAGCTGGCACGGTTCGGTTGCCGTCACGGTGGCCGTTCGCGGTCCCTCGGACAGGAGGGCGATCTCACCGATCACATCGCCGGGGCCCCGATCTGCAATGTGGACCCCGTCGCGCTCCACGGCGAGCCGGCCGCCCGCCACGACGAACATCTCCCCGCCTGTCTGGCCCTGGCGCATGAGGACCTTGCCTGCCGGGACGTCGACTTGATCGAACAGCTCGCCGAGGCGCTGAAGTTCGCGCGCGCCGAGACGGGCGAAGAGTGGGATCGAGCCGAGCAACGCGAGCTTCGGGTCTTTGGGCGCCATCTCGCTCCTCGATAGGGTCCTTCGAATGCGCAGAGAGTATCGGGAGGATAGCGGGTCACGCCATGCGGCGGAAGTCCGATCCCGAACGCGTGCCGCCCAGCTCGGCTACGGCCCGCCGAGGGGCGCATCCAGGAACGCTTCCACGGCCGCAACGAAGGCGGCGGCGTGCGTGTGGTGGGCAGCGTGCGCCGCCCGGTCGATGACCACAACGCGAGCGTCCGGCAGCCGCGCGTTCAGCGCGGTCGTGTTCAGGGCAAACGCAGGCGGGCTTGCCGAGCCGAGGACCTGGAGGACGGGCACCGTTACGCCGGCAAGCGCGTCGAGACCCGCCGCCGGGTCATTTGAGGCCAGGAGCTCGCGGAGGATCGTGGGCGCGGCGGCGACCCGGAGTGGCCAGACCGCATCGGCGCGGAACCGGGCCATCCCGGTGTCATCCATGCCCACGACCGTTCGCATGAAGCGCTCGAGGAGCGCCTCGCGATCTCCCCGAGCGAGGTCCTCCTGGAGCTGCGCAAGGAGCCAGGCGGGTTCATAGGCCGAGGCCACGTCCGTGTCCCGCGGCGGCGCCCCCTCGTACGACACAACCCGGCCGATGGCGGGAGTCAGGAGCGAGGCCCCGAGCGCGCACCGACCGCCGAACGAGTGGCCCACGACGTCGACCGGGCCGTCGGACTCCGCCGCGACCGCATCGGCAACCGCCGCGACGTCCTCGAACTCACGCGCGATCGAGTACCGGTCCGGTGCATCCCCCGAATCGCCGCGCCCTCGCCGGTCAATCGCGTAGAGCCTCCGCCGCCGCGCCAACAGCGGCCGGACGACCCGGAACGTCAGGTGGTCCGCGGTCGTGCCGTGGACGAGGACGAGCGGCCGAGTCCCAGGCACGGCCGCCCCCGATTCGAAGACCGCGATCGCCGTACCGTCGGCTGACCGAACGAGTCGATCCGGATCACTCACCCGGTGGCGGTCCCACGAAGCTCGGGCGGCACGGCCGCCGCCGCGGCCTCATCCAGCACCCACACCGCACCCGCGCGACGAGCGAGCTGTGCAGGCAGCCGGCGGACATCGTGCTTCGGCCCGAAGATCTCGCCCACGATGGCGGCCTTCCCGGGGCCGAGGATCACGGCGATGACCATTCGCGCCGCGGCCACGACGAGTGGATGCAGCGTCACCCGCGCCACGTGCGGCGCGATGTGCGTCGGCGCCGGTACGGCCTGTGCCCAGCGGGGGTCATCCCAGGTGGGCGAATCGGGGAAGACCGACAAGAGGTGCCCGTCGGATCCGACGCCCACGAGGACGACATCCAGCCGCGGGAACCCCCCCGCGTCGATCTCGAGGCCGGCCTCCCTGAGCGTGGTCGCGTACCGTGCGGCGACGGTTTCCGGCCCGTCGCCGGCCGCGAGCGCTTCGCCGATCGGCATGACGTGGATCTGGTTGGGCGGGATCGGGACATCGCGCAACAGGAGGTCCCAGCAGGCGAGCGCGTTGGACAGGATGTCCTCGGGCGGCACCCAGCGATCATCCCCCCACCACAGATGGATGCGATCCCAGGGCACGGTCTCGCGGAGCGGCGCGTCGGCGAGGTGGCGATAGATGTGGCCCGGCGTGGATCCCCCGGTCGTCACCCAGTGGGCGACTCCACGCGCCCCCACGGCCTCGGTCAGCGCGGTCGCGATCCGGCGGGCAGCGGCGTGGGTCGCGTCCGCGGATGTCGGCAGGATGAGGATCTCGGGCTCGGTCACGCGGGCCCCGCCAGCTCCGCGGCCGCTCGGAGCGCCGCCACCGCAACCCTGTCCCGGCCGACAGACTCGATCGTCTCCGCCAGGAGCTCCACCTCCGTCCGGCGCGGCGCCATGAATCGGCGTACCGGGAATTCCCGGCCGTCGAGCCTGGTCCGGACCATCACGGCCTCCTCCTCGGCGGACACGATGACCTCGAGGGTCTCGCCTCGGCGCCGAGCGGCCAGCTCCACCGTCAGCGTTGTGCCGGCCGGCGTCGATGACTTCGTGGGGACCACGGCGACCGCGATCCGGCGCCGACCGGCCCGGAGCTGCCCGACCATCGGCGTGCCGATGTCCTCGTCCGGCGTCCGCACGCCCGTCTCGGGGGCTGCGGATTGCAGGGGCGCCGCCACGGTCAGCCCAAGCCGCGAGGCCAGCCACGCAACGTGGTACAGGGGCTTGATCAGGTTGGTGCCGCCGGGCCCCGACCCGGGGTGTGCACCATACCGGACGGTGACCTCGGTCAGGCCGTTCAGGAATGGCTGCAACTCCGGACGATCGAAGCACGAGGCAATCGCCTCGCGCCAGCGAGACTGGCGGAGCATGGCGAAGTCGGAGACCGCCAGTGTCCCGCCGGCCAGTTCCTGGTCGCCGACGATGGCCACGAGCGCGCGCAGCCGACCGATGCCATCGCCGGACCAGCTGGCGCCGTCCACGACGAGGCGGTCCGCCATGTCGAGGACGTCGAGCACCTGGCGAGAGCCGAGCGGCGGATCGCCGGGCCACCACAACGTGACCGGCAGATCGTGGACGAGCAGCGGCGCGACGATCGCGGCCACGTGCCGGCCGGTCTCGCCACCGGCGACGAGATCGATGAATTCGGCACAGGTCTCGACCGCGTCTGCCCGAGGCATGACACAGTGGGCCTGAACGTGGGCATCCACCCACGAGGGGCCGTCCGGATCGGCGCTCGAGACAATCAGCGTTCGCGACGGATGGCGGCCCGTGAGCATCCGAATCACCGCGGCCGCGCGCTCGGCCAGCTCCGGCTGGCGCGCAACGACCACCAGGTTCAGCACGCTCGTCCGGGCCGCGACTCGCCGTTCCGGCGTTCCATCGGCGCCCTGCGCGGTCAGCGGCGCTTCAGACCAGATTCGCGCGAGCTCGGCCTCGATTCCGGCGAGCGTGTGCGTCCGGGACGACCAGCGGAGGATCGTCTGGCCGAGGGCCGGCGCTGCCTCGAGTGTCCTCCCGTCCATCAGCGCGCCCTCAGATCCGGCGCCAGCGGCGGCCGTCTCGCTCGATCAGGGTGTCGGCCGCCTCCGGGCCCCAGGTGCCGGCGGGGTAGTTCGGGAAGTCCGGCGCCGGGGCATCGACCCAGGATTCCACGATCGGCGTCGCGATCGACCAAGCGGCCTCCACCTCGTCCTCGCGGGTGAACAGCGAGGCGTCACCGAGCATCGCGTCCAGGAGGAGCGTCTCGTACGCGTCGGGCGAGTCCACCGAGAATGCGGAACCGTAGGTGAAGTCCATCGTCACGGTTCGGATATCGAGGCCCAGGCCCGGGACCTTGGACCCGAACCGGAGCAGGATCCCCTCATCCGGCTGGATCCGGATCGCGAGCAGGTTCGGCTCGGGGTCTACGGCAGCGTCCCGGAAGAGCCGATGCGGGACGGCCTTGAACTGGATGGCGATCTCTGTCGCGCGTTTCGGTAGCCGTTTCCCGGCGCGGAGGTAGAACGGGACGCCGGACCAGCGCCAGTCGTCGATCTGGAAGCGCGCGGCCAGGAAGGTCTCGGTCTCGGACAGCGGATCCACCTCGACTTCCTCCCGGTAGCCCTGGACGGGCTCCGCGCCAACCCAACCCGAGCCGTACTGCCCGCGCACGACATTGCGCTCGAGATCCACGCGGGACATCTCGGGAATGGCCCGGAGGACCTTGACCTTCTCGTCCCGCAGGGCGTCCGCTTCGAACGTCGCCGGCGGCTCCATTGCGACCAGCGTGAGCAGCTGGAGGAGGTGGTTCTGGATCACGTCGCGGGTCGCGCCGGTCTCCTCGTAGAACGAGCCACGCTCCTCGACGCCGATCGACTCGCCCATCGTGATCTGCACGTGGTCCACGTAGCGCCGGTTCCAGAGCGGCTCGAAGATCCCGTTCCCGAACCGGAACACCATCAGGTTCCGGACGGTCTCCTTGCCGAGGTAGTGATCGATGCGATAGACCTGCGACTCACGGAAGACCTTGCCGACCTCGCGGTTGAGCCGCTTCGCCGAGTCGAGATCACGGCCGAACGGCTTCTCGATGACGATCCGGCGCCAGCCGCCACCGTGGATCTCGTGGTCCAGCCCGCACCGGCCGAGCTGGCCGACGAGCTGGGCGAAGGCCGACGGGTGGGTGGCGAGGTAGAACAGGCGGTTGCCCCGCGTGCCGTGTTCCGCGTCGATCTCATCGAGGCGCACGGACAGGCGGTCGAACACCTCATCGTCCGCGAAGTCGCCCTGGTGGTAGGCGATCCGCTCGAGGAACTGGCGCGCGACGTCCGCCTCGAGCGGCACGCGACTGAACTGTTCCAGGGCACGGGCCACCTCGGCCCGGAAGGTCTCGTCGTCATACGGCCGCCGGCCGACCGCGACGAGCATCCAGTCCACTGGCAGGAGGTTCGTGCGCCACAGTTGGGCCAGCGCCGGGAACACCTTTCGATGGGATAGATCGCCGGTCGCGCCGAACACGACCATGACGTGCGGATCCGGGACGCGCTCCAGGCGGAGGCCCTCACGGAGCGGGTTGCCGTCTTCCTTCGACGAGCGCCTGCGCCGCTTGCCGGTCCGCTCCAGCCGGAGCTCACGCATCGTCCGGGGCGCGGCCGGTGTTCCTCCGGCTGGACGAGCCACGTCAGGAGGTCTTGACCGCGTGGCCGCCGAACTCGTTGCGAAGGGCGGCGAGGACCTTCGCGCCGTACGAATCGTCCTGACGGGATCGGAAGCGGGTCAGCAGCGCGATCGTGATGACCGGTGCCGGGACGTCCCGGTCGATCGCCTCCTGGACGGTCCAGCGGCCCTCGCCGGAGTCCGCCACCCAGCCCTTGAGGTGTTCGAGGTCCTGGCCCTGGCCCTTGTAGGCCAGTCCGAGCAGCTCGAGGAGCCATGACCGGACCACCGAGCCGTGCATCCACAGATCGGCGACCCTGGCGAGGTCCAGCTCGTAGTCCGAGGCGTGGAGGATCTCGAAGCCCTCCGCATACGCCTGCATCATTCCGTACTCGATCCCGTTGTGGATCATCTTCACGTAGTGGCCCGCGCCCGGGGCACCAGCGTGGAGATAGCCGTCTTCAGGGGCGAGGCTGCGAAAGACAGGCTCGAGTGGCTTCACGGCCTCCGGCTCGCCACCGACCATCAGGCAGAAGCCGACCTGCAGGCCCCAGATCCCGCCGGACACGCCGGCGTCCACGTAGTGCACGCCACGGGTCGCGAGCTCCGCGTGGCGCCGCACGTCGTCGTGGAAGTTCGTGTTGCCGCCATCCACGACCGTGTCGCCGGGCTCCAGGTGCGCCATCAACTCCGCAATCTGGGCCTCGGTGGCGTCGCCGGCAGGAACCATGATCCAGACCGATCGGGGCTTCTCCAGCTTGCCCACCAGCTCGGCGATGGTGAAGGCCGGGTCCGCGCCCTCGATTGCGAGTTCCCGGGTCTTCTCCGGGGACCGGTTGTAGGCCACGACCTCATGGCCATCGCGGAGCAGGCGACGGACCATGTTGCTGCCCATCTTGCCGAGGCCGATGAACCCGATTCGCATGTCGTGGCGCCTCCGATTGAGCGGGAAGTGGCGGACTGACCAGGGGGCCCTCCGGCCCGCGCCAGCAGCTCTCCGGTCCGCGCCGGCATCCGGCTCAGTCTACTCGGGGCGTATCACGACGCCGTGATCCTCCCCACCGTACGGGTCCGAACGCCGACTCAGTCTTCCAGGGCCCTTGCCATCGCACGCTCGAGCAGGCCGAAACCTGCTGAGACGTCTCGCCCAAGGCGGACCCGCACGATCGGCAGATCGCGTGCGGCGATGGCCTCCGCGTCGCCCTGGGCCTGGGCATCGATGAGCCGGCCGAACGTGTACGGCCAGCCGGGGATCTCCCGATCGTGGACATGCTCGGCCGTGATCTGGAGGAACCAGCCCGTGGCGGCGCCCCCCTTGTGGAGCTGCCCGGTTGAGTGGAGGAAGCGCGGGCCGTAGCCGGCGGTCGTGGCCCACCCCGTCCGATCGCGGATGAGCGTGCGCAGGCTCGCCAACGCCGCGTCACGTTCGGGGGTCGGAGCAAGAAACGCCTGGATCGCCACGTACCTGCCGACCATCGACGCGCCCAGGCCCGCCCGGATCGCATCGGCCAATCCGCCCTCGCCGAGCTCCTCGGCCCACAGGGTCTCGGGCCCCGCGGCGGCATCGGCCGCCGACGCCACGTCGGTGCCTTCGATGACGCCGACCGACGCCGCTTCGAGGTGATGCCGCGTCCGCTCCTTGGCCTCCTCGACGTCCGGCTGGTCAAACGGATCGATGCCCAGGACGGCGCCGGCGATCGCGGTCGCTACTTCCCAGCGAATGAACTCCCCGCCGAGGTCCATCGGGTCCTCGATCGTCAGACGGATCACGGGATGGCCGCCAGCCGCCAGCGCGTCGAGCAGACCGTCGGACGGGTCCGGCGACCCCGCAAGCGCCAGCCCGACAAACAGGCGGTCGTCCCCGTAGGCGCCTGCCGCCCCCAGCGGTTCACCGTCCACCGGGACGATGCCCACGCCGTGCTTGCCCGTGGATTCGGCTATGAGCTGCTCCGCCCACGCTCCGAAGCTGGCGAGCGCCGGGTCGGCGATGAACGTCAACTTGTCGCGGCCCGCCCGCGCCAACGCGCCGAGCGCAAGGCCCAGCAGGACCCCGGGGTTCCGCTCCGGCTCCGGCTCGTGGCAGGCGGCGAGCATCGTGGAGGCCGAGGTCATCAGGGCGTCCAGGTCCAGCCCGATGAGCGAGGCCGGCACGAGGCCCACGTACGACAGCGCCGCATACCGACCACCAATATCGGGCGGGTTGAGGAAGAGCTCGCGGAGATCGTCGTGGTGAGGGATCGCGGCCGCGCTCTTCCCGGGGTCCGTGATCGCGACAATGAAGTCGCCGGGGTTCTGGTCAGATCCGGACGCTGCGAGGGCCGCCGTGATGCGTGCCCGAGCATCGGCGAGGAAGGCCAGGGGTTCCGTGGTCGTTCCCGACTTCGAGGCCACGATCCAGAGCGTGGCGAGCGGGTCGAGGTCGTCGACCGTCGCGGCCACCGCGTCCGGGTCCGTGGAGTCGAGGACCCGCAGATCGAGGTAGCCCTCGGCCGTGCCGAACGTGCGGTGGAGCACCTCCGGCGCAAGGCTGGAGCCGCCCATGCCCATCACGACCGCGGTCGTGAATCCGGCCACGCGGATGCCGTCGCCGAAGCCTTCCAGGGCGGCGATCTGGTCCGTGAAGTGCGCCGGCGCGTCCAGCCAGCCGAGGCGGTTGGCGATTGCCGACCGGACCACCGGATCCGTGGACCACAGGGTCGTGTCCCGGTCCACGAGGCGACGCGCCCACTCGTCGCGACGAGCGTGCGCCGCGACTGCGGCCAGCCGCTCCTCATCTGCCGGTGCCAGGCGAAGCTCGAACTCGGCACTCATCTGTCAACCTCCGCCGGGGCGTCTCGCGAACTCGCTCGAATGATCAGGCCAAGTCTACGCGGGGGACGCGGACGGAAGCCTCAGCACTCCTCGGCCTCGATCGCAAGGACCTTGTTGAGGCGGCGAACGTGGCGCGGCTCGCCCGAGAAGCTGGCTCCGAGGAAGGCAAGGGCGGCCTCGAACGCCGGCTCCGGGCCGATGACCCGGGCGCCCAGCGTCAGGACGTTCATGTCGTCGTGCTCGACGCCCTGGCGGGCCGAGTACGTGTCATGGCAAACCGCGGCACGGACACCGCGGACCTTGTTGGCCGCCACGGAAGCGCCGACGCCAGAGCCGCAGATGAGGATCCCGCGATCAACCGTTCCGTC
>Ga0209619_10003230_pt1 | contig 11734 bp, 9 predicted proteins | sample Rifsed16ft3_FD_184011 | JGI IMG/M metagenome (GOLD analysis project Ga0209619, IMG submission 184011) | Soil microbial communities from Rifle, Colorado, USA - sediment 16ft 3 (version 2) | ecosystem: Environmental > Terrestrial > Deep subsurface > Rock core/Sediment | place: Rifle, Colorado... | reverse complement strand
AAAGGTTCTGGGCCTCGGGGGAGCTCAGGAACTCGATCAGCCGGATGGCGCTCTCCCGGTGCTTCGCGTACCGGGTGACGCCCGCACCGGAGACGTTGATGTGGACGCCCCGGTCGTTCTGATTGGGCCAGAATACAGCCACGGGAAACCCGGGGTCCTTGGCCTTGAGCCGGGCGAGATAGTACGTGTTGGCGATGGTGACGTCACACTGGCCGGCGGCGATGCCCTCGAGCTGTTTCGTGTCGCTGTCGAAGATCCGCGGCGCGTTTGTCATCCATCCCCGCACCACGGCTTCGGTGCGCTCTCCGCCGAGGGTTGTGATCATCGTCGCGACCAGGGACTGCGTGTACACCTTCCGCGAGGATCGCAGGCAGAGCCGTCCCCGCCACTTGGGATCCCCCAGGGCTTCGTACGTGGAGAGCTCCGAGGGCGTGACCCGCTCGGTGCTGTACATGATGGGCCGTGCCCTCACCGCGAGCCCCACCCAGGCGTGGTCCTTCGCCCTGAGGTGCGCCGGAATGTTCTTGGCGATGGTCGGGGACTCAAAGCCCTGCAGGAGGCCGGCCTGCTCGGCCACCCAGAGGTTGCCCGCGTCCACCGTCATGAGGACGTCGGCCGCCGTGTGCGGTCCCTCCGCCTTGAGCCGCTCGAACAGTTCCGCCTCGCTCGCGGTGAAATACTTGACCACAGTGCCGGTCTTCCGGGTGAACGCGTCGAACATCGGCTTGATCAACGTTTCGATCCGCGCCGAGTACACGACGACCTCGCCGCCGTCACGGGCGGCGTCGGCCGGCACCAGCAGGGTTGCTGAAGTCATCCAGAGGGCGAGAATTGCGGCTGCCTTCCGGTGTGAGGAGCCCCTTATCATTGGATCCTCCCTCTATTTTCAAAATATTAAGTGACCGATGATAATTAAATATAGTATCCCTATTTGAGGAAGTAAGGTAGTCTTAAGATAAACGTATGTCAAGCTTTTTGTGTGAGGTGAAATCCTGAAGCCATGAGGTACTTGACACCTTACGGGATAGGTCCTAGGCTAGAAGCGGATCGTCTCCCCGAAGGTAAAGAGAGGTCGAGATGACCCACGATATCGGGTTGATGGAAAAAACGGAGATGTATCTCAAGGCGATTACGGTGCTCCAGCAGTCGGCTGCGCCCGTGACCACCTCGAAGATCGCGGAATTTCTGAAGATCACGGTCCCGGCCGCCTCGGATATGCTGAAGCGGCTGATGCAAAAGGGGTTTGTGTCCACCGAAACCGACGGAGGCATCGGCGTCACCGCGGAGGGACTCCAGGTCGCGCTTCAGGTGATTCGACGGCTGCGGGTGGCAGAGCGCTTCCTTACCGACGTGCTGGGGATGCCCCTTGAAAAGGTCTACGATGAGGCGTGTAAGTTCGAACATATCCTGAGCGGCGAAGTGGAAGAGCGGCTGGTCCGGCTCCTGAAGGACCCGATGAGCTGTCCCCACGGGCATCCGATCCCGGATGTCCACGGTCGGCTTCCCTTCGACTATCCGGGGACGACGCTGGTGGAACTCAAAGAGGGCGCCAAGGCGACCGTCTTCTGCGTTCCCGAGGAAGACCCGCAGCTCCTCGTGTACCTCACCGAGTTGGGCCTCTTGCCCCACGTGAATCTTCAGGTGAAGCGCGTCGCGCCGTATAACGGACCCCTCTTTCTGCTGATCGGAGATATGCAGCAGGCCGTCGGGCGTGATGCGGCGGCCCACATCTACGTCACCCCCAGGTAGGTCGATTCCGGTCCCGTCGCGTCGTCCCTCGTCCGCGTGCGTTGGCCGGTGAGCCCTTCGACAGGCTCAGGGGAGGACTGAGGACTGAGGACTGAGGACTGAGGACTGAGGACTGAGGACTGAGGACTGAGGACTGAGGACTGAGGACTGAGGACTGAGAATAGAGAGGAAGGCCGATCCGTCATGGTGAGAGGGCAGAAGGAAGCAGCGGTGGCAGAGGCGGCGCAGGCGCAGACCCTCGTGCTTCCTATCCGCGGCATGCATTGCGCGAGCTGCGCCGGTCACATCGAGAAGGCGCTCCAGGCGGTGTCCGGCGTGGAGCAGGCCTCCGTCAACTTCGGGGCCGAGCGGGCGGACGTCCGTTTCGATCCTGCGCGGATCTCCGCCGACGCCCTCCAGCGTGTCGTGCGGGAGTTGGGGTACGCCGTCCCTCAGGAGGAGGTCGTGATTCCCATTCAGGGGATGCACTGTGCGTCCTGCGTCCGCCGGATAGAGGAGGGGCTGCAGCGCGTTCCCGGGGTGATGCGGGCCACCGTGAATCTGGTCCCGCCGCAGGCAAGGATCGCGGTCATCCCCGGAAGCACGACCGTGGCCGATCTGCGACGGGCGATCGAAGAGGCGGGATATACCCCCCTGGCGATCACCGCGACGGAGGACGCGGCGGATCGGGAAGCAGCGATCCGCGAGGAGGAGACGCGGGCGCTCACGCGGAGACTGCTGGTCGGCGCCCTGCTCAGCACGCTTCTCGTCATCGGGGCGCTCCCCCACATGGGCCTCCATTCCCTCCGCGCCTGGATTCCGGCGTTCCTCTCCAGCGCCTGGGCGCAGTTTTTCTTGGCCACGCCGGTGCATTGGTGGGTCGGCTGGCAGTTTCACCGCGGTTTCCTCGCCACCCTTCGGCACGGGACCGCCGACATGAACACCCTGGTCTCTCTCGGGACCAATGCGGGGTATCTCTACAGCGTGATGGCGACACTCTCCCCGTCCCTCTTCGCGATCGAGGGTCAGGCGGCCGTGTACTATGAGACCGTGGCGGTCCTCCATACGCTCATCGTCCTCGGCCGCTGGCTGGAGGCCAGGGCGCGGGGCCGCGCCAGCGAGGCGATCAAGAAGCTGATCGGGCTTCAGGCGAAGACGGCCCGGGTTCTGCGCCGCACGGACGCAGGCGTGGTGGAGGCGGACGTCCCCGTGGAGCAGGTGCGGGTCGGGGACCGGATCCTGGTCCGCCCGGGGGAGAAGATTCCGGTGGATGGCGTCGTCCGGGAAGGGGCCTCTGCGGTGGATGAGTCGATGCTCACCGGTGAGAGCCTGCCGGTCGAGAAGCGGCCGGACGCCCCCGTCTTCGGGGCCACGCTCAACAAGACCGGGTCCTTTGTCTTCGAGGCGACGAAGGTGGGGAAGGAGACGGTCCTCGCCCAGATCATCGCCCTGGTGGAACGGGCCCAGGCGTCGAAGCCCCCCATCCAGCGCCTGGCCGATCGGATCGCCGCGGTGTTCGTTCCCGTGGTCCTCCTCCTCGCCCTGGTGACCTTCGGGGTCTGGACGATCTGGGGGCCGGCGCCGGCCTTCGTCCTCGGGCTGGGGAACTTCATGGCGGTCCTCCTGATCGCCTGTCCCTGCGCGATCGGGCTCGCCGCCCCCACGGCCGTTATCGTGGGCGTCGGCCGGGCGGCGGAGCACGGGATCCTCTTCCGGGGGGCCGAGCCGCTCGAGCTGGCTGCGAAGCTCACGACGGTGGTGCTTGACAAGACGGGAACCTTGACCCGGGGCGAACCGGTCGTGACCGATATCATTGTTAAGGGTCCAACGTCCAACGTCCAACGTCCAACGTCCGACGACCGGATACCTCAGTCCTCAGACCTCAGTCCTCAGTCCTTGGACGCTCCGCAGCGGGAGCTGCTGCGCCTCGCGGCGAGCGCGGAGCGCGGATCCGAGCATCCCTTGGGCGAGTCCATTGTCGCTCGGGCCAGGGCGGAAGGGCTGGAGCTCGTCCTCCCCGAATCCTTTGAGGCGATCCCTGGTCACGGCATCCGTTCGACGGTCGCCGGGCGGCGCCTCGTGCTGGGGAATCTCCGGCTCATGCAGGAGCACGGGGTCGCTCTCGACGGATTGGCCGAGGATGGCGAGCGCCTGGCCGCCGAAGGCAAGACCCCGATGTTCCTGGTGATTGACGGGGCGGCGGCGGGGGTGATCGCCGTGGCCGATACGCTCAAGCCGCATGCCCGCGAGGCGGTGGCCGCCCTGCGTGGACTGGGGTTGCGCCTGGTGATGATCACGGGCGATGCGCGCCGGACCGCGGAGGCGATCGCCAAGGCGGTGGGGATCGATCGGGTGGCGGCCGAGGTCCTGCCGGAGGACAAGGCCCGCGAGGTGCGAAAACTGCAGGCGGCCGGCGAGGTGGTGGCCATGGTCGGGGATGGGATCAATGATGCCCCCGCCTTGGCCCAGGCCGATGTGGGCATCGCCATCGGGACCGGAACCGATGTCGCGGTGGAGGCCTCGGACGTCACGCTGATCACCGACGACCTGCGGGGTGTGGTGACGGCCGTCGCGCTCGGCAAACGGACGATGCGGATCATGCGGCAGAACTTTTTCTGGGCCCTGGCGTACAACGTGATCCTCATCCCGGTCGCGGCCGGGGCCCTGTACCCCTTGCTCGGGCTCCTCTTGAGTCCTGTGTGGGCGGGGGCGGCCATGGCCTTCTCCTCGGTCTCGGTCGTGTCGAACTCGCTCAGGCTCCGGACCTTTCGCCCCGTGCTCACTCTGTCACACACCGTCACGTAATACCGGAGGCACCCGTCATGCCGGCGGTGAACGACGTGTACGTCTGCGAGCGATGCGGCCTGGAGGTAAAGGTGCTCAAGGCCGGCCACTGCGTCCCGCACTGCTGCGGCCAACAGATGCGGCAGAAGGCGTGATGCGGCTGCTGTGCCGGCATTCCACTGCGGAGGGAGGGTGAATTGATCATGAGTCGAAGAGTCGGATCGGTGAGCCTGACGGCGCTGCTGACTGCCGTGCTGGTGATTCTCTATCTCGAACTCGGCCCGCCGGCGGCTCGGCCGCGCGACGCCGGACCGGTCCTGCCGACCCTGGAAGCGGCCGTCCCGGCGAAGGGGCTCAGTGAGGCCGAGCAGGTCGTCATCCGGACCTACCGCGAGGTGAGCCCGGCCGTCGTTCACATCACGAGCATCGCCGAGAGGGTGGATTTCTTCCTGAAGCCCGTGCCGCAGCGCGGGACCGGCTCGGGCTTCATCATCGACGTCCAGGGACATATCGTCACCAACGACCACGTCGTGAAGGAGGCCGACAGCCTCGAAGTGACGCTCGCGAGTGGCAAGAAGGTGTCCGCGAAGCTCATCGGCCGGGATGCCTTCAACGACCTGGCCGTCATCAAGATCGATGTCCCCGGGGAGCGGCTCCCCACGGTCCATCTCGGGGACTCAAAGCAACTCCAGATCGGCCAGATGACCATCGCCATCGGGAACCCCTTCGGCCTCGACAGGACTGTGACCACCGGCGTGGTCAGCTCGCTCGAGAGGACCCTGCGGACGGAGAGTGGACGGGAGATCAGGAATGTAATCCAGACCGACGCCGCCATCAACCCCGGCAACAGCGGTGGGCCGCTCCTCGATTCCCGGGGCGAGGTGATCGGGATCAACTCGGCCATCTTCAGCCCGACCGGAGGGTCCGTCGGGATCGGCTTCGCGATTCCGGTCAACACCGCGAAGCGGCTCGTGCCGGAATTGATCGCCAAGGGGCGCGTGAGCCATCCCTGGCTGGGGATCCGCGGGCAGAACGTGACGCCACAGCTGATCCAGCTGCTCAAGCTGCCCGTCCAGCGCGGTGTGCTCGTCGTTGAGGTGCAGGGCGGATCGCCCGCGGCGAAGGTCGGGATCCGCGGCGGAAACCGTCCGGTCCGGATCGGCAATCTCCGCACGGCCGCGGGTGGTGACCTGATCGTGGCAATTGACGGCAAGGCGGTTGAAAGCGATGGCGGCCTCGTCGCATACCTCGATGACCACAAGCGGGTCGGCGATACGGTCGAGCTTGAGATCATCCGCGACGGTCAGCGCATGAAGGTCCGCGCCACGCTGGGCGAGCATCCGGAGACGGCCTCGTGATCGGTCGGCGACTGCCTCTGGGTGTGGTGCTCCTGCTCTTACCGGCGGTCCTTCACGCGGCGGGGAAAGGCCGGGTCCTCATCGGGAACCGGGTGGCCGTGGGGGTCGAGGTGGCCCGCACCGAGGCGGAAAAGGTCCGCGGGCTCAGCGGTCGCGAGGGTCTGGCGGCCGACCGGGGCATGCTCTTCGTCTACGAGACGCCGGTGCGACCCGTGATCTGGATGCGGGGGATGCGCTTTCCGCTGGACATCCTCTGGATCCGTGACGGGCGGGTGGTGGACGTGGTGCGGGGGGCGCAGCCCCCGGCCCCCGGCACGGCTCCGCAGGAGTTTGCGCCGCGTGAGGCGGTCCAGTATATTCTCGAGGTTCCGGCCGGCTTTGTCGAGCGCCACGGAATCGTCCGCGGTGATCCGGTCGAGATCGGCCTGGAGGAAACGGCACGATGAGACGTGCGGCCGTGATCGTGGGTTGGGTCCTCGCGCTGACGCTGGTGGCCCGTGGAGTCGGCGCCAGGGAGCTCGAGGTGTTCGAGACCACCCTGGAGAACGGGCTCAAGGTGCTCCTGCTCGAAGAGCACAAGGCGCCCGTGGTGACCTTTCACCTCTGGTACCGTGTCGGATCCCGGAACGAGCTCCCCGGCCGGACCGGTCTCGCCCACTTCATGGAGCACATGATGTTCAAGGGGACGCGACGCGTCGGCGGGCAGGCCTACAGCCAGATGATCCGGCGAAACGGCGGCCGCGACAATGCCTTCACCAGCCAGGATTATACGGGGTACTTCGTGACGATCGCGGCGGACCGCATCCACCTTCCCCTCGAGCTCGAGCCGGATCGCATGGTCAACCTGCTCTTGGACGCCAACGAGGTGGAGCGGGAGCGCAGCGTCGTCATGGAAGAGCGGCGCCTGCGGAGCGAGGATGATCCGACGAGCGCCCTGTACGAAGAGATGCGCGCGGCCGCCTTCAAGGCGCACCCGTACGGCAGCCCGGTGATCGGTTGGATGGAGGACATTCAGCGGTTGGACCGCCCGGATCTCCTCGCCTTTTACCGGACCTACTACGTGCCGAACAACGCCGTGATCGTGGTGGTCGGGGATTTCAATCGCGCGAAGCTCCTGCCACGGATTCGCGAGGCGTTCGGGAAGATTCCCCGGGGCCCGGACCCCCCGCCGGCCCGCAGCGTCGAACCCCCCCAGAAGGCCGAGCGCCGCGTCGCCCTCGTGCGGGAAGATGCCCAGCTCCCCTCGATCAGCATCGCATACCACGTCCCCACACTGACGGATCCGGATAGCTCCGCCCTCGATGTCCTGGAGGTCATCCTGGGGGGCGGGCGGAGTGCCCGACTGTACCGCCGTGTGGTCTACGAACAGCAGCTCGCCCTGAATGCGGATGCCTTCTACGACCGCGTCTCGGCCGACCCCGATCTCTTCAGTCTGTATGCGACGGCCAGTCCCGGCAAGGCGGTGGCGGAGGTCGAACGGGCGCTCGACGCCGAACTCGATCGCCTCAAGTCGGAGCCGGTCTCGGCGCGAGAGCTTCAGAAGGCCAAAAATCAGATCGAGGCGGGGTTCATCTTTGCTCAGGACTCGATCTTCAGCCTGGCGCGCCAGCTGGCGGCGCATGAGAGCGTGGCCGGTTGGCGGTACTGGAAGGGCTACCTTTCCGGGATTCGCGGCGTCACCGCCGAGGATGTTCAGCGGGTGGCGCGGAAACACCTGGCGGCGGAGAACCGGACGGTCGGGGTCCTGGTGCCCGGGACTGGCAGTGGAAAATGATCAAGGGATGAAGGGATCAAGGGTTGAAGGGTCGAAGGGGTGATGAGATGAGAAGGTGGGTGAAGAGGATGGCGCTGCTGCCTCTCCTCATGGCCCTCGTCCCGCTGAACCCGGTGGAGGCGGCGACGCTCGGGCGACGCGTGGAGCTAAAGAGCGGCCTCACGCTCCTCGTGGCCGAGCGTCCCAGCATCCCCATGGTCACGGTCCAGATCCTGGTCAAGGCCGGGTCGATGCAGGAGGCGAAGGAAAAGGCGGGTTTGGCCAAGCTGACCGCGGTGCTCCTTCCGCTCGGGACCGGCAGACGGACCGCCCCCGAGATCAGCGAGGCCATCGAGTTCGTGGGCGGCAGCCTGAATGCCGATGCGGGTGAGGACTACTCGACACTGTCCCTGACCGTATTGAAAAAAGACCTCGACGTCGGGCTCGAGCTGCTCGCGGATGTGCTGCTCGACCCGGCCTTTCGCGAGGCGGAGATCGCGCGGAAGGTCCGGGAACTCAAGGGTCGGATTCGCCAGAAGCAGGAAGACCCGGGCACGGTGGCCCACGAGACCTTTGTCGCAACCCTCTTCGGAGACCATCCCTACGGCAGACCCGTCGAAGGGACCGAGCAGAGTCTGGAGCGGGTCACCCGGGAGGACCTCGTCGATTTTCATCGGCGGTATTACCGTCCTAACAACAGCATCGTCGCCGTCGCGGGAGACGTCACCCTTGAAGAATTCCGGCGGTCTCTGGAGAAATACCTCAGCGGCTGGGTGCCCATGGCCGCCCCCGCCCTCGATCCCGGATCCGTCCCCCGTCCACCGGGACGCACAGCGGTGAAGGTTGATCGGGGAGTGACCCAGGCGAACATCGTGTGGGGTCATCTCGGCATCGCGCGGAAAAACCCCGACTTCTACGCCGTCTCGGTGATGAATCAGGTCCTGGGGGGCGGGGGCCTGACCGCGCGGCTCATGCGGGCGATTCGCGAGGAGAGGGGCTGGGCGTACGACGTCCACAGCTACTTCAGCGCCCGCCGGGTTCCCGGGCCCTTTGTGGTGGCGCTGCAGACGAAGAACGAGACGGCGCAGGCGGCCATTGACGAGGTCCTCCGTCAGATCCGACGGATCCGCGAGGAAGGGGTGACACCGGAGGAGCTCGAGGAAGCCAAGGGGTTCTTGACGGGGAGCTTTCCGCTCCGGATTGACACCAATCGAGACGTGGTCAGCTTCCTGGCTGCGATCGAGTTCTATGGATTAGGGATGGATTACCCCGAGCGGTACCCCGATCTGATCCACGCGGTGACCCGGGATGATATCCTGCGGGTCGCCCGCGCATATCTGCATCCGGATGCGGGCATCCTGGTGGTGGTGGCTGATCCGGGCAAAGCCCAGCTCCCTTTCTGACCGCGATCCTCCTGTATCGGGTGCCGTCTCGGTGAGCTCTGCGACCTCCGCGGGTGTCCATTCTGCCCGAATCCGGGAAGCATCGAGCAAACCCGGAGGTCGGCAGGAGCCAGCGACGCGGCCTGCATATTTCTTGGTGACGGATCCCGGCCGAATAGGGTATATTGTTGGCCCCTCTCTGGGGTCGAACTGAGGGCATGCCCCATCCGCCCCGAAGATTGGTCTAAAGATTGCACTTCATCGTTTCAACATAATTTCTCCATCCCGCAGGAGGGCCTTTTTATGAATGATAACCGCAAGCACCGCCGCTTTCCTCTCCGGATGCCAGTGCTCTGCGAGGGGCCGGCAGTCCGAGAGTACCGCGCCCTGGGCCTCACCCAGAACGTGAGCCAGGGCGGCCTCCTCATTGAAGTGCCGCGCCTCCTGGCAGAGGGGACCGCGACGAGCCTCCGCTTGCTCACCGGAGACCGGATCGCGCATGCCGAAGCGGTGGTCGCCTGGTCCGTAGAGGCCAGTCTGAACGTGATGGGGCTGCAGTTCACCATGTTGACCGCGGCCGACCACCGTGCCTGGGAGCAGCTCCTCGCTTTCCAGGCCGGCCCGCATCCCCGGGCCTCCCTTCGTATCCCCGTCGATTTCACCGTGACCTGCCTGATCCCTCCGGTCACCGGCGTGCAGGGCCTGGTCAAGAACCTGAGTGACGATGGCATGATGATAGTCCTGCCACGGGCGGTCCCCCCCCAGACGCGTGTCAGCGTGGCGGTTCCCGCGTGGCTCATCCTTCCTCCGGTAGAGGCCAAGGTGGTGTGGACGCGCATCAGCCCGGAGAGGCAGGGCGTGGTCCACGGCCTGAGCTTCAAGGACAACGACACGTCCAAGGAGCTCTTCCTGATCGGTACGCTGCTCCGGGAGCTGCTCCATTAGCGGGACTCGCGCTCGCGGCGCCCGCTGGCGCCGTGGCCGGCCCGGGGGTTTTCAGGGAGCCGGAGGAACCCGCGTTGTTGCATGAGCCTCGCGGACATCACGCAGAAGGGGAGAGCGCATCTCACCGGCCTGCGGTGGCCGAACCCACGTACGCCGAGCGGGCGAGGACGCTACTCCATGTGGCGCGGGTCGGCACCCTCTCCACCCTTTCCCACAGACATCCCGGGTGGCCCTTCGGATCGGTGATGCCCTATGCCCTCGACGGCCTCGGCCGGCCCAACTTCCTCATCAGCGAGCTCGCCGTTCACACCCAGAATCTTGGCGGTGATCCGCGCGCCAGCCTGCTGGTGTCCCAGCCCGACTGGAATGGTGATCCCCTCGGCGGCAGTCGCGTCACCGTCATGGGAAATGTGGCGCCGGTCCCAACCGCAGAGATCGACGAGAGCCGCCGGCGCTACCTGGCCCGGTACGAGACCGCGCAGTACTGGGTGGATTTTCGGGACTTCGCCTTCTACCGCATGGAGGTGCGAGACGTCTATTTTGTCGGCGGCTTCGGTGTCATGGGCTGGGTGTCGGCCGAGGAGTATGTGCGGGCCGAGCCCGACCCGCTTGCCGACGCGGCGCCCGGCATTGTCGAGCACATGAACGCCGATCACGCCGATGCGCTCCTCCTCCTGGTGCGCGTCTTCGGCGGTGTGGACGCCGACGTCGCGGAAATGACTGCCGTGGACCGGCTCGGCTTTCAGGTGCGGCTGCAGGGCGGGGATCGGATCCACGGGACCCGCATCCCGTTCATTCGCGAGGTGCAAAGCCCGCAGGAGACCCGGACGGTATTGGTGGAAATGGTCCAGGACGCCAGACGCCGAGGCTGAGTGCCGGCCCCCCGGTTCTCCTCGGCATGTAAAGCTTACATCCCTTCCCGTGTAAGCCTTACATGTTCCATGTGGCGGCGACGGGTCGTTGCCGGAATAGCCGGTCCGGTGAGGTGCCGAAGAAACCGCGGATATTCGAGGACATGACTACCCTCGGGTGTATAACGTGTCAACTTGGCATGGAGTGTGCCTTGTGTAACCGGGGCATTCCGTCGCAGATTCACGCCGAACAGGAATAGACAGCAGTAATGCCACGCAGGGAGGAGGAAACATGGAACGGGAGCGCACACCTCCGACATCAGGCGCGTTCCATCCCCTTATGTGGGTCGGTCCCGCTGCCCTGGTCTCCATTACGCTGATTGGCTGCACGACCATGCCGCCCCCTGACCCCCAGGCCCAGCTCATCGCCAAGGGGAAAACCATCTTCTTCAACGAGACGTTCAACGGCAACGGGCGAACCTGTGGGACCTGCCATCCGTTGCAGAATAATTTTACCCTCGATCCGGCCTTCATCGCCACCCTGCCGAATACCGATGCGCTCTTTGTTGCCGAATTCAACCCGGACCTGAAGAAGAACTTCGAGAACCCGAGGCTGATGCGGCAGTTCGGGCTTATCCTCGAGAACCTGGACGGCTTCGACGACCTGGAGAATAAATTCGTCATGCGTGGCATCCCCCACGTGCTCGCCCTCCGGACGTCGGTGAACAGCCCCCAGGGTCCGCGGACCGGCTGGTCCGGAGACGGGGCACCGGGCGACGGATCGCTCCGGTCCTTTGCCACCGGCGCGGTCATCCAGCACTTCACCAAGACTCTGAATCGTATCCCTGGCGTCGATTTCCGGCTCCCGACCGAGGAAGAACTGGATGCCCTGGAGGCATTCCAGCTCTCGCTGGGGCGGCAGCAGGATCTCAC